>Ga0209162_1002968_pt1 | contig 14194 bp, 10 predicted proteins | sample YNPNPMetaG_FD_187121 | JGI IMG/M metagenome (GOLD analysis project Ga0209162, IMG submission 187121) | Anoxygenic and chlorotrophic microbial mat microbial communities from Yellowstone National Park, USA - YNP NP MetaG (SPAdes) (version 2) ... | reverse complement strand
CGTTTCTAAACACAGGATGCTTTGATGGCATTTTCGCAAAATACTCAGCACTCAGCTGTTAGGTGGGGGCTGAAAGAGAATGAAAGCCTCCCCTGAGAGGGGGAGGTTGGGTGGGGGCAAAAAAAAACAAGCCTCCCCTGTGAGGGGGAGGTTAGGTGGGGGCAAAGAAGCAAGGAGTCAGGAGTCAAGAATCAGGAGACAGAAGGGGCTGAAAAAAAACAAGCCTCCCCTGAGAGGGGGAGGTTGGGAGGGGGCAAAGAAGCCCTCCCCACACCCCTCCCTGTCAGGAGGGGCTGAAAAAATAAAGCACCCCTCCCTGTCCCGCCAAGGCGGGATCTGCGACAGAGGGGGCTGAAAAAAAATAAGCCTCCCCTGTGAGGGGGAGGTTAGGAGGGGGCAAAGAAGCCCTCCCCACACCCCTCCCTGTCCCGCTAAGGCGGGATCTGCGACAGGAGGGGCTGAAAAAAACAAGCCTCCCCTGTGAGGGGGAGGTTAGGTGGGGGCAGAAGTAATAAGTACAGGAGTCAGGAGTCAGAAGAAAGAAGGGGATGTGTTGCGTGAAAGGATAACCACGAAACCCGTAGCACAAGATCCGAAATACGAAGCACGAAACCCGAAATAAGAATAACGAAGCACGAAATATGAAGCACAAAATTCATTCCCCAGTATTTACTCAGCACTCAGCACTCAGTACTCAGTACTCAGTACTCAGTACTCTATTTTCTTTTCTTCTTGCATTTCTTGTTTTTCTTTCATTCGCTCTGCCGGTGGCAAGCGCTGAGGAGGATATTCTTGTTGAGAAAAATCTCTTCAGCCCGGAGCGCAAGAAATGGATTATGGAAGACCCCAAGGAGAAAAAGCCTGAAGCTGAAAAGGTAAAAAAAGAGATTGCTGATATCACGCTCTTTGGCACGGTCATCGCCGGCAGTGAGCGCTATGCGGTCCTGCGGACAAAAAAGAAAGGCAAGCCCGGCGAAGGTGAGTCCAAGACACCGTATGCGGTTGGCGACTACATCAGCGGTTTTTTGGTAAAAGAGATTGAACCAAAGCGCGTGGTGCTGCATGATCCCAGTGAGGACAAGGAGTATCAGCTTTTCATCAACGACGAGTCAAAAGACCGCACGGTTGAAAAGACCGAGATAAAAATGCCGCCGCCATCGGCAGACAATGAAACCAGCACCCCTACCCGGCGCAAGGGACGTGTGCCACCTCCACCCAAACCAGTTGACAACGTTGACCAGCTCAAGGCAAAGGTGCAGCGCAGCATTGACATTTTGAAAACCAATAAGAGCGATCTGGTGCGCAAGCAGGCAGAGCGCGACCTGCAGAAACTTGAGCAAATGGCAATGGGAATGTCCGAAAACGACCTGCAAGACCTCGTGCGGCTGAAGCAGGAGCTGGAAAAAATAAAGTGAGTACTGAGTGCTGAGAAAAAACTAGGCATTAGGCACTTAATTTCAGCACTATGCACAGAGGTTAGCACTATGAGAGAAAAGGAGGGAAAATGAAAAAATTTGAAGAATTGATTGCATGGCAGAAGGCGCGTTTGCTGGCAGCAGCGATTTACGCTATGACATCATCGCCTGCATTTAATCGTGATTATGGTTTAAGAGATCAAATCAGACGTGCATGTGTTGGCATTATGTCAAATATTGCCGAGGGTTTTGAACGAGAGGGCGCTGCGGAGTTTAACCGTTTTTTGGTGATGGCAAAAGCATCATGCGCAGAAGTTCGGTCACATTTATATATTGCACTTGATATAGGGTACATCAGCAGAGAGAAGTTTGATAGCATTCATTGTCAGTCAGAAGAGGTTGCCCGGATAATCGGTGGCCTTAGATCATCGCTGAAGCGAAAAAGAAAAAAAATTACTCTGGAGAGCTGATTTTTTTGTATTTAATTTAACTCAGCACTCAGTACTCAGGACTCAGCACTTTTTACTGCTCACTTTTCCCAATATGCTCGAACAATGCATGACGCTCATCCACGTATAGAAGTAGGCTTTAAGCCCGGTATGCGCGATGCGCATGGTGAGAAGATTTGCCGCCGGATTCGCGAAGAGCTTGGTTTGGCGGTGGACGAGGTGCGCACGATCGAGGTGTACACCCTTGCTATGGCAGTGTCTGAGCGCGAGCTTGAGCTGCTTGCTGCCGTGCCGTTTTCAGACCCCATCATACAAGAGTACCGTATCGGAAGTCCGCTTGCCCGTGACTTTGACTGGATCGTTGAGGTGGGACTCAAGCCGGGGGTGACTGACAACATCGGCAGAACAGCGCTTGAGGCTGCCTGCCTGTGTCTGGGCAGGCAGGCACGGGAAGGTGAAAAAATCTACGCCTCGCGGCAGTATCTTTTCAGAGGTCAGCTCAACCAGCAGGATATGGAGCGGATTGCTGCAGAACTGCTTGGCAATGACCTGATTCAGCGCTGGAAGATTGTGCACCACGGTCAGTGGGATCCGCGACAGGGTGTGCGGCTTCCGGTGCCGAAAGTTACTGCTGATGCGCAGCCGCAGGTCACTGAGATTGACCTTGAGGTGTCTGACCGTGACCTTATGCGGATCAGCCGCGAGGGCTTGCTTGCGCTGAGTCTTGAGGAGATGCATGCAATCCGCGATTATTTCAGGCAGCCAGAGGTGCGCAGCCGTCGGCAACGCCTCGGGCTTGGGTCGCGACCAACTGATGCTGAACTTGAGGCACTGGCGCAGACGTGGTCTGAGCACTGCAAACACAAAATCTTTAACGCCATCATTGACTACGTTGACGAGCACGGCAGGATGGAGCGGATTGACAGCCTGTTTGCAACCTGTATCAAAGGGTCAACCGAATCCATCCGCAGAACTCTTGGCGACCGGGACTGGTGCGTGTCAGTGTTCAAAGATAATGCCGGCGTCATCCGCTGGGACAGCCGCTTCAACCTTGCCTTCAAGGTCGAAACCCACAACAGCCCCTCGGCTCTTGATCCGTACGGCGGTGCGCTCACCGGCATTGTGGGTGTGAACCGCGACATCATGGGCACCGGCAGAGGTGCAAAGCTCATTTTTAACACCGATGTTTTCTGCTTTGCTCCTCCTGATTACCACGAACCCCTGCCCCCGCGGGTGCTCCATCCGCGCAGAATGCTCGAGGGGGTGCGCGAAGGTGTTGAGCACGGCGGCAATAAGAGCGGTATTCCGACTGTGAACGGCAGCATCGTGTTTGACAAGCGGTATCTGGGAAAACCGCTGGTGTACTGCGGTACCGGCGGCATTATGCCGCGTACGGTGTGCAGCGAACCCTCAGAGGTCAAGCGCATCATACCGGGTGACCGCATCGTGATGGCAGGCGGCAGAATCGGCAAAGACGGTATTCACGGCGCAACGTTTTCCTCAGAGGAGCTGCACGAAGGCTCACCCGTGACCGCAGTGCAGATTGGGGATCCAATCACGCAGAAGCGGCTGTATGATTTTATGCTCGTGGCACGCGATCGGTGCCTGTACCGGGCGATTACCGACAATGGCGCCGGCGGGCTGTCGTCATCGGTTGGTGAAATGGCGCAGCTCTGTGGCGGATGCGACCTTGACCTGCAGCGGGCACCTCTCAAGTATGCAGGTTTGCAGCCGTGGGAGATTTTGATTTCAGAGTCGCAGGAGCGCATGACCTTTGCGGTGCCGCCCGAGTGCGTGCAGGAGTTTTTGGAACTTGCACAGCAGATGGGTGTTGAGGCAACCGACCTTGGCAGCTTTACTGACAGCGGTGTTTTTATGGTGCGCTACGGCACGGTGCCGGTTGCCTGCCTTGACATGGAGTTTTTACACAACGGCTTGCCGCGTATGCACCTTAGTGCACGCTGGATCCCGCCGCAGCATCCTGAGCCTGACATTCCCCGAAAAAACGACCTGACAAAAACCCTGCTTGCGATGCTTTCCCGCTATAACATTTGCAGCAAAGAGGCTGTGGTGCGACAGTATGACCACGAGGTGCAGGGCGGCAGTGTGGTGAAACCCCTGTGCGGCGCAGCAGAGGACGGGCCAAGCGATGCTGCAGTGCTGCGACCGATACTTGACAGCATGCGGGGTGTGGTGGTGAGCCACGGCATCTGCCCGCGCTACTCAGACATTGACACCTATCACATGACTGCGTGTGCGATTGATGAGGCGGTGCGCAATTTTTTGAGTGTGGGCGGAAGTCTCGAGGGTGCAGCCCTGCTTGATAACTTTTGCTGGTGTGACCCGATTGCCTCGGACAAAAACCCTGATGCTGAGTATAAACTGGCGCAACTGGTGCGCGCAAACAAGGCGCTCTACGACTACACGGTTGCGTACCAGCTTCCGTGCATTTCCGGCAAAGACAGCATGAAAAACGACTATCTGATCGGTGAGCACCGGATTTCCATTCCGCCAACCGTGCTCTTTTCCATGATCGGCTCAATTGAGGATGTGCGGCGGAGTGTGACGATGGACGTCAAGGCAGCAGGTGATGCAGTGTACGTGCTCGGGGTCACGCGCGATGAACTTGGCGGATCAGAGTACTATGCGCTGTACGGTTTCATCGGCAACCGGGTGCCCAAGGTTGATGCCCGTGCAGCGCTGAGGTTATACCGGGCACTGGAGCAGGCGATGCGACAGGGGCTTGTGCGCTCTTGCCATGACTGCTCTGACGGCGGGCTTGCCGTAGCGCTTGCCGAGAGTGCGTTCAGCGGTGGGCTTGGTATGGAGGTTGATCTCAAACGGGTGCCTGCCGAAGGGGTTGAGCGTGATGACACGCTCCTTTTTTCAGAAAGCCAGAGCAGGTTCGTGGTGACCGTGGCGCCATCAGATGCGGAAGCATTTGAGTCCTGCATGCACGCATCTCCCTGCAGCAGGGTCGGCGTGGTGCGGGCAGATGGTCGTTTTGTGGTTCACGGTCTGCAGACAGGTACGGTTGTTGATGCAGATGTTTTTGAGATGAAAAGGGCGTGGAAGAAAGTGATGAGTACTGAGTGCTGAGTATTGAGTAAATACTGGGAACTCAGTACTCGGTACTGGGAACTAAAGCATGAAAAAAGTAAAAGCTCTTGTTCTGACCGGTAACGGGACAAACTGTGAAATGGAAATGGCGCGCGCCTGCCGGCTCGGCGGCGCTGATGAGGTGAGGATTGCCCATATCTCGGAGCTTTTGACCGGTCGGTGTCGGCTTGCTGACTATGATTTTTTGAACCTGCCCGGCGGGTTTCTTGACGGCGATGATCTGGGGTCAGCAAAAGCAAATGCGGTGCGGCTTCGCTACGCATGCACTCCTTCAGGTACGAGCCTGTATGAAGAGCTCTGCTCGTTCATGCGCGAGGGGAAACTGATACTGGGGATTTGCAACGGGTTTCAACTGCTCGTGAAGCTGGGGCTGATTCCCTCACTTAACGGCAGCCATACGCAGGAAACAACCCTGACGCACAATGACTCGGGCAGGTTTGAAGACCGGTGGGTACACCTGAAGGTCAATGAGCGTTCGCCCTGTGTCTTTACCCGAGGGCTTTCAAAGCTGTATCTGCCGGTGCGGCATGGCGAAGGGAAGTTTGTCGTGCGCGACGACGAGGTGCTGCATGAGCTGCATAGCCGCAACCTTATTGTGGTGCAGTACACTGACAGCCACGGTACCAGACCGGTGATGGAGTATCCCGAAAACCCTAACGGCTCGGTTGACGCCATTGCTGGCATCTGCGACGCAAGCGGTAGAGTGTTTGGCATGATGCCGCATGCTGAGGCTTTTTTGCACCGCACGAACCATCCGCGCTGGACCCGCGAAGCGTTGCCTGAAGAAGGGCAGGGCGTGGCGATTTTCAGAAACGCGGTGGAGTTTTTGAGACGTGAGACGTAAGAGGTGAGAGGTGAGAAGTGAGAAGTGAGAAGTGAGACGCAAGGCGTGAGACGTTAGACGCCTTGCGCCTCACGATTTCTCCCCTGTGCCGTTGGCCTTGCGCCTTATTTATTGACAAGTTTATCGTCATTTGTCATGATATTTGACGAATCATCCGCCATGGTAGCTTTGAGCATATAAGCTGGATATTGTGAAGAAAGACAAAGTTTCAAGTGCGTAACGTTTTTAATTTAACCTGAACTGAGCGATTATTGCACGGCCACACAAAGGCAGGAGCTTTGCGCTCATTCTCGGCAGGCGTCCATGCCTGCCTGCGAGGCATGCGGTGCGTTTTACCATCTGGGTAAAACAACCGCACCGCATGAATCCGCGCCAAGCCCCTGCCCTTGTGTTGGGTGATTGGTATTTTGCATAAAAGAATCGCTCAGTTTAGGTTTAACTTTGATGGCCTCGTAAAAAGTCTAAAAAGCCCCCTCTCCCTCGACGGGAGAGGGTTGGGGTGAGGGTGATTAAAAAACAATTACAACATGTTATGATCCCCCTCTCCTTAATCCCCTCCCGCCGAGGGAGGGGAAACTGACTTTTTACGGACCCATCAACTTTAGTCACCATATAAGACCCGCGAGCCCCGCACCATGCACTGGATCAACCGCATCCTTGATCTGCCGGCGCTGCTGAAGAAAAAATCCTATTTTCTTCTGGGTCCGCGGCAGACCGGCAAAACATCACTGCTCACAAGATCCCTGCCTGACGCGCGCGTCTATGATCTCCTTGACACAGCGGTTTACCTTGACCTGAGCCGCGACCCTTCGCGCATTGAACAGGAGCTCAAGCCCGGCGACGAGCTTGTCGTCATTGATGAAATTCAGCGCCTGCCCCAGCTTCTCAACGAAGCGCACCGACTTATTGAAACGCGCGGGCTGAAGTTTCTGCTCACCGGGTCGAGCGCACGAAAGCTCCGCCGCGGGGGTGTGAACCTGCTGGGAGGCCGCGCCAGGACCGTGTATCTTCATCCGCTTTCGTTCCGGGAGCTTGGCGACCGCTTCGAGCTTGAGCGCGCGCTCCGCTTCGGTCTGATTCCCTCGATTTATTTTTCCGACGACCCAGCGGCCGACCTGCAGGCATATACGGGCATGTACCTGCAGCAGGAAATCATGGCGGAAAGCGCCCTGCGTAATGTGCCCGCATTCAGCCGTTTTCTCAGGGTCGCAGCACTGTGCAACGGCACGGTCGTCAACTTCACCGCGGTCGCGAACGACGCGCAGGTCGCCCGCACGACCGTTTACGAATATTTCGACATCCTGCGCGACACGTTGATCATGCATGAATTGCCCGCATGGCGCGCGACCCGAACGCGAAAGCCCATTGTTTCCTCGAAATATTATTTTTTTGATACCGGCGCCGTGGCCGCCCTGCAGGGCAGAACCATCGCCCCCGGCACCCCCGAGTTCGGTGTGGCGTTTGAAACGTTCATTATGCACGAACTTGTCTGCCGCCGCGATTATGTGACGGGAGAACCGCTGAGCTACTGGCGCTCGACGTCGGGTTTTGAGGTTGATTTCATCATCGGCGACCATACGCTGGTCGAGGTCAAGGCGAAGAAAAACATTTCCCTGCGCGATATCAAATCGCTGAAGACCCTTGGCGAGGAACAGACATTCAAAAGATTTCTGTGTGTATGCCTTGAGCAAAGGCCGCGTACGGCTGAAGGCATCGAGATTCTGCCGTACCGGCTGTTTCTTGAAAACCTGTGGGCCGGAGCATACGGGGGATGAGGGGAAGAAAAAGCGTGGTTCGTGTCTCGGGTCTCGTGTCTCGTGTCTCGTGTCTCGGGTCTCGGGTCTTGTATAATTAACGAGTCACGCTTCACGCATCACGAGTCACGAACCACGCATCACGAGTCACGGATCCCGAATCACAAAAAACGATCTGCTCCTGTCTGATTAGAGCGACGCACAGGTTTGACAGGCTGACAGGACGCCCGAGCGGTCGTGACTGAGACCAAGGGCATACCGTCGTGTGGCGATATACTCGGGCGAATTCCAGACCTCGTCCAAAGAATGGGTCAGCAGCGAAAGGTGTTCCGCACCACGCTCATACGGGAAACAGCACGGTATGACCCTGCCGTTGGCATTCACGACAAGAGCGTCGAAAAGCCATTGACAGGCTTTTTTGCTTTTGTCCGGGGTCGCTCGGCTCCAAACCGTGCCTTGCTTTTTTCCCATCTGCCCGCGGCAATATCCCAGACCGCTTTTGAACCGTCAACGGTGTATGAACCGGGATCCGCACAGAAGGCATCAAACCCATATTCCTCTGCAAGTTTCCGTGCATCGGCAACAGCATGGTGGTTCCACTCGAAAACCAGCATCCTGAACACCACGAGGGGACGAGATGCATTGAGTTTCTTTTTCCACCGGATCACCCGCGCGGCATTTTCAAGCGCAAGGGACAGATTCCCGCCGATACGGTATTTTTCATAAATTTCCTGCGAGGGGCCGTCCAGAGAACAGGTCAAGCGGTGGAGCCCGGCCCGCACGATATCCCGCGCGTACTCATCGCTCATCGGAACGCTCATGTTTGAGGAGATGCGCGTTCGTATGCCCGCACGGGTCGCCGCGGCGATCATGCGGGGCGTTTCCCTGTTCAAAAACGGCTCGCCGTAGTTGTACAGTTCGATGAGCAGGGCATAACGTCTGATTTTTTCAAGAATGGTTGTGAAATTTTCAAAACGCAGGTGCTCCCGGGTGAAATGCTTTTGGCTGTCGTAGCGCCAGTGAAAGCAGTGCCTGCATTTGAGGTTGCACACGGTCGAGGGTTCGATCATGTAGCGCCGCGGGTAATAGGACAGACGCCCGCGGTTGCGCACAGTGATGTTTTTCAGCACGTTCACCAGGCGGGACAGGCGCATATTGGCGGGATACGCATAGTCCCATTTGGATCCGAGCGGCATGTACTTTTACCCCTGTCTGGAATGAGCGAGAAGAAGCCTTTATGAAATCGACCGCAAACGGTTGTGCGGAGCAAAAAACCTGCCTCGTGATAAAACAATACCGCAACCGATAAATAAAAGCGTGTAGGCGGGTAATAAATATTTTGTCAAACCGAATACGGTGATTGCATACAAACAATAGTTGAACAGAATGGACCAAAGAAACAAATTTCCATGGTGTATTTGCAATAACCCCGTGATGCCAAATACCAGAACGGTTATGCTGATAAGAGGCCTGCATATTTTATGTATGGTTGATGACCAGTCACTTTTTACAAAAAAAAGATTTCCGGTGTTCTCAAGAATGTTCTTTACGCTTATATCCAATGAGCCGGAAACGGAATCCGTTGCATGTGCTTGCAGAGAGTGAGCATTTATCATGGTGCCGGTTTGTATAAACGAGAGGGAATAACAAGATACGAGCAAACATAATCCTGCCGCGCCATAAAGAAAAAAACCGTAAGTTGATTTATGCCGCTCGTACGGGATAAGCAGCAGCGGGAACAGTGCCGCACAATAAGGGCGAAAAAGCCAGCTTATAAAATAGACAAACACGGAAATCCTGTTTTTGGTTATACAGAGGTACACAAGAAGCAGAGAAATAAAAATAATGCCGATAGCTGTTCCGCCGCTACGAATTTCCCAGAGCAGGGACGGCATGCCGATCAGAGTCAATGGGAACAAAATGGAGAATATTTTTTGGTTCGTGCAACGATAAATGATCAAACCACTTAATATAATCGAGAGACAAAAAAGAACTATGGACGTCCAACAAATAGCATATTTGCTCCCTGTTATGAGATAAAAAATACTTGCCACAAATGACTGGCCATGACATCCAACAATGGTAAAATCTACGACCCCTGCAGCAGCTTTTTCTGCAAAAGCCTGATAATTGGGACCATCACCCAACATGTGAAAAAAACCGCTGGGATTTTGCATGAATATTTTTTCTGTGCCGTCAATCTCAAAATACAAAATCGTTTCGCTATATCACGCACCCCGTCTCACGCCTGACTCAGCACCTTGATCGCGCAGAATTCGCCGCACATGGTGCACACATCGCTGTCTGAAGGGGGTCGGCTTTCCCGAAGCTGTCGTGCGCGCTCAGGGTCAAGCGCTGACTTGATCTGACCATCCCAGTCCATCTTTTTTCTGCACTGCGCCATGCTGCGGTCGCGCTCAAGCGCCTGCTTTTTGCCTTTGGCAATGTCGGCAGCATGGGCTGCAATTTTTGCGGCGATCACGCCTTCACGTACATCCTCAATCGTGGGAAGCCGCAGGTGCTCAGATGGCGTCACGTAGCAGAGAAAATCAGCACCTGCCGCAGCAGCAATCGCACCGCCGATTGCCGAAGTGATATGATCATAGCCCGGAGCAGCATCGGTCACCAGCGGTCCGAGAACGTAGAACGGCGCACCGCGGCAGAGGCTTTTTTGAAGCTGGATATTTGTTTGAATCTGATTGATGGGCACATGTCCGGGACCTTCAATCATGACCTGTACGCCTCGCTCAAGCGCGCGCCGGGCAAGCTCACCGAGCGTCACGAGTTCCTGAATCTGGCCGCGGTCGGTTGCATCGGCAATACAGCCGGGACGCAGACCGTCGCCAAGGCTGAGGGTCATATCACAGGATGCAGCAATATCAAGCAGCCGGTCATAGTGCTCGTAAAGCGGATTCTCCTTGTGATTGTGCAGCATCCATGCGACGGTGAACGAGCCGCCGCGGCTGACGACATCCATCAGCCTCCCCTGTCGCCGCACAAGCTCTGCGGCGTGCATGGTTAGCCCGCAGTGCACCGTGATAAAATCAACCCCGTCTTCAGCATGACGCTCGATCGCCCTGAAGATATCATCAGGGGTCATAGCAACAATTTTTTTGCCCGCACGCACCGCTTCGATCGCTGCCTGATAAATCGGCACGGTTCCCACAGGCACCGGACACTGCGCAAGGATTTCTTTCCGAATTGCATCAAGATCCCCGCCCGTGCTCAGATCCATGATGGTGTCAGCGCCTGCAGCAACTGCCACCTTTAGTTTTTCAAGCTCTTCATCAAGACTGGCGCAGTCTTTTGAGGTGCCGATATTAGCGTTGATTTTGGTTGCAAGACCGTTGCCGATACCGACTGCCTTGCAGCGGCTGCGTCGGGTGTTGTGTGGAATGATGATGCGACCCGCAGCTATCTCAGCGCAGAGGTATCGTTCGTCAACTTCTTCGGCAGCAGCAACCTCGCGCATGGCAGGGGTGATAATGGATTTTCGAGCTTGGTCTATTAACAACATGGAAAAATCTCCGTTTCTAAAATAAGAAGACAGAAATCAGAAGTCAAGAGTCATAAGGGTACGTGTTACGTGACTCGTGTTGCGGTTTTCGTGTTTCGTGAAGCGTGGAAGGGTAAAAACGAAATTCGAAGCACGAAACCCGAAGCACGAAACTCGAACCACGTACTACAAACCACGAATCACGAAATCCGAAGCATGAAATTCAGTGCCGAGTATTTATTTTACTCAGTACTCATCACTCAGCACTCAGCACTGATCCCTTCTTTCATTACCTGCCAGCGATGCGGAGAACCTTGTGCGCCACATCCAGCGGGTCGGTGCCGAGCACCCTGACCATTGGCTCTTTGCCGACTCCGCCCCGGTCAAAAATGATGTCAGGTACAGCTCCGGCAGCAGCGATTGCCTTCTGGGTACCCCATTCAAGGCTTGACCCCTCGAGGTCACGCACGTTCTGGGGCTCCTCTGCGCGGCTGAATTCAGCAACCGAAAACCCAAGCTCGCGGCAGCGGGTGATGATGTCTTCACTATAGACGATGTTCATTGCAGCACGCATTCCCGGATTGTGTGCCATTGCCGTAAGAATGACCCTGCTGATATGGCGCGAAGCTCCCGGTTCAGGCGGAGCGATTCGGGCAATCGAGTCGCGCAGCCGAACCAGGCGGCCCGGAAACGCCACAACATCCTCAGGTGCACATGCAGCAGCAAGCGCATAGCCGAAATTTGACTGCACCTCGGGAATGAGGCTGCCGATGCGCTCCTGCGCAAGCACCGCATAGGCTGCCTCAAGTTCACGGCAGCAGCAGCTCACCTGGGCATCACGCACGGTTGCGGCAAAAGGGTACGTGGGACCATTGCCGCTCCCGACAGGCTGGGCACAGCGGATGGCGGTTGTCACAAAATCTTTTGCCTTCCTGACTGCCTCTGGTGCGCTCATGCCCTGCGCAAGTCCTGCAGTTATTGCCGAAGCAAGAGTACAGCCAGTGCCGTGGGTGTTTTTGGTCAGGATGCGTGTTCCCTCAAAAACGGTAAATGAATTACCGTCGTACAACAGGTCGTGGCAGTCACCGCTTCGGTGCCCGGCTTTTATCAGCACATACCGAGGTCCCTGTGCATGAATGCGCAATGCTGCTTCGCGCATTGCCTCATCTGAGACAACAGGGAATCCGCATAATGCTTCAGCTTCATCCAGATTCGGGGTGACCATGGTTGCGAGCGGGAACAGCTCCTGCTGCAGACAGTCTCGGGCATCATCTGCCAGCAGACGGTGACCTGATTTTGCCTTCATAACGGGATCAATCACCAGCAGCGGAACCGGATACTGAGAAAGCACACCAACAACCGCCTTGATTATGCCGGTGTTGAGCAGCATGCCTGTTTTAACCGCATCAGCACCGATGTCAGAAAGCACAACCCGCATCTGCTCCTCGACAAACGAGGCAGGAACCGGCAGCACATTTTCCACCGCAAGGGTGTTTTGTGCAGTGAGTGCGGTGATTGCCGTCATTGCGTGACAGCCATTGAGCGTGACCGCTTTAATATCAGCCTGTATGCCGGCACCACCACCTGAATCAGATGCTGCAATGATGAGTATGCGTTTCATAAAAAAGTATTTTTAAGTACTGAGTACTGAGTGCTGAGTACTGAGTAAAATATAAATATAGCTAGGCACTCAGCACTTAGTTCATATCAACCACGATAGCAGAAACCACTGTGTTTCTCAAGCCTCTATTTTCAGCTTGTCAGGCAGGGGGAGTGGTGATAAAAACTTTATTTTTGCAAATACGTTTTAGCGCACGGGAGAGTCTGGTGGCATGCACACGGTTCGGGAGAGGTAAGCCCACTACCATACCGCACTGACACATGACCGTCAGCACTTTGTGCAGGGGGGATAGTGTATGGAACGCGCTGGTGAGTTGCTGAAGCGTGAGCGGGAACGGCAGCAAAAATCGCTGCGCGATATTGCCAATGCTACTAAAATAAGCATCACGGCACTGCAGGCAATCGAGGGCGACCGGGTTGAGTTTTTGCCGCCGCCCTCATATACCCGCGGATTTCTAAAGTTGTATGCACGTGAGCTTGGCATTGATCCTGAGGAGGTGCTGCGCTGCTATGAGCAGGAAGTTCTCCAGCAGCACAAATGGGAGGCGCAGCGTGAACTTGTTTCAAGCCAAAAGAAATATGTCAGATTTGTTCTGATAGGCTGTCTCGTGCTTGCCTGCAGCGGTGTTGCGCTGGCAGTGTTTGTCTCGCTTAATCGAAAAGAATCCATATCTACCTTCCCCAGCGCTGTTTCTACGACTATCCCTTCTCCGGTAACGTCTGAAAACACAGGCAGACAAACCGATCAGGAAGCACAGCACACACCACCGGTTACTACGACACCTGCGGAAACGCAGCAGCCACCGCCCCCAGCTTCATTTACGGTAAGAATTGAGACGCGTGATTTTTGCTGGCTGAGGGTTGCAGCAGATGACCATCCTCTTGAGGAGTTTATCCTGAAACCTGAAGAAACCTACACGCGCACCGCATCGCGGTCACTGCAGGTGCGCATTGGTAACCCTGCAAGCGTGAAAGTGTTTTTCAATGACCAGCCCGTAACCTTTGCTTTTCGCGGTAAACCAGTGGATCTAAAGTTTCCGTAAATGCGGAGTGCGTGGTTCGTGGTTCGTGAAGCGTGATGCGTGAAAGGCTAAAAACGAAATTCGAAGCACGAATAACGAAACACGCTTCCCTCAACTAAACGAGGGAGAGACTAGGAGGGGCTGAAAAAATAAAAGCCTCCCCTGTTAGGGGGAGGTTGGGTGGGGGCTGAAAAAAAATAAGCCTCCCCTGTTAGGGGGAGGTTGGGTGGGGGCAAAGAAGCCCTCCCCACACCCCTCCCTGTCAGGAGGGGCTGACATAAGCCCTCCCCACACCCCTCCCTGTCCCGCCAAGGCGGGATCTGCGACAGAGGGGGCTGAAAAAATAAAAGCCTCCCCTGTTAGGGGGAGGTTGGGTGGGGGCAAAGAAGCCCTCCCCACACCCCTCCCTGTCAGGAGGGGCTGACATAAGCCCTCCCCACACCCCTCCCTGTCCCGCCAAGGCGGGATCTGCGA
>Ga0209162_1002966_pt1 | contig 14200 bp, 10 predicted proteins | sample YNPNPMetaG_FD_187121 | JGI IMG/M metagenome (GOLD analysis project Ga0209162, IMG submission 187121) | Anoxygenic and chlorotrophic microbial mat microbial communities from Yellowstone National Park, USA - YNP NP MetaG (SPAdes) (version 2) ... | reverse complement strand
GCGGGTGTTCGAGGTGATGGGCGCGCGGCCGGTAGTGGTGCGCACGCTGGATGTTGGTGGGGATAAGGAAGTGTCGTATCTGGGGATGGAAAAGGAAGCCAATCCGTTTCTGGGCTGGCGGGCAATTCGCATGATCCGCGAACGCCCGGATGTGCTGGAAAACCAGTTTTCGGCCCTGTTACAGGCTGCTGGTCAGGTGCTTGTGGAAGAAGCCATTTTGCTTTCAGATCGAGTGGATGTGATGACCAGTCGCCCTGGCACAATCAAATCGGACATTGTGATTGATCTTCCCCGACCGCGCTCTGCAGAAACCGAAAACTCATTGCGCTTTGTTGAACTGCGACACCAGATTTTGGATCTTATCCGTATCGAAGCTAAGCGATCTTTTACTTTGGTTGATAAGTAGGGGATAGGGCTGAGGAAGGCAACGCAGTTGGGATTACTGTCCCCTTCGGAGATATTTAGCGGAAGCAGCAACTGTCTGAGGGTACCCTGAAGGGTTTCCGATCGATAAAAAATCCTATCAGAGGGGAACAAATAAACTGTTCTTGGCGTTAATTCATCGAGCAAGAACAGCTTGCTGAATTAAAGACGCGTCAATTAGCTGCCGTTATAATACATTAACCAGATAAAAACGATGCTTTAGTGTGCCTGAACTGCTAAACCAACCGATAACTTGCCGGTCAGGAGAAAGAGATGAGAAATTTGCCCTGGCATACAAACCATTTGAAAAGCTTTCTCGTAAAGATTGCTATGCTATTGCTACTTGTAAGTTGCAACTTGCCTGCTTCCCAGACTCAAACGCCTCCCCCTGAACAGGTTGCCCCAACCATGACTTCGGAAGCGGTGCAAATCCTGCTGATGACTCAAATGGCAGGCACTTTGACTCCTCCAACTGGCACTGTGCCCCCCGCCCCTTCGCCGACCTTATCCGGACAACCCACTAACACGCCCACCGCCACCCTGCCAACCCCGCGCAGCGACCTGTGCATCGATAAGGCTGAATTTGTCAAAGACGTCAGCGTCCAGGATAACACGCCCTTCAAGCCTGGAGAACGATTCCTCAAGACCTGGCGGCTGCGCAACAGCGGTGATTGCACCTGGTCGCCTCAGTATGCCCTGGTCTTTGTCGAAGGGGATCGCATGGAAGCCGCTTTGGAAGTTCCTCTGACGAGTTACGTGCAGCCTAATGAGACGGTGGATCTATCGGTGGAGATGACTGCACCGCCTGAAAGCGGTCAATATCAGGGACAATGGATGTTGAAAAGTGCCGACGGCAGCCGCTTTGGCGTCGGCGAAAAAGCCGATAAACCCTTTTGGGTGCGCATTGTGGTTTCTGAGACGGTCAGCGATCTGAATTTTGGTCCTCCTACCTGGCGAGATACCTTTAAGAATGCCAGCAACTGGTATCTTCTGGAGACGGCGAACACCGAGTTCAAGGTGAAAAATGGGGCATTAATCATGGAAGCCACCCCAGGTGGAAGGGAGGAATGGGGTTTAGCCACACACGCGGCTATTCAGGATTTCTACATGCAGGTCGAATTTCGCACGGGCGAGCAATGCAGCGGCAAAGACCGCTATGGCTTGCTCTTTCGGGCGCCCAATCCCAACGCCGGCTATGTCTATGGGTTTTCCTGCGAGGGCCGCTACCGCATCTACAAATGGGACGGGCGCAACTATACCCCTTTGCAAGAATGGACGGCTTCTCAGGCAATCTTGAGCGGCGCCAACCAGACCAACCGCTTAGGTGTTTGGGCAAACGGCTCGATCCTGAAGTTGTATGCCAACAACAGCTTGCTTGCCGAAGTCCGCGATAGTACCTATCTCAAAGGTCGATTTGGTCTGTTCATTGCGGCGGCCGAATCGGATCCGTTCAAAGTGTTTGTTGAAGAGATTGCCTACTGGTTATTGGAGTAAATGATTGAGGAAAAGATGATGAAGAGCCTGAAAATTCCTCTACTGTTATTGATGGTCGCTTTTAGCGCCCTAGCCTGTCGCATACCTAGCCGAGCCATTGTTACCGAAGACCCGGGCGCTATCTATACCGAGGCTGCGGCAACCGTGCGAGCTATGATTACCGAGCTTGCCGGTCAAACAGCGGTGGCAATGCTGACCGAAATGGCGCAGCCGATTCAAGCCACACCCACACCGCTGTTCCCCACCCCGGAGATTGCCACCTTTACGCCGCTGCCCAGCCCCACCCCCATCCCGCCGATTGTAGCTACTTCGCCCCCTCCTCCGCCAGCTCCTACGGTGGCTCCGCCCAGTGCGCCATGTGACCTGGCACAGTTCATAGCCGATGTTACCATCTCAGATGGCACGCTTTTGCCGGCCGAAAGTTCCTTTACCAAAATCTGGCGCGTGAAAAATATCGGCTCCTGTGCATGGACGAAAAACTATGCCTTGCGCTTTGTTGATGGCACAGAGATGGGTGTAAAGAAAGTTTATCCTTTTGATGGGCGAGTGTCCCCCGGCGAGGTGGTCGATATTGTCGTTGAACTGACTGCTCCGAGCAAGGCTGGTAATTATCAGAGTACCTGGATGTTAGCCAACGAAAACGACAAACTCTTTGGCGTGGGTGCGGGAGGAAAAACTGCCCTATCGGTTAAGATTAGTGTGCTGAAGCCAGTTGCCGACTATCGCTTTGACCTCGCTACCGCCATGTGCCTGGCGAGCTGGAAGAGCAATGTCGCTGAATTACCCTGTCCGGGCAACAGCAAGAGCGCCAGCGGTTCGGTGATCTTTCTGGGTAAGCCTAGTTTAGAAGATGGTCAGCAAGAGAATGAGCCCACCTTGTGGACTCGACCTCCGAGGAACAAAGGAAGCTGGATTCAAGGGGTCTATCCCGCTTTCAAAGTGAAAAACGGCGATCATTTTATCGCTGAAATCGGCTGCCTTGACCAGAGCCCTAGCTGTAAAGTAACCTTTACCCTTCAATATCAGGTGCCTGGCAACAAAGTCCAGACGCTTGGCGAGTGGAATGAAACCAACGACGGCAAAACAACCCTGATTGATATTGATCTCAGCTTTTTGGCCGATAAGCAGGTCAAATTTATCTTGACGGTGACGAACAATGCCAAAGACGGCAATCCTAATGCCTTCTGGTTTGTGCCCTCGGTGCGCAGCAGCGGCATCCTGCCTACCAAGACACCCACTCCGACCGCGACAGCAACCAGTGTCCCGCCCAACACATCCACTCCGACCGCAACGGCAACCAGTGTGCCGCCCAACACGCCCACACCGACACCAACCGCCACCCAAACTGGCATTCCAACCGTGATTCCTTTGCCGACCGCAACACCCTAAACGACGCGGCTATCTAGGAATGATGAGATCTATGGAGTGCGGAAGTTAAACTTCTGCACTCCAAAAACTTCCATCCATTTTTCTCTCCCCCAGAACAAGTCTGTTTAATGGCGGTCAATCAAAAGCCAAATTCATAGACCAGAATATTCAGCTTTTTAACTTCCCAATTTGGGTCGTTTAGGAAATGCTGGTCAATGAGATGCTCCTGCCACGGCGCTGTTACCACAAAGAAGAAATGCTGAACGTTTGCAGCGGCTAAATTTTCAGCAAAGATCTCTGGGCGACGAGTTACGTTTCCTTGTATATCCATTAGCACAACCTTGTGCCCATCTCCTTCTCTTCTACAAGGGTAAACAGTGCGTTCGCGAAGGGAGATTTGCTCACAACGATACTCCCGGTCGAAAAGAAAAATGAGAACCTGTTGAAGGGGATCGTCTTCGTCTACCAAAACATAAACTGGAATTTGCTGGCTCTGATCAATGCGTTCGGCAAGCTGATGTAACGCGGAATTGAGCGAGGTTTTCTGAGTTCGCCACATCAAGGGAGCGTATAGAATACCAGAAAATAAGCGATCGCGATCAACGGTTGAGATTCTTGCTCCGGCGCCGATCACGAGAGAAAGCTCATCAACGCTTTTCAGGGGGATTTGGGTTCGGAGCAGGTGAGCAAATGTCGGATCTGCAGCGTAATAGTAAGGTTTGGACTGAAAGCGCAACCGTAGCCCTAATCCATATTGCCCGACAAAGAGTAAACCAAGCAGCCCAATCCACACGATTCGAGCCTTGAACGGGAGTTCTAAAATATTACGCCATCCCTTTACGGCGAGCAGGCTAAAGAATGGGGTTACATACAACAGATATTTTGGCGTTGTAAGGTCTCCAAGATAGGTCAGGTATACTGGCAGCACTCCCAAACCAAAGATGCCGATGATCTTCCATTGATGGGAGGATAACAGGAAGATCAAGCTTAATCCAAGCAAAGCCAAGTTAAAGAGAGAAAAGTATGCCAGATGACTTTTTACATTAGAGTTACCTAACCAGGGAATGCCTAATCCAGGGGTGGTGGCCGCTCTTAACTGAAAATGACGCTGAGAACTAAGGAGAATCTCTCTGAGGCTAACATCGCTTAGGTACAGAGCAGTAAGGATCGTAATTCCCGCCCAAATTCCAATTAGAAAGGATTTATAGCCTGTTTCACGCCATGAGTTGCGGTGGCTCAGCAAGGGTAGGGCTGGAAATATCAATAAGGCATCGAAACGCATCCAAACGCCCAAACCTAGCAATAATCCTGCGAAGATCAAAGAGGTTGGCTTTCGACTACGAATAGACATCAGAAAACCGCTGAACAGAAACGCAGCCGCCAGGATATTACTGTTGGGGTAATAAGCGTTTGTCCATGACTCTTGGAACGTTAGCAGCATTAAACCAATCAGCGCAAAATCTCCCTTTGTGAATTGAGCCAGGCTGAAGGACGCACTCAGGAGAAAGACCAGAGCGCTGATGGCGCTGAGAACGCCAAAGGACATCAGGGGTTTCATCCCGCTGATCTTTGATAGCCAATAGGTCATCAGAGGGGGAACTTAGCAGTAGCATTGAATTAGTAAGTTTCATCCCGCTGATCTTTGATAGCCAATAGGTCATCCAATACGTACCGCTTTGAGCCTCATAGCGATAGGAAAAAGTGTTTTTAGGAGATTCGCCAAGCAGCATCTGGGTGACGCCATTAGCGATGTGATTACCATCGCTCTCCATTGGTGCAAATGGAAAAACACCAATAGCCACATACCCAAGGGCTATTACAAACAAAGCCTTTCCAATCCATTGTTTCCCGTCACACATTGGTAACCCTCAGCGAACCCATTCTCAGGTAATTATCATGGAGTGGTGCTATTCCATCTGGTTTCTTAATCCCTCTCATGGGCTGAGCAGCACTTCGACGCTGGCAAGGTAGAGAATGTTGCTCAGGCTGCCAACCCCCTGCCATACCACCAGTAAAGCCGGGGTAGGTTCGGTTACGGTATAGGTTACCTCGGTGTTAAAAGAGCCGAAGCCCAATTCTTTTGCGGGTTGAACATTGGTCACCCGCTGTCCCAGCACTTTGCCTTGCGCATCCCAGAGTTGAATCATTAGATAGGTGTCACCGCCGCTGCGCACCAGGCCGCTAACAACGACTTTTTTCCCCTGAACTAAAGCGTTGGGTTGGGGTTGTTGGATCACGATTGGTGTACGCAGATCCACCGCCGGAATAACGTCCGAGTCGCCAATCGAGAGCAGGATCAAGGGAGTGGAGTTCACCGCTGTGACCCGCCCGAGGTCATCGGTGACCGAAAGCGTCAGCCAGGCTGCTTCAGCTACACCTGGAATCTCAAAAGGAATCTCTTTGTACAGTTGCGCGAAACCTGAGCGATCGATCCAGACAATGGGTTGAATCAAGCGCACCAGCACCCGTCGATCTTCGCCAAACAGTTCAATTTGTACCTGCCTGCCCTTGCCGGGCTTGAGAGTTGCCTGAAGGGAAATCGGCGAGACAACTTTGGAATAGGGGCCTGGCCGCTTGATCTGGATGATGGCATTGGGCAGCGTTGTCTGGGAAGGCGGGGTAACTGCCAGGGGGATGAGTTGCTCTGGGCGCGGGGTGTTGGTTGGAGCAGGTGTGTAGCTGGGGGAAGGTGAAGCGAAGGGAGATTCTGAAGGTGAGGGGGTCGGGGCAGCCTGCTCGATGATGCCGTTCCCTAATGAGCGAGCTTGTTCGGTGCGTTGGGCTTGAACGGTTTGGGCAATCAGGGTGGGCAAGACCTCGCTGGGATAGGGGGTGGGGACATTCGCCGATCCGAGCAAGGCGCATCCTGAAAGGTTTGCCCCAAGAATCAAAATCCCCAGCCGCCAGAGGAAGAACAAGAAGAGGGACTTTTGGTACCGCTTTGCTTGCAAATCGGCAAAGCACCTCATGAAGCGCAATGTTTTTGGATCAATTCCAGTAATGCCTGCAAGCGGATGGGCTTGTTGATATACCCTCGCGCGCCGGCAGCTTGAGCGCGCTCGGTTTCGTCCAGAGCCGGGCTGGCAGATAAAACCAAGACGGGAATTGACGCAGTCTGAGGATCGTTATGCAATTGCTCGACCAGCGCCAAACCTTCCATATCGGGTAAACGCAAATCGGTGAAAATCAGATCGGGAGACTGCTGACGGGCTAACTCCAACCCTTCTTTGCCGTTATGGGCGTGAAGCGCCTGGTGACCGAAAACCTCAACCGCTTTGGAAAGCGTTTCGAGGGCCATGGGATCATCATCGATAAAGAGAATGCGCGCCATACAGCCTCCCGAAAAACCTGCTCTTAGGAAAAACCGTAGATTTCGCCGTATTTTTGGCGTAAGTAATGAATGTAGGGCTGCGGGGTGATCGCTTGACCGGTGATGCGTTGAACGAGTTCGGGTGCTTCGAATTTGCCACCATGGCGGTGAATTTTCTCTCGCAGCCAGCTCAACAATTCGCCAAACTCACCACGACGGATCTGATCTTCTAAGTTGGGGATCTCTTTGTGGATCGCTTCCCACAGTTGCACCGAGATGAGATTGCCCAACGCGTAGGTGGGGAAGTAGCCGATATAGCCATGCGACCAGTGGACGTCCTGCAACACTCCATCGGCGTTGTTGTGAGGCGTTAACCCCAAATACTCCTGCATATGACTGTTCCAGGCTTCGGGCAACTGCTTGGTTTCTAACTCGCCGCTCATTAATTGGATTTCAAGGTCTAGCCGCAACATGACGTGCAGGTTATAGGTCGCCTCGTCCGCTTCAACACGAATGAGAGAGGGCTGCACTTTGTTGATTCCCTTGTAAAAAGTCTCTAAAGAGACAGAACCCAATTGCTCGGGAAAATAGGCTTGCAAGCGAGGGTAGAAATGCTCCCAGAAAGGCTTTGAACGGCCGACCAGATTTTCCCATAAACGGGATTGCGATTCGTGCAAGGCAAGCGAGCTGCCTCCGGCTAAGGGGGTACGCGCCAGCGCTGGGTCTGAACCAAGGTCATAGAGCGCATGCCCGCACTCGTGCATGGTACTGAACAACGCCGAGCCGACATAATCCTCCAGAATTCGAGTGGTGATGCGGACGTCATTCATGCCAAAGCTGGTGGTGAAAGGGTGGGCGGCTTTATCCTGGCGGCCGCGCTCCCAATCGTAGCCGAATTTGGTGATCACCTCAACGCCGAAGTCCCATTGCTTTTGGGGATCGAAATGCTGATGGAGGGGAGAATCATCCACCTGAGGTCGCGAGGTGATCTCCTGAATCAGAGCTACCTGTTGCGGACGAAGCTCATTAAAGATCTGCTGTACTTCTCTGGTCTTCAAGCCTGGTTCGAACTCGTTGAGCAAAGGATCATAGACGTGATCGTAGGGGCTGAAGTAGGAAGCGAACTCGCGGCGCAGCTCAACCACCCGTTCCAAGTAAGGGCGGAAATGTTCGAAGTGATCCTGCTCGCGAGCTTGTTTCCAGGCCGCATACGATTCAACCGCCAGTTGGGAAAGCTCTTCATAATAGCGACTGGGTACTTTCACGCGCTTATCCACCTCACGGCGGGTAACCTTGACCAGGCGGACTTCATTGGAGTCGGGATCGAGGCCGGTAACTTCTGCCTCGGCTTCCTCTAGGGCGCGCAGCAACTCATCTGAAGTCATGCGTTGTTGCACCAAGCGAGCCAGAGTTGCCATTTGTTCGCCGCGCTCCTTGACGCCAGCGGGTGGCATATTGGTCTCTTGATCCCAGCCAAGCAGGTTGCCGATGTATACCAGGTCAACGATCTCAGCCAGATAGGTTTTGAGTTGTTCGACTTTGCTTGTCATTCTACTCCTGAGTGATCAAAGTTTTGCTTATCGATGATAGGATTTATACCACCTTCCAGCGTAAGGGCTTGCCTTCTAAGGCAGCCAGGATTTCTTCAGCAATGTCAACCGCAGCGCGCCCCTGCGCCTCGATGGTTTGGGCAGCAATATGGGGGGTGGCAATCACCTTCGGGTGAGCCACCAGGGCGGTCAAACCAGGCGGTTCAACGGCAAATACATCCAAAGCTGCCCCGGCTACCTGTCCGGCTTCGACGGCTTGGAGCAAGGCGGTTTCGTCAAGGACACCGCCGCGGGCTGTGCAGATAATGCGCACGCCGCGCTTCATGGCGGAAAACGCCTGTCCATCCAGCATGTTGCGCGTCTCCGGATTAAGGGGAACATGAACGCTGATGAAATCAGACCGGGCAAAGAGGTCGGTCAGCGAAACCGGCTGAGCGCCGCGCTTCTGGATTTGTTCATCGCTCAAATAGGGGTCATAGCCAAGGACGGTCATGCCAAAAGCTGCTGCCCGCAGGGCAACTTGCGTGCCGATGTTGCCCACCCCAATCAAGCCGAATGTCTTGCCGTAAAGTTCACTGCCCATTAACTGCGACTTCAGCCATTGACCGTTTTTCATACTGGCATCTGCCTGGGTCAGGTTGCGCGCTAAGGCAACCATCATGGCGATAGTATGTTCAGCAACGGCGATTGTAGTTGACTGAGGCGCATTGACGACTGTAATGTGTTTCGCCGAAGCCGCTGCCAGATCGATGTTATCCACCCCCACCCCAGCGCGACCGATGGCCTTCAGTTTGGAAGCCTGGGCTAAGATATCGGCGGTAACCTTCGTGCGACTGCGCACGATCAGGGCATCGTAGCTGCCGATAATTTGCGCCAGTTCCTCGCCAGAGATTCCCTTGCGGTCGACCACTTCGCAAGCAGAACGCAAAATGGCTTTGCCGCTTTCTTCCAAGCCATCTGTGATGAGAACCGACCAGGTTGTCATAAAGTTTTTCCTCCACAATGTAAGAATACACGTTGTGTTATTATAAGACGAAAACAAACCCTCGCAAGCACTATTTCGGCGCAAAACCGCAGCCAGACCTCCTTGCTGCCCCGCTTTAGGGAGGATGCATATTTTGCGACCTGTTTGTTTGAAATGAAGGGAATGGAGAAAGGGTAGAAAAGTGGTCTAATCGAAATGGGCAACGGATTGAGAAGTGTGGGTTGCCCCTTTCGATTCGGGTTTACTCCATCAGCCTGGCAAGGGCTTCCTCAAGAAACTCAAGCCGCCCGTCTGCCTGAAGCACGACTCCCTTGGATTGAGCAAGCTCGCGCGCCCCCAGCGTCAGATTGCCTCCAGCTGCCACCGCCAGGACAGGCAACCCCGCTTGACGCAAAATCTTTGCGCGCCGCTCGGCGCGTTCCACGTCTTCGCGATCCACAACCGAGGAGACCTCAATCGCCAACCAGACTTCTAGCTGCTCTCTCCTTTTCCCTTTGGGCTGGCGTAATTGCCCGTGCACCACCAGATCTAATTGCAAGAGATCGAATAGCTGTTCGTCAGTCAGACGATCACCCAGCATGGCTTCGACATCTGCCAGGTCGACCAGGCGCGCCTGGCGCACGATACGCCCGAAATACGAAGAAGGCTTATCGCGGTATTTGATTTCCAAAAGGTCACCAGCCATTTGACCCATGCGGTCGGTCAGGCGTTGTACTTGTTGTTCGGTACGTTTCTGAGCTTCAGCGAGTTCAGCCATGGCAATTTCCAGACGTTCGACCCGCTCTTCGGTGCGTTTCTGAGCTTCAGCGAGTTCAGCCATGGCAATTTCCAGACGTTCGACCCGCTCTTCGGTACGTTTCTGAGCTTCAGCGAGTTCAGCCATGGCAATTTCCAGACGTTCGACCCGCTCTTCGGTGCGTTTCTGAGCTTCAGCGAGTTCAGCCATGGCAATTTCCAGACGTCCGACCCGCTCTTCGGTGCGTTTCTGAGCTTCAGCGAGTTCAGCCATGGCAATTTCCAGACGTCCGACCCGCTCTTCGGTGCGCTTTTGGGCTTCAGTCAATTCCGCAATACTTTGTTCAACCCGCGCCAGGCGCTCTTCGTGTTGCTTCTGGACTTCGACTAACTGAGCAACACTCTCTTCCAGACGCGTGAGGCGTTCTTCCACGCCTTCCAGTCGCGCTTCGACCTTTGCCAGGCGCTCTTCATGTTGCTTCGTAATTGCGACCAGCTCAGCGATGCTTTGTTCAATTCGCGTCAGGCGTTCTTCCACGCCTTCCAGTCGCGCTTCGACCTTTGCCAGGCGCTCTTCATGTTGCTTCGTAATTGCGACCAGCTCAGCGATGCTTTGTTCGATTCGCGTGAGGCGCTCTTCTACGCCGGTCAGACGCTCTTCGTGTTGCTTCGTAATTTCGACCAGCTCAGCGATGCTTTGTTCAATTCGCGTCAGGCGTTCTTCCACGCCTGTCAGGCGCGCTTCACTGCGCTTGTGCGCTTCGGTTAGTTCATGCACAAGCTCTGGCAACTTAAGAAGCTCTTCAGTCAGCACCAGTTGGCGCAGTTCTTCCCGCCACTCCGGGTGCTTGTAGAGCAACTCTAAAAAAGCGCGGTATTCCTGCACATCAAAAGCCATCGTACACCTATTATAACCGAAGATCGCAGGAAGATCCTTGGCAAGCCTCATACCGCATGCCCGCTAAAATTGGCGAGGAAAGAAGAAAATCCTCGCCAACCATCAGACTTGAAGATAAGGGGTTTCCCTAGAAGCCTTCCAGACGCGAGAAATCGGCAACCCCCTCGGCAAGGGCGACAATCCGTTGCAATAACCCAAGGCGATTTTGGCGTAGACTTGGATTCTCGCACATCACCAGTACTTCGTCAAAGAAGCGGTTGATCGGCGGGATGAGCGGCAGAAAGGTGTTCAAGAAGTCGTCCACCGAGCCTGTCCGCCGGGGCATTGCCTCCACTTGCCGCAGCGCCTCATAAAGGACACGTTCAGCAGCTTCTTGCAAAGCGGCTTCGTCCACCGGAAAGCGTTGTTGAAATTCGCGGGTGATGCGCACACAGCGGGCATAGGCTGGTAGGATGGTGTGCCAGTCTTCTCGCATGGTCCATTGGCTCAGTTCCCGGATGGCTCGTTCCGCCGCAAAGGGCTGATCTTCCTGTACCGACAGCACTGCCTCCACGACATCATAGCGATAGCCCTGCTCGAGCAGCAAATTGCGCAGACGTTCGACAATGAAAGTCTGACAGGTTGCCAGACTATCGCTTGAAGCCTCAATGGGCAACAGACAGGCAGCTTCTTGTAAGGCTTTTCGGAGCGAGAAATCGAGTTTCCAGGCAAGCAGGTTTTGCACCAGGCCCAATGCAGCGCGCCGTTGAGCAAAGGGATCTTTGTTCCCAGAGGGAGCTAAACCAGCCGCAAACAAGCCGGCCAGAGTGTCCAAACGGTCGGCAATGCCTACCACCAGGCCGGCTTTCGTTTTGGGGAGCAAATCCCCGGAAAAGCGCGGTAAATAGTGTTCAAAGATGGCTTCGGCAACCGCAGGGCTTTCCCCACTCTGTAAGGCGTAATAGCGTCCCATCACGCCTTGCAAGGAGGTCATTTCGACCACCATTTGGGTTGCCAGGTCGGCTTTGCAGAGATGGGCGGCGCGCCTGGCAATTGCCATTTCACCCTCATCTAATCCGCACATCTGACCAATGGCGGCGACCAGTTGCTCGATGCGGTGCACTTTATCTAACATCGAACCGAGTTTGTACTGGAAAGTGAGCGTGTGCAGGCGAGGTAGAAAGCTCTCCAGAGGCTGTTTGAGGTCTTCACGCACAAAATAGGCTGCATCGGCAAAGCGGGCGCGAATCACATGCTCGTTACCCTCGAGGATGACCTCTGCTCCTTCGCAACTTCCATTGGCAGTCGGTTTATTAGCAACGGTGATGAAGTACGGCAAGAGCGCGCCGTCATCCTTTTGGATAGGGAAATAGCGTTGATGCTTTTTCATCACTGAAATCAGGACTTCGCGGGGTAATTCCAGGTGGGCAGCTTCAAAGCTCCCGCGCAGGACGGCTGGGGCTTCGACCAGATGGGTCACTTCGTTTAGCAAGTCAGCGTCTAGCTCGCAAAATCCGCCCACTTCCTGGGTAAGTTCTTGTACTCTGGCAGTGATTTGAGCCTGGCGTTCTTGCGGATCGAGGATGATTCCCTGCTCTTGCAAGAATTGGAAATATTCCTCAACCGATTTCAGCTCCTTTTCGGTGGGTTCAAGGAAGCGCAAACCGCGCGTGCGCGGTTGAGCCGTTAGACCGCCATACTCGAAGGAAATGGGGGTGCTTCCGAATAATGCCATCAGCCAGCGGATTGGGCGCGAAAAAGAAATATTGCTCTGATTCCACCGCATCGATTTCTCGAAACGCAGGGAGGCAATCCACTGCGGCAAAGCTTGAGCGAGGACGGCGACGGTGGGTTGCCCCTCTTCGCGCATTACAGCAACCGCATACTGCCCGCCATCGATTTCCTGAATCTGTAAATCGCTAAGTTTTAGACCCTTGCTGCGGGCAAAGCCTTCGGCCGCCTGGGTGGGACTGCCATCGGGGTTGAATGCCCGCGCCGCAGGCGGGCCTTTGACCAGGCTCTCGTGATCGCTTTGGCGTTCGGCAAGCCCGCTGATGAATACAACCAGACGGCGGGGGGTGCCCATCACCTGGATCGATTGGTAGGTTAAGCGCAATTCGTCCAGCCAGGTGGGTACACTGGAGCGCAATTGTTCCAGGGCATCTGCAAGGTCTTGGGCAGGCAATTCTTCAGTACCGATTTCAAAGAGAAAAGGTAGGTTGCCATTTCCGGAGATAGGTTTGTCGCTAGCTACAAGCGGGCTGCTGTTTTGCGATGTTGAGGCTGATGGAAAGCCAACAGACGATGCCAGGCGGACATCGCGCTTTAGCCAGGGAAATCCTAAGGCTTGCCGTTGGGCAAGGTATGCGTCGGCAACGCGGCGCGAGAGCTCGCGCATCCGCCCAAAAAAGGCTTGCCGTTCGGTGACGCCGATAGCACCGCGCGTATCCAGAACGTTAAAGGTGTGCGAACACTTCAAGACGTAATCGTGTGCAGGCAAGACTAACCCCTGTTCCAGGCAAGCTCGTGCTTCGGCTTCGAAAAGGTCGTACATTTGGCGCAGCCGTTCTACATCGGCGATTTCAAAGTAATACTTGCTGTGTTCCTGCTCGGCTTGCAGGTTGACATCACCATCGGTAAAAGCCTGGTTCCATTGGATTTCGCGAAAACTGCTCACCCGTTGCAAAGCAATCGCAATGCGCTCGAGCCCATAAGTGATTTCAACCGAGACCGGCTCTAAAACCTGTCCTCCAGCTTGCTGGAAGTAGGTGAATTGCGTGATCTCCTGGCCATCTAACCAGACTTCCCAGCCCAGTCCCCAGGCGCCCAGGGCTGGCGATTCCCAGTTATCCTCCACAAATCGTATATCGTGTTGCCGCGGATCAATACCTAAAGCCTCCAGCGAATGCAGATAAATTTCTTGCGGGTTACCGGGATCTGGCTTGAGGATCACTTGAAACTGATAATGCATCTGCAAGCGATTGGGGTTTTCGCCATAACGTCCATCGTCGGGACGGATCGAAGGTTCGACATAAGCCACATTCCAGGGCTCAGGGCCCAGGACGCGCAGCGCGGTGGCGGGGTTCATGGTGCCTGCGCCGACCTGGGTGTAATAAGGCTGCCAGATCAAACAACCCTCTTTTGCCCAAAAATCCTGTAGGGTCATGATAATGGATTGAAAAGACAAATCTTGTTTCGCCATCGTCGCGCATTCCTGAATTTCCAGATTGAATAGCGCAAAATCGGGCACCAACGCGCCCAATCTTTGTGCGGTTTGTCGAACTGTGGTGTTATTTTAATCGATAATTGGGCTTAGAAGCCGAACCTGCCAAAGCTTAAACCCAGCAGGTAAAGCGCCAACAGCAGAACGACAGCGCTCAGAGCAACCAGGAGGAAAAACGCAACCTGTTTCACCCGGTCAACCGGTTTTCCTCCACTGACCTTCCCGTTTTGAGCGT
>Ga0209162_1002965_pt1 | contig 14202 bp, 10 predicted proteins | sample YNPNPMetaG_FD_187121 | JGI IMG/M metagenome (GOLD analysis project Ga0209162, IMG submission 187121) | Anoxygenic and chlorotrophic microbial mat microbial communities from Yellowstone National Park, USA - YNP NP MetaG (SPAdes) (version 2) ... | reverse complement strand
TAGATGAAGCATGGCAAACCTACATCGAAACCAAAAGAAGGGAAGAACTGGAGGAAATAATCAAGCAGGAAAATCTTAACCCCGACGAAACCTATAAATTTATACAAAATGCATTTCGCAATGGATATATTACAACCACAGGTACCGATTTCGCAAAAGTTTTACCCCCGATCTCACGTTTTACACCAAGTGGAGAACGAGCAATCAAACGTCAAACTGTGTTGGATAAAATTACAGCGTTTTTTAACAGATTTTTTGATATTTCCAGCAAGGAGGTGGATTTCACGGCTAACCATCCAAACTATTTAGGTTAACCCCCAATTACCTAAACCAACAACTCAACAGACCGGGCGTAGGAGACCACCTTAGCCAACTAAAAACTATTTCCAACCTTTACTGTGGCCAGATCTTAGCCGATATGCTGCCATCTTGCATTTCAATAGTTATTGGTAGCTGTTTATCTATGGTAGACACCCGCCCTTGAACCACTTGGTTTTGCCAAACCAAAGCATAACCTTGGGCCAAAATTGTCTTGGGGTTAGCTAACTCAATTTTGGTGATCAGTAATTCCAACCTAGCCCTATGGGCCGCCAGCAAGCTGGTTACTTGACTATGAATAACCTGGTTAGCTTGTTGGGCTTGTCCTTTAATTTGTTGTAAACGCAAGCTTAAACTACGTTGGCTGGCGTAAAACGAGGTCTCCACTTGTCGCTTAACTGCATTCAGCAAGCTACTAGCTAACTGATTGGTGCGTTGGCAGACCAACTTGAAAGTCTGCACTTTGGCCCGTACTAACTGGCTAATGGTAGCACTGACCAACCAAGTATATTTGTAGTATTGCTGGACTTTTTGCTGGTTTAGTCTATAAATCAACTCTAGGGTACTCTTGGCTTGCCAACTAATCTCGGAGTTACTTAAACTGACTTTTTCGGCCGCCTGACTGGGTGTAGAACAGCGCAAGTCAGCCACTAATTCGGACAAAGTGGTGTCACGCTCGTGCCCAATAGCCACAATAGTGGGTTTAGCAATCCCGTAAACGGCTCGCACTACCGCTTCCGAGTTAAACACAAACAAGTCGTCTTGACTGCCTCCACCTCTGGTGATCACCACCGTATCAATCGCCAACTGTTCACAAAGATCGTTAACTTTGGCCAGCTGCTCTAGAATTACGGCTTCGGCTCCTAAACCTTGGGTTTTGATTGGTAACAAAAAAATCTCTACTCCAGTGCGGCGACTGGCTAGCACTTTCACAAAATCAGTGACAGCTGCACTATGAGGGCTAGCCACTAACAAAATTTTTTGGGGTACCTTAGGAATAGGTCGTTTACGAGCTTGATCAAATAAACCTTCCTGGGCTAATTTTTGCTCTAGTAGCTTTAAGTTACGCAACAGTTCACCTTGACCAGTAAGTTGTATAGCACTTACTTCCAAGTAAATCCGAGAATCTTTTGATAATTTAAACTTGCCCACAACTCTTACCTGCAAACCATCGTTGAAGGGAAAGTTAATAGCTTGCACTACTTTTTCTAAAGTCCAACAACCCAAACGACTGTCTTGTTTATCCTTTAAAGCAAAATAGTACATGTTGCGAAACATTCGTACTTCGCTCAGTTCACCCTCAATTATATACACTTCTTGACCTAAAAGTTGTTTAACATAGACTAAAGCTTCAGAAACTGTTAAAACTTTAGTGCTAGTCTGAATTACTGGAGTAACAGTACGCTGTAACTTATCTAACAAGCTTTCCAAAGCTAACCAAGTTTGGCGATCTGATTCTCGTGCTTGCCAGTTTTTTAGATAGTTCATGTCTACCTTACTCACCAAAACCGACAGTCTAGTAGCCAACTTCCTTCTTACGGCCACACTAGGGTGTTGACTAAGGGTTAACAGCTGCGGCAAATATTCGGTTTTTCTTTGGGTTAATACCCAGTCAATTTGGGGCAACAACACTTTGGCTTTGGCTTGCAAACTGAGAAAACTGTCTTGTTCGGCAAACAACTCTGGCACTAGCACAGGACTAGGCGACTCGGAAAACAAACTAGCCATGACAATTTTAGCTATTGTTAATTACTTAAGCAACCTAATTGAACTGTCAACATAGCTTTTAAGGTCAACTATAACCTTACTGTTGGCAAATTGCGTGACTTGATAAAGTTAATGCCAATTAATTGGTTACTGTTGTAGCCGGTCAAAATCAGTGATCATAGTCTCCGTAGTCTAAAGTAATTCATTAAGATAAGCCACCAGCTAATTCGGTCAGCCGATTAGCAACTTTTAAACAGCCCTAACAATCGATTTTGCTGCAAACTTGGGCAACTAGGCACTAAGTAGCATAAGCTGTGGCGACCAAATTGCAAATTTGAACCAAGAGTCTATTTCTAAACCCCCAAATAATAGGCTTATGATTATAGGCCAAAATTGAACAACTAACACTATAAACGTACCAATATTTGGTTTTGTTGAAGATAGTGTTTCAACTCTAAAATATCCACCAGACCAAAATGGAACACGCTAGCTGCCAAAGCAGCCTCCACATCAGTTTCTTGAAAAACCGCCAAAAAGTCCTCCATACTTCCAGCTCCACCACTGGCCACTACTGGCACTCGACACACAGCTTGTACTTTTTTTAATAACCTTAAGTCATAACCCCTTTTCACGCCGTCGGTATCCATAGAATTCACCACCACCTCACCCACACCCCTAGCCACAGCTTCTTGAATCCAATCGACGGTTTTTAAGTTAGTATTGGCTGTTTTTTCTGGACTACCAGTATACATAAACACATAATCTTCACCATCTACTTGTTTAGAGTCAACACCCAAAACAATACACTGAGAACCAAATTCTTTTACTGCTACATCAATTAGTCCAGGATTTTCCAAAGCCGGTGAGTTAATGGAAATTTTGTCAGCTCCTGCCTTCAGTACCTCGCGCATAGTTTGTACAGAACGAATACCACCAGCCACAGTGAAAGGAATATTAATTTCCTTAGCCACTCGCCGCACCCACTCGTAATCTACACTACGCCCTTCAGGACTGGCCGTGATATCGTAAAACACTAATTCATCAGCTCCTCTGTCGGCATAAAAACTAGCTAAATCGACAATATCTCCGGCTACTTGGTGACCCTGAAAGCGAACCCCTTTGATGACCTTGCCATCTTTGACGTCTAAACAAGGAATAATGCGTTTAGTTAGCATACCGATTTTTTTAAAAAACTGGAAGTAAAATTGACAAAAACTGAGAAAATTTTGTTATTGTTTTGACTTATTATGTCAATATAATATCAATTTTATGCTTGATACTACTAGTGTTAGTCCTTATACCAATTCCACTAGTTTTGCCAATGGTTCTTGGGTTCCCTTACTTAATCCGGAACAAGTACAAAAAGTAAAAAGTTACGCTTTTTGGATAAAATTGTTTGCTATTTTAATGTTTATTAGTTTAGTACCACTCTTAATAAGTGGAGTTATCCTAACTATATTTATTATAGGTCTACCAATTTTGGCTGTGGGCGTTTTCTTAGTCTATTTAAACCTAAAATTATGGAAAGCATCTCAATCTTTAGAGACCATTGTGAACAACAATTACCAACAAGCTTTCAACCTTAATGCCTTGGAGTTTATTATGAAAATTGGTAGTTATTACAAAATAACTGGTATTTTAACTATTCTGGGTATCGTATTAAATATATTATTAGTTTTACTTTCAATAATATTTTCTTCTGCGTTAGACAGTTACATCCAACAAATAGACAAGAATGTTCAATCTAGACTTGAACAGTCAAAATAAGTTGGTTTTTTACAGTATTGCTAGATTTTAGCTTTAGTTTTTGCAGTTTACCAATCTAATTTGGTAGTCTTTTTGAAAATTTGGCTTAAGTATATTACTGGTTCTATCAAATGTAATACTCAATCCTTTCAATTACTAGCATAATGATAGATCAACACAATCGCCATTAAGCTGGATAGTATAGCTACTATGTATACTATTTATTTCAAGTTAGTAAATGGAAAAATGGTTAAACTGTGAAGTTTGCTGGAAGTAATTTATCTTGTAGATATCCTGGTTTTAATTAAAAATTTAGCGTTAATAGCTAGTTAGGATGACTTAAAAGTAAGAATTAGAGGAAGACAAATTAACCAGAATTACTTTGACTAAATTGGGTTTCTAGTTTTATAAGCCTGTTTTGGTTTTGGGCATTTTAAACTAAATAAAAACCCAACTTAAATCTAAGCAAATATTAGAAAAACGATACAAACATCTTTACCAGCAAAACCAGGAAGTTTTCGTCTACTCCCGCTTTAAATAAGCACTTTTAAGTAAAACTAAAATATTTAATTTGAATAACTACAGATGGTCTTAAAATTTAAAGTCTTGGAAAAATTTACCACCAGAAGATTGGTTTAATTTTTAGTTGCTTAAATCACTATAAACCTGGCTAATTTGGAATGATTCCAAGATTTATGAACTCTAAGGTAGACAAATATCTACCTACTCCCCTTTCAAAAAATCTAAATGACCGTTGTAAAACTGAGACACTCCAGTGACTCCGTACTTAAGTTGAGCCAGTCTATCTACCCCAAAACCAAAAGCCAAACCGTCCCACTCTTCCGGATTTAAGCCCATATTGGCAATGACTTTAGGGTGAATTGGGCCAGCACCAGCACACTCAATCCAACCAGTATGTTTACACACTCGACACCCTTTGCCCCCACAAAATGGACACGAAAAATCTACCTCAAAACTTGGCAAAGTGAAGGGAAAATAGCTTGGTCTAAGCCTAATGTTAATATTTTTATCAGCAAAAAACTCACGGAATAAATGCTTGATTAAACTAACTAGTTGGCCAATAGTGGTGTGTTTATCTACTAACCACATATCAAACTGGGTAAAATTAATGTCATGAGTAGCATCGATATTTTCGTTGCGGAAAACCAAACCCGGAAAAACTACTCGAAAAGGAGGCTTATGAGTCTCAGCGTATCGTACAATATTGGCCGTTACTTGGGTACGCATGACATAGTTTTCTTGTCTAGTATCTACTTGATCCAAAAAGAAAGTGTCTTGCATATCTCGCGAAGGATGGTATTCGGGCGAATTGGGAGCAGTAAAGTTGTACCACTGAGTTTCTACTAGTGGCCCGTCAAACACGTCAAAGCCTAATTGCTGAAAAATTCTTACCAAATCTTCCACTACTAACCTAATTGGGTGTAGGTTGCCCAAACGATTTTGATAGGTTGCACTAGCAAACGTAGGATCAAACTCTAGCCAGTGATCGGTCAATTGGGCTTGCTGAATTTCTCGAATGCGTTGGTCACAAGCTTGTTTTATTTGGGTTTTTAGTTCGTTCATTTGTTGCCCAAGCTGTTTTTTCTCTGTTGAGTCAGTGACCACTAGCAAACGCTCTTTGAGCGCTTGAATTGTGCCCGAATGATTTAGTTCATCAAATTTTTTTAAACATTCGTTAACTGTCTGACAAGTAGCAAAATGTTCTGTAAATGAGTTAGACATAACTAAAATGACTTAAAGTTTACCTTACTTCCACTGGCGCCAGTTTGCCTAATTCAGCCAAAAAATTGGTCTGCCAACCATCCACTTCCGAGCTAGTTAGGGTTCTGGTAAAACTGACAAACTTGAGTTGCAAATTCAAAATATCTCGTTCTGTATCCAAGCTAAACCTTTCTTTTGGACGCACAATCGTTTCCAAATCTGTCTGAGTTAAGTTGGTTACCAACTGGTAAATCTGGCGCAGTCTAAAAGTTTTTGGCACAACTAGCGACAATTCGCGAAAGACTGGCGGATACAAACTTTCATCGCGATAGCGTGGATAGGTGCGAACAACCTGGTTCCAGTTAGTTAAATCTAGTTCGAAATACCACAAACTTTTGGATAAAGGCAAATTTACTTGCTTTTTGAAGCGATTACTCAATTGCAATAAACGAGCTTGTAAGCCTTGCTGGCCAAGATACAAATAGCCCACTCCAAACCGACTCAGGGGCTCGTTTTGGTCTAGTGGTTGGTAAGTATAGGCATTGTCCGTCCTGTCCAATAAGTAGTTAAGTAAACTAGTTAATAGATAGGGATCGTCAGTCAACGCCACTCCAGCTAATAGAATTTGTTCCTTAAGTGCGCCCAGCGATTGAGGGTTTTTAGTGTAAATCTTGTTTAGTTCAAACAATCTTGGGTCTTTTTCACCCCGGTTTAAATTGTCTACCAAACACTTAACTAAACTAAACAGGAGGTTATCTCTTAAGTAATTCTCTTGAGCACGATAAGCCTTAAGCACAATTAAACATTGTTGCGGGGCAAAAACTTCTGTAGACGATACAAACGGCCTAGTAATCACTTCGTGAAAACCAAAACTAGTCACTAAACGCACCAACCTACTAGAAGCTAAAAAATTAGGCGATTGTACGTTTTGAATATTCGTAACCAAATGGTGTTCCTGGAAATTTTCAAACCCCACTAACTTGGCTACCTCTAACAAAACTGCATATTTATCGGATAATTCTAAATAGTTTGGCCATGGCCGAAACGTTTGTGTAGCTATATTAAAGTTTCCTAACAAAGACAATTTGGACTCCAAAATTGGCTGCCAATAAACTAGTCCTCGATTATCGAATTTACTAGCCAAAAATTCCAAATTTAAAGTCATTTGAGTAACCGCGGTTTGACTAATTTTAGCGATAGCCTCGGTTAAAGTTAGTTGATCCTGGTCGTTGCGCCAATGGAGAATTGACTTGAGCTGAAAAGTAACAAATTCCTGAGCCGATAAAATCTCCCACAAGCGAGTCAACCAAACCAGCATCTGACTTGGTCTAACCCCTCCGGCCCAAATTTTGGCTCCGTCTGAACGATACTTTAGCAAAAAAGCGTTTTTAGCCACAGCTTCGGCCGGAAAGTTGGCTACTTCCACTACTAACCTAGTGTCTTGAGGTTCAGCTTTAGTGGACTCGCCACCGGCAATTCCAGGTATGGCCAAAATAGTTTGCTTATTCTGTAAAACCACAGTGTTTCTGGGTAAAATTGTGTCTTTCAATTGACCCAAACCAACCCAAGCCTGGGACTCGTTTAGCTTGGTCAATTGCCAGTGTTGATTTAGTGAATCGGTAACTAACTTAGACCAACCAAAAAAGTGACTTGGCTGACCCACATCGGCTAGTAAATAATTCGACAAATCTACCAGCCCCCCTACCAGATTTTTCTCTAGCAAAAACAATCTGCGCAAAAGTGTGTGAGGTAAATAATAGTGAGTATCAGGTATGGTTTTGTTAATCTCCAATTCAAAAAGCCAAAAATGCTCAGCATAGCCAATCTCGTCTTGCAGTCTTACTTGGAGATCAGAAGTTCCAGTTACTAACTTATCTAGCTTTTGAGCAAAAGTTAATTCTGGATCCAAAAATCTCTTGGCCGACTCGGTAAGCAAGCCCAAATCACCCAAAACGATAGCTAGCTCTATGGCCATGCCTAAATGATTGCCGATGGTGCCAATTTTATCGGGTAAAACTTTAATATCTAAGACAACTTCTTCTGGAAAATATTCTGGCAATACCTCACATATACTTTGTCCTAATACCTCATCTAAGGCCCGATTAACCAATAACTCGTTCAACTCCCACAAACCGCTACTAGGTTCAGTCTCAAGCAGTAATTCACTTTTTCCCAAACACATACCCGCCGACACTTCGCCTCGCATTTGGCGTTTAGTCACAGTTAAAAAAGGCAGCTTACAACCTTCAACAGCTACTGGCACCAATAAACCGTCTCGAACATTAGGCGCAGCTGAGATAATTTGTATTTTACCCCGCGATCCCAAGTCTAAATCAAACACTTGCAAACGATCGGCATTAGGGTGTGGCCTAACATTAGTAATTTGTCCAACCAGCACCTTACCCGCAAAATAGTCTTGAATGACCCGTATTTCCTCGACTTCGGATGATCGCCGAGTGATTAAATCGGCTAACTGCTCGGTTGAGTAATTTTGCAAACAAATATAATCTTCCAGCCAAGATTGTAAAAACAACATAATCCAAATCAAAGCCAATTTATTGGCAGAATATAAGGAAAAAAGTTTTTGTCAATTATAAATTGTTCTTTTTAGAAAATTAAACTAAAAATCAACATAGGGTGGCACACCCATTACAGGACATAAGTCCCAATAAAACCAATTGCTACTTTTGGGGGTAATTTACTAAAAAGCCTTTAAACTCAAAAATATTATACTTTTAATTAATTCAGCTTTCTTGACTATTTTAAATTAGTTTATCTTACGGGTTGTTGTGTTGACACTGACTTGTCAGGTTTTAACTGAATATTTAGCTTTTGTATGTAGGGTTTGTTAAATTTCAAGTTTAATTCTGTAAAAATAAAAAGTAATTATGTGGTTCAATAACTTGCTAACTGATTTTACCCTGGCTGATCTGAGAACTTGGATGATTGTCGGGATATCAATTATTTTAATTTTGATTGTCTGGGCCATTGTTTCTTCATTTGTCACTGTGGTTGACGGTTTAACCATTTACAAAGACAAACTCTACTATCACGAATTAATGCAACAATTTAGCCAACGCTTTGTAGACATTTTTAGTAACAGCAACTACACTCAAGTCAAGCGCCAATTTTTGCTAGATAAGCTCAGTAACGAAATAGCCGAACTTAACCGTCGGATGGCTCGTAAATATATTGGCACAGTCTTGCAAGACCAGGCTTTGGTTTACAATATTCAAACTTTTCCCGGAGATGTTCCCAACAACGTTTACCTTAAACTGCCAGTCAATGATAACGAAGACTTTATTTGGTGCGTCTTTAGTGACACTAAGAACCGCTATATTGACTTTGACAAAGACGAACCAGTACGCATTGAAGGCCAAATTGACCTAATTAACTTAGCCACTAGTAAACTGCCTAACTATTTGCCAGATAATCCAGACACACTGTTTCAGTCAGATTTTGCCGTACACCTTCAAGACGACGCTAAAATGACTAAGCTAAATTTAAAAAACCCGACTTCAAGCCAAATTGACTAACCACAAACCAAAAAATTGCAAAAATAAGCCAATTTTTAAAATCTAAAAAAAATTAGAAGTCTAAGCCTACCGGCTTAAGGTTTTAAAGCTGAATCTATTCAGATTCTACCTAAAATGGATGAGTATATGGATCACAATTGTGACGATGGTGATTTTCCCAAAAAGTATGGTTGCTTTAGCCTTCGTCGGTTTCTTGTTGGTGGAATTATTTATTGGAATTTTTTTACTGGCGGTGGTGGCGTCTTTTTGGGCTTTCAGTCATTACCTTAATCTTTAGTCTCATAATAGCTCCAATCCGACGTCCCCAAAGAAGAGAGTAAGTAATATTTTCCCCTTTATTTTCTTGGTAGTTATAAAATTATTTATTAAACCCTTAGCAGCTTTTCTATATTAAGAAACAAATTCTATCCAAGACCAACCAAACTAAATTTGGGTAACTATTTTGAAACTTGTTAACCCAAAACCATAAGTAGAAAATCGCAAAAATAAGCCAATTTTTAAGATTTAGAAAAAGTTTGTTTATAATTGAAGAATATTAGGCTAATTGCTCTTTCTGGCTTCGAAGCCACTATTCGGTTCCTTAGTAAAAAGAGGACCTTCCGTGGAACAGCGAGAAAGAGAGTTGCGAAATACTTTAAAAGCAGTTCTGGAGAACTGTACTGTAATTGTCACAGTCCTGTTAATCCTGGGTTTGTTGTTATGGGTATCATTTTGCATAATGATACCGATCTTTAAGATGCACATCTTGCTTTTTTCTAACATGACACTCTGCTTCCACAGGAAACAGATCCCGCAGGGAGGAGAACAGAGAGTCCTTCTCCCCTATTTTTTGCAATTATCAAAGTGTCTAGTAGACAAAAACCAAAACTTTTGGTCAGGTTTGCCCCAGAAAATTAGCCTACACAAGCCTTCAATTAGTTAAGACTGTAAAATTGCCACTAGATGCTTTTCAACTAGATCATTGCCTGAAACATTTGGCTTTTTAGACTAGTTTTACCCGAAAGTCGCAGTTTATCTGACTAACTCGTGTGGCCTATGCAAGTTGGCTGGCTCAAGCTAGGCTCAATGACAAAACACCAACCATTCTGAAACTAACAATTTTAACCCTAACTAAATTGGACCAAAACTAGTTTTGGTTCACTATATTTAGACTAGCTAAAACGGTTTACTTGGATCAAACTGGCTTAGTATATTCTGCTTTACCCCGAACTATCAACTCAATCAACCGAACCTAATTAGCCAAATTTGCTTGCTTGTAATTGCCCTTGAAAAACCAATTCGGTGGTTTTCCGTTCAAAAAAATACTAGTTAAAAATTCCCCTAAGAGCATCTAGCAAACACAGCTTGAAATCATCACTCAGCCTCGGCTTAGGTTTGCCAAAAACTGATTGCAGTATCGGTTAGTTTGGACCACACGACCTCGACCGATAAACCTTTAATTTCAGCGATTTTCTCGGCCACAAAAGCTATGTACCTAGGCAAACACACCTGACCTCGATAGGGAGTTGGAGCCAAAAACGGTAAATCGGTTTCAATCATTAACCGCTCTAGCGGACAAGCTTCAACCACCGAAACTAATTGCTGAGCGTTCTTAAAAGTAACAATGCCGCCGACGCTAATGTAGCCGCCTAAATTTAACACTTGCTCTAGTTCGGGAATACCTTCAGTAAAGCAATGAAATACAAATTGACCAGCCAGCTGAGGAAATTTTTGCAAGATAGCCAAGGTATCGACAAAGGCCTGACGGTTATGAATTGCTACTGGCAAGTGTAAAAAACTAGCTAGCGCTAATTGTGATTCAAATAAGTCCCATTGTTTTTGAATGATTTCTTTGTCTTGGGTGTAGTGGTAATCTAGGCCACACTCACCAATACCTACAATTTTTTTCAGTCCAAAACTATCGGTTTCACCTTGGTTTAGTTGATAATCACCATCACCCGAGTTCGACAAAAAACCTTGCGTCAGCAGTTGCTTTCGTTGTTGCTCTAAATAGTCGGATACTCGAAACTCTTGGTTAACAATTTCGGGGTGCGAACCAATCAAAAACTTAACTTTCGGATGAGCCGAAAACAGCTGGTAAGTTAGCAAAAAGTTACCGGTGCTAGTAGTGGCCTGAATCACAAAATCGTGTTGGTTTAATAACTCGTCTAAAATACTTACAGAAAACTCTGGTAGTAGCTCGGGTTGAAAATTTTCGCGATCTAGCAAAAGTAAAAGCTCCAGTTTTTGAAGCAGCATATCCAAATGAACGTGAGTGTCGTGCATAAACCTAAAAGCCATAAGTAATCAGAAAAATCTAAACCAGTCAACCCCGATTCGATCATTGACTAATCTCTTGCTACAACTAACCACCAAGCTAATTAAAATCCTCCTAGTTAAAGGTTTCTAAAACAAGACGATTCGTTTAAACCCACAGTTAGGTGAATAGCTGGATGTTACAAAATTATTTCGAGCGTTGCTAAAACTAATTGGAACTAATCAACTCTTGTTGCCCAGCCGAATAATTCGACAAACTACTTAACTCACGACTAGACAGGCGTTTTTGACAAAGCAAAAATTTTGTGCTATTAACAGCTTAAGTTGTCTATGAAATTTGTCGACGGAGTAGTTCCTCATAACTACTTGCAAACTCGAACCAACCAAACCATCAACGCTAAAGTTAGCGTGAGTTACCAAGAATACTTGCTAATTCAAGAGGTTTGCCACCAAATCATAAAAAACTCGGGTATTCTTAACCCACAACAACAAGAGCAATTTGCCCAAGTCCAAGCCTTAATCCCCCGATTTCGCCAGGATTGGCGCTATAAAGAGCTGGAAAAACGGATCAAAAATTTGTTACTCAAAGAACTGCTTAGTCTAAATGCTGCTGCTTTTTTGGACCTATTTCCCAGTCTGCAAGTTTTTTTACGTAAAATTACAATTCAAAATTTGTTTGACCAACTCTATATCGCTCTTAGCTATTCTAAGCTAATTCAGAAAATTTACGAACTCGATTTTGTTACCAGAATCTACCTGGAAAAATTTTTGCAAGTGTTTGACCTACTTAAACCTTTTTTGACTGAAGTACAAATTGATAAGTGGCAAACTCACCTAGCACCCAAATTAAAACGGTTTTAACCTCGAAAAGGTCAAAATATTACCGATTTTTTGGCTTTGAATAAACTTCACAAATTAGTTTTGGAACACCAAATAAATCTGATCAGTCAAACCCAAACTCCGCTCAAACTACACTTGGCTGATTAGCCTTAGTTGCTCGTAAAATCTGTCTTTAAAGTACCTAACACTCTCTTTAGTTACCTGACTTAACGGATAGCTGGCAGACCTAGACTCGATCACTAACGTGCTCCAACCAAACAAGTTACCCAGAAAACTTTCATCTTCCTGGATGTTATCCACGGCCTTAAACATTAGATCAATTTTGTCCTTAGTAAACAAGCCGGGATTGACCGAACCAATAATTCGACGGTTGGTTAAAATTAAAATTTCGTGTTTGATAATGTAGGCCCGATACAAAAAAACAAAAATTCCAAATATAAATAATACTGTCATTACACGGAAAGGGTTTAACCACCAACTCACAAACCACAAAGGATGTTTTTGAGTCACCGCTAGCACTTGCTCGCCTGGCATTAATAAGCTTTGAAATTCTGGAGGAATTAAGTTTTGATAGTATGGGTTGTAGGTGTAACTTTGCATAAACTTGGGCCAAGTCTTTGCGCTCCTGTCTCAAAATTGTCAAATCAAGTTTGTTCAAAACACCCGGCTACTTTTTAAAAAGTCCTAATTCAAGCCAAACCTTGACTTTTACTGTTAGTCGTAGTTGCTGACTACTCTAAAACCAAGCATAGCTAAACCAGGTTGGCTATTGCCGCAAAAACCCGTACTGATACACCTTGGGTTCAATTTTTTTGGCTAAAACTTTCATTTTTTCGCGCAAATCGGCCAATAGTTGGTTATAAGTTGGATCCTGGCTTTTGTGGTTTAACTTACCCTTATGGTCGCGCCCTTGAAAATGTTCTTTAATGTCGTACAAAGCAGCATTAACCAAACAGTTTGGTTGCTGGTGATAATAGCGCCACAACTCGCGTCCGGCGGCAAACACCGCCTGGGCTTCGGCCGAAAACACCAACGGCCCAGACTGTTCGATTGGTTGGCCAAAAATTCCCTCACTCTGAGAGGTTTGTAGCTTGCCACGCAAAAAATCAGTCATAAAGTGACTGTCAAAAACTTCCCTGGCCTCGACTTCGGCTTCGGTAAAGGGTATCCAGTGGTTCACCCCGTGTTTGCAAGAAATTCTGTTTTGCCCGTGGAAAAGAGTAAATGCCAAACAATCATTTTGAAATTCGGTATCCGTTTGCCAACCATCGTTGGGATACAGATATTGGTCTCTGTCATTTATCCAAGTTTGCTCGATAACTTTTCTTACTGTCAGAAAAATTGAATTTACAATCAAGTTGTCTTTTGAAATCTTGTTAGCATTAGATGCTTTTAACACACTCTCAGACGGCTGAAGGGTTATGAAAACAACATTATTGTTTTGAACATCTGCACTACCCCTTACTAAATAACCAATTGATTCATTTGAAGTTATATTGTATTGCCGTAACCAGTCTTTTATATTTTTATTGGGTGGAATAAATATATTTTTATGCCCGATGCAAGTAGTATCCTGTTCATAAATGTCTGCATTTACATTCTGAAACGGGCTATTAATTTGTGTATTCCAAATAAAAAACCCAATTGGAAACTTTCCAGTAACATTGTCAAAAGTGTAGGATGGAACAATAAACAACTTTTCGAGCTTTGCGTGAAAATTTTCTCGAAATTCTTTGTAGTGATTTCCTTGTAGAATTTTAACTTTTGAAAAGTTCCCGATATAACATCCCTTTATTTCAACGTAGATTCTGTATAGAAACTGAACAAAAAGTTCCTTAGAAGCTTGGCTCAAAATAGCTTCATATTTTTCTTTAGTTTTACTTATCGCTACACTTTTTTTATGCTTAGAATCGGTGTTGTTAATTGTTTTTGATGATGTGGCTTCTGCATACGGCGGATTGATGTAGATAACTAATTTCTTTCGTTTTTCTGGGTCAATGATAATTTCATAAAGTTTATCGGGTAACTTTCCGCCTTTGGATTTCGGCAAAAAATCATCATTCAAGAAATCAAATTG
>Ga0209162_1002963_pt1 | contig 14216 bp, 17 predicted proteins | sample YNPNPMetaG_FD_187121 | JGI IMG/M metagenome (GOLD analysis project Ga0209162, IMG submission 187121) | Anoxygenic and chlorotrophic microbial mat microbial communities from Yellowstone National Park, USA - YNP NP MetaG (SPAdes) (version 2) ... | reverse complement strand
GGGCAATAGCGGCCCTGCTCGCGGCGGGTGTGCCACCCGCCGCTGGCGCGGGTCACAGACCCGCGCCGAGCCGGGTCTCAGTAACTCATCTTTCCCTGGTACTCTTCGGTTCCCAGTGGCGGCGGCTCGTCCACGCTACGGCCTACCTCGTAACCCAGCTCGGCCTGGAGTTCAGCACGCATCAGGTCATACAGAATGGTGAGGGGGATACCGGCCGGGCACGCTTTCTCGCAGGCCCCGCAGCCCACGCACTTGCCCACCGTGTGCATGGCCCGGATGAGATGAAAAATGGGGAACGGGGGTGGCAGTTCGCCGGTCTCCACCCAGTATGATTCGCCCAGGGCGCACACTTCGCAGAAACACTGGGGGCAGATGTCCCGGCAGCCGTAGCACTTGATGCACCTGGCGAACTGTTGCCGCCAGAACTCACGGCGCTCGGCCAGGGGCTTTTTCAGGAACTCTTCGACGATGAAGTTGCGGGCCGGGGGCGGGGCCACCCCCACATCCACCTGCGCCGGGGCGGGCTTGTCGCAGCCGCACTCCTGGGCCTCCTCGCCGGTGCAGGCCAGGCCGATAAGGACGAGTCGCTCCAGGTTCACCTGCTGGCGCTTCGCCAGCTCCACCAGGCCGCGCTGGTCGCAACCACGTACCACCACGCCCAACCGGGCTTCTGGATAGGCTTTCTGGAGGCGCACCACAGCATTGAGGGGATGATACCAGGGTGACAGGCTGAGGTCAGTTACTTCCTCACCGGGGGCGAACAGATGGGGAGCGGCGGCGCCGGAGCCGTTGCGCCGGGGGACCACCACACCAACCAGGTCTTCCTGGGTCAATTTCTCGGCAATGACGCGGGCCAACTCATCGGTCAGGGCCTGGATGTTTTCAGACATGGATAGCATTCTCTCTGGTTTCACTCGTTCGTTGCGCCGCTGGCCGGGGTGGTGGACCGCTTAGGGTGCAGATCCAGCGGTCCCAGCCGGCGGATCGTCTCAGTGAACTCGGTGACGACCTCGGCAAAGCGCTGGCCTTCGGAGGCCGAGACCCATTCCAGGCGCAGTCGCTCCGGCTCGATGCCAAAGATCTCCAGGAGCTTGCGCAGCATGGGGATGCGCTTGGCCGTGCGATAGTTGCCGCTCGTATAGTGGCAGTCGCCGAAGTGGCAACCCAGGACCATCACGCCGTCAGCTCCTTCCTGAAAGGTGCGTAGCACCAGGTCTGGGGCCACGCGGCCGGAGCAACGCACCCGCACGATCCTGATATTTTCGGGGTACTTGAGCCGCCCCAGGCCGGCGTTATCAGCCCCGGCGTAGGAACACCAGTTGCACAAGAAACCCACGATGCGGGGTTCAAACGAATCAGTTGCCAAGATTTCCCCCTCCGAAACGCGCCTCTCGTCGAATCGCGGTGATAATATAGCCGGTAGTTTTGCAGATTTTACAAACGGCATGGGGAACGAAGGATTTCACCGCAGAGCGCGCAGAGGATTTTTGAGGAAAACCCGGCGCGCGAAGCGTCCGCGCCTCTGCGGTGAGTTCCGAGCCACATGGTAAACTACTGATGAGCATAAGTAGTGCTCAATTGAACGCGATTTGCGCTCATGCAGGCATAGCTACAACTGGCGTCCTGAGCGCAGCTTGCCGGCTGCGTGAGGGCGTCGGCACTTCCCGGCCCAGCTTGCGCGCCGCTTCGATCCATAATTGGATTGGCCCGAATCGCTTCTTCCATTGTTGAGCCGTCGGCCATGCAGCCGGGCAACGCTGGTAGTTCCACCAGATATGCCTGCTCCTCCTCGCTATACCAGACAAACATAGAACACTGATAAGCCGTCGTCACCGAACGCTATACCGAAGACCGCACCTGCTCCGGCTCGTGCAGCAGGCCCCGCACCTCCATGAGCAGGGCGTCGTGGGTGAACTGGTGGCCGATGATGGCGTGCCCCAGGCAGGTGCCCACGCAGGTGCCACAGCCCTTGCACAGGGCCGAGTTGACCACGGCCTTGCCCTCCATCAGGGTGATGGCCTTGTACGGGCATGACAGCACGCACTCGCCGCAGCCCACGCAACGTTCCGGGATGACCTCGGCCACCACCGGGTCTTCCATCACCTGGCCGCGCGTCATCAGGGCCATGGCCTTGGCGGCGGCAGCGCTGGCCTGGGCCACGGTATCCGGGATGTCTTTGGGGGCCTGGCAGCACCCGGCCACATAAACGCCGTCCGTATTGGTGTCCACCGGCCGGAGCTTGGGGTGGGCCTCCATGAAATACCCGTCGTCGCTGCGGCTCACGCCAAAGATGCGGGCCACCTCGGCCGTGCCCCTGGAGGGGGTCATCCCCAGGGCCAGGACCACCATGTCCACCGGCACGCTCACCAGCCGGCCCAACAGCGTATCTTCGGCCTTGACGACGAGCTTGCCATCTTCTGGCAGCACCTCCGAGGCCTTGCCCCGAATAAAGATCACCCCCTCCTCCTGGACCCGCTCGTAGAACTCCTCGTAGCGTTTGCCACCGGAGCGGATGTCAATGTAAAACTCGTAGACCCTGGCGTGAGTTTTTTCCATTGCCAGGTGGGCCAGCTTGAGGGTGTGCATACAACACAGGCGCGAGCAGTAGCGGTTGGTGTGTTCGTCGCGGGAGCCGATGCAGTGCAGAAAGGCGATGCTCTCTGGCACCCGGCCGTCAGCCAGCAGCACCTGACCGCCGGTGGGACCGGCAGCGCTGCATAGCCGCTCGAATTGGAGACTGTCCAGCACGTTGGGATAGACGCCATAGCCGTACTGGGGCAGGTCTTTCATGTTATACAGGTCGGTGCCGGTAGCCAGGATCACGGTGCCCACCTGCACCTCGATGATCTCTTCCGTCTGGTCGAACTGGATGGCGCCCCGCTCGCAGGCCTTGATGCATTTCTGGCTACACTTGCCGCGTTTCAGGTAGAGGCAATGCTCGGCGTCAATGACGGCCTTGAGGGGCACGGCCTGGGGGAAGGGGATATAGGCCGCGCCACGCTTGCCCATCCCCACTTCAAACTCGGCCGGGATGCGGTTCTTGAGGACGCAGGCCTCCACGCACAGACCACAGCCGGTGCAGAGATCTGTGTCCACAAAACGGGGCTTGCGGCGGATGCGCACCTTGAAATTCCCCACAAAGCCTTCCATGCCCACCACTTCGCTGTAGGTCAGCAGTTCAATGTTGGGATGCCGACCGGCATCCATCATCTTGGGGCCGAGGATTCAAGTGGCGCAGTCTAAGGTGGGGAAGGTTTTGTCCAATTGGGCCATGCGCCCGCCGATGCTTGGCTCCCGTTCCACCAGGTAGACCTGGAAGCCGGCGTCGGCGATGTCCAGGGCGGCCTGGATGCCGGCGATGCCCCCACCCACGATGAGGGTGGCTGGGGTGATGGGCACCGGCCTGGCAAAGAGCGGCTGCTGGTAAATGACCCGGCTCACGGCCGCCCGCACCAGGTCCTTGGCCTTTTGGGTGGCCCTGGCGCGATCCGTATGGACCCAGGAGCACTGCTCGCGGATGTTGGCCATGGCCAGGTAATACGGGTTCAGCCCGGCCGCCTCCAGCGTGCGCTGGAAGGTTGGTTCATGCATCCGGGGGGAACACGACGCCACCACCACCCGGTTCAGGCCGTAATCCCGGATGGTCTGGATGATGTCGGCCTGGCCGGGGTCCGAGCAGGTGAACTTGTTCTCGTGGACTACAGCCACATGGGGCAGGGTGCGGGCATAGTCGGCCACGGCGGCCACGTCCACCGTGCCGGCGATGTTGGTGCCGCAGTGGCACACAAACACGCCGATGCGGAGATCGTTCATATCTTCACCTCAACTTCTCACCGGATCATTCCATCAACTTGACGTCAGCATAGAAGACGGCAACAACGCAGACAGAACGCCTTGCAACAGCGTCTGAGTCAATTGCGATACGGTCTTGTCGTTGCGCCAGACGCTCTAGCAGATGATACTCAATCGGGCCGGGCGACAAGGATCATGGCCTCTGCTTCGGGATAGTGATGGCGAAGCACATCGAGCTGCTCGCTTTGGAAAACAGAGAGCAATGATCCGGTATCACTGACGACCGCGCGCATCATGATAGTTGCCGGCCCTCATCTAATCAGCAGGTTCACGCCGGACCGGCCATCTCGCGGACAATATCACTCAGGGAGAGCACGCCCACCGGCCGCGGCGTGGCCGGCGCGACATGTTGGATGACCAGCCGGTCCACGCCCCGGTCCAGCATGATCTGGACCGCTGCCGCCACGGGGATGTCGGGGATGATGGTCTCCACTTTGTGGCTCATGACCGCCTCGACGGTGAGGGCGTCATAGTCCTGGTCATAGACCCGGGCCAGGTCTGAGCGACTGACCAGGCCCACCAGCTCGCCGGTGCTCTCTGTCACCACCACCAGGGCGTTGACGCCGTATTCCACCATGCGGCGTGCCGCCTGGCGCACGGTGGTCTCGGGCGTACAGGTGACCACGCGGCGGCTCATCACGTCTCGGACGAATTTCGCCATGTCTGCCTCCTCTATAGCCTGTTCCGCACAAAAGCCAGAAACTCACGAATGCATCAGGCGATGAATCGCTGATGGGACTTGTTGCGACATTGTCTTCTGCACCATCGTGGTAATGCCTGGGAAACGTCGGCAAGTGCCGCCATCGCTGATGCGGCGCGTTGTCGTGACGATAGAGCGTCCCGTCGAGAAACCGCCGCTCCCTGTGAAACGCATAATCGCCCTTGTGAGACAGCCAGATGTCCACAAAGCTGCCGTCGAGGATGTGAACTCGCAGCTTTCGCACGCGACCGGCTGACGAGAAGACGAACTCGGGCCGCACCACAATGTCCGAAAACTCGGAGAGGGCGATGTCACGCCGAGCCTGCAAGAGCGCGAATGGCATTCTCGGTCCTCTGGAGTTCTTCGGCCAGGGTGGTGAGTTCGATGTAATCCTCCCAGGCCGGATGGTCGTGTATCTCGCCTTTCTCGATCCGCTCCTTGATCACCTCGGCCGAAGTACTGGTAGCGTGACAGGATCTCGAACCTTTCAGCCATGAGCAGACGCTTCTTTTCCCGCAGGTAAGCAGCGACACTGGCCTGTAGCAGCTCCTCTTCTGCCAGGCCAATCTGCGCGGAGACGCCCCTCACCACTGTGGATACCGTCATATTTGTCCCTCCCTGCGCCTACGAGGCGCTACTCTCGCTGCCGAGCCATTCTCTTGATGCGGGCCTCTTCCTGGGCCAGGCGGTCCAGCACCGGCTGCACCGATACGACCCGCCGGCCCAGGCCCAGGGCTTTGTCTTTGGGGTCCAGGCCAAAGGCCAGCTTAGACATTCTGCATGGACTGCCACACCAGTTCCGTGATGTCCAGGGGGCGGATACGGAGGCGTGCCTTGCGCCCGCCTTCGGCCAAAATGCGCTTGCATTGCTGGCACGCGGAGACAATATACCGGGCTTCCACAGCTTGTGCCTGTTGCATCCGCCGCTGGGCCACATTCGATACCACGTCGGTGGCATACATGGCGATGTCGCCCCCGCCGCCGCAGCACAGGCTGTCGGGGCCGTGCTGGATCATCTCGCGGAAAACGAGATCGGGGATGTTCTGGAGGATTCGCCGGGGCGCCTCGTAGACGCCGCTCTTGCGGCCCAGGTCACACGGGTCATGGTAAGTCGCCACGTCCTTTATGGGTCCCAGCTTCAGCCGCCCCTCATCAATCAGGCGGAGCAGGAACTCAGTCGAGTGCAATATCTCCGCCGGGACCGGCCGCCCCAAGATTTCAGGATAGAGGTGATGCCAGGTGTAGTAGCAAGAAGGGCAGGTGGTCACCAGCACCCTGGCCCCGCTAGCCGCCAGGCGAGCGCAGTTGTGCTCGGCCAGCTCCACGAGCCGGTCCTTCAGCCCGGAGCTGTAGACCGGATAGCCACAGCACCACTCTTCCCCACCCAGCACCGTATAGTCCACCCCGGCTTGTCCCAGGATCTGGACGAAGCTCTGGGGCACGCTGTACGTCTGGGGGTACAATGCCCCGACGCAGCCCACGAAGTAGAGCACCTCCGCCTGGCGGGCCTCCAGTTGTGGCGGCCGCGCCGGCAGATTGTCGCTCCAGATCAGACGCATCTCGTTAGGCTCGTTGGCGATGTTGCGCCTGGCAGCTACCGCCTCCAGCACGGCGCTCAATCCAGGTTGCAGTGAGCCGACGTTCTCCCGAATATACACCTCCCGCAGCTCGCGCATGGTTTCGGAGATGGGAATGCCACGGGGGCAGCGCACCGTGCAATTGTAGCAGGCTGTGCACATCCAGAAGGTGTTCGAGTGCAAGATCTCGTCGCGCAGCCCCAGGGCAGCCAGCCGCCACAAGGCCCGGGGCGAGTAATCCATCGCAAAGGCCGTTGGACAGGAGGCGGAACAGGTGCCGCATTGGTAACACGTGATCACCATCTCCTGGATAGCTTTTATCTCTGTGGGGGGGTCTCCTGCCAGGCAGATGACATCTTGGTGAGCCATATTTTCCCCTTCCGGTAGCAAGGGCCTGTGAGACAGAACCCGGCGACGCCCGGCGTCAACCTGGTTCTCGTTCATAGCCTTCACTGCTGAATAGTTTTCGACCGATGCGGTTAAGGTGAGCCTGGCGAATCCAGTCGCTCCTCGAACGCGATGTGACCACGCAAGAGTTTGTGAACCTCGCAGTTACGAGCAGCGTTGAACAGGATCGTCCGCTCGCGCCGGGTCAATGCGCCCCGGTACGTGATGACGCTGCGAATCAGGGTGTCGGCCGGCCGACCGGGCGCGTTGCGCATTTCGGCCGAGGCGTGCACCTCCATGTCCGGCATGACGATACCTTTGGCAGCCGCGACCGCGGCCATGGTCAGGAGCATTCAGGCCCCCAATCCGCTCAGCACCAAGGCGATGGGGCAAAGGGCGCCGTCGGCCTCATGGCCTACCTGGAACGTGTGGCGCGCGCTGTCTACCTCCACTCCCGCGCTGGCCCGATAGCGCGCGGTGATGGCCAGGCGGATGACCTCATCGCTCACGGCAGCACCCTGGCCCGGTCGAGTGCACGGGTCCCAGTTTATAGAGCCTCACCGCGCCCATTCCTACTTGCCATATTTCTCTCGTTCCGCCGCGATAAAGGCCCGGAATGCCTCGTCCGAGGGGCGCATCAGGCTCTCCAGTTCCGCCGGGTCCGCCAGCTCGATCCGGACCAGCCAGCCGTCACCATACGGCGATTCGTTGATGGTAGTGCACTCCCACTCGATCTCCTGATTAGCCTCCACGATCTTGCCGCTGGCCAGGGCCTTGACCCGGCCCACCCATTTGCCAGACTCTATGCTCATGAACGGCTCGCCCTGCTTGACCTCGCGGCCCACGCGCGGGATCTCCACGAACACGATCTCGCCGGCCAGGGCCTGCCCCAGGTCCGATAGCCCCTGGGTTATGACGTTGCCTTCCACGCGCGCCCAATTATGCTCCCTGTCGTAGAGCAGGTCATCCGGGAACTCGTATTGGTCAATCTTCATGGCGGGTCTCCTCTCGCTACGTTTTACGTTTCACGTTTTACGCTCTCATCGCTTCCAGGACCAGCTCGCTCATGTCGAGGGTGCGGATGCGGAGCTTCTCGCGTCGAGCGGTCCCCAGGAGGGTGCGCTTGCATTGCTGACAGGCGGTGACGATCGTCTTGGCCCCGGTCTCCTGGGCCTGGAGGATGCGCCGTCGGCTCACTGCCTGTGCCAGCCCCGCGTCGGCCATCTCCACGTCACCGCCGCCGCCGCAGCACAGGCTGTACTCGCCGTGGTCGCGCATCTCGGTGAACTGGATGCCGGGGATGGCCCGGATGATCTCCCGTGGCGCGTCATAGATGCCGCTGGTCCGGCCCAGGTCGCAGGGGTCATGGTAAGTGATGGGGTCGGCGTACCCGCGCAGCACGATACGGCCGGCCCGGATCAGGTCACGCAGAAACTCCACGCTATGCACCACCTGAAACCCCAGGTCACCCACGATGTGCGGGTACTCGTGCCGCCAGGTATGGTAGCACGAAGGACAGGCCGTCACCAGGGTCCGCGCCCCGATCTCGCGCACGGCGGCCACGTTGTGCCGCGCCAGGACCTCGGCATCCGCGCCCATACCGGCGATGGTTAGTGGGAACCCACAGCACCATTCCTCACCGCCCAACGTAGTCCAGCTTACACCAGCCTGCTCCACGATCTGGGCGAAGGCCTGGGGGATGCTATAGACCATGGGGTAGAAGGCCGACACGCAACCCAGGTAGTAAACCACTTCCGCCCCCCGTTGTCGGTCCAACGAGGCGGGTATCTGGGCCAAATTGACGCTCCAGCCGGTGCGCGTCTCGTTGGGGTCGCCGGAGATATTGTGATGGGCACGCACCGTCTCACGCAGACGGTCCAGTAAAGTCGGGTGGCGTTGCAGGGCCACCAGTTGCTCACGCATGGCGATCCACAGTTCGCGGGTGCGGAGCCTCACCGGACAGACCACCTGGCAGCGGCCGCAGAGGGTACAGTCGTAGACGCCGGTGGCAAAGCGAGTCAGGCCGGCATCGTCTGGTGGGCGATGACCGAAGAGCCGGCCCAACGGCCCGGTGTACTGGCCCAGCAGGAATGAGCGCAGGGTGCTGATCTTGTCCAGCGGGGTGATCTCGTCACGCCCGGCCTCGGTGTAAGTAGGGCACCACTTGATGCACTCACCGCAGCGCGTGCAGGCCCATAGCTCCAATACCTGATGGCCAGTGAGGTGCCCGATGTCCAGCCGCGCGCCCGGTGCATGCCGTTCCTCGTTCACTCGACACCTCCCTGCTCCCCCACCAGGATGGTGTTCAGGGCTACCACCAGCGGACTGCTCACGATGTGGAAGAACTTGCTGAACGGCAGGTAAAACAGCAACAGGCTCACGGATATAAAGTGCGCGAAGAAAGCCCAGTAGTGGATGCCAGCCCAGGTCTCTTGAGACAGGGGCAGGAAGCCCAGCAACAAGGCCAGCCCATAGCCCAGGGGACCGAAAATGGCCAGGGAGGCCGGCACGCCTTCGGCCAGAAAACGGAGGGCTTCCAACACGTAGCCCCCCACCACGATGACAGCCAGGAGCACCAGGATCGCGTTGTCCGGCCCCTGGGTGCGCAGTTGGGCATCGCGTTGGAGGTAGCGGCGCCAGAACACCAGAGCCAGGCCCGCCAGCAGCAGCAAACCAAAGCCCTCGTTCAGAACCGCCATGACCGGATGGTCCATGTCCACCAATGCCTCGACGATGGGATGCTGAACCGGGAAGACGATGGGGGACAGGCTATGCTCTGGATGAGGGTTCAGAAACTCCACAGCTACGCCGGTGATAGTGGAAAAGACGCCCAGGACCAGGAAGCTCCAGAAGACGGCGGTATGGGCGCACCACCGTAGTTTGCTGACGCGAAACAGTTGCCGGTGCACCATGCCGTCCAGCACCAGGGCCTTCATGAACGTGCCGAGCCGGTGGCTGAAGATGCTCCGCAACACGCGGCCGATGATGACGCCCAGCTTATGACCCCGCGAGGCGTCCCGGGGTAGGCCGGGCACCCTGGCTCCCAGCCAGATCCAGAGCAGGAGCAGCATCTCCAACCCAAAGAGGCCCAGAAGCGCCAGGTGCACTAACCAGAAAATGGTCAGGCGGTCCATACCTCACTCTCCACATGCTCTCGATGTGGCTGCTCATCCCCGCGCTCGTGGCTCCTGTACCGTTCCAGTCACATCGTCAGGCTCGGTCAAACCCGACGAGAGCCACCTGAGCAGCTACCTGGCAACGGGATTTATTTGCGCTTGCGCTGCCAACGGGTAGCCTTGAGTCGCTTGCGATGCTTGTGCTTGCTGATCTTCTTGTGACGCCATTTTTTCAGAGAACCCACGCTGTTCCACCCTCCTCATAATAATGGCTCGCCGGGGAGCTGTGACCCGGCATCCGGTGGCGGGTGACGCCGGCCGGTCTGCGCCGGGTGCCGGGCACGGACACAGGCAGTAAGGAACAGGCCCGACGGCCCAGCCAACCCGGACAAACAGTGTAAACCATCAATGATCATTTGTCAAGCGATAAAAAGCCTGACATCCGGGCATAACTTTTATCAGGGAAGGAACAAGGGGGGAGAAGGCCTTTCTGGGGGTTTTGCGGCGAAGCCGCCGCAAAAACCCCTACCAGGCATTCTTTCCCCTCCCCGCACCGCGTAGCGGTGCCCTCATGCGTTTAATTACGCCCAGATGTCAGATAAAAAGCCAGTCTCAGTAGATGGAAAAAGTTGCTCAAAGCGGGTCTGTGACCCGCCGCTTCGCGCTCGGCGGTCAGTGCGAAGCCTCAGGCCTGGGCCTGGCAGACCGCCGAGGAGCACGAATTTCCATCTACTGAGTCTGCTGATCTGCCTGGTGAAAGGCCCAGATTCGCGCCACGGCCGGTTCCACACCGGCCGCCGTGTCTGGCGATAGTTGGGTGCCAAAATCAAAGTCGTGGCCGCGGATGGAGATGAGGACGCCAGTCGGGTGGCCGCCATAGAGTTCGCGGGCCAGGGCCAGCACGGTCCCCGGACTGAGTTGATGCGAGACGATGGTGGGGCGGGCCTCAGCCGCCACCGGCACCTGACGGATCAACTCATCGTAGTGACCGAGGTGCGCGTCCACAAAAACGACCCGGTCATACGCGGCGGCGATCTCGGCCAGCTCCGGCGTGAGCTGATGGACAAAGCCGGTGTCCAATTCGCCGCCGCGTGTTTCCAGGCCGTCTGTCTCGTGCGGGTCAATGGGGGGCTGGCCCAGTCGCTCCCGCAGGGCGTTGACCACGTGCAGGGCCACGCCGTCGTCGCGCCGGTCTACGTTGCCGTAGCCCAGGACGAGTATCTTGCATGTTTTTTGTATCACCTGCTACTCCAGGATGGTCACTCCGCCCGGTGTGGATAAACCTGTTGGCTTCCCCAGCAGGGGAGAAGAAAGGGTTTTTAGGGGTTTGGCGACGGCAAAGCCATCGCCAAACCCCACCGCCCGGTTAGAGTTGATCTGTCTGCTAATCGCGCCGCACCACGTTCAGCAGCTCACCAGCCGGCCCATAGACTTCCACGATCATGGGCATCTGGCCCACGGCGTGCGTGGAGCAGCTCAGGCAGGGGTCGTGGGCGCGGATGGCGGCCTCCACGCGGTTCAGCATCCCCTCGGTGAGGTTTTTGCCGTCCACGTAGCGTTTGGCCACCAGGTCCACGCTCTTGTCCATGGCCCAGTTGTTGTTGCCGGTGGCGACGATGAGGTTGACTTTGGTGATCACGCCGTGCTCATCGGTCCAATAGTGGTGCCAGAGCGTGCCGCGCGGCGCCTCGATGCAGCCCACGCCCTCGCCAGTGATGATGTTGCTCTCAGCCACCAGGTCGGTTCCCAGGATAGCCGGGTCTTCCAGCAGCTCTTGCGCCCGTTCCAGGGAATAGAGCAACTCGATGAGCCGGGCATAATGGAACAGCAGGGTGGCCTCCACCGGCCTGCCGCCGTTCAACTTCTTCCAGACCTTGTGCTCCTCGTTCGCCAGGGGGGTGTGGATGAACTCGGCCACGTTCAGGCGGCCCAACGGGGCCACGCGGTAAGTGCCTTGCGGCCAGCCCAGAGCTTTCAGGTACGGGAACTTGAGGTAACTCCAGTCCTCCACGTGCTCGGCGATGTAGTCCAGGTAGTTGCAGGGGTTGAACTGGACGATGAGTTTGCCGGTCGGGTCAATCACCCGGATATCGCCGCCATACAGTTGCAGCGCGCCGTCCTCGCGCACGGTGCCCATATAGTTACTGGGGAAGACGGCGAACTCTTCCACGATCTTGTGGTTCTTCTCCACCCAATCCTTGGCGATAGCCAGGCCGAGTTGCGTGGTGGCGATGTGCTCCGGGATTTGGGCCAGCATCCACTCACGGTCCTCGGGTTTCAGGGGGGCATTGACCCCCCCGGCCACGGCGAAGCGGGGATGGACGCGCTTTTCGCCCAGGCGACGGATGATCTCCTGCCCAAAGGCGCGCAGCTTGACGGCTTTGACCGCCACGTCCGGCGCGGCCTGGATCACGCCCACCACGTTGCGGATGGCCGGGTCGGCGTCAAAACCCAGGAGCAGGTCCGGGCCGGCCAGTTCGAAAAAGTGCATGCCGTGGCTCTGGATCATCTGCCCCTTGTGCATCAGCGAGCGCAGCAGGGTGGCTGTGCGCGTTGGCGTCACGCCGATGATGTTATCACAGGCTTTGGCCGAGGCCAGGTGATGGCTTACCGGGCAGATGCCGCAGATGCGCGGCGTGATCTGGGGCATCTCGAAGAACAGACGGCCTTCGCTGAACTTCTCAAAGCCCCGGAACTCGTTCACGTGAAAGTAGGCTCGCGTCACCTGGCCGGCATCATCCAGGTGGATCGTCACCTTAGCATGGCCCTCGATGCGAGTCACTGGCTCGATAGTGATCTTTTGTGCCATGAGATAGTCTCCCTCCAGGCTGGTTACTCGTTGCTGGTTGCTCGTCGCCTGGCAACCAGCTTCCAGCTAGTCGTATTTCAGATTATCGTCCTTGAGCACCGGCTTGCGACCGGCCAGCAGTTCCGTCAGCACGTACCAGATGGCATCGGCTGAGGGGGGGCAACCGGGCAGGTAGACGTCCACTGGCACCACCTGGTCTACGGCCCGGGTCGCGATGGGTTTGCCCAGCTCCGGGCTGCTGGGGATCTGGCCATCCACCGTGCTTTCCGTCTCCACATAGGCCCGACGCAAGGCCTCCTCGACTTCGAAAAAGTTGCGCATGGTGACGATCCCACCAAAGACCGCGCAGTCGCCCAGGGCGATGAGGGTCTTGCATCGCGCCCGCATCTGGCGGACCACGGCCTCGTTGGTGGTATTGTTCACTGCGCCGGTGAGGATGCCCACGTCCACGCCATCCTCATCCGGGTGCTTCAAGTCGGTGATGGGCGTGGCACGCAGTTCAACGTGTTCCAGTAAGGTCAGAATACGGTCGTCAATGTCTAATAGAGACATGTGGCAGCCGGCACAGGCGGCCAGCCAGTCCGTAGACACTTTGATCTTTGACATCTCAGTCTCCTTCAATTCCTGCCACGAATTGTACGAATTCACACGCCTTAGAAGCACAATTACTCGGACTTTGCCTTCAGGCGGGCCATACCCTGGGGTTACGACCGGCTAAAGCCTCTACTCCTTGTGGCCAGGTTATCACGTGGTTTCCATACCCGCCTGCGGTGCGGCGGCTATGGAAAGCCACCCTACCGATGTGATATTTAGACAGCCAGGGGCTAAAGCCTCTACTCCGTGTAGCGTGGGCCAGACCAGACGCCGTTCGTATAATCCGTGGCCTATAGAGTCGTCTAGCTCAGCCGTTGGGCCAGGGCCTGCAGGGTAGTCACAGGGTCCTGAACCCCCGTGGGCGCCTGGATAGCGGCGTTTACGCGGTGGGACTTGCCTTCCAGGTTGGTCAGGTGGCCGGTCTGCTCGGCCCAGATGGGCGAGGGCAACACCACATCGGCGCGCGCGGTGAGGGGCGAGGCGTAAGCCGCCTGCACCACCAGGAACCTGGCGCCGGCGACGGCTTCGGCCACCCGGCTATTGGCCTGGTCATCACCGAGAAGCAGGTAGAGGCCCGTTGCCGGCTGGAAGCGGCCATCCAACCCCAACTGGGCCGCACCGGCGGCGTTGGTGCCGGCTACCAGGGGCAAGAACCTGGCCCGGCCGGTCAGTACCTTGAGCAGGGTCGTGTCCTCCGCCGTGGTGCCAGCTCCATAAATGACGATGGGCTGACTGGCCTCCAGGGCCAGGTTCACCGCGCGACGGGCTTCCGTCGAGACCAGGGTGGCGTATTCGGCCAGGCCATTGTCCTCGGGACCGATGATCGCCAGGCGGGCGCCGTGGTCCAGGGCCCGCTTGATATAAGCGCCCACCACCCGATGATCCTTCATGACGTCGGCACCGACCAGGACCACCAGGTCTGCGCGCGGCACATCGGCCAGACTGGCGTCGGCCGGCAGTTCCGGCAACGGCGCATAGTGGGTTAGCCCGACGTTTTTGAAGAGCCTGGTCAGGGCCACCATGGTCTCAGTGGTAGCGCGGGGGGTGACCAGGGCACCGGTCTGACCGGCCTGCTTCAGCCCGGCTGCGGCGTCGGCTATGGCCTCGTCCCAGGAGACCTCTACTTGCTGGCCGTTCCTTTTGCTCAAGGGGACCCGCAGGCGGGGGCGGGGGTCGTAAAG
>Ga0209162_1002962_pt1 | contig 14221 bp, 11 predicted proteins | sample YNPNPMetaG_FD_187121 | JGI IMG/M metagenome (GOLD analysis project Ga0209162, IMG submission 187121) | Anoxygenic and chlorotrophic microbial mat microbial communities from Yellowstone National Park, USA - YNP NP MetaG (SPAdes) (version 2) ... | reverse complement strand
TTCATTATTTTCGGAACGTGTGCCTCATAGGCGCTTGTGAAAAAGCTGATCCCTATTACATCCACGTCCTCCTGAAGAGCCATTTTCACTATCTCCTCTGGCTGGCTGTAACTCGAGTAAACGACCTCGAAGCCCGCGTTCCTGCAACGAGTCGCGATCAGCCTAAGCCCACGGTCGTGGATGTCGATCCAATGCTTGACCAGCAACACCCTTGGCTTTCTCCTCCCTGACACGGTTCCCACCTCCTTCGCGTATCCACAGCTGCCCTCCATCACCATACTAGTAATGCAACATCACGTTGTAATTCGTTCCCCATCTCATGACCTTCCGGAGGGCCTTCGATATCTCCCCGGCCGTGGCCTTGGCCTTGGCCGCTTCGATACACGCCGGCATCACGTGGCCCCACTCCCCCCGCTTCAGCCTCTCGCAAGCCTTGACGACGCGCTCCAAAGCCGCATCGGTCTGTGCCTGGTCTCTCTTGGCTTTGTATTCCCGTATTCGTTCAATGGAGATCCTGGCCACCTCCGGATCAGGCCTGAAGGCCTTTATCTTCAGTTTTTCCTCGGTGGTGTATTTGTTCCACCCCACCACTATCTTCCTACCAGCCTCAATGTCCTCCCTCCACCTGTCGCACCCTTCCCTCAGGACCTTCGCGAACATCCCGTTCTTGTGGGCCTTGACGAATCCCCCAGCATCCTCCACCTTTTGGAGCACCTTGACCGCTTCTTCCTCCAGTCTCTTGGTCAGCCATTCGACGTAATAGGACCCCGCTAGCGGATCGGTCACCCGGGTGACGCCAGTCTCGTGAAGGATGATCTGCTGGGTTCTCAACGTCAAAATAGCCGACTCCTCAGTGGGAATACCTATGGGCTCGTCGTAGGCTGGGACTTGCATCGCTGTGGTCCCTGAGAGCACGGCACCTAGAGCGTGGTAAGCGCTCCTGATGATGTTATTCAAAGGCTGCTGCTTTATGAGCTCGAAGCAGGATGTGTTAGTGTGCGTTCTGAAGTGCATCGCCGAAGGATTGGTGCATCCGTATCTCTCTCGGGCGATCTTGGCCCAGAGCTTCCTCCATGCCCTCATCATGCATATGTACTCGAAGAAATCGTTGCACTGGGCAACCTGGAATCCGATACCCGTCATGAACTTGTCGGGATCCAGTCCGGCAGCCTTGCAGGAATCGGCAACAGCCATCGCTGTCGCCAGGCAGAAGGCCATCTGGTGAACAGCGTCAGCCCCGGTCTCCGAAATGGCATGCCCTTGGATGTTCGTGTGGTTCCACCTTGGCATCTCGTTGACGCAAAAATAGATGTTGTCGGTGGCCAGCAACAAAGCGTCCTCGGTCTCCCAAAGGAAATTCGGTGCGTACCACGCAGTGAAGACCCAGTTCATCGTGTTGCCGCGGAGATCAGCCCGCTTGTAACCGCGGCTCTCCGCGTAAGCGATATAGATGGCGAACATGGGAAGCGTATCGCCGTTGATGAGGACGATGTTGTTCTTCGCAAGGTCCACTCCGTCCAGCATACGGGCCATGTCTTCGTCGGTGTTGCAAGACACCCCGTCCTTCCCGATATAGCCTTCCGCATCGGGCTCGTCGGGGTCAATGCCGAAGTATCCGGGGTAATCCCAGACGAGGTTGTAAGACCGGCCCCCAAAATATCCCTCCATGCCGGCCTTGGTCAGGGCCTCCATCCTTTCCCTCGTGTGTTCCGGCAACCCATAACCATGAACGGGCTGGTTGACCCAAGGCTGAAACTGGTAATGGATAGGATAGTTGCTCCGCATGTAGGGGAAACGCCCTGGCATGCCGATGTCCCGTTCGTAGTCCAGATCTTTTATGTCCAAAGGTGTGTAAACCGGCTTCACCGGTATGCCGGACGACGTCCTGGACGAAAAGTCCCTCCCGTAACTGGCAACCGCCCGATCGTACTCTTCTTGCAACTCCTTGGCCTTGGCTAAGGTCTTCTCATCGAACATGTCTTCCTCCTGTATTTGTCCCCAGGATCATCTCCCCTTGAAATCAGGCTTTCTCTTTTCCAGGAAGGCTGCGCGCGCTTCGGCCACATCCTCGGTGCAGAAGATGCTTGGCATCATCGCCACGATCCAATCCCACTCCTCGTGGCACCTTCGATTCAGCACTCTTTTTATCATCCTCTGCGCCAACGGCGCCCCCTTCTTTATCCTCTCTGCTATCTCCCTCGCCTCGTCCATCAGCCTGTCGTGCGGTACGACCTTGTTCACCAACCCCACATCCTTGGCCTCCTCGGCGCTGTAAGGAGTCGCCGTCAAGGCCATGTAAGCGATGACACGTTTGCCCAGGATCTCCGCGCCCCTCAACAACGTCTCTATGGGGACTTGGCCCCAGTTCACCTCCATCGTGCCGAACCTGGCTTTGTCAGAGGCGATGACGATGTCGCATGCAAGGGTGATACCCGTTCCAAAACCGTACGCGTGCCCATTGACCGCGGCGATGACCGGTTTTGGTAAGTACTCGAAGTGCATGAAGCAGCGCGCAACGTTCTCGATGAATTCCATGCCCTTTATCACCTTGTCGAACTCGAACCTCCCGACGTCCGCGCCCGCGCTGAAGGCCTCGCCTTTGCCCGTCAGGATCACCACCCTCACCTCATCGTCCGTCTCGATGTCCGTCAAGGCAGCGTCCAACTCCCGGAACATCGTAGGGCTCGCCGCGTTCTTTTTCTCTGGCCTGTTGAACATGAGGGTCGCTATCTTGTCCTGCTTCTCCAGTAAAATGGTCTCGAACACCATATCCATCTCCTTTCCTGGCCTTCAAGGTGCGGCCTTCAGAAAGCGACTCGCCTCTGACCTCGTAAGTGATCAGGGGAGGATCGGAACCGTACCCTAACCGTACCCGATCGACTCGAGCTCCTTTTGGAGCAGCTCGCCCAAGTAGCGCAACCTCTCCTTTCCCGGCCTGAAATCGAACTCGATCGTCCGGTAAGGGTCCACCCTCTCCCTCAATAGTCGAACTTGCTCGGGCGTGGGCCTTTCAGTCTCGGGGATTTCCCTGGGGACCTCCAGCTCGAACCCGGTGTTCTCGATGACCTGCTCGGCCCTGACACCCGGGTGCAAGGACTCCAACTTGAAAGGCCTTTCCGCTTCGGTCTTTACCATTATCGCTAAGTTCGTGATGTACTTGATCGGTCCTGGTCGATAACCAGATTTGATCCTTTCCTCTGCCCCGATGAGATACCTAGTCCCGGTGATCACATCGACCTTGGGGACAAAGGTCATCTTTGAATGATTGGGGAAGTAGCCGATCATCTTTCGGTGCATCTTGATCACCTCGGGAGCGCCCGCCCCTCCGGGGCCGCGAAGCTTCGGCTTATCGAACCCGCCCAGGACTGACAAGTTGATATTGCCGTACTGGTCCGCCTGGATGCTCGATATGGCCTCCACGTCCCCTCTCCCCTTCAAATGCACTGAGCTCAGATCTTCAAGCATGGTCCAGAGGAGGGCCGCGCCCCTGGTGGCAGCCGCCTCCGCCCTGAGGAAGGAAAGCTGGAAAGGCCTGCTGTCCACAGAGGAGTAAGCCAACAGCGTGATATTGGGGGCGTGGGTGATCTTGGCCAGGATGTAACTCGCGTAGGCCAATGGGGTGAAGGAACCCAGTACCACCACGTCCCCGTCCTCTATCTCCTTGGCCAACGCGACACACATCAATTCTCCGACAGTATAATCTTCCGAGTATCGCTTCATAGAAACGTCACCTCCCGTGCGAGTCTCTTCAGTATCGCCGCCTTCCTCATGCCTCCTATCGCTTCGAGGTATTCGAATTCCGGTTTCATGACAAACTCTTCGAGGTACTCTTTGAAGGTCTCAGGGTTTGCGGCCTTCTGCATGTACGTCATGATGTGCCAGGCATCAAAAACGTAGTGAGGTGCGCAGGAGCACGGATGCGCCCCGAGAGGGGCCTCTATGACCAAGTCCACCTGAAATTTAGGAATCTTCGTCTTCTGGGGATGCCTCCGGATCTCCTCGTCGGTGACGATCTCCTCCACCGAGACGATGCGCTTCTTGGCTGCCCTCATGATCTCCACATCCGTCCCCGAAGTACCGTCCATCTGGACGTTTCCGGCACGATCGGCACGTGGCGCATGGATGATCCCCACATCCGGCACGATGGCGGCTGCTGCTATCAGCTCCTCACCAGAGAACGGACACCTTACGTACTTGTAGTACTCTGGTCTGTGCTTCACCAAGTCCGAGCCGAATGGCCCCCTGTACGGGAGGAACGGGATGTTCCTCCCGCCCGCCTCAAGTCCTATCACGATCGCCAGCCCTGTGAGCTCATCGCATTGGAACCCCTCCTTTTCGACGGCCCGGCGGAAGTTCGGGGCCAGACCGAAGGCCTCCATGCTCACAAAGGAGAACATCAGCCGGCTCAGGCACCCGGCCCCAATGAGGAGATCGATGTCTATACTCCCCACGACCGTGATGGCCGTCAGATTCCTTATGTTGGACCGAACGATCTCGCGGATGATCGCCATTGGGTGATTGCCCAACCAGGCACCACCAATGGCGACCTTATCGCCGTCTTTGATGATCCCCTTTATATCACTAAGCTTGCCGACCTTGTCCTCGAGCGCCATTTATACCTCCTTTCCGCTGACCTACCAGCGACGGAGAGGATCTGAGAGCGCAACTCATCCTCGATTGACGCCAGATCCTGCAATGGATCCCCCCCATTCCTTCCTTGACGCTTTCTCACTCCTCCAAGATCATCCTGGCCGCCCTCAATCCCGAGAGCGCCACTGCCGGAACACTGCCGCCGGGGTTCGTCCAGTGACCTGCGAGATAGAGAGACTCGATGGGCGTCTTTTGGTTCAAACGATTAAGAAACATTCGGGGCGAGGATGCCCACCCCATGGCCGCCCCTGAAGAATTGAGGGTATACCTTTCGTAGGTCAGGGGACTGGCGCATTCTCGCACCACGATGTGCTCGGAAATGCCAGGGATGACTCTCTCCGCCTTGGCGATCAGCAGTTCTGCTATGCCTTCCTTCTCCTCCTTCCAGCTCTTTCCCGAGAGGCCGTAGGGGGCCATGGTCATGAGGATCACGATGTGTTTGCCAGACGGCGCCAGACCAGGGTCCTGCAGGGTGGGGACGGCAATCCCGAAGCAAGGAACGGAGATCTTCCCTTTGAGGAGGAGTTCCCAATCCCTGGAGTTATCGTACGACTCGTAAACGATCGTCTCGGGGGCATGGATCCCTGCGCCCCTAGGATCCATCTCCACCCCAAGGTAGACATAGAAGGATGAAAGGCTCACTTCCAGGCGGTCGAGCGAAGCGACAAATTCCTTCGGCAGGTTCTCCTCGCCCATCAAGGTGAGAAACGTCGAGCGCGCCGCCGCATTGGAGACAACGTGTTGGGCTCGAACCCGTTTCCCTTCCGTTGTCTCTATACCTGCCGCCTTGCCGTCCTCTACCACGATCTTGTGGACCATTGTCCCGAGCTCGATCCCGCCCCCGTACCTTCTAAGCGCTCGTATCAAGGCATCGGGGATGGCCTGCATCCCCCCCTTCGGGTAGAAGTAACCCCGGAGCGTCTCGTTGACGAGCAAGGCCGCATAGTCTATGGCCGAGTTCTTCCACACGGGGTTCCATAGGTGCCAGTTTGCACTGATCAAGGACCGAAGCCTCGCGTCGCTGACATAGGCATCCATCAACTCCTGAAATGAACTCTCCTTGTACCGGGAGAGCAAAGGAGAGAGGATCGGGAGCCTTTTCACGTCCGCATGGATCGATCTCATCGTGTCGAAAAGCCCTTCGATCCCTGCCCTTTCCTCTGGGAACATCTGGCTCAGCACCCGCGGCGCGTGCCACAGATCCCGGGAGCTGGTCAGTCTCACGTCGGGGAAAAGGTAATGGAGAAATACCTCCTCGAACTCGAGCTCATGCGCTATATCCAGGGCCAAAAGGACATGCCGGAACGCGCCGCTCTCCTTCCCTCCTGCTATGTGGAGAACCCCGGCGTCGAATCTGAAACCATCCCTCCTGAAGGAGGTGCAGCACCCCCCAGCCACATGGTGCTGCTCGAAGACCTTCACCCTCTTTCCCATCTTTGCCAGGTAGGAGGCACACGTCAGCCCACCTATCCCGGCCCCTATCACCACGACATCCAGCTCTTCGTCCCACTTTCCTCCCATTGCGATGCACCTTTCATGGCGTACAAGCAAACTTCCTTCCTTGGTTCTGCACGCCGGATCGATCCCGGGGGTGCCTTGCGGAAGAGGGACTCCAAGAGAGAGACCCCCTATTTCGGCTTGAGCCACTCATTTGAGACCGGGACCCATCTCGGTCCCACCCTCTGCACGATCAGGCACATATCGGGGGCAGCATGGCTCGTCGACGTATAGGTTATGGGAGGAAAGACACCGGTCTCAAAGGCGCTCAGCGTCTCAAGGGCCTCGATCAATCCTTCTCGGGTGAGTCTTCCGCTCGCCTCCGCCCTCTTCAACCCTTCCAGGGCGACCCTCGCGAAGCCGTATCCCCAAAAGGCATAGAGGTTGGTCTCCCCTGCAGGCTGGTATCTCTTCAATGCCTCACGGAACTCCAGGGCCCCCGGAGTATCACCGTCTGGCGGATAATTGATGGCCACCCCATACACTTCCCCGGCAAAATCAAAGGACTCCCCTGCCAATTTGATGATGTCGGGCCCCACGTTGCCGGACATCATGATCCAGTGGGGCTTCCAGCCGAGTTTGTGGGCTTCCTTCATGATCTGGGCCCCGTAGGCAGGTATGCTATGATTGATCACATAGTCGGGATTCAAGGATCTCAGCTTGAGCACAGAGGCGCTGAAGTCCTTGGTCCCCCTTTGGAATGTCACCGCACCGACGGGCTTGGCCCCGTGTTTTTCCAGCTGGGCCAGGAGTCCTTCTTGGCCCTCGCTTCCCATGTCGTCGTCCTGGCATATCATCGCAATCTTGGCCCCTTTAGCCTTACCGAGAACGAAATCCACACAGACACGGGCCTGATCGAAGTAGCTCCCCATCTGATTGAAGATGTAACGTTTCAACGGCACAGCGATGGCTCTCGCCTGGAAAAAGCCGCTCACCAGGGGGACCTTTCGCTCCTCGAGCAGGCCGTTCAGCGCCAGCGTAGGGGAGGTCCCCACCGAATTCACGAAGCAAAACACATTGTCCCTGTCCAGGAGCAATTTCCCCGCACCTAGGTGCTTCGCAGGATCATAACCGCCGTCCTCTGTCATTAGCTGGACCCTCCTGTGGTAGAGCCTTTCCTCATGGGCCTTCTGAAAATACGAGAGCTGGCCATAGGTGGCGTGGGTCATGGGATAAACCACAGGGCCGGACTTGTCGACTATGGCACCGATCGTGACGAGGTCCTTGGCGACACCGGGGACGTCGCCCGAGGCGCGAGCCGCCGGAAGCCAAAGGATGGAGACACCCAAGACCGCTGCAACCGTCTTCTTTTTCATGGCATCCTCCCTGGAAAGGTGATCTGACGATGGGGATGTTTGCCTCTCAGCCCTTCCCCGCTTTACACAAGGAAACGCCAGTGTATGAAAGAGTGTATTTTTCTCCAGCTCTGGGTCCTCTCGCCGCGTCTCCCACACCGGCCCGCATGATCTCCTGCGAAGGGACGGATCTTGCACACCATGACTCCTCGTCCGACAACAGCGGAGCTACACTTCGCGAGCCCTCGTTGCCCCCCGATGCCTCTATATGATGCACATGGTACAATCTTTGTCAAGAAAAAAAAATAGGCGTGGTATACAATTTGCCATGGTGTATGCAGAGAAAGCCCAAGCCCTGTCAGATCCCAGTGTCGCCGGATCACGCGGATCCCTATGGCAACGGCATCGCCAGCGCTCTGTGTGCACGAAGCCCCGGTGAAGCAGCCAATGAGACAGGCTGGAAAGCGCTTTTTCGACGCGGGTCCGAGCGGTGCACCGCCCGAGGCACGGCAACTTTGTTTTGCCTAAGCCACGACGGGAAGAACCCAGGCCGCCTTCTATGAGATCTCCTCGGCCACCGTGGACGGAGAGAAGGTGCCGAGGGCTACCCCTTGCTCCCACGCGGGGATCTTGCCCGTGCCGCTGTGACTCGACGGGAGTGTCGCGAGTGTGTCCACTCGAGGCCCGAACCCACGCAGGGCCGCACTTGGGTTCGAGCCCCTTGAAATCCTTTGAGCCGGGTTAGGGGAGATGGGGGCGCAGCCATCCGCCCCCACCGGGCAAAGGTCCCTATTTCGCCTTCAGCCACTTGTCCGAGACCGGCACCCACGTCTCTCCCTGGTGCTTCACCAGGAGGCACATGTCAGGTGCGGCATGGCTGGTCGAGGTGTAAGTGATGGGCGGGAACACCCCGGTCTCGAAATCCTTCAGGGTCTCCAGGGCCTTGATGAGCCCCTCCCTGGTCAGATCCTTGGCCGCCTCGGCCCTCTTGAGCCCCTCCACCAGCACCTTGGCGAAACCATAACCCCACACGGTGTTGAAGTCGAGGTCGGCCTTGGGCTGATACTTCTGGATGGCGTTTCGAAACTCCACGGAGCCGGCAAAGTCCCCGTCGGGGGTGTAGCTGATCTCCACCCCGTAGACCTCCCCGGCGAACTCGAGGGACGGCCCGGCGAACTTTATGATATCCTTCTGGACGCAGCCCGACATGTTGACCCACTGGGGCTTCCAGCCCAGCTTATGGGCCTCTTTCAGGATGGCGGCCCCGTAAGGCGCGATCCCGTGGTTGATGACGTAATCCGGGTTGAGAGATTTCAACTTGAGGACAGGTGAGCTGAAGTCCTTGGCCCCCCTCTGGTACGTGACGACCCCCACAGGCTCGATACCATATTTCTTGCACTGGTGCAAGAAGCCGTCCCGCCCCTCGTGGCCGAAGTCGTCGTCCTGGCAAATGATGGCGATGCGTGCCTTGGGGTCTTTGCTCACTATGAAGTCCACGCACACGCGCGCCTGGTCGAAATAGGCCCCCATCTGGTTGAAGATGTACCGCTTGAACGGATCGGCGAGGGCCCTGGATTGCGCAGAGGCGCTCACCAGCGGCACCTGCCTCGCCTCCAGCAAGGTGTTCAGGGCTAGGGTGGGGCTTGTGCCCACGGAATTTATGATGCAAAAGACGTTGTCGCGGTCAAGGAGAAGCTTGCCGGCCGCGAGATGCTTGGCCGGGTCGTACCCGCCGTCCTCGGCCACGACCTTGATCTTTCTCTTGTAGATCCCTTCTTCGTAGGCCTTCTGTATGAAGGCCAACTGCCCGTAATTCTGCTGGGCCAGGGAATAGACCACCGGGCCAGAGAGGTCCAGGATCGACCCTACGGTGACGCTGTCCTCTGTGACACCGGGGGCCTGGGCCAGGACCGCCGATGGGGCGAGACACAGCGACACCACACAGAAGAAAACGGGCAAGAGTTTGCTTCTCATGACACCCTCCTTTCACGCTTCGTTTCAGTTGTCGGACCTGTCTCGGACCTCATCAGCCCCCATTATCTTCGAAAAACGAGATTTGGCAATAGCATTGAGATCGACGGCAGGTAGGTCACGAGGCCGAGACAGAACAGCATCATCAAGAGGAAGGGGAGCACGGCCCTTGAGATCTCCACGATGGAGTGCCTGGTGACGGAACTCGCAACGAAGAGGTTGAATCCGACCGGTGGCGTGAGAAACCCCATCTCGAGATTCAGGATCATGACTATCCCGAAGTGGATCAGGTCGATCTTGTATCCCACCAGTATCGGGTAAAAGATGGGACCGAAGATCAGTATCGCGGAGGCGATGTCCAGAAAGCACCCGACCGCCAAGAGCAGGACGTTGACCCCTACGAGAAACATCCAAGGCTCGGTCAAGAGACCCAGGATGTGTTCGGCCATCCTTTGCGGTATCTGCTGGCTCGTCAGGAGCCAGGAAAAGGTCGTCCCGCAGGAAAAGATGAAGAGGAGACAGCCGGAGAGGACCGCGGAACCCTTGAGGACGGAGAAGAGCTTGGAAGGGGAGAGGCCCTTGTAGAGGACCAGCTCGACGACGATGGCGTAGATGACCGACACACCTGCGGCCTCGGTGGGCGTGAAGACCCCGCCGTAGATCCCCCCCAGGACGACGATGGGGAGCAACAAGGCCCAAATCCCTTCCTTGGCCCTCCTCATCAGCTCCGACCACGACGGTTTCTCCTCCCCCACCCAGCCGCACCTCTTGGCCTTATAGAAAGAGTACCCCATGAAGGCCAATCCCATGAGTATCCCGGGCCCGAATCCGGCCAGGAAGAGCTGACCGACCGAGACCCCCATCACCAGGGCATAGATGATCATGGGGATGCTCGGGGGGATCATGATCCCGAGGGAACTCGTGGACGTTATGAGGCCCAGGGAGAACCTCTCCTCGTAGTTCCCCTTCACCAAGGCCGGGAACATGATGGCCCCGATGGCCACTATACCGGTCAGGCTCGATCCGGTGATGGAGGCGAAGGCCATACAGGCCAGGACCGTCGTTATCGCCAGCCCCCCGGCCACCCGTCCCAGGAGGGCCTTGCTGAGGCCTATGAGCATCTCCGCGGTCCGCCCTGAGCCTATGATCTCCCCCGTCAGGATGAACATGGGCACGGCCAGCAAGGTAAAGGAATCCAGGGCGGAGAACATCAACTGCGGGAGCATCTGGACCGGGATCTTGGTGAAAAGGACCACGGAGAGCAAAGTGGTAGCACCCAGGACTATGGCAATGGGGGTACCGCTCACGAGGAGGAGGAGAAAGACGATTACCATCATGGATGACATGGCACGCCTCAGCCTAAGCTCGGGATCGGATGAAGCTCGAGAATCCTTCTTTCGCCTTCAGGCAAAAACGAACGGCCATGATCAGGCCACTTGTGGGAATGATCGCGTAGGGGATAAACATCGGAAGCTGCAACGCGGGGGAGGTCTGGCCGAATTTCCTCACGTTGGCTGTGAAGATGATGCCGTAATAGGTGATCACCAGGATGAATGCGGCACTCACAAGGGAGGTCATGCCCCGCAGGAGATGAACCTGCCTCGAGGGGAGGAAGTTCGTCAGGATCTCGACCCCGAAGTGCCCGCCCCGTTCGACCCCCAAGGCCGCGCCGAAGAACGTCACCATGATCATGGTGAACCTCGTGACCTCCTCCAGCCAGGAGATGGCAGTGCCCAATACGTATCTCAGCACAACTTGAAGGAATGTCATGAGGGCCAGGGACAAGAAGACCGCCCCCATCGTGTCTTCCTCGACTCTCAGCAAAAAACCCAGCACCCTTCGGCCCATGTCTCATCGGCTCCTGGATCTTAGAGATTGCAAGTGATCACAGGGGCGCGGCGTTTCTCGGAGCGGCTTGGCGGAGGCGCTTTCATTTTCCGAGATCTGGACCCGAGGCAAACCTCTGCGCCCGAGTCTTTCTGGGACGACGATAACGCATCCCCAGGAGGCCAAATCCTTGGGAGAATCGAGGGCCTAAGACTTGAAGCTTAGAGAAACGCCGCCATCCCTCTGACCCATTGCCTGTCGAGCTGTAGCGGGATGCCGAAAGGGCCTCACGGAGCGTCCCTTCGGCCCCTTTTCACAATCCCGCCGGATCCTTTCCAAGACTTGGCCACTGGAAAAGGTCCAAGTCCCGGAGGACCGAGGAGTTTGGCTCCGGCCGTTTCGAGCAGCCCAGCTTCTTGCAACGAAACCGCGATCCCAGTGGGCGAAAAGAGATTACTAAACATGAATCGCTCAATTTAGGTTGTAGATACTCTTGATCAGATCCTCCCCCAGCTTCTTCATCCACTCCTGGTGCACCTTCTGGGTCGCCGTCCGGTACAATGCCCTGTCCTTCGGTCCTACGTCTGTTATCTGCGCCCCCTTCTGGAGGAGCTGCTCGCGGCTGCTCATCGCATCGGTCGCATCGATGGAGCGGTTCATGAGCTGAAACTCGAATGCGGCCTCCCTGAGGAGCCTTTTCTGGTCCGCTGTCAAGGCATCGTAGAACCCTTTGTTGGCCACCATCACCAGACCGGAATAGACCCACTTTATGTCGGTTATGTACTTAGCCGCTTCGTACATCCCGGTCAAGAGAATGGCATTGTAAGGGAGGTCCGTGCCGTCAACGACCCCCTGCTTGATCGCATTGATGGTCTCCGCCCAAGGCATGGGGACAGGATTGATGCCGAGCGCCTTGAAGGAGTCTATGTATATCGCCCCCTCCATGCACCTCATCTTGAGGTCCTTCATGTCGGACAGGGTCTTGATGGGCTTCTTGGCATTGACGAAGTTCCTGAACCCATTCTCCCCCCAAGCCAGGGCGACCATGCCCTTCTCCGGAAAGAGGCTGAAGAGCTTCCTCCCTATCTCGCCATCCTGGACCTTGTAGACCGCCTCCCGATTGGGGAAGAGGAAAGGCAGGGTCATCACGCCCACCTGGGGGACGAAGTTGGAGAGTATCACATCGGAGAGTATGGCCATCTGGATTGTCCCGTGCTGGACCCCTTCCGCCATGACCCTCTCGTTCCCGAGCTGCCCGGCGGGAAAGATGGCCACCTTCATGGTCCCTCCCGTGGCCAAATCCAGATACTTCTGGAAGTGGAGCGCAGCCTTCTGGAGCGCCATGGCAGGCGGGCCTCCGTGGGCCAGCTTGATCTCCACGGTCTGGGATGAAACTGGACTCGTCGACAACATAATGACGAGAAACAAACCGAGGCTCATCATGAACATTGTTCTTTTCATCTGTGCCCTCCTTTCTCGCGATGAAATGGCTGTGCGGGTCCGATTCCAACGCCTCCCTTCCCTTGTTTTCCGTTCTCACCCCCCTTTCAAGATCTCCCTCGCGATGATGTTGCGCTGGATCTGGTTCGTTCCCTCCACGATCTGCATGAACTTGGCGCCACGCATGTGCCGCTCTGCAGGGCGACCATCGCTCAGATCTGTTTGAAGAAGTTGAGGATTTCCTCTATTTTGCTCCCGGTGGAGAAGACCTGGCTGGCCCCCATCTCCCTCAATGTCTGGTGGTCCTGGATCGGGATGATCCCCCCTACGACCACAGGGATGTCCTCGAGCGCCCTCCTCCTCATCTCATCCATCACCCCCTGAACGATCTGCAGGTGACTCCCCGTCATGGAGCTGATCCCCAGTATGTCGGCGTTCTCCTGGATGCAGGCGTTGACCAGCTCGGTGGGCTCGTAGAACTCGACGAATATCACCTCGAAGCCCTCCTCGCTCAACTTTCTGCTCAGGTAGCGGACGCCAAGATCGTGTGAATCCAACCCGACCTTCGCCATTATGACTCTCCTCCTGCGAGCCGTGGCGCCCTGCCTCACCTCCATGGGGGAATCCATCTCGGTCCCTAGAGATTCTTCAGGTAGAGCCATCCGTACTCCTCCTTGAAGATCTTCCATATCTCCCCGAGGGTTGCGTCTGCGGATACCGCATCAATTACCGAAGGGATGAGCGGGCCGTCCGAGCGGATGTCCCGGCGTATCGCCTCCAGCCTCTGCCTGACCATCTCGTTGTCCCTCCGGGCCCGAAGCTCCCTCACCCGTTCGACAGCCATCTTCTCCCCATATGGGTCCGGCCTGAAGAAAGGCACGGGGCTTTCTTCCGATGAATACCTGTTCAGACCGACCTTTATCCGCTCCCCCTTACGGATCTGCTCGAACTTTTTGTATGCCCCCTCCGCCAGGACCGCCTGCGGATACCCTTTCTCCAAGGCCTTGACGAACCCCCCCATGGCGTCGACCTCCTCTATCAGCCTCGAGGTCTCCCTTTCGATCTGGTCGGTCATGGCCTCCAGGAAGTAGCTCCCCCCGAGGGGATCCGTCACGGCCGTCAGATTGGTCTCGTGCATGATGATTTGCTGCGTCCTGAGGGCCAAGGTCTGTGCCTCCTCGGTGGGGATCCCTATGGCCTCGTCGTAACAGCAGACGTTGAGGGAATTGGTCCCTGCCAGCACGCCGATCAGCGCCTGGATGGTCGCCCGGATGATGTTGTTCAACGGCTGTTGGGCCGTAAGCTCCAGGCCCGCCGTGTGGACATGCATCCTCGCCTGCATGGACTTGGGGTTCTTTGCCCCGTAACGCTCCTTGAGGATCTTGGCCCAAAGGCGTCTCAGGGCCCGGAGTTTCGCGATCTCCTCCATGAAGTCCATGCAGGCGGTGATCTGGAACCCGAAGCGCGGGGCGAAGTCATCCACCTCCAGGCCCTCGGCCAAGCAGGCATCTATGGTGGCGATGGCCCAGCAAAGGGTGAAC
>Ga0209162_1002960_pt1 | contig 14224 bp, 11 predicted proteins | sample YNPNPMetaG_FD_187121 | JGI IMG/M metagenome (GOLD analysis project Ga0209162, IMG submission 187121) | Anoxygenic and chlorotrophic microbial mat microbial communities from Yellowstone National Park, USA - YNP NP MetaG (SPAdes) (version 2) ... | reverse complement strand
AGCTTGGGCACAGTGTCTTTGGGCGAAACGGGAGACCAGGCCTTCACAAGCCTTCCGGCAGAGTCAAAGAGGAAGGCCGAGCGAACGATGCCCTGCACGGTTTTTCCTTGAACCTGCTTTTCGCCCCACACGCCGAAGGCTTCGGCGACCAGATGGTCCGAATCGGAAAGCAGGGGAAAACGAAGGCCATGCTTTTCCGCGAAGCGTTTCTGCGTCGTGGGGGAATCGGGGCTAATGCCCAAGACTTTGACCTGCATGGCGTTGAGTTTTTCCAAAGCGTTCTGAACGGAGACGGCCTGAGCGGTGCAGCCGCCCGTATTGGCTTTGGGGTAGAAGAAGATAAAGAGCTTGGATCCCAAAAAATCTTCCGGTCGTACCACGTTGCCGTCCTGGTCGAGCAGGGAAAAGGGCGGCACGGAAGCTCCCGGAGCCAAGGGGGCGTTTTGGGTCGGGGCGGCCATGGCAACAGCTCCTTTCATGATCGGTAATCAGCGTTGATTTTGACATAATCGTACGAAAAATCGCACGTATAAACCGTGTCGGCTTCGGTTCCTTCCCCCAAATCCAGCCTTATGTGAATATCCTTTTGCCGAAAGACGGCGGAGGCTTTTTCTTCCAGATCTTCTTCCTGCACGGGTTGCCCGTTTCGGAAAATGCACACGTCTTCAAAAGAAAGGCTGACACGGTCCGGATCGAAATCTACACCGGCCCGGCCGGCGGCAGCCACGATCCGGCCCCAATTGGCGTCCTGGCCGAACAGGGCGGTTTTGACGAGCGGGGAGGTGGCAATGGTCTGCGCCACCCTGGCGGCCCGATCCCGGCTCTTGGCGCCGCAAACCGTCACGGCCACAAACTTGGTGGCCCCTTCGCCGTCTCGAACGATTTGGTGGGCAAGGTCAAGGCACACGTCGGTGAGCAATTTTCCGAAAACCGTCCCTTCCGATGATGCGGGGTCGGTGATGAGGGGGTGTCGGGCCGCGGCGTTGGCCAAAACCAGCACGGTGTCATTGGTGCTGGTGTCGCCGTCCACGGTGATCCTGTTGAAAGATGCATTGACGGCTTTCCCAAGCCAGAACCGAAGAACGTTCGGGGTAATGCAGGCGTCTGTGACCACGAAAGCCAACATGGTGGCCATATCGGGGGCGATCATCCCCGAGCCCTTGGCCATGCCGGCGCATGTCACCGCCGTTTGGCCCAAAGGGGCTTGACCCCAGGCCGTTTTGGGCACCGTGTCCGTGGTCATGATGGCCTGGGCCGCATCGAGCCACCCTTCGGGGTGAAGGTCGGAGACCAGCCGCGGCAGGACAGCCTCCAGAGCCTCCATCCGCATCTGGGGTCCGATGACGCCCGTGGAGGCCACCAAAACGCGATCCGGCTCGATGCCCAAAAGCGAAGCCACCTGCGAAGCGCTGCGGCGGGCTCGCCGCAGGCCTTCCTCTCCGGTACACGCGTTGGCAATCCCCGCGTTGACGAGAACGGCTCGGGCGTAGCCCTGACTTGCCTCAAGGTGTTCCCGGCACAGCACCACAGGGGCTGCACAAAACCGGTTGCGGGTAAAAACCCCCGCCGCCGCGGCTTCGGTTTCACTGACGATGAGCACGCAATCCAGCCGGTTTTTGTACCGCATGCCGCTCATGGCCGCGGCCACGCGAAATCCCGGCACAGAAAAAGGTCCTCGTCGAACCTTGTCCGCCAAATGTTCCTGCATGGACCGAACCTCACTTTCCACAGCATTTCTTGTATTTTTTGCCGCTGCCGCACGGACACGGATCGTTTCGGCCCACCTTCTTGTCCTTTTTCACGGTCTGCGGAGCCCTCTGACCCCCGGCGGGACCGTAGTACATAGGCTGGTTTTCCTGTTCCTGACGGAGCTCTTGGACCTCTTCCTCTCTGCGGATCTGCACATGGAAGAGCACTCGAACGGTTTCTTCCTTCAGCCGATGGATCATGTCGTCAAAGAGAGCATGGGCTTCCCTCTTGTAGGCCACCAGAGGATCCTGCTGGGCGTAGCCCCGAAGGCCGATACCTTCCTTCAGGTGATCCATGTTGAGCAGGTGGTCTTTCCATAGGCTGTCCAAGGTCTGAAGCAGGACATAGTTTTCCAGATCCCGCATGAGGGTCTCGCCGAATTCCCGTTCGCGGGTGTCATAGCGCTCCTGGACGCGTTTCCAGAGAAGCTCGCGCAATTCATCCTGCCTCAGTTCGGAAAGCTCGGTGGAGGAGGGCATGAGGCCGGGGCCGAAGAGGCGCTGCAGTTCGGCGTTCAGGGTTTCCAGGTCCCAATCTTCCGCAAAGGTTTTCTCGTCCGTGGTGGACTGAATGATGTCTTCCAGGAGCTCTTCCGCCATGTCCATGATAGTGGGTTTGAGATCGCCGCCTTTGAGGGCTTCCCGACGCTGGCGGTAGATGACTTCCCGCTGCTGGTTCATGACATCGTCGTATTCCAAAAGATGCTTCCGAATGCTGAAGTTATGGGCTTCCACGCGGCTTTGAGCATTCTCGATGGCTTTGCTCACGAGCCGATGTTCGATGGGTTCGCCTTCTTCCATGCCGATGCGCTGCATAAGGTTGGAGATGCGATCGGCGGCGAAGATGCGCATGAGGTCGTCTTCCAGGCTGAGATAGAACCGGGACGAGCCGGGGTCTCCCTGACGGCCGGCTCGACCGCGAAGCTGGTTATCGATGCGGCGTGCCTCGTGACGTTCCGTGCCGAGAATATGCAGCCCTCCGAGTTCGGCCACGCCGGGGCCCAGAACGATATCGGTGCCGCGGCCGGCCATGTTGGTGGAAATGGTCACCGCTCCTCTTTGGCCGGCTTTGGCGACGATTTCCGCTTCTTTCTCATGATGTTTGGCGTTCAGCACCTGGTGGGGAATGCCTTCCCTTTTGAGCATGCGGCTCAGCATTTCCGACTTGTCGATACTGATCGTTCCCACAAGGACAGGACGGCCCTGGGCGTGAAGCTCCTTAATTTCTTCGACGACGGCTTGGAATTTTTCCCGCTCCGTCCGAAAGATGCAATCCGGGTGGTCGATGCGGATCATTTTCTTATGGGTGGGAATGACCACCACTTCCAAGTTGTAGATCTTAGCGAACTCTTCCGCTTCCGTATCGGCCGTGCCCGTCATGCCGGCCAGTTTGTTGTACATGCGGAAATAGTTCTGAAAGGTGATGGTGGCGAGGGTCTGGTTCTCGTTTTCCACCTGGACGCCTTCTTTGGCTTCCAAAGCCTGGTGCAGCCCGTCGCTGTAGCGGCGTCCGGGCATGAGCCGCCCGGTGAACTCATCGACGATGATGACTTTGCCGTCCTTGACGATGTAGTCCACGTCCTTTTGGAAAAGCGTGTGGGCTCGCAGGGCCTGCTGCACATGGTGCAGGATGTCGATGTTGCGGGGATCGTAGAGATTGTCCACGCCCAATAGGGATTCGGCGGCGGCAACGCCTTCTTCGGTGAGCGTCACCGTGCGGCTTTTTTCTTCCTTGGTGTAATGGATTTCCGGCTTGAGGTGCGGAATGATGCGGTTGACCCGCACGTAGAGCTGGGTCGATTTCTCGGCGGGTCCGGAGATGATCAGCGGGGTTCTGGCCTCGTCGATGAGGATGCTGTCCACTTCGTCCACGATGGCGTAGTTGAGTTCCCTCTGGACCATGTCGTCCAGCCGGAACTTCATGTTGTCGCGCAGGTAATCGAAACCGAATTCGTTGTTGGTGCCGTAGGTGACGTCGCATTCATAGGCGGCCTTGCGCTGACGGTCGTCCAGGCCGTGAACGATGCAGCCCACCGAGAGGCCGAGAAACTTATAGATTTCGCCCATCCACTCGCTATCGCGCTTGGCCAGGTAGTCGTTGACCGTGACCACGTGGACACCTCGGCCGGTGAGGGCGTTGAGGTAAACGGGCATGACGGCCACGAGTGTCTTCCCTTCGCCGGTTTTCATTTCGGCGATTTTTCCTTGATGGAGCACGATCCCGCCGATGAGCTGCACGTCGAACGGGCGCATGCCCACGGTGCGGGCGGCCGCTTCCCGAGCCACGGCGAAGACTTCAGGCAAGAGATCGTCCAGCGGTTCCCCGCGGGCGACCCGCTGCCGAAATTCCGGAGTTTTCGCCTGGAGAGCCTGGTCGCTCAACGCCCGCATGGACGGTTCCAGCTGATTGATGGCGTCCACCAGGGGGGCGATGCGCTTGAGGTTGCGTTCGTTTTGCGTGCCGAAAATTTTCTTCAGCAGAGCACCAATCATGGGGTGTGTTCTCCTTTGCTCAGATGGACGGCGGCCTTTACGGCCGCCGCCACGGTTCTATAACGCACAAGCCACCCAAATTCAACGCATGGTTCCTTTCATCCGGCACAGAGAGGGGGTTGACAACACCGAGGCGTCTCTGGTAGAGGATCAAATAAAAAAACGGTGTTTTGTAAAATGAAACGGACGGGACAGCCCAACGCCATTGAAAAGGCCCTCCAGGTTCTTTCCGCCTTCCAGGTGGATCGGCCCCGGTGGGGCGTGCGGGAGCTGGCCGGGCATTTGGGCTTCAGCCCGGCGACTGTGCAAAGGATCCTGCAGAGCCTGAAGGCGTACCATTTCATCGAGCAGGATCCGCAGACTCAGCAGTATCGGCTGGGGCCGATTTACTACCGTTTCGTGGAAGTGCTTCAAAGCCAGCACGCCGTGGTCCAGGAAGCGGGCGCTATCATGCGGCGGTTGAGTTTCGAAACGGGGGAGACGGTGCATCTCAACGTGGTGGACGGCCGGGAGAGACTATGCATTGAAAGTGTGGAATCCGTGCAGTCTCTCAAAGCCGGCATGCCCGTGGGCAACCGTTCCCCGCTCTATGCGGGGGCCTCTTCCAAATGCCTTCTGGCCTTTTCGCCCGACGCGTTCGTCGCGGCCTACCTTGCGGATCTTTTGCCGACGCCGCTGACGGAAAACACCATTGTGGACAAAGCGGCCCTGGCGGCGGACATCGCCGCCATCCGTCGTCAAGGGTATGCGCAAAGTCTAGCGGAACGGACGCTGGGGCTGGGGTCTTTGAGCGTTCCCGTCTTTTCCCATAACGGCCAGCTGCTGGCCGCCTTAAGTCTTGCTTTGCCGGAACTGCGGTTTCGAAACCCCGAGCATAAGCAGCGGTGCCTTAAGCACCTCATGGAGGCGGGACGGGAATTGTCCGTGCGCATGGGCTGGCGGGGGCCGTATCCCAAGCCTGCCGACCAGATCGAGGGAATATGATTAACGGGGACAAGGAAAAGGGGAGTGCCATGACAGGAGGAGCCAGGGCGTTGCGTGGCGTCACGGTGTTGGACCTTTCCCGGGTTTTGGCCGGTCCGTACTGTTCCATGATGTTGGGGGACATGGGGGCGGACGTCATCAAGGTGGAACGCCCTGGAGCCGGAGACGACACCCGCCAGTGGGGTCCTCCGGAAGCGGGCGGCGAAGCCGCCTATTACCTCTGCGTCAACCGAAACAAGCGCAGCGTCACGGTGGACCTGAAAAAGGAAGAGGGCCGAGAGATCATCCGCAGCTTGGCGTCACGCAGCGACATCCTCATCGAAAACTACAAGGTGGGCACGCTGCCCAAGTTGGGCTTGGGTTACGAGGACCTGAAAAAGATCAATCCCGGCTTGATCTACTGTTCCATTACGGGATTCGGCCAAAACGGCCCATACAAGGACAAACCCGGCTACGATTTCATGATTCAGGGCATGGGCGGCATCATGAGCATCACCGGGGATCCCGACGGGCCGCCCATGAAGGTGGGGGTGGCCATTGTGGACATTACGGCCGGCCTTTTCGCCTGCAGTGCCATTTTGGCGGCGCTTTATCACCGAAGCCTGACGGGTCGGGGGCAATACATCGATGTGGCGCTGCTTGACGCTGTGGTGGCGTGGCTTGCCAACGTGGGGAGCAACTATCTGGTTTCGGGAGAAATTCCCAAACGGTATGGGAATGCTCACCCCAACATCGTCCCCTACGAGCCATTCAAGTGCAAGGACGGAACATACATCAACCTGGCCGTGGGCAACGACCGCCAGTGGCAGGATTTCTGTCGGCTGGCCGGCTTGGACCATCTGGCCGGCGATCCGCGTTTTGCCACCAACCCGCAGCGGGTCATTCATCGCAAGGAACTCATTCCTTTGGTGGCCGAGGCCATGCGGCAAAGGACGGGCGACGAGTGGCTCGAAGCTTTGGATCGGCTCAAAATCCCCTGCGGGCCTATCAATACCCTGGATCGCGTGTTTTCCGACCCCCAGGTTGAGGCGAGGCAGATGGTCGCCGAGGTGCCGCACCCCACGGCCGGCTCGGTCAAGCTCGTGGCAAGCCCCATGAAGTTTTCGGACATGCCGTGTGCCATCGACCGGCATCCACCGCTTCTAGGGGAGCATACGGAAGAAGTGCTTCGGGACGTGCTCGGCTTTTCGAACGACAAAATTCGCACGCTGCGGGAAAAGGGGGTCATTTGAGACGGCCATGGGTGAGGTGCTGATGATTTTCATCAACGGGGTTTTAGGCGTTTTTCTGGGCATGAGCGTTCTTTACGGCGCCATGCATGTGTTGGCCTACGTGGTGAAACGGGCGACCAAGGAGGAGCAGCCGTGAACGGGGGGCCTCTGGATTTGTTGGCCCACATGGGCCTCCTGGCGGTCACGCCCGGCATGGTTTTCATGTGGGTGGTGGCAGGAGTGCTCCTTTACTTGGCCATCGTCAAGCAGTTCGAGCCGCTCCTTCTTCTTCCCATCGGCTTTGGTATCCTTGTGGCCAATTTGCCGCTGACGGGTCTCATGGAACCCGGCGAAGGGCTCATTTGGCGCTTCTACCATTACGGGCTTCAGTGGGAAGTCATTCCACCCGTCATTTTTCTTGGACTGGGCGCCCTGACCGACTTCGGGCCCATGCTGGCCCGGCCTTCGCTCATCTTCCTCGGAGCGGGGGCCCAGGTGGGCGTGTACGTGACGTTCTTCGTCGCTTGGCTGCTGGGGATGAGTCTTCCCGAAGCGGCCACGACGGGCATCATCGGCGGGGCCGACGGGCCCACCACCATTTATCTGGCCACGCGGCTCGCCCCGCACATGCTGGGAAGCTGCGCCGTTGCGGCGTATTCCTACATGGCTCTGGTGCCCATCATTCAGCCGCCGGTCATGAAGCTTTTGACAACCCAGGCGGAGCGGGCCATGGTGATGAAGAAGTCTCGCAAGGTGCCCAAGATGGAGCGCATTCTCTTTCCCATTGTGGCCACGCTGGTGACTGTCCTGGTGGTGCCGGCGTCGGCGCCCCTTATGGTCATGTTCATGCTGGGAAACCTATTTCGTGAATCCGGCGTCGTGGAACGTTTGGCAGGAGCGGCGCAAAATGAGCTCATGAACATTGTGACCATCTTTCTCGGCCTTTCCGTGGGGGCAACCATGAATGCGGACACCTTTTTGCAGCCTAAGGTGATCTTCATCTTCATTCTCGGCTTAGTGGCCTTTGCGGTGAGCACGGCCTCCGGGGTGCTTTTCGCCAAATTCATGAACCTTTTCCTGAAAGACAAGATTAACCCCCTGATCGGGGCCGCCGGGGTATCGGCTGTGCCCATGTCGGCTCGAGTGGTCCATCAGATGGGAAGCGAAGCCAACAAGAAGAATTACCTGCTCATGTTCGCCATGGGGCCGAACATTGCAGGCGTTATTGGAACGATTCTGGCCGCCGGGGTATTCTTGTCCATGCTGCAATGAGTGGGAGCCGGGCGTGGGTGAGAGTGCCCTGGGAATGATCGTTTTCACCAAGAACAGAGGTTTTTTAACTTTTACGGACGACAAAGGAGGAATTCCCATGGCTGAAGACGTCCTGGCCCCCATGGTGGGCAAAATTCTCAAGATCAAGGTGAAACCCGGCGATAGGGTGCAGGAAGACGATGAGATCCTGGTCATGGAATCCATGAAGCTGGAAACGTCGGTCCATGCGCCCTGCAGCGGCGTCGTCAAGGAAATCAAAGTCTCCGAAGGGGACCGTGTGGAAGAGGACGACCTTTTGGTCGTGATCGAATGACGATCGGGAAAGGGGACTTTCATGCAGTTTGAACTCACCGAAGAACAGCGCATGGTCCAGGAACAGGCGCGCCGTTTCGCCGAAAAGGAAATCCTGCCCACGGTGGAACAAGAGGAACGCGGCCATATCTTCAATCGCGAACGTCTGAAAAAGATGGGGGAACTGGGCTTTTTCGGCTGCTGCATTCCGGAAGAATACGGGGGAAACGGCATGGGCTTCGTGGAATCCGTGCTCATGACCGAGCAGATCGCCAAGGTGTCCCCGTCGTGGCGTGTACCGTTTAATATGCAAAACATCGGCCCGGCCATCACTGTCAATCAGTTCGGCACCGAAGAGCAGAAAAAGGCGTTCATTCCAGGATGGGTCTCCGGAGAAAAGATCGGGTTTTTCGCCATCACCGAACCCAACGCGGGCTCCGACGTGGCAGGCATGCGCACCACGGCCAAGGACATGGGGGACCATTGGGAGCTGAACGGGCAGAAGATGTGGATCAGCAACGCCCCCGTGGCCGATGTGGGCCTGGTGTACGCCTACACGGACAAGGAAAAGAAATACAAAGGGATGACGTGCTTCATCGTGGATGTGGCCAATAATCCCAACATCGAAAGGCGGGCCATAGAAACCAAGCTGGGGCTTCACTGCTCGCCCACGGGAGAACTCATCTTCGACGGGGCCAAGATTCCCAAGGACGCCGTGTTGGGCCAGGTGGGCGACGGTTTCAAGATCTGCATGTGGATGCTCAACAACACCCGCCTCAGCTGCGCGGCGGGAGCGCTCGGGGTATCCGGCGCGTGTCTGGATCTGGCGGTGAAATACGCCAACGAAAGAACCCAATTCGGGCAGCCCATTTCCAGCTACCAGATGATCCAGGCCCAGATCGCCGAAATGGCCGCGGAACACGAAGCGGCCAAATGGCTTGTCTACCATGCGGCCTACCTCAAGGATCAAGGCAAGCCCAACCAGCTTCAAACATCCATCGCCAAGTTCTTCGCTTCGGAAGCGGCCGTCAAGGCGGCCAACGAAGCCATGAAGATCTTCGGCTCCTACGGCTTTTCCACGGAATATCCCATCGAGCGGTACTATCGGGATGCCAAGTCCTATCAGGTGGTGGAAGGGACGAGCAACGTGCAGAAGATGATCATTGCGGGCATCACGTGCGGCCATCAGCCGAACCGCTGAGAGGAGGAGGGGTATGGCACCGGAGTGGAAAGAGCTCACGGAAAGGTTCCAGGCGGAACGGAAGCGGCTGCAAGCGGGCGGCGGGGCCGATCTTCAGGCCAAAGAACACGCCAAGGGAAAGCTCACGGCTCGGGAACGGATCGAGCTCTTGTTCGATCCCGGAACGTTTGAGGAGCTGGATCTGTTCGCCAAGCACATCGGCCGGGACTACGGTTTGGACAAGAAAGAGCTGCCCGCCGACGGCGTCATTATCGGCTACGGGGAAGTGAACGGGCGAGGCTGCATGGTCTATGCGGAAGATTTTACGGTGGTGGCGGGAACCTTTGGGGAACGACACGGCCGAAAGATCTGCAAGATCATCGACATGGCCCGAAAGTACGGCTATCCCGTGGTGGGGATCAACGATTCGGGCGGCGCCCGGGTGACGGAACAAATGGGCGCTTTGTCCCAATACGGCCAGCTTTTCTACCGCCATGTGGCCGCTTCGGGCGTTGTGCCGCAAATCGCCCTCATCATGGGCCCCGTGGCGGGCGGCCAAGCTTACTCGCCGGCCCTCATGGACTTCATCTTCATGGTGGACAAGACCAGCTCCATGTTCATCGCCGGGCCGCCCTTGGTGGAAGCGGTCGTTTACGAAAAGACCGATGAGCAGTCTCTGGGCGGCCCCAAGGTGCATGGGAAGATCACCGGAGTTTCCGACGGGACCATGGCCGACGATCGACACTGTCTGGAACAGACGCGCCGGCTCCTGTCGTACCTTCCTTTGAACAACAAGGACCTGCCGCCTTATGAGGTGCCCGAGGACAGCGCCGATCGGGAAACGCGGGAACTGGAAGAAATCATTCCCACGGACCAGAAGAAGCTCTACCTCATGCGTCGAGTCATCGACGTGGTGTTCGACCGGGGTTCGTTCTTCGAATTGAAAAAGGACTTCGCCCAGAACCTGATCATCGGCTTCGCTCGCCTAAACGGGCATGTGGTGGGGGTTGTGGCCAACAATCCCATGAAGTACAACGGCGCTCTGGACTACAACGCCGCCGATAAGGGATCGCGCTTTATCCGCTTCTGCGACGCTTTCAACATTCCGCTCATCAACCTGCAGGATGTGCCCGGGTTCCTCATCGGGACGCGCTCCGAACACAACGGCATCATCCGCCACGGCGCCAAGATGCTTTACGCCTATGCGGAAGCCACCGTGCCCAAGATCACCTGCATCGTGCGCAAGGCCTATGCCGGAGGCTATCTCGCCATGTGCAGCAAGGACCTGGGGGCCGATGTGGTCTTCGCCTTGCCCACGGCCGAAATCTGCCTCATGGGCCCTCAAGGGGCGGTGAACATACTCTTTCGCAAGGAAATCGCCTCGGCTCAGGATCCCGAAAAGATGCGCGCCGAGCGGGAAGCCGAATTCATGGAACGCTACGTGAATCCCACGTACGCCGCCGGGTTGCAGCATGTGGACGACATCATCCTTCCGAGCGAACTGCGGCGCAAGCTCATTCGGGCCTTGGAAATGACTCTGGACAAGGACGAAGAAGCGCCGGATCGAAAGCACGGCATCACACCGGTGTGACGCAAAGGAAAGGGGAAAAGCCGCCGCATGGGGTTTTTCCCCTTTTTCGTTTCCAAAAAAGGTTGTTTCTTCTCCACAAAGATTGTAGGGCTTTTCCAAGGGTCGCGGCATGGGCCTCGGTTGAGCACTCGGTTCGGGGCAGGCAGGAACGGATGGGTTGAAAAGAGAAAGGAGAGGTCTATGAGAAAGCTCGGTGTGGTGTGGGTTTTGGTGTTGTGTCTTTTTGCCGGGCAGGCGCAAGCCCAATCGGCCAAGGCCATCATCGCCACGGGGGGCATCGGCGGGGTCTACTATTATTACGGGACCCAGATCGCCGAAATCCTCACCAAGGCCAACGCCTTGCCCGCAACGGCCATCCAAACGGCCGCTTCCGTGGACAACATGCTGCTCATTCGCGACAAGACCGAACCAGCCAAAAAAACCTACTTCCTGGCGACCGTGCTGCCGGACACGGCCTATTTTACCGTGGTGGGAAAGCATGAAAAGTTTGCCGAAAAGCCCGTCAAGGCGACCATCCTGTGGATGATGTACCCCAACTACCTGCACGTGGTGACAACCGTCCAGGCGGGCATTAAGACCCTGGCGGATCTCAAAGACAAGCGCGTCTCTACCGGCGCTCCGGGAAGCGGCACGGAATTTACGGCGCTGAATCTTCTAAAGGCTGCCGGAATCAACCCGGAAAAGTTCAAGAAATGGGAAAAGCTCGGGGCCAAGGAATCAGATGAGGCCCTGGCCAACGGCACGCTGGACGCCTATTTCTGGTCTGGCGGCTTGCCGACCGGAAGCATCGTGGAATTGGCCAACACCTTGAAGCGCAAGGGGCTGGATTTGGCCTTGGTGCCGCTGCCTGCCACCGATCCGGGCGTGGCGGCTTTCATGAAGGAATTCAAGGGGCTCGTGGATCCTCAGGTCGTCAAGAAGGACGTCTATTCCCTGAGCGAGGACGTTCCCACGCTTGCGTTCTGGAATATGTTCGTCGCCCCTGAATCCCTGCCCGAAGAATTGGCCTACACGGTGACCAAGACCGTCTTTGAAAATCTGCAAACGCTCCACGCCTCGGTCAAGCCGTCCAAAGACACCACGGCGGAAAACACAGCGCGTTTCATCGGCACGACGGCCATACCGTTCCATCCCGGAGCCGTGCGCTACTTCAAGGAAAAAGGCCTTGTGAAGTAAAGGCCGACGGACGTCATGAAACACTGCCCCACGGCGATCGCGTGCGCGGTTCTTGGAATTGTTCTGACCGCCGTGGGGCTTTTCCTCAAGCCGGCGCGGGTTGTTGTGGGCGACCGATCCACCGTGGTGTTCTTCCGGCGTTTTCAGGAAGGGTCCCTTCGCTTCGTCAATTCTGTCACGCAACAGCCTGTGACCATTCGTTTTCGCGTGCGTTCCATTTTCAGCGACTTTTCCATGGAAACCGATGAGGAGACGGAAAACTATTACACGTCCGGGACCTATGCCATCGACCCTGTGCTTTCCCGCCAGACCTCTTCCACGCTGAAGCTGTGCAGTATGCAAGGGATGGTGCTCGCCATTGGTGACGACAGGTGGGAGATTCAAGACGGCTGTTTGGAGGTGACTCTGCTATGGACGTTTTGATTCGAAGACTTGTGCATATCTTAGCCATTCTGGGAACGCTCTACCATCTCTACCTGGTCGTGCACCCGCACACGCCCTTGGCCTCCCTGAGGGTTTCCATTTTGGATCTCACCCAAGTTCAGAGGGCGACCCATGTGGCTCTGATCGCCCTGCTGGGGTATTGGGTGTGTGTCTACCGGCTGAAGAGCCGAAGCTTTTGGGGAGCCCTGCCGCTCCTGGTCATGACGGGGCTTTTGACCTTTGAATTCCTGCGCCTGGACGTGCCCGTGTTCATGAAGGCCATGGGCTGCGTGGTGTGGGGCTTGACCATGCTCTCGGTCACGATCCCTCAGATGAGCACGGTATCCAATGTGCTCTGCGGCCTCCTCAGCCTCTTTCCTTTCGTGTATTTGGTCGCCACTTACGAAAAGCTCATCTATCGCGCCATCATGCCTGAGCCTTGGGATCTCACGATGTCCCTGACCGAAATCCTGTTGGTCCTGGGGGTCATCTTTCGCCTGAGCGGCCCGATCATGCCCACGCTGGTCATGATTTTCGTGCTTTACAACATCTACGGGCATCATATTCCCGGCGTTTTCGCCAATCCCGGTTTCAGTGTGGACATGCTTTTGGGCAAGCTCTACTGCGAGACGGAAGCGGGTATTTTCGGCTCCATCACCGGCGTTTCCTTGAAATACCTGATCTATTTCACCACCCTGGGCGCGGTGGTGACCCAGATGGGCTTCGGCAAGATCATCGCCAATATCGCGCTGCTCCTTGTCGGGCGCAGCCCGGCCTCGCCCGGTCGGGCCAGTTCGGTCATGGCGGTGCTCATGGGCATGTTCTCGGGATCGGGTGCCGCCGACACCCAATTCGTGGCCACCTTGACCAAGCCCCTTTATGACCAAGTGCGATACAACCGCCTGGTGGCCGCCGGTGTCATTGCCACCGTGGGCTCCATCGCTTACATCACCCCGCCGGTCATGGGCTCCATTTCGTTCATCATGGTGGAGCTCCTGTCCATCCCGTATTCCATGATCATTGTCATGGCGACAGGCCCCATGCTCCTGTACTTGACCGGTATCATGCTCTACAACGAACTCTACGTCCTTCGGGAGTGCCTGCCCCATCTTGAAGTGGCCACAACGACCACCTGGGCCTATTTTCGAAGATATTCTTACGTCTTCGTGCCCATTCTCGTCATCATCGCTTTGATTTACCGCGGCATTTCCATCAACCTCACGGTTTCCGTAGCCATCGGGCTGTTTTTGTTGTTTGCCTATGCGGACCGTTCCGTGCGGCCTCCGGTGGCCAAGGTATGGGAGGCCCTGGAAGAAGGGATCGTCTCGCTCTTGCCCATCGCCAGTGCGGTCATCGCCGCCAACATGATCATGTCCATGATGGTCCTGAGCGGGCTGGCCTCCAAGTTTTCCATCGTCATGCTCAAGATCAGCGGATCCAGCATGCTTTTTGCCACGCTGTTTACCGGGGTCTTCAGCCTTATTTTGGGCATGGGTGTCCCGCCCATCGCCACCTACGTGTTGACGTCGGCCCTGACAGCCCCGACCATTCAGAAACTGGCCATTATGAGTGGCATTCCCGAGGGGCCGGCCCTTTTGGCAACGCACATGTTTCTTTTCTATTTCGCCGTGCTGGCGGAGGTCACGCCCCCGGTCGCCCTTTCGGCCTACGCAGCGAGCGCCGTGATGGGGACGGATCCCATCAAGACCGGAGTCTTTGCGGCTCGCGTGGCTCTGCCCAAGTACTTCATCGGGCTCACCTTTATCCTATCGTTCAGCGGCACGGCCCTGCTCATCTTGCCGGTCACGCAAACCTTATCGGGTTTTGAGGCTTTTCGCATGATCGCTCTGCGCTA
>Ga0209162_1002956_pt1 | contig 14235 bp, 9 predicted proteins | sample YNPNPMetaG_FD_187121 | JGI IMG/M metagenome (GOLD analysis project Ga0209162, IMG submission 187121) | Anoxygenic and chlorotrophic microbial mat microbial communities from Yellowstone National Park, USA - YNP NP MetaG (SPAdes) (version 2) ... | reverse complement strand
CCGGGGGGTTAGGTGAAAAGGGGGCCGCGGGGTTAGGTGAAAAGGGGGCCGCGGGGTCAGGTCGCCCGCTCTGGATCATGCAGTCCTCCGGCGGCATCCTGGACGCCGACGCCGCGCGGCGCGAGGCGGTGCGGACGCTCCTCTCCGGGCCGGCCGGCGGCGCAACGGGCGCGTTTCACGTGGCCGCGCTCGCCGGCTACACGCGCATCATCACCTTCGACATGGGCGGCACCTCCACCGACGTGTCGCTGGCCGACGGCCAGATCCGGCGCACGAGCGAGGGGAGCATCGAAGGATGGCCCGTGCGCGTGCCGATGATTGACATCCACACGGTGGGCGCCGGCGGCGGCTCGATCGCCTGGGCCGACGCGGCCGGCGCGCTGCGCGTGGGCCCGAGGAGCGCCGGCAGCGAACCCGGCCCGGCCTGCTACGGCCGCGGAGGCCGTGAGTTCACCGTGACCGACGCCAATCTGCTGTTGGGTCGGTTGGATCCGGGGCATTTCCTGGGCGGCCGGATGTCGCTCGACATCAATGCGGCGCGGGAGGCGGCCGGCCGGCTCGCCGACCGCCTCGGCCTTTCGCCCCTGGCGCTGGCCGAAGGGGTGATCCGCGTGGCGAACGCGGCCATGGAGCAGGCGATCCGCGTCATCTCGGTGGAGCGCGGCCATGATCCGCGCGATTTCACCCTGGTCCCGTTCGGCGGCGCGGGGCCGATGCACGCGCTCGACCTGGCCGACGCGCTCCACATCGGCCGCGTGCTCATCCCGCGCACGCCGGGCGTCCTTTCGGCGTTGGGCCTGGTGCTCGCCGATTTCACCGTGGACCGCTCGCGCACCCTCATGTGGCCCCTGGCCGAGACGACCGCCGACGCGCTGGCCCGGGCGGCCGCGCCGCTCCTGGCCGATGCCCGGGCGGCCGTCGCGCGGGCGGGCTTTGCCGACGATGCGATCCGCCTGGAGACCGCGCTCGACCTGCGCTATCGCGGCCAGTCGTTCGAGCTGACCGTGCCGCTGGACAGCTACGATCCCGCGGCGGCCGGCCGGCGCTTCCACGCGGCGCACGAGCAGCGTTACGGCTACGCCCGGCCCGATGCGCCTGTGGAGCTGGTGAACGTGCGCGCGACCGCGATCGGCGTGCGGCCCAAGCCCGCGTTCCCCCAGCCGCCGCCGGCGCCGTCGGCCGATCCGCGGCCGGCCCAGGTAGGCGAGACGCGACTGGCGGTCGGCGGCGCGTGGCCGGTCGCGGCGGTCTACGAACGGGCGCTGCTGTTGCCGGGGCATGAGCTCGTCGGCCCGGCGCTGGTCGTCCAGGAGGACGCCACGACGGTCATCCCGCCGGGCTGGCGGGCGCGCGTCGATGCGTGGCTCAATCTGGTGTGCGAGAGGAGCCGCCATGCCTGATTATGACCCGATCCTGCTGGAAGTGATGAAACGCCTGTTGGCCGCGGTGGCCGAGGAGATGGGCGCCGCGTTGGGCCGGACCGCCTTCTCGCCCAACATCAAGGAGCGCCGCGACTTTTCGTGCGCGGTGTTCGACCCGGCCGGGCAGATGGCCGCGCAGGCCGCGCACATCCCCGTGCACCTGGGCGCGATGCCGCTCTCGGTGGCGGCCGCGCTGGAACGGTTCGGCCGCCTGGAGCCGGGCGACATCGTCGTGCTCAACGATCCGTTCTTCGGCGGGTCGCACCTGCCCGACATCACGATGGTCTCGCCGGTCTACAGCGCGGAGCAGGGGGATCTGCTCGGCTACGTCGCCAGCCGCGCGCACCATGCCGATGTGGGCGGCATGGCCCCCGGCTCGATGCCGCTGGCGACCGAGCTGTACCAGGAAGGGCTGATCATCCCGCCGATCCTGCTCCAGGCCGGCGGCCGCCTGAACGAGGGCGTGCTCGATCTGATCGCGCGCAACAGCCGCACCCCGGCCGAGCGTCGCGGCGACCTGGCCGCGCAGATCGCCGCGCAGCGCATCGGCGAGCGCCGGCTGCGCGAGCTGGCCGGCCGCTACGGCGCGGCCCTGCTGATCGCATACATGGGCCACCTGTGCGCGTATGGCGAGCGGCTCACGCGCGAGCTGATCCGCCGGATGCCGGCCGGCCGCTTCAGCTTTACGGATGTGCTCGACGACGATGGCTTCGGCCATGAGGATCTGCCCATCACGGCAACGGTGGAGGCGCGCGACGGCGAGCTGTGGGTGGATTTCACCGGCACCGCGCCCCAGGCCATGGGCGGGATCAACGCGGTGCGCTCGGTGACCCTCTCCGCGGTCTTCTACGTGGTGCGCTGTTTGCTTGCCCCGCAGGGCGACGACGACGCGCCGACCAACGCCGGCATCTTCCGGCCGGTGCATGTCATCCTGCCGGAAGGGACGCTGGTGAACGCGCGCTTTCCGGCCGCGGTGGCCGCCGGCAACGTGGAGACCTCGCAGCGCATCGTGGACGTGTTGCTGGGTGCGTTCGCCCAGGCGTTGCCCGAGCTGGTCCCCGCGGCGTCGCAGGGCACGATGAACAACCTGTTGATCGGCGGCCTCGATCCGCGCACCGGCGAGCGCTTCGCCTATTACGAGACGATCGGCGGCGGGATGGGCGCCGCGGCGAACGCCGACGGCCTGTCGGGCGTGCACGTGCACATGACGAACACCCTCAACACGCCGGCCGAGGCGCTGGAGTACGCCTATCCGCTTCGGGTGACGCGCTACGAGCTGCGCCGCGGGTCGGGCGGCGCGGGCAAACATCGGGGCGGCGACGGCCTCTACCGCGAGGTGGAGCTGTTGGCCGATGCCGCGGTGACGATCCTCTCGGAGCGCCGGCGCCATGCGCCTTACGGGTTGGCCGGCGCCGCGCCGGGCGCGGTCGGCGAGAACTGGCGGCTGACGGCGTCGGCCCCGCATCCTCTGCCTTGCGAGGGAGGGAACGCGGCGTCTCCTCTCGCGCCGGGAGAGGAGGAACGGCGGGAGAGGTTGCCTTTGCCGGGCAAGGTGACGTTTGCCGCGCGGGCCGGCGAGCGGATCGGCATCGCGACGCCGGGCGGCGGCGGATACGGCGCGTTGCCCGCGGACGGCGATGAAGCAACACATGAGGAGCGACCCACTCGCAGGGGTGGAACATCCCCGAACTACGCCGTCAGGCCGATCACGCGCTGGTCATGCACCCGGCGGATGCGACCGCCCGCGGCCTGGCCGATGGCGACCTGGTGCTCATCTTCAACGATCGGGGCGCGGCGCGCGTCCCCATCCGTCTATCGGCGGAGATCATGCCGGGCGTGGTGAGCCTGCTGGAGGGGATGTGGGTAGAACTGGATGCCGGGGGAGTTGACGTGGCAGGTTCGGCCAACATGTTCACCGCCACCGAAGGCACCGCAGCTTCCACGGCGTGCATCATGCACGGCATCGGCGTGGAGGTGCAAGCCTGCCGTTGACGATCTGCGGCCATTGCCCCCTGGAATGAAGAGGGGGGAAGCCGTGGTCGAAATCGAGGGATAGGACGGGATTGCAACCGGCTTACAATGCGGTCTTACGTGGCAACAGAGGGGGCGCGACATGGGGGTTCGAAGCGTGATGTGGCGCCGGGGATGGATCGTGATCGCCGGCCTGCTGGTGGTGGTCTTGTGGGTCCTCAATGTGAGCCGCGCCGGCACCCATGTGGAAGGTTGCGCGGCCGGATGCGCGACTGACGGGCCGCGCCAGAGCGGATCCCTGCGGGTGATGTCGGTCAATGTCTTGCACGACTTTCCGCATTTCCTGTATCTCTCCCAACGACTGGATCTGATCGCGGACGAGATCCGTCGCCAGGATGCCGATCTGGTATGTCTCCAGGAGGTGCCGTGGACGCTGCAACTGCGCGACGGCGCCCGCTATCTGGCCGGGCGGACCGGCATGAATTACCTGTATCTGAGAGCTAACGGCAATCGGCACGCGCTCTTGTTCGAGGAGGGGGAGGCCATCCTCAGCCGTTATCCCCTGCGCGAAGTGGCATTCGGTGAGCTGAAGCCTCGGCCGCACTTCTTCGAACATCGGATGGCTCTGGCCGCAACGGCGGCAACGCCATGGGGAGATGTGCGCGTTGTGGTGACCCATCTCACCACCGCGGCGGAGAGCAACCATGCCCAGGCCATGTCGCTGCTGGCCTTTGTCGCGGCCCAGGGAAAAGGCCGGCCGACCATCGTGGCCGGCGACTTCAACGCGACGGAGGAGTCTCCTCAGATCCGGGCGCTCAGCCGACAGTGGATTGATACCTATCGGGTTGTTCACCCGGAAGAGAAAGGCGCAACCTGCTGCGTGGACGACCTGTCTGCCGGTCCCGATGAGCCGTTGGAGAAGCGCATTGACTATGTGTTTTTCGTGCCCGGGACCGCTCCTTCTATGAGGGTGATCGCCAGTCAACGGGTGCTGGATCGGCCGTTCCGTACTGCCGGAGGCTGGTTGTGGGCTTCAGATCATGTGGGGCTATTGACGAGTTTCCAATAGCGCTCGCGAGAATGGACAGCCGTGGAGTCCCGGCCGATGTTCGTTCTCTCAGAGCGGATCAAGCCGTTATCGCCTCACCTCCACGATCACCCCATCCTCCGCCCAGTCGTACAACAGCTTCGCGTTTTCCGTGCTGGTCAACACGCAGCCGAAGGTGACCGGCCGGCCCAGGCTGTTCGTCCACAGGAGTTGCGTGCCCCCGCGCTTGGGGAAGCCGTGGAAGCCGTTCATGAAGTCGGAGGTGGGCACGGGCCGGTAGAAGCCGACGAACCACGGCATCCAGAGGTCCCAGTTGGTGGCGTAAGCATATGGGTCGCGCGCCTGGACCTGGAACACCCCCGGCGATGTAGGGCTCGACGGGATGCCGGTGCTGATGATCCATTCCCACTTGAGCTTGCCGTTCTCATAAGCCCATAGCTTTTGCTCCTGGATGCTCACGATGATCCGCTTGTGCTCGACCGGCGGCAACGGGATCATCTCGTCTTGCGAGGGGATGATGATCTTCTGGCCGGAGCGCAGGTTGTCGCCCAGGCCCGGATTGGCCTGTTGGATCCAGGGATAGGGAATGCCGTAGTCGTCGGCGATGCCGGCAAGGGTTTCGCCCGGCTTGACGAGATGTTCCCTGGCCTCGTGATACACCCGCAGCTTGACCTCTTCTCGCGGCCCCATGATCGTCCCGGCCAACCGCGGCAGCGCCTCTTGCAGTTGCACGTATTGGCCGGCCCGCAACGACGCCTCGGCCTTGCGCCGCAGGAGCGCCTTGAGTTTCTCCTCGTCCACGCTCCAGCTTGCGCCGGGATTGCCGGCCGCAACGAGCGCCAATGTCGCGCCGATCTCCTCCGGCGTGATCTCCCAGGTCAGCTTTTGGTCGGTCACCGGGTCATAGAGGCGGACGGTGACCCCGTTCGCCAGGATCTGGCGGGCCTGGTCGGCCGCGGCATGGAGCTCCGCGATGCGCGGAGAGAGCGGCACCACCGTCAGCGCGAGCCGGCCGTCCGCGAGCACCTGCGCCGCGTGCTGCTCCAGATCGGCGATGCCGCCAGCGAGATCCACCGCCTGGCCCATCGCCGATGGCGTCTCCTGCACCGTCGCGCCGACGATGCGCACGGTCGCATCCTGGGGCGGGATTTCCAGGGCCGCCGCCAGCGGCCGCAGGGTGGCCACGGCCGTGTGCGCGTCGAGCTTCCAGATCGGCGCGATGGCGGCCGGCGCCTGTCGGCGCAGGAGCGCCACGATGCTGTCCGGCGTGCGGCCCTGTTCGCAGGCGAGCTGCGCCATCTTGCCGGCGTCGAGCTGATAGCCCAAGCGCGTGATCGCGAGCGTCCAACTCGCGTCGCCGGCCTGAACCGTGATCGTCTTCGCCTGCCAGGCGCTGAGGAGGGCGGCCTCGGCCTGCGGCCGCGTCATCCCGCTCAGGTCGAGGCCCATGGCCTTCACGCCGGGCAGGATGGTGCCTCCGCTGTACCAGAGCGCGGCCGCGGCAACCCCGATCAGCTCGAGCAGGAGGAGAATCAGGATCAGTCCCCAGGCCAACGCGTGCCCGCGGCGCCGGGATGGTCTTGCGTGTTGCAGCATAGCGTTCTTCCATACCTACCGATACGCAGTAGATCACAATTTTCGTGCTCCCAGCCGGTCTGTGACCGGCGGTCGGGGGTCACAGACCCCCTCTGAGCCTCAATCTGTGATCTACTGATACGACCGAATACGACTCCAACATTATACCATAGTTGATGAGGAGGATCCGCTGCGGATGGCGCAGAACAGCAATTCCAAATGTGCCGGGCGCGTTTCCGGCGCGCTGTGCGTCCGGCGGGGCCGCCCGGCGATCAATCTGTCCTGCCCGATTTGAGCTTGTTTGCTATAAGTGCTATAATTGCGTCCATCTCGAATTGGCGAATCTTCCATGGCGGGTGGACGATGACCGCAATTGCCGATGCCCAGGCGCGGCTGCGCGATTGCGAGCGCCAGCACAGCCAGCTCATGGCGCTGCACGCGATCAGCGAGGCGCTGAACCGTTCGCTGGACCTGGATGCGCTGCTCCGGGTGGCCCTGGAGCGCATCCTGGAAGTCTTGCAGCTCGATGCCGGAGACGTGCGGCTGGTGCACGACGGCCGGTTGGTGTTGTGGGCCGCGCGCGCGGTCTCGCCGGATTTCCTGGCGGCCGAACAGACGGTGCCTCTGGGCTTCTGTCAGTGCGGCCGGGCCGCGCTGCGCGGGGAGGTGCTGATCGCCGAAGACCTGAGCCAGCTCCCGCCGGCTTCCTCCGCGTGCGCGTGCGAACGCTTTGCCGCCGTGCTGAGCGTGCCGGTGCAGACCACCGAGCGCGTGGTGGGCCTGATCCACGTGGCCAGCCGGACCCCGCGGACCTTCGACGCGGCCGACCGCGAACTGTTGCACGCCATCGGCCATCAGATCGGCGCGGCCATCGAGCGGGCCCGCCTGCACGAGGAGCTCAAGGCGCTGAACGCCACCCTGGAGGCGCGCGTCGCAGAGCGCACCCGCGAGCTGGAGGCCGCCCGCGAGGCGTTGGCGCAGAAGGCCGAAGCGCTGCGCGAGATGCGGGTGGAAGAGCGCCGCATCGAGGAGAAAACGCGCGGCCGCATCGCGCACGACCTGCACGACAGCGTCCAGCAGCTCATCATCGGCGCCCTGTTCGAGACGCAGGCGGCGCGTGAGCTGTTGGCGACGCAGCCGGAGCTGGCAGCGGCCAGGCTGGCCGACGCGCAGGGGCTGCTGCGGCGGATCGAGGCGGAGATGCGCCGGGCGATCTTCAGCCTGCGGCCCGTGACGCTGGATGCGCATGGCCTGGCGCCGGCCGTGCGCGAGCTGGCAGCCGAGTTCGCTCGCGCCAGCGGGACCCCTTGCGACGTGCGCGTGACGGGGACCCCGCGGCGTTTCGGGGCCGATGCCGAGGTGGCGGCGTTCCGCATCGTGCAAGAGGCGCTCAACAACCTGGGCACCCACGCCCGCGCCGGCCGCGCCGAGGTCCGCGTGGATTTCGGCCCGCAGCACGTGACCGTTGAGATCCGCGACGACGGCATCGGCTTCGACCTGGCCGCGATCGAGCAGCAGCCGCGCGCGCATCTCGGCCTCATGGGCATGCGCGAGCGCGCCGAAAGCGTCGGCGGGACGCTGGCGATCTGGTCGCGGCCGGGGGAGGGGACGCGCGTGACCTTGCGGTTGCCTTTGCGGGTGTCCTCTCAATGATCCGGGGCGACGGCGGTCGCAGACCGCCTACGAGCCTGCTCAACGGAGGTCTGCGACCCCGCGTTGCCCCTGCTTTTGAGAAGCTGCTTTTGCGGGAGCATGGCGATACTCCATGAATCCGATTCGGGTCTTGTTGGTGGATGATCATCCCATCGTGCGCCAGGGGGTGCGCAGCGTACTGGCCCATCACCCCGATATCGAGGTGATCGGCGAGGCGGACGGCGCGCCGGCGTTGTTCGCCGCCCTGGCCGAGCGCCAGCCGGATGTGATCCTGCTGGACATTCGCCTGCCGGGCCAGACGGGGGTCGAGATCGCGCAGCGGCTGAAGCGGGAATGGCCCGCGATCAAAGTCATCATCCTGACCACCTATGAGGACGAAGAGTACCTGTTCGGCGCGCTGCGCGCCGGCGCCGAGGGCTACCTGCTCAAGAGCGCCTCGCCCGAGATGCTGGCGACCGCCATCCGCCAGGTCGCCGCGGGCGAACGGCTGCTCAGCCCGGCGCTGGTGGGCAAGCTGATGCGTGAGTTCGGCGAGCTGGCGCGGGCCCAGGCGCAGGCCGAAGCGGGCCTTTCGCCCCAGGAGGTCGAAGTGTTGCGCCTGATCGCGGCCGGCGCGACGAACCGGGAGATCGCCGAGCGGCTCTACTGGAGCGAGGTGACCGTCAAGCGCAAGGTGCAGGACATCCTGGAGAAGATGGGGGTGGCCAACCGGCCCCAGGCCGTGGCCGAGGCCGCCCGCCGCGGCCTGCTGTAGGGGCGCACGGCGTTTTGGCTTGCGGGGACGTGTCCCCGCTTTGCAATCCAAAGCGGCGCTGCGCGCCATCCCAAGGGGCACGACCCCGCTTTGGAATGCGGGGACGTGTCCCCGCTTTGCAATCCAAAGCGGCGCTGCGCGCCACAATCCCAAGGGGCACGACCCCGCTTTGGAATGCGGGACGTGTCCCCGCTTTGCAATCCAAAGCGGCGCTGCGCGCCGCAATCCAAATTTTCATATTGATCCTTTTTCCCCTCCAACTGACCCTTTTGCACGTTCCCTTTTCCCTGCTCCTTCAATAAAATCATCGAGTAGCATCATCTGTTCGACGCATCCTTAGCTCACTGCCAGCCAGGATGAGTTGCTTATGCCCGGAATGATCCAGGATCCCCCGGCGTCGCCCGTTTCCAGCGATCTCGCCCTGCGCGTCTTGCGCCTGGAACAACAACTGGACTCGTACCAACGCCTGCACGCCTCCGAGCTGGAGGAGTTGCGCCGCGCGTTGGCGCAGGTCAAAGAAGAGGTATTAACGCTGGCCCTCGCGCGCGCTGCCCCTGAGGCGGATCAAGCTCTGGCGCGGGAACAGAATCATCATCCGGGCGGATGAATTTTCATTCGGAAGAAGGAGGAGCCGTTATGAAGAAAGTCTCGAGGCGCGACTTCCTGAAGGCGACCGGGCTCGTGGCGGGGGGCCTGCTGTTGCCGACGGGAAGCGCCGCGGCGGCCAGCGCGGCGACATTCCCGCTGCACAAGCGCGTCGGTGAGGCCACGAGCATCTGTCCCTATTGCGGCGTCGGCTGCGGCGTGCTGCTCGCCACCAACGCCGAGGGCCACATCATCAACACCGAAGGCGATCCCGACAACCCCATCAACCGCGGCACCCTCTGCTCCAAAGCCCAGTCCATCACCCAACTGACCACCGATCCCAAGCGCCTGCGCAAGGTGCTCTACCGCGCGCCCAACAGCGACAAGTGGGAGGAAAAGTCGTGGGACTGGGCCATGGCCGAGATCGCCAAACGCGTCAAGGCGACGCGCGACGCGACCTTCCGCGTCAAGGACGGGGATGTCACCGTCAACCGCACCGAGGGGATCGGCTGGCTGGGCGGCGCGGCCAACAACACCGAGGACTGCTACGTGGCCGCCAAGTTCGCCCGGGCCCTGGGCATCGTCTACCTGGAGCACCAGGCGCGCATCTGCCACTCCAGCACCGTCGGCGCGCTGGCGCCCACCTTCGGCCGCGGCGCAATGACCAACCACTGGGTGGACCTCAAGAACAGCGACGTGATCCTGATCATGGGCAGCAACGCGGCCGAGAACCATCCCATCTCGTTCCGCTGGATCACCAAAGCTATGGAAGAGCGCGGGGCCAAACTGATCGTCGCCGACCCGCGCTTCACCCGCTCGGCGTCGAAGGCCGACCTCTACGTGCCGTTCCGCTCCGGCACCGACATCGCCTTCATCGGCGGGCTGATCAACTACACCATCCAAAACAAGCTCTACAACGAAGAGTACGTCAAAGCCTACACCAACGCCTTGACCCTCATCAGCCCCGACTACAAAGGCCCGGATGAGCTCGACGGCCTCTTCTCCGGCTACAATCAGGCGTCGCGATCTTACAATAACGCGAGCTGGCAATATCAAAAGGAGACCGTGAAGGCGAAGGATGCCTCGGGCAACGAGGTGGAGGTGACCGTGCCCAAGCAGGCCGCGTCGCTCGACGATCCGCAGTGCGTGTTCGCGCTGCTGAAGAAGCATTTCTCCCGCTACACCCCCGAGGTGGTCGAACGCATCTGCGGCACCCCCAAGGACCAGTTCCTCAAGGTGGCCGAGCTGTACTGCTCCACCGGCGCGCCGGACAAGTCGGGCACGATCATGTATGCCATGGGCACCACGCAACATACGGTCGGCTCGCAAAACATCCGCGCGTACGCGATCTTGCAGCTCCTGCTGGGCAACATCGGCGTGCCGGGCGGCGGCGTCAACGCGCTGCGCGGGGAATCCAACGTGCAGGGCTCGACCGACATGGCGCTCCTGTATCACGATCTGCCGGGCTACCTGGGACTCCCCACCAATAAGCAGCCCGACTACAAGACCTACATCGCCAAGTTCGACAAGACGAGCTACTGGTCGAACGGCCCGCGCTTCTTCAACAGCCTGATGAAGGCCTGGTTCGGCGACAAGGCGACCAAAGAGAACGACTACGCCTTCGACTACATCCCCAAGCGCTCCGGCGACTACTCGGTCATCCCCATGTTCGAGGCGATGTACAAGGGCACACTCAAGGGCCTGTTCGTCATGGGCCAGAACCCGTTTGTCAGCGGGCCCAATGCCCGCTTCGAGCGCAAGGCCTTCGAGAACCTCGACTGGCTGGTGGTGATGGAGCTATTCGATACCGAGACGTCGTCGTTCTGGCGCGCGCCGGGTGTGGATCCCAAGACGGTCAAGACCGAGGTGTTCCTCCTGCCCGCGGCCGACGCCATCGAAAAGACCGGCAGTGTGGTCAACAGCGGCCGCACCATCCAGTGGCGCACCCAGGTGGCCACACCGCCCGGCGAAGCGAAGAACGACATCTGGATCATTGACCGCATGATGCGTGCCATCAAGGCCGCCTACCAGGGGAGCACCGATCCCAAGGACCGGCCGATCCTGGACCTGGTCTGGGACTACGGCGACCCGCCGCAGGCCGAGCTGGTAGCCCGCGAGATCAACGGCTACGCGCTGGAGGACGTGAAGGATGCCAACGGCAACGTGCTGGTGGCCAAGGGCGCGGTCATCCCCTCCTTCGCCACCATCGCCAGCGCGGCCAATCCCGATGCCATCGCCTGCGGCTCGTGGATCTACGGCGGCTACTGGGCGCCGGCCGATGACGGCACCGGCACGATCATGCCGGCGGCCAAACGCCGCGGCCAGAAGGACCCGGGCGGCGTGGGCACTCATCCCTATTGGGCGTGGACGTGGCCGGCCAACCGGCATACTGTGTACAATCGAGCTTCGGCCCGGCCCGACGGCAAGCCGTGGTCGGAGGCCAAGAAGCTCATCTGGTGGGACGAGGCGCAGAAGAAGTGGACGGGCTACGACGTGCCCGACTTCGCGCCCACCAAGGCGCCGGACGCCAAGGCCAATCCGGCGGGCGTCGGCCTGGCGGCGCAATCCGGCACCGACGCGTTCATCATGAAGGCCGACGGCAAGGCGTGGCTCTTCGCGCCCTCCGGCATGAACGAGGGGCCGTTCCCCGAACACTACGAGCCGCTGGAATCCCCCATCGCCAACGTCCTGTCCAAGACGCAGATCAACCCGGTCATCAAGGTGTTCGACACCGACCGGGGCAAGGATGTCGGCGACAACGTGGGCACGGTCGATCAGTTCCCTATCGTCTGCACTACCTTCCGCCTGACCGAGCACTGGCAGTCGGGCGCGATGACCCGCTACCTGCCCTGGCAGTCGGAGGCGCAGCCCGGCATGTTCGTGGAGATCTCCAAAGAGCTGGCCGCGGAGAAGGGGATCAAGAACGGCGACCTGATCGAGGTCTCCAGCGCGCGGGGCAAGATCCGGGCCGTGGCCATGGTCACCTCGCGCTGGAAGCCGTACATCATTGACGGCAAGAAGGTCCATCACATCGGCATGCCCTGGCACTTCGGCTGGCAGGGGATCGCCAGGGGCGCCAGCGCCAACGAGCTGACGCCGCACGTCGGCGACGGCAACACCACCATCCCGGAATACAAGGCGTTCCTGGTGGATGTGAAGAAGGTGTAAAGGAGGAGCACCATGACACGACTGGCGATGTTGTTCGATGCGTCGAAGTGCATCGGTTGCAAGGGCTGTCAGGTGGCGTGCAAGCAGTGGTGGGGCCTGCCGGGCAGCGAGACGGAACAGACCGGCTCCTACGAGAACCCGGCCGACCTGGGGCCGAACACGTGGACGCGCGTCACCTTCCATGAATACGAGGAGGCCGGCCGGACGCAATGGCTCTTCCTGGCCTGGGGGTGCGTCCACTGCACGCAGGCCGCCTGCGTAGACGTGTGCCCTACGGCCGCGCTCAAGCACAACGAGCTGGGCCTGGTGTCGTTCGAGCGCGATCTGTGCAACGGCTGCGGCTACTGCACCCAGGCCTGTCCCTTCGGCGTGCCCCGGCTGGAGATGGCCAATCCGTTGACGGGCCAGGCCAAGGCCTCCAAGTGCACCTTCTGCCAGGACCGCGCGACCAACGGCCTGATCCCGGCGTGCGTCAAGACCTGTCCGCCCGGCGCGCTGGAATGGGGCGAGCGGGATGCGCTGATCGCCAAGGCGAAGGCCCGCGTGGAGTGGCTCAAGGCCCGCGGCTACGCCCAGGCACAGCTCTACGGCGAGAAGGAGCTTGGCGGGCTGGGCCGGCTGTTCGTGCTCACCGCGCCGCCCGAGGCCTATGGCCTGCCGGCCAACCCGCAGTATCCGACGCTGGCCGCCGGCTGGCAGCGCGGGGTGCAGCCGTTCGGCTATGTGGCCGTGGGCGCCACGGTGCTCGGCCTGGCCATCAACTGGATCGCCACCCGCCGCGCCCGGCTGAACAACGTGGAGGTCATCGCGCCGGAATCCGAGGGAGAAAAGGAGGGATGAACCATGGCTACTGCGGTCACTGATCTGGCTCCCGCCCGCCGACAGGTGCTGGTCGTGCGCTTCACCGCGGGCGAGCGCATCGCCCACTGGATGCACTTCGTCGCCTTTACCGTGCTGCTGGGCACCGGCCTGTTCCTGTACGTGCCGGCGCTGCAGCCGTTCACCATCGGCGCGGCCGGCGCGGCCAGCCGGCTGGCCCATCGCGCCGCGGCGCTCCTCTTCATGGCCGCGCCGCTGGTCTACCTGGTCTGGTCGCCGCGCGAGTTCTTCGGCAGCTTGAAGGATGCCTTCACCTGGGGCCCCGACGACCTGGGCTGGCTGCGCGCGGCCTGGTGCTATTACACGCGCGGCTACGCCTGCGATATGCCGCCCCAGGGCAAGTACAACGCCGGCCAGAAATTCAACGCGCTGACCCAGATCATCACCTTCAATCTCTTTTGGATCACCGGCTTCATCATGTGGTTCGGCAAGGGGACCGTGCCGCCGACCCTGTTCATGTGGTGCGTGGTGATCCACGACCTTTCGATGATCGCCACGGTGGCGCTGTTCCTGCTCCACCTGTACCTGGTGGCCGTGCACCCGCTGATGCGCGAGTCCATCACCGCGATGTTCGAGGGGACCGTCACGGAAGAGTTCGCCCGCGAGCACCACGGCAAGTGGCTGGCCGAGCGGGTCTATCGCCGCCGCGCGGAGCATAACGGGTGAACGATGCATTGACCGCCCAACTGTTGCGCGACGAGCTGTCCCGCCGCCCCGAGCTGCGCGAGACGCTGGAGCTGTACCGCGCGTTGCTCGCGGCGCGGGCGGCCGCGGCCGCGCCGGCCGTGCCCGCGCTGGCGGCCGAGGCGGCCCGCGATCGGCTGGCCCGCGGGGAGCCGTTGCTCGACGCGGCGGCCTTCGCGGCCGACTGGCGGGCCCTGGCGCAGACCCTGGCGGCCGTGTGCGCGGCCGCGGCCGAGCACCGGCCCGGCGAAGCCGAGGCCTTGCGTGCGCTGGCCGGCCTGGCCGACGACGAGGAGGAACTGCGCGCGGCCGTGGCCGATCACCTGGCGCGCACGGTGCATCCTGCGCGGCGGCCGGCCGGGGCCGCACCGGCCGGCGCAACCCTGCTCGACTTCGTGCTGAACCACGCCCTCCATCCCGCCCTGGCAGCCTATGCCGACGCCTGGCTGCCGCTGGTGAGCGACGAGACGTGGTATCGCTCGTATTGTCCCATCTGC
>Ga0209162_1002955_pt1 | contig 14239 bp, 9 predicted proteins | sample YNPNPMetaG_FD_187121 | JGI IMG/M metagenome (GOLD analysis project Ga0209162, IMG submission 187121) | Anoxygenic and chlorotrophic microbial mat microbial communities from Yellowstone National Park, USA - YNP NP MetaG (SPAdes) (version 2) ... | reverse complement strand
GCTTGGCGGAGGCGCTTCGATTTTCCAGGATTTGGACCTGGGGGAAGCCCTCTCGGCCGAAGCGAAGCTGAGGCCGACCGAGGGAGGGGGCAAGCATCCCCCGGAGGCCAAATCCTTCGGAAAATCAAGCGCCGAAGACGTGAAGCGGAGAGAAATGCCGTCACCCCCCGTGACCAGTTGCAGGAGGATCGATGAACTCCCTGCCGCTCTTCCGCAGGATCATCGACTCACGACGGGCCACTGACAACACACACTCTGTGACGCACTCCTCTCGTCACTCTCCGTGGGCGCCGCAGCAAGGTGGCCCTCACCCGCTCACCACCGACTCGAAGGAAAACCGCCCCTCGCCGAAGAGCCTCAGACAAGCATCCACGGCCTCCCCGTCGTAGAGGGTCCCGCGGTTCGCCGATATCTCCTCCAGGGCCACGGAGATCCCCAGGGCGGGGCGGTATGGCCTGTGTGAGGCCATGGCCTCCACCACGTCCGCCACGGTCAGGATCCGCGCCTCTGGCAGGATCTCGCTCCCTTTGGCCCCGCTGGGGTATCCCGAGCCGTCGAGCTTCTCGTGGTGCTGCAGGACTATCCGGGCGATGGGCCAGGGAAAATCGATGTTCTTGAGGATGTCGTGTCCGGTCTGCGCGTGGGTCTTGATCAGGGCGAACTCCAGGTCGCTCAGGCGCGTGGGTTTGCTCAGGATCTCGGCCGGGACCGAGATCTTGCCCACATCGTGCACCACCCCGGCCATGTGGATCGCCTCCAGGCTGTTGCCTGGCAACCCCATCTCCCGGCCGATGGCCAGGGCCAGGCTCGCCACCCGCTGCTGATGCCCCGCGGTGTACGGGTCCCTGGCCTCCACGGCCGTGGCCATGGCCTGGATGATCCCTTCCAGGGCCTTCCTGAGCCGCTTCTCCCTCTCCCGGAGCTCCTTGGTCCTTTGGCTCACGAGTTCCTCGAGCTCGTCGAAATACCTCTTTCTCTCCAGCTCGAGCTGCCTCCTCCTCAGGGCATTGGTGACCTGAATGAGGATGTCACCCACGTTAAACGGCTTGAGGATGTATCCGTAGGCCCCGGCCTCCAGGGCGGCATCGGCGATGGCCGGGTCGTCCAACGCGCTCACCATGACAACGGCCGTCTCCGGGAACCTCCGGGCGGCGTCCCTGACCAGATCCAGGCCGGAGCCCCCGGGCATGTTCACGTCGCACAGGACCACGGGGAAGGTCTCCCTTTCCATGAGGGCCAGGGCCTCCTCGCAGTTCGACGCCGTGGCGCAGGAGTACCCTCCCCTCTCCAGTATGCGCGCGAGGAGCTTCCTCATGGGCTCCTCGTCATCCACGATCAGTATGCGTGCCATGTCGTCTCTCTTCGCCGGGAGACGCGAGATCCACAATCCCATAGAATGTCGTAAACCCCGTCGTGTGTCGCTCCTGCTTAAGCCTGGGTCCGATTACTTCAAAGGGTCGCCAAAGATCATCCTCCAGCCGCTCCGTCGAGTTGTAACACGAAGATCACGACTTGTCACTTGTCCAGCACCTCCCTCACCTTCCGGCCCAGGCCCTCCACGGTGAAGGGCTCGAAGAGGCGTTCCTTCACCTCCGGCGTCATCTCGGACCCCGTGTCGGTGACGGAGAGCATCACGTAGGGACCGGGCTCCACGGAGAGATGCGTCCGCGCATAAGCCTCGTCCAGCTCCACATCGGCGGTCTCAACGATGAGCCTGCCACCGTGGGGCATGGCATCCCTTGCGTTGACCGCCAGGTTGACCACCGCGTGCTCGAGCTGCCCTGGATCCGCCTTGATCCTTCCCATCCCTTCCTGGAGCCTGAAGACGACCTCGATGTCCTCGCCGATGATCCGGCGGAGCATGCCCTCGATGCCCAGGAGCAGACCGTTCAGGTCCACGACCCGCATCTCCAGAGGTTGCCTGCGGCTGAAGGCCAGGAGCTGTCTTGTCAGTCCCGAGGCCCTCATGGAGGCATCCCGTATCTCATCCACCAGGCCTTTGAGGGGGTCCCCCTCCCTCAGCTCCATGGCCACGAGCTCGGCGTTTCCGTGGATCACCGTGAGGAGGTTGTTGAAGTCATGGGCGATCCCCCCTGCGAGCCTCCCCATGGCCTCCATCTTCTGGGCTTGTCTCAACTGATCCTGGAGCTGGGCCACCTCCTCCTCGGCCCTCTTTCGGTCGGTGATGTCCCTGAGGAAGCAAAGGACCGCCGGCCCACCCTCGTACTCGATGGGCATCACGTTGATCTCGGCCCACCTGACATCGCCCCCTTTTCCCACGACTCGGAACGAATAGACCTCGGGGGTGGCCCGGCCGCTCAGCCTCTTGGAGTAGGAATCCAGGACCTTCTCCCTGTCCTCCGGGTGCACGATCTCCCAGAAGGGCCTCGAGAGGAGTTCCTCCTCCGAGTAGCCCACGATCTCCGTGGCCTTGCGGTTGATGAACCGGAAACGATCGCCTCGGACTATGGCTATCACCTCCCCGGCGTTCTCCACCACCAGCCTGTACCTCTCCTCGGCCTCTCGCAGTTCCCTTTCCGCCCGCCTCTGCTCCGTGATGTCCCGCATGACATGGACCGCCCCCGTCACCCGGCCTTCGGGCCCGATCATCGGATCCACGGCCACCAGGAAGGTCCTCGGGCCCATGGACATCTCGATGGTCTCCCGGACTCGACTCTCGAGGGCGCGAAGGAAAGGACAGCCCGGGAGATGATCCCGGGCCTCGTGGACGAGGGTGAAGCACTTCTCTCCCCTGACGGATTGGGGATCGAGGCCGAGGAGATCGGCGAAGGCCTTGTTGCACTGCCTTATGGTCCCGTCTGGATTCAGGATGGCCAGGGGATCGAGCACGGCGTCGAAGGTCTCCTGCCAGCCTCGAGCCGCGGCCTGGGCCAGCGTCTCAGCCTCCCTCCTCGCCCTGAGCTCCCGCTCCAGTTCCAAGGCCTTCTGTTCCAGCTTCCTCACCAGCCTCTCGCTGTAGAGCCGCAAGGCCTCCGCGGGGGGCCTTCCGGCCATCTTCGTGACCTCCTCTATGGCCTGGATCAGGGCGTCCGGCTCGCAGGGCTTCTGGATGAAGCGGTCTGCCCCTACCCCCAGGGCGAACTTCTCGTCCTCGGGGCCCGTGTAGGTGGCCGTGTAGATGATCACAGGGACCTGCCTCAGGGCCTCGTCCCTTCGCATCCTGCGGCACAGCTCGAAGCCGTCCGTGACGGGCATGAGGACGTCCGTGATGACCAGGTCGAAGCCGCCATGGGCGAGCCTCTCCAAGGCCTCGGCGCCGTTGGAGGCGCCGTGGACGTCGTGTCCTTTCGCCCTGAGTAGGACCTCGAGAAGATAACGCCCCTCCTCCTTGTCGTCCACCACCAGGATCTTCATGGGACCTCCTGAAAGAGGCTTTGGCCGTTTGTCGTCAGTCGCCCGGTGTTAGTTGTTCGTTGCAACCGGCTACCGACAACGAGCCACGGGCATGCTTGAAACCGAATGCAGGAGCCGATTGACCTGTCCTTCCTCTCAGCAGAGAAGATCCTTCGAAGGGGGAGACCTTGGGCGGGTTCTCGTAGACCCCGACCCTGACGGCGGAGCGGCCCTCTACGGCAAGGCCCGTCAAGGGCCAATAGAGCAGAAAGAAAAAGAGAAAGAGCCGTAAGGTGCGCAAGAAAGGACAGTGCCAATCCAAGGGGATACCGCCCTTCCCTCGGCGCCGCCCCGGGAGCCCCTCCGGGACCCTCGGGCTCGGCGAAGCGATCATCGGGGGATGATCTTCACGCGGGCATCGTCTCTAGGGCGCTTACCGACTCGGCACAATTGCTACGGATGGAAGAGGTAACTGACGAAGGGGAGCCTCGGGTCCACGGACGGGATGAGCCTTCCCATGGTCTTGCCTAGGAGGATCTCCAGCAAGGAGATCTTCTCCTTGCGCTCCTCGACGACCTTCGGCTCCCCGCTTATCCCCGCAAGCTGGGCCGCCGTCTTCACGGCCTCCTGGAACCCGCCCAGCTCGTCCACGAGCCCCAGGCCCTTGGCCTGCCGCCCCGAGAAGACGCGGCCGTCGGCCAGCTCGCTCACCTGCTCCTTGGGGAGCCTCCTCGCCTCGGCCACCGCCTCCACGAACTGCTCGTGGACGTCCCGCACCAGACCCTGCAGCAGGTCCTTCTCCTCCTCACTGAGGGACCTGAAGGGCGATCCCATGTCCTTGTAGGAGCCGCTCTTTATGGACTCCCCCTGGATCCCGAGCTTCCCGAGGAGCTGTTCGAGGTTGGCGAAATGGATCACTACGCCGATGGAGCCCGTTATGGTCCCGGGGTTGGCGACTATGCGTTCGGCCCCGCAGGCGGCATAGTAGCCGCCCGATGCCGCGACAGAGCCGAGGGAGGCCACCACCTTCTTGGTCTCGTTCCACCTCCGCACCGCGCGGAAGATCTCCTGGGTGGGGGCCACACCCCCCCCGGGGGAGTCCACCCTCAAGACTATGGCCTTGACCTTGGGGTCCTTTCCCATACGCTCCAGGGCCTGCACGACGGGCTCCGACTCCACCACCATCCCCTCGAGACGCACCACCGCCACCCGGTCCCCCCCCTTGAGGGGCTCTCCCTCCTCCATCCACAAGACGAGGGCTGCCACTGCGAGGAAAAGGACCACCACGACCCCCCCGATGAAAAGGAGGGTCAAAAGCCACGGGTGCGGTCTTTTCATGGGATCGATCCGTCTATTTCCTTCGGAGGGACCGGACTTTCGTGAGGGTGCCTTCTCACGGGCTGGAATCTCATTCAGTAACGGTCGCGCCTTGTCCCTCCCCGGGGCCTCCTTCGCCTTGGCCGGCCGCCTCTGTCTGGGAGGCAGGCCGCTCCTCCTTGGCCTCGGCCAACCTCTGCGACTCCCTGGCCTTTCTCAGAAGTTCGTCCTTGAGGATGGTCCCGAAGGTGGGGGCGTAATTCCTCTGGTTCGCCACGTACCCCCTCACCTCCGATTCCTCCTCCATCCTCTGCAGGGCCTTGACGCTGAGGCCTATCTTGCGTTCCTTCTGGTCCACATGGATGACCAGGGCCTCGAGCTGGTCTCCCTCCTTGCAGACCTCCGAGGCGCTCTTGACCTTCTCCTTGCGCAGTTCGGAGATGTGCACGAGCCCCTCGATCCCCTCCTCTATCTCGACGAAGACCCCGAAGTCCGTGACACTGGTGACCTTCCCGGTCACCTTGCTCCCCACCGGGTATCTCTGGGCGAGTGTCTCCCAGGGGTCAGGCTCCAGTTGCTTTATGCCCAGCGAAAAGCGCTCGTTCTCCTTGTCGATGTTGAGGACGATGGCCTGGGTCTCCTGGCCCTTCTTGAAGAGCTCTCCCGGGTGCCGGATGCGCTTGGTCCAGGATATGTCCGAGACGTGGACCATCCCGTCGATCCCCTCGTCCAGGCCGATGAAGATCCCGAACTCCGTGATGTTGCGGATCTTCCCCTGTATCACGGTCCCTACGGGGTATTTCTCGGCCACCGCGTCCCACGGGTTGGGCTTGACCTGTTTCATGCCCAGGGAGATGCGCCTCCGCGCCGGCTCCACGTTGAGGACCACCACCTCCACCTCGTCGCCCACGCTCACTACCTTGGATGGGTGACGGACCCTTTTGGTCCAGGACATCTCGGAGACATGGACCAGCCCCTCCACCCCCTTGTCCAGCTCCACGAAGGCCCCGTAATCGGTGATGCTGACCACCTTGCCCTGCAGCCTGGTCCCCACGGGGAATCGCTCCTCCACGGAGGCCCAAGGGTCTGGGGTCATCTGCTTGAGCCCCAGCGACACGCGCTCCTTCTCACGATCGTAATGGAGGACCTTCACCTCCACTTCATCCCCGATCTGGACCACCTCGCTCGGGTGCTTCACCCGCCCCCACGACATGTCCGTCACGTGCAGCAACCCGTCCACCCCACCCAGGTCGACGAAGGCACCGTAGTCGGTTATGTTCTTCACCACCCCCTTGACGACTATCCCCTCCTGAAGCGCATCCAGGGTCCTACCCCGCATCTTCTCCCTTTCTTCCTCCAAGAGGACCCGGCGGGAGAGCACGATGTTGCTCCTCCTGCGGTTGTACTTCAGGACCCGGAAGCGGTAGGTCTGGCCGATCATCTTCTCGAGATTCCTGCTCACGCGCAAATCCGCCTGGGACCCGGGCAGGAAGGCCGTGACACCCACATCCACGGAGAGCCCGCCCCTCACCCTCCCTATCACCTTTCCCTCCACGGTCCCGCCCTGCTCGTAGGCCCTGCGTATCTCCTCCCAGACCTTTATCTTGTCCGCCTTCGTCTTGGAAAGGGCGATCTCCCCCTCCTCGTCGTCCTTGGACTCCAACAGGACCTCTATGGTGTCCCCCTCCCTGACAGCCACCCGGCCGCTCTCGTCCTGGAACTCCTGGATGGGTATCTGCCCCTCGGACTTGTATCCCACGTCCACCATGACGTGTTCCTTTCCCACGAGGACCACCCGCCCCCTGACCACCTCTCCCTCTTGAATCTTGTTGAAGGTTTCCTCGAAAAGATCTTGGAAACTTTCATCTTTTGTCTCTGGGATAGGAGCCCTGGAGCCGGGCTCGGTCGACGCGATCATCGAATCAGGGCTGGGTCCTGATATCTTCTCTCCCTCTCCATGCATTATGGTCTGTCCCCCCGATTTCACCCATCGTCCCGCCCCCCTTCCCTAATCAGGCCGGGCAAAAAGCGTGGGTATATTACCATCTTCCCGAGAAAATGCAAGCGAATTCTAATGCTCGTGGCGAACCCTCGTTCCCACCACCTCCACCATCCGATCCACCACCTCCCCCGGAGTCAGCCCCGTGGTGTCGATCACGTGGGCCCCCTCGGGGATCTTGAGAGGGGCGAGGGCCCTCGTGGCGTCCTGCCTGTCTCTGAGCTCCATCCTCTTTGCGACCTCCTCGATGGAGGTCCCCACACCGCGCTCAGCGAGCTCCAGGAACCTCCTGCGCGCCCTCTCCTCCAGCGAGGCGGTGAGATAGAAGCGGAAATCCGCGTCCGGAAAGACCTGCGAGCCGGTGTCCCGGCCTTCGAAGATCATCCGACCGGATCTGGCCAAGTCCCTCTGGATGCGCCACAGGGACTCGCGGACCACCCTGCGGGCCGACACCCGGGAGGCCAGCATCCCGACCTCCTCGGACCTGAGCGCCTCGGAGATGTCCTCGGTTCCGCACATCACCCGCATCCTCCCCTCCCCGTCCCACGTGACGCTCAGGGGGAAACGGGCGATGGCCCTCTGGATCTCCTCGTCTTTGTCGGGATCCAGGCCGTTCTTGCCGATCCACCACGCCACGGCACGGTACAGGGCGCCGGTGTCCACGGCCCGCATCCCCAGACGGGCCGCCAGCAGCCGAGCGACCGTGCCCTTCCCCGCGGCGCTGGGTCCATCTATGGTGATGATCATGCGGCGGTCAGCCACCTCTGGAGGTCTCGGATGCAAAGGCGCTTTGCTGCAAAGGGCGGGAACACGCTGGGGGAACCTTCATGGGAAACGGAGGCGTCACTTCCGAGAGGCCTTCCCGAAGAACTCCATGATGGACTGCCTGTCCTTCTCGTCCATCTCCGTGAAACAGACCCCGACGTCGTAGAGCTGCCTCCCCACCTCCCTCACATGCACTATGGTGCCGCGCGCCTTCACGAGCCTCTCCTCCAAGGCGATCTCCATCTCGAGCTGGCTGTTCACCGGGAAAGCACGGTGGGTCTGGATCGTCACGCCGCCCTGGCTGAGGTCGAGGCTCTTGCACATGCCCATCTCCACAGGGTTACTAGCCTGATCGAAATGGGTATACGATATCAGATGGCTGGAATCCACCCTGGGAAATCGTCGCTTCTCTTCCACAGCACCCATCCGAGGATCCCCTGCGAGATTTCTCGTGCCGCTACACGTCGAGCGTTGTAGGGGATTTTAGCAGATGCCCACCCGTTGTCAACCCATGGCGCAGGCACTGGTCGGATTGACTTCTCGTTTCGGTCCGGATTAAGTTTAAGTGACGGACGGGAGTCGCGAAGGAAGGCCCCCCCGCCACGGGACAAGGGAGCTACCGAAATGTTGATAGACCGGCACAACAGGGTCGTCGACTACCTCAGGATAAGCGTCACGGACCGGTGCAACCTCCGCTGCCTCTATTGCGTCCCTGCCGAAGGCGTAGAGCCCTTCCCCCGCGAGGAGATCCTCACCTACGAGGAGATGATCCGCATCGCCAGGGTGGCGGCGGCCCTCGGGATAAGGAAGATCCGGATCACCGGGGGCGAGCCGCTGATGCGAAGGGATCTGTGCTTCTTCATCAGGGAGCTGAACGAGATCCCCGGGCTGCTAGACCTCAGCATGACCACCAACGGCATCCGACTGGCTCAGTCCGCCCAGGCCCTGAGGGAGTCCGGGCTGCGGCGCGTCAACGTCAGCATGGACTCCCTGGATCCGGAGAGATACGCGAGGGTCACCCGTGGGGGGGACCTGAAACTCGTTTGGGATGGCCTCCTCGCCGCCCTGGAGGCCGGCTTGAGCCCTGTGAAGATCAACGTGGTCGCCATGGAGGGGCTGAACGGGGAGGAGATCCTGCCCTTCGCCGAGCTGACCGTGAAGTGGCCCTTCGAGGTGCGCTTCATCGAGTGGATGCCCATAGGCGATACCGCACATTGGGAGCAAGGGTCCTTCATTCCCTCCGATCGGATCTTGGAAATCGTGCGGGCGGAGTTTCCGCTGGAGCCGGCGCAGGGCTCGGGAAACGGACCGGCTCAGGTCTTCAGGATCCCAGGGGGAAAGGGGGCGTTGGGGGTCATCAGCCCCATGACCCGCCACTTCTGCAAGGAGTGCAACCGCCTCCGTCTCACCGCCGACGGCAAGCTGCGCGGCTGCCTCTTCTCGGACGAGGAGATCGACCTCAAAGGGGCGATCCGCTCCGGGGCGTCGGACGACCTTATCGCCTCTCATCTTCGGACGGCCATACTCAAGAAGCCCACGGGTCACCGCCTCGGGCAGCTGGACCCGAGGATCAAGAAGTGCATGCGCCCCATGAGCCGGATCGGCGGATAGTGTCGGGGGCTGCCTTGGCCATCGTAGCCGATCTCCATATTCATTCCCCTTATTCCAGGGCGACCTCCAAGGACCTCTGCCCTGAGACGCTGTGGGTCTCGGCCCAGCTCAAGGGGGTCGGCCTTCTCGGCACCGGAGACTTCACCCACCCCGAATGGCTCCGGGAGCTGGAGGAAAAACTGGAGCCCGCAGACGGCGGTCTGCTGAGGCTCAAGCCGGAATATGCCCGTTCCTTGGAGACCTCGGTCCCCGCCTCTTGCCGCAGAGAGGTGCGCTTCGTTTTTCAGACAGAGATAAGCACCATTTACAAGAAGGGGGGCCGAACCCGCAAGGTCCATCACCTCGTCCTGCTGCCGGACTCCGCCTCAGTCATGAGGTTCATCTCCAGCCTGGAGAGGGTGGGCAATCTCAGGTCCGATGGACGCCCGATCCTCGGTCTGGACTCCAGGGACCTCCTAGAGCTCGCCTTGGAGGCCTCCCCGGAGGCCATCTTCATCCCCGCCCACATCTGGACGCCCTGGTTCTCCGTCCTGGGATCCAGGTCCGGCTTCGACGACCTGCAGGAGTGCTACGGGGATCTCACCAGCCACATCGCCGCGCTGGAGACCGGGCTTTCGTCGGATCCTGCCATGAACTGGCGCTGCTCCTTCCTGGACAGATTCCCCCTGGTGTCCAACTCCGACGCCCACTCACCCACGCGCCTCGGCAGGGAGGCCACGGTCCTGGAGATACCGTTGTCCTACGAGGCCCTCCGAGGGGCCCTGGTCAGCGGGGACGGCCTCCTGGGGACCATCGAGTTCTTCCCCGAGGAGGGCAAGTACCACCTGGACGGACACCGCGGATGCGGGACCAGGCTCGAACCTGCTCAGACCCGTGACCTCGAGGGGGCGTGCCCGAGGTGCGGCCAGCCGGTGACCGTGGGCGTGATGCACCGGGTGGAGGACCTAGCCGACAGGCCTCCCGGTTACGTCCCCCAGGGCGCTAAGCCGTTCCAGCGGCTCCTGGCCCTGGAGGAGATCCTGGGCGAGATCCTCGGTTGCGGGCCGAGCTCCCGCCGCGTGCAACTGATGCACAGGCGCCTCATCCAGTCGTGGGGACCGGAGATCGAGCTCCTCCGCTCCCTCCCGGTGGAGGAGGCCGAGAAAGCAGGGATCCCCATGCTGGCGGAGGCCCTGAGCCGGATGCGCCAAGGGCGCATCTGCGTGGAGGCGGGCTTCGACGGACAGTACGGGAGGATCCGCCTGTTTCACGAGGAGGAAAGGGCCTCCTTCCACGGACAGGCCAGCCTCGCCATGGAGATCCCGCCGGATCGCCGCGAGCCGCCGACAAAGACCGCGCAGAGCCACCTTCGACTCTCAGGGAAGTGGGGACAGCCCGACCCCCCTGACATCCGCACAGCCGTGGCGGAGCCCCAAGGCTCCGCGGACCCATTGGGTGCCCTGAGCCTCGCTCAGCGCCAGGCCGTTCTCCACGAAGGAGGCCCCCTCGTGATCCTCGCAGGCCCGGGCTCGGGCAAGACCCTCACCCTGACCCACCGCATCGCCCATCTCATCCGGTGCGGGAAGGCCAGCCCCGAGGAGGTCCTGGCGGTGGCCTTCACGCAGCGGGCGGCCCAGGAGATGCGCCACCGCCTGGTCGCCCTGCTGGAACGGGATGGCAGGCCGTCTCAGGAGCTGAGGGTCCAGACCTTGCACGCCTTCGGTTTCGACTTCCTGAGACGCCATTGGGGGGAGATGGGCTGGGAAGGGACCCCTTTCCTGGTGGATGAAACGGCCCGCATGCGGATCTTGATCGAGGCATTGCAAAGGGAATGCCCTGGGGTGAGCGCCCGCGCCCTGCCGTCGCTCATGGAGGAGGTGTCTCGATGGAGGCAATCTCCCCGGCAAGAGGGCCCCCCCCGATCCCTGGTGGCCCAGGCCGCCCAGGCGTACGAAAGGGCCCTCAGGCGATGCGGGGCACTGGATTACGACGATCTGCTTCTGCTCCCCCTGGATATCCTGGAGACCAGGGAGGACATCCTGCGAGAGTCGCGTCTCAGAAACCGATTCATCTTCGTCGACGAGTTCCAGGACATGAATCCCTTGCAGGTGCGCCTCCTGAAGAGGCTCGCCCACAGCGGCGACGGTCTCACGGTCATCGGCGATCCGGACCAGTCCATCTACGGGTTTCGGGGGGCGAGGATGGAGAACTTCTCGGACCTGCAGCGGGACTTCCCTCAGGCGACGATCCTGCGCCTGGCGGAAAACCACCGCTCCACCGGGACGATTGTGGAGGCCTCCTTGGGGGTCATCTCCCGGAACCCCTCGCCCTTCGCACGATCCCTGGTCCCCCTGAGGGAAAGCGGGGCGCGGATCCGTTGCGCCCTGTTCGAGACGGAGAGGGAGGAGGCCATCTTCGTCGCGCAGGAGATAAACAGGATCCTCGGCGGGACGAGCCACTGGGCCATGGAGAGCAGGGGGAGGGAGCACGCCCGGGAGGCCCTGCAGCTCGGCCTGTCGGACCTCGCCGTCCTCTACCGACTCCATGCCCTCGGAGGGGCGGTGGAGGACGCCCTTTTGCGGGAGGGAATCCCGTACCAGAGGTACGGCGGTGCGGAGCTCACCGGGCATCCCCCCATCGCCTCCTTGCTGGCGGCACTGAGGTGGCTCTCGGACCCGCGCCGGGACGAGGATCTCCTCGCGCTTTTGGCCGCCCCCTCCGCAGGGCTGTCGCCGGCCACCATCGCCGCCCTGCGGGACTCTCTCGGCGGGAACCCCTGGGAGGGACTCGCGGGCGATATCCCCATCCGGGGCCTCGAGGCAGGCGAACAGGCCAGGCTCAGAGGACTCATCCTCTCGCTCGGAAACCTCCTGAGGGAGCGCGACCGCCTGCCCGTCGGTCGCATCGTGAACCGCCTCTTGGCTGCCCTGCGGCTGCCCGTGCCCAGGCCCACCTCCCTGTGGGAACCCGCAGCGGAGGCCCTTCGGCGGCTCGTCTCCGTCGCCCAGGGGTGGGGAAGCGACCTTGTCTCCTTCCTGGATCAGTGGAGTCTGAGCAAAGATGCGGACCTCTACGACCCGCGCTCCGAGCGCGTCTCCTTGCTCAGCGCCCACGCGGCCAAGGGGATGGAGTTCTCGGTCGTCTTCCTGATCGGATGCGAGGAGGGCATATTCCCCTTGGACCCGGGTGGGGCAGGAGGAGACATCGAGGAGGAGCGCCGCCTCTTCTTCGTGTCCATGACCCGGGCCAAGGACATCCTGTATCTGACCCGGGCGCGGTCTCGCAACCTTCATGGCAGGAGGCTCGAGGCCGGGCCATCGAGATTCCTTGCGGAGATCCCGGAGGGGTTGTGCGACTCGGAGGGACAGCGGGACCGCCGAGCTCGACCCAGGCCCGCCCGACAGCTCAAACTATTCTGAGAGGTGCACCACGAACTGCGGGAAGTGAACGACCGAGGAGGGTGAGTGCGGCATCGTCGACCCTGCGTCCTGCATGTAAGCGATCACAGGGTGATGGCGTTTCTCGGGACGGCTTGGCGGAGGCGCTTCGATTTTCCAGGATTTGGACCTGGGGGAAGCCCTCTCGGCCGAAGCTGAGCTGAGGCCGGCCGAGGGAGGGGCCAAGCATCCCCCGGAGGCCAAATCCCTTGGAAAATCAAGCGCCGAAGACTTGAAGCGGAGAGAAATGTCGTCACCCCCCGTGACCAGTTGCCATGCATCCTGTATCTCTTTCTCTCACTTGGAACTGACCCTCTCTATGTAGACCCCCGTTCGGGTGTCCACCTTCAGGAGGTCCCCTTCTTGGACGAACAAGGGGACCTGGACCACCGCCCCTGTCTCCAGCCTGGCCGGCTTGGTCCCACCGCTGGCGGTGTCCCCTTTCACCCCCGGCTCGGTCTGGACCACCCGAAGGTCCACGAAATTGGGGAGCTCCACGCCCACGGGACGTCCCCTGAAGAAGAGCACCTTCACCTGGATCTGCTCCTGCAGGTAAAGGCGGCTCTCTCCCAACTGTTCCGACCCGATGTGGAACTGCTCGTAGGTGGAGGTGTCCATGAAGCAGTACTGCCCCCCATCCTGATACAGGTACTGCATCTCCCTTTCCTGGAGGTCCGGTCTGCCCACCTTGTCCCCCGAGCGAAAGGTCTCGTCCCGGACGAGACCTGTTATCAGGTTCTTGAGCCTCGTCCGGACAAAGGCCCCGCCCTTGCCTGGCTTCACGTGCTGGAAGTCGACGATGACAAAAGGCTCCCCTTGGAACTCTATCTTAAGGCCTTTGCGAAACTCCGCCGTGGAGTACATGCCCCCTTGTCACCTCCGCAAAAAGGAATCGTCTGCCTGGAATCTCACCCTTAGGAGTCCTTCGGCCTCGAGCGGCACGGGCCCTCGTCGTCAGTGCGCGGGGAGCGGCCATGCACCGTCCGCCGCTAGCACCGAACGGGTCTGCACCGACGCCCGGGGGCAGCTCCCGCCTCAGCGCGGAGCCCCGCCCAGCGGGTGTGTGGACAGCACCCCGGCCAAAGGTCACGCGGTGAGATTCTTCAGTCGCTCCTGCACATCACGAAAGGTCCGGTTCTTTTCCCCGATCTTCCTGTAAAGGACCAAGGCCTGCTCCCGCATCCCCCGCTGCTCGAGGATCTGGGCCATCTGGTAGCTCGCGTCCAGCAGCCCCTCCTGGGACACCCCCTGGCACCTCAAGGCCTTACGCAGGTAATTGATCGCCTCGGCCAGCTCTCCCTTGCCGCGCAGACAGGCCGCTATCTCCATGAAACAGGAAAAGGCCAGGGAGGGGTCGGCCGAGGCCACCCGGAACTCCTCCATACACTCCTCTATGAGGCCCAGGTCCCGATAGGCCAAGGCCAACTCGAAGTGCATCCTCGCATCCGCGGGCTGCCTGGCCACGGCCGCCCCGAGTTCCACCTTTCCCTCTTCCCGAACCGGCTGCGACCTGGCCTCCAGGGCGTTGAGTTTCTGGAAGACGCTCGAGGGATCTACCGGTGCACGAATCCTCTCCCGCTGCTCCCTCACTTCCTCCAAGGCCCTCCTGGCCTCCTCGTGGTCAGGGGCGGCCTCCAGGATCGCCTGGAAGATCTCCTCGGCCTCCTCGAACAAACCCTGCTCGGCGTAGAGGCGCCCCTCCTCGAAACGGGCGAGGATCGCATCTTCCCCCTCGGCCTGCCCTGAGTCGGCCGGGGCAAACTCCTGTGCGTCCTCC
>Ga0209162_1002954_pt1 | contig 14241 bp, 9 predicted proteins | sample YNPNPMetaG_FD_187121 | JGI IMG/M metagenome (GOLD analysis project Ga0209162, IMG submission 187121) | Anoxygenic and chlorotrophic microbial mat microbial communities from Yellowstone National Park, USA - YNP NP MetaG (SPAdes) (version 2) ... | reverse complement strand
CTGCCTGCAGGGCCCGACGGGAACTGGATATTGACGCTGTGTCGCACGGCATGATACGAACGCCCCGCGAACCGGTTCCGATTCCCCGCCGATCGGCGGTGCGGGTGGGAGGCAAGAGCGGTGGCCAGGAAGATCGGTATCTTGGACGACTCGGCAACCATCCGCACGGCATTCCAGCTGACGTTCGCCGGCGAGGATCTGGGCGTCGAGCCGCACCTCTTCTCCAGCACGGAGGAGCTGCTGCGTTCGGGGGAGAAGCTGGAGCTGCTGTACATCGACAGCCGGATCGGCCCCCAGGACGGCTATCAGGCTTGTGCGCAGGTTCGCGCTGCTCCGGCCTATTCGAATCTGCCGGTCGTGATCCTGCATGGTCCGGCCGAGGCGTTCGACACCGGGCGGGCGGCCGCGGTCGGCGCCGCGGGCGGCGTCCAGAAGCCGTGGGAGTCGGATGACTTGATTGCGAGGACGCAGGCATTCCTGGCCGGTTCGGCACCCGTGCTGCGGCCTGCGGCGGCCACACCGGCCGCACCGGCGGCCGGGCCCGCGGCTCCGGCGCCGCGGCCGGTACCGCCGCCGGCCCCGCCGGCGTCTCCTCTGCCGCGACCGGCATCGCCGCCGGCCCCGCCGGCGTCTCCTCTGCCGCGACCGGCATCGCCGCCGGCCCCGGCCGCGCCGGCTCCGCGGCCGCTGCCGCCGGGAGCACCGTTGCCGCCGCCGCAACCCGGAGCGCCTCGCATCCAGACCCAGATCGGGCTTCCGGGTCGGCCCGGTGCGGACGGTTCACGGTTGCCTGCGGTGCAGGCCACGAAGCCCCTGATGCCGGTGGCGCCGCCCGGCCATCTGGGCGCGCCGACACCGTCCCAGGCCGCCGCTTCCGCGCCGCCGGCGGCTCCCGCCGTGCCGGCGGCTCCGGTGCGCCCGGTTCCGCCGGGGCCGCCGCCCGCCCCGCCGACGCATCCGGCTCCCTCGCCCGTTGCGGCGCCGCCGGCCCCTCCCGCGAAGGCGGCGGTGGTGCCGGTCGACCTCGAGCGGAAGCTGGCGGCGGAAGTTCCGGGCTTGAGCCCGGAGCAGCTCCGGGCGATCGTACGGGTGGTGTCCCGCGAGATCATCGAACAGGTCGCGTGGGAGGTCGTTCCGGACCTCGCCGAGACCATCATTCGGGAGCAGATCCAGGCCTTGCTGAAGGAGTAGCCCGTTCCCGTGACCATCGGCAATCGTCCCTACGTGCCCGAGGAGTTCGAGGCGCGCATCTATCAGTTCTGGCTGGACCGGAGGGTGTTCGAGGCGCGGGACGACGACGAACGGCCGCCGTTCTGCATCGTCATCCCGCCGCCGAACATTACCGGCGCGCTGCACATGGGGCACGCCCTCACCGCGACGATCCAGGACACGATCATCCGCTACCACCGGATGCTCGGCGAGAACACCCTCTGGCTCCCCGGGTCGGACCACGCCGGCATCGCCACGCAGATGGTCGTGGAGCGCGCCCTGGCCAAGGAAGGAACGAGTCGCCATGCGCTGGGCCGCGAGAAGTTCCTCGAACGGGTCTGGGAGTGGCGCCGGCAGTCGGGGAGCCGGATCACCGAGCAGCACAAGGCGCTCGGCGTTTCCGTCGACTGGCGTCGCGAACGGTTCACGATGGACGAGGGGTTGTCGCGGGCCGTCCGCGAGGCGTTCGTGCGGCTGTGGGAGGACGGACTGATCTACCGCGCCGAGCGGCTGATCCACTGGTGTCCGCGGTGCCGCACGGCGCTCTCCGACCTCGAGGTGGTGCATGCCGAGACCCGGGGTGAGCTATGGTCGTTTGCCTACCCCCTGGCCGACGGTTCGGGAGAAATCGTGGTCGCCACTACGCGCCCCGAGACGATGCTCGGCGACACCGCGGTTGCCGTCCATCCCGACGACGAACGGTACCGGGATCGGATCGGCCGGCCCGTCCGGCACCCGCTGCTCGACCGCACGTTCCCCGTCATCGGCGACGCGATCCTCGTCGATCCCAAGTTCGGCACCGGAGCCGTGAAGGTGACCCCGGCGCACGATCCGAACGACTTCGAGTGCGGGCGGCGGCACGGGCTGGCGTTCATCCGGATGTTCGACGAGGACGCCCGGGTCACCGCCGCGGGCGGACCGTTCGCCGGACTCGACCGGGAGGCGGCACGGCAAGCGGTGAAGGAGCGTCTGATCGAGTTGGGACTGTTCCGTGGCGCCCAGGAGCACCTCCATGCCGTGGGCCGCTGCCAGCGTTGCGAGACGATCGTCGAACCCATGCTTTCGACGCAGTGGTTCGTCCGCATGCGGCCGCTGGCGGAGCCGGCGATGGCCGCGGTGCGCGACGGCCGCACCGTCATCCTGCCCGAGATGTGGGCGAAGACGTACTTCCGCTGGCTCGAGGGGATCCAGGACTGGTGCATCTCCCGCCAGCTCTGGTGGGGCCACCGCATTCCCGCCTGGTACTGCGCCTGCGGGGAGACGGTCGTCGCTCGCGAGACGCCCGACCGATGCCCGAAGTGCGGAGGCGTCGAACTGCGCCAGGACGAGGACGTGCTGGACACCTGGTTCTCCTCCGCGCTCTGGCCGTTCTCCACCCTGGGCTGGCCCGACCCGACCCCGGCCTTCCGGACCTTCTACCCGACCTCGGTGATGGAGACCGGCTTCGACATCCTGTTCTTCTGGGTCGCGCGCATGATGATGATGGGCCTGCGCATGACCGGCGACGTCCCGTTCCGCAAGGTTGTGCTCCACGGCATGGTGCTCGACGCCCAGGGTCGCAAGATGAGCAAGACCCGCGGCAACGCCGTCGACCCGCTCGAGGTCACCGCCCAGTACGGCACCGACGCCCTTCGCTTCACCCTCGCCAGCTACTCCGCCCAGGGCCAGTCGATGAAGCTGGACCCCAAGCGCATCGAGGGCTACCGGTTCTTTTGCAACAAGATCTGGAACGCCGTCCGGTTCATGGAAACGGCCCTCCAGGACAACCCGGTCCCGCCGGTTCCCGACGGCTGCCGGGACGTCGGCAACGCCTGGATCCTCCATCGGCTGGACGAGACGATCGCCGCCGTCCGCACGGCCCTGGACGAGTTTCGTCTCGACGAGGCCTGCACGGCGCTGTATTCGTTCACGTGGCACGAGCTGTGCGACTGGTACATCGAGTGGACGAAGCCGGCGCTGTATGAGCGGGACCCGGCGAGTGCATTGCTGCGGGACGAGACGCGCGCCGTGCTGCGCCACGTCGTCGAGACCACGCTCCGCCTGTTGCACCCGGTCATCCCGTTCCTGACCGAGGAGCTGTGGCAGGAGGCGGTGCGGCCCGAAAGCCCCACCGACGCCGTGCTCGCGGCCGCCCCCTACCCGACGGTCCGGCCGGCGCGCCGCAACCCCGAGGCCGCAGCCCGCTTCCAGGTCCTGCGCGACCTGGTCGTCACCGTCCGCGCGGTGCGCGCCGAGTACAACATCCCCCCGGCCACGCGGCTCGAAGCGCGCATCGTCCGCGTCCCGGAGGCCGCCGACATCCTCGCCTGGCTGCTCGCCCCCGAAATCCTCGTCCGGATCGGCAACCTCTGCGGCGCCGACTTTGACACGGTCCCCCCCGACGCCGATCTCGCCGGCCATGCCCTCGGCGTCGCCGGGAAGCTCCCCGTCGCCGTGCCGCTGGCCGGCATCGTCGACGTCGCCGCCGAGCGCGTCCGACACGACAAGGAACTGCTCAAGGTCGACAAGGAAATCGACGGTCTCGAGAAGCGCCTCGCCAACCGGGAGTTCCTCGCCAAGGCGCCGGCAGACGTGGTCGAGGAGATGCGGGAGCGGTTGCGCCACGCCCAGGACCGCCGCGCGCAGGTTGCCGAGGCGATCAAGCGCCTGTCGCAGCTCGTCTGACCGCGATGGCCCGCCCACCGGCCGCGTTCCTCCCCGCCCGCCGACCTCGTCGTCCCCGCGGCGGGCCTCGCGAGCCGCGCCCCGGGTTCGGCGTGCCGGACGCGTGCGGGAGGCCGGCGCGACCCGACGAGGCTACTCGACGGGGTCGAGATCCATCGGCACCACGAAGCGGTCCTGCTGGAGCTGGAAGTGCGGCAGCGCGAGCTGCTCGACGATCGGTTTCAGGCACAGGGCGAGTCCTGCGTCGGCCGGGATGGTGGAGACATCGACGACCAGACCGTCGCCGGTGACGGTGAACGAGACGTCGACGTGGGCCAGCGGGGGGCGCCGCCGGCGGGCATCCACGAGGCAGGAAGCGTAGGCGGAGCGGTTGGCGACCAGCACACCGGCGAACTCCTCGGCGCTCACGTTGCGCGGCAGGGTCGAGAGCGACGGAGCCGCGGCACGGCGGCCGGCCGCGACGTTGCGCAGAACGTCCGCCAGTCCCCGCGGCGTGAACCACTCCGCCGCCAGCTTCTCGAGAAATTCCAGCCCGGCCTCGCCGCCGTGTGCCGCGACACCGTAGGCCGCGGCCTCCAGCACGTTGGGGAACGCCTGGAACTCCGAGTCGGCGCCGTACATTCGCAGGAACCGCTGCAAGGGAGCGACCACCGCCGCGTCACCCAGGGCGACGATGCTGCGGACCAGGACCTCCATCGCCTCCGCCGGCGTCTCGGGATCGAAAAGGTGGGCGACCAGGGCCGAGGCGGCGTCGCGCACGTTCCGGTTGCGCAGGGCGGAGGCGATCACGGCCACCGGGGGGGCCGGCTGGTCGCGCAGGTAGTCGTAGTGATCCTCCAGGGCCTGCCGGAGGAAACCGTCCCCATCTGGCCGGAGCTGCAGGGCGTGCGCCGCCTCGTTGCGCAGTTCGACCGGCATCTGCGGCGTGCGCAGCACCTGCAGCAGGTCGCGCGAGACGGCCGGGTCGGTGGTGCGGCCGAACAGCGCCAGCACGAGGCTGCGGACGGGCACCGCCGCCGCGTCGGGGTCGAGCAGCGCCGCCATCACCTGGGCATGAAGTTCCTCGCCGCGCGCCGCGTCGCCCTCCGGAACCCAGCCCGCGACGTCGATGCCGGCCCGCGCCACCGGCAGGCCGCCGTCGCCGGTCCAGACCTCCGCCCCGTCGGCAGCCCGCAGGAACCGAAGCGCCCCCGATTCCTGCACGACGAACACGCCGCCCGGCACCGCCGCGACCTCCGCCGCGGGACCGTCCAGGCCGCGGACCCACTGGAGCGCCCGGTCGCCGGGCCGCATCGCCACGACGTACCGGTAGTACACGAAGTACAGCCGATCGTCCGCAAACGGGACCTCCGTCCCGCCGGTGGGCAGACCCGGATACCAGGCCAGTCGCGCGCGCGCCCGCGCGTTCGGCCGACCATCGGTCACCCCCGCGAACGCGTCCGGCCACAGATCGGGTTCGCCGGGAAACCCCGGATCGGTCCATTCCATCGCCCGGTACGTGCCCGTGGTCCGGCGTCCCGATGCCGACCGCTCGGTCAGACGGAACACCCCCTTGCCCCCGTAGAACACCCCTTCCGGCGCGGCGAAGATCCATGTGACCATCTCGTCGCCGATCACCAGCCGGCACAGCTCGTCGCCGGTCGCCCCGTCCAGCACGGTGAGGTTCTGCCGATCCCACGGCACGAACACCATCCCGCCCGCCACGGCGGGACGCCCGACGAGCTTGTCCACCTCCGTCGTGGGGGCGCGTCGGGAGAGCGTCTCGTCGAGGATCCAGATTCGTCCGCGGCGGAACGAGGCGGCGACGCCGCCGCCGGAGCCCGCGGTCACGGCGACCAGACCGTCCGCGGCGTCCACGCCGTAGAGGACGAGGCCTTCGAGGTCGAGGGTGCCGAGTTCCTCGCCGTCCCGCAACGACAGCGACACCAGTTCGTCCCCCGACCGGAACAGGACCGCGCCGCCCGCGATCCAGGGCGGCGAATCGACCGCGCGGTCCACCGACCACAGCCTCGCCTTCGCCTCCAGATCCCAGGCGACCAGACCCTGCGGCTCCCCGTTGCGCGACAGCACGACCACCGGCCGGCCCAGCCCGTTCCGCGGGCGGTTGGTCGCCCTCGGGGGGCCGAGGCGCGTCAGGACGGCGGCCACGTCGGCCTCGCGGTTGTCGGGAAACAGGTTGGCGAACGAACGGCCGCCACAGCCGGCGACGAGCAGTCCGAGGACCAGCAGCGAGCGAGACATGGGTTCCTCCCTGGCAGAGGCGCGCGACGTCGGCGTCCGGCCGCGACCCGGCTACTCCGGCGGCAGAACGTCCGGGTACTCCTCGGGGGAGACGGCCGGCGGCGGGGTTTCCCCGCCGCCCGGAGGCGTCGTCGTGGTCGTTGCGGCCCCCGTCCCCGTCCCCGGCACCCCCGGAGGCGGCGGCGGAGGCGGCAACGGCGCCGTCGGCGCGCTCGTCGTCCCTGTCCCCGGCACGCCCGGAGGAGGCGGCGGAGGCGGCAGCGGCGTCACCGGCACCGTCCCCGTCCCCGGCACCCCCGGAGGTGGCGGCGGAGGCGGCAGCGGCGCCGTCGGCACGCTCGTCGTCCCCGCGCCCGGCACGCCAGCGGAAGGCGGAGGCGGCGCCACCGGGCCGACGGGACCGGCCGGCACGATCGGCGTGCCCGGCAGGATCGGAGCGGGCGGCGTCCCGGGGCCCGGCGGCGGCGCTCCCGGCTGCGCGCCCGGTGGCGGCTCCGGAGTGGCGATATCGATGGTGAACTGAGCGCGCTGCGACAACGCGAGGAACCGCGGAAACTGGATCCGGGACAACGCCTCCGACAGGCACGCCGTGAACTCGGGGTCGTCCGACGGCAGCACGCTCAGGTCGCTGGCCTGCCCGGTGTTCGACAGGCGGAACACCAGACGCACCTGCGCCAGGGTCGGCGAACGCTGCACCTTGGCCTGCACGCAGGGGGCGATCAACGACGCGTTTGCCGTCATCGTCTGGCCGATCTGCTCGCGCGACAGGGTCTGCGGCAGCACTTCCTGCACCGCGGAAACCGTCTCCGCCGCCGCTGCCTCGGCCGCCCGCCGCGCCGCCTCCTCGGCGGCCAACCGCGCCTGTTCGATCTCCTCGTAGCGTTTCTGGATGTGCGCCTTGAGCGCGGGGAGGGTGTAGGCATTGGCGACCAGGTTGTCCAGGAAGCGGCGTTCCGCCTCGCCGCCGTACTTGAGCAGCCCGTCCGCCAGCACGTTCAGGGTGTTCGTGTTCTGCGAGAAGGCGCTGTCCGCATGGTACAGCGTAAGGTACGACTCGAACGTCGAAATCAGGCTTGCGTCCCCGAGTTCCACGAGCGCCTGGGCGACCTCCTGGAGATCTTCGAGGGGGGTTTCGGGGTCGAGGAGATGGGCGACGAGGCCGGTGACGGCGCCGCGGGCCTGCATCGCCACCAGCGACTGGGCGACCACGCCCATCGGCGGCGCCTGCGTGTTCATCAGGTAGTCGGTGTGCGTGTCCAGCGCCCCGATCAGGTGCTCGGCCCCCTGCGCCCGGCTCGCCAGCGCGGCGCGCGCGGCGTCCTTGAGCGCCTGGGGCGAGGTGCGCTGGGCGTAGACGTCCAGGATGTCGCGCGTCACCTCCGCCTCGGGCAGTTGCGCCAGCTTGCCGATCAGGTACTGGCGGAACGGCAGCAGGCGGTTGTCCTGGTCCAGGATCACCTGCAGTAGCTGCACGCGCATCGTCTCCACGGCGCCCACCGGCTGCGACGGCGGGGAGAACCCGGCGATGTCGAACGCCGCCGCGGCGACATCGATCCCGGTCGGCAAGCGCCAGTCGGGCAGGCCGCTGTCCGCAGCCACGCGCACCAGGTTGCCCGGGCTGTCCACCAGGAACACGCCCGACGGCTGCACCGAAACCGCCTCGATGTCGTCGGGATGCCGGTACACCCACTGGATCGAACCCGAGGTGGCGTCGTAGGCCACGAGGAAGCGGAAATAGAGCAGGAACAGCTTGTCGTGCTCGAGCCGCACGGACTGGCCGGCGGGATCGAACGCGGGCGCCACGAAGAAGCGGATCTTCTCGCGCGCGTTCCGCCCACCCGTCGGCTCGGCGAACGCATCGGCCCACAGCTCCGGGTCGCCGGGAATACCCTGCATCGGCGGACGATAGTACGTCGTCTCCTGCTGCGTGCCGTGGAACGACTTCGCGTCGAACCGATACAACCCCTTGCTGCCGTAGAACACCCCCTCGGGGCGGGCAAAAACGAAGTTGTACACGTCATCGACCGCCCGGATCCGGGCGATCTCGTCCTGGGTTTCCCGATCGAGCACCGAGATGTCCTGCCGCTCCCAGGGAACGAACACCAGACCGCCCGCGGCGGCGGGCCGACCGAACAGTTTCGTGGTCTGGATCTTCCACGAAGTCCAGCCGCTGTCGGCGTTCACCGCGACCAGCCGGCCGACGTGCGAAACGGTGACGCCGAGCGTCAGGTAGGCGTACTTCTCGTCGTACGCGGCGCCGAAGAAGCTCATCCCCTCGGTCTCGACGCTCCACATCTCGCTGCCGTCCTCCAGGCGCAGCGAGACGACGGCCGTGCCGCTTTGCACGAGCACCGCGCGGTCGGTGAGCACCGGTCGCGACGCGACCGACATCTCCTTGCTCCACAGCGTCGTCCCGGAGGAAACGTCGAACACGAACACCCCCGGCGTGCCGTAGCGGAGGCCAGCGATGAGCGGACGACCGAGCTTGTTCGCCGGCGCGGTCGCGGGAGCCGGCGCTGGTAGCCGCGCCACGACCCTCGCCACGTCCTCTTCCCGGTTGTCGGCAAACAGGTTGCCGAACGCCGTCGGCTCCAGCACACTGCCGAACAGCTCCTCGCAACCGGTCGACGCCACCAGCGCGGCGGTGGCCGCCGCAACTCTCCAGGCCATCCCCATCCGACGCGCCATGCTTCGCTCCTCAGATCGCATCCGGGATGATGCGCACGACCCGCTGGGCCTCGTCCCTCACCTTCTGGGACAGTCCCGGAGGCGGAGAGGCGAGGAAGTTGACGAGGAACCGCTTCACGTCCGGCCCTGCAATCTCTTCGAGCTTGTGGACGAGGTTCACCTTGGCGTCGTCGGGAAAATCGCTGCGCCGCAGGAACTCGTTGAAACCGGGCAGGATTTCCGAGAGCTGGCGCCGGCCGAGGAACGCGGCTAGCCGCTCGGCCTCCGCCGGTCCACCCAGCTTCCCGATTGCAATCGCCGCCTCCGGCACGTTCCGCTCGAACGCCAGGAACAACAGGTCCATCGCGCCCCGGTCGCCGTGCTCTCCGAGCGCGATTGCCGCCACGCCCCGCACGCGGTCGTTCGAGTCGCGCAGGGCGTTGCGCAGCGCCTCGTTCACCTTGTCGTTGACCCGCGGGTCCCGAATCTGTGCAATCGACTGCACCGCCAACCGCCGCACGCGCGGCCGCCGATGGCGCGTGTATTCGATCAATACATCCACTGAATCGGGATCCGAAATCGCTCCCAACGCCTGGATCGCCGCGTGCGTCAGCTCGTCCGGCGGACCCGCGCGCAGCAGCTCCGTCAGCGGTCCCGTCGCCCTCGGGTCGGCGAACTCCGCCAAGTTCTGGATTGCCCTGAGCACCGTCGCCATGTCCGGCGCCCGCAACTCCTCGATGGCCGCCTCCAGCGCCGCCCGGTCAACCGCCGGGCGACCACCGGCCCCGCCGCCTCCTCGCCGACCCTGCGCCAACGCAGGACTTGTCGCAAGCCAACCGACCAGAATTCCAAAGGAAAGCAGACGCATCACCCGGTCCTCCTGGAGGTCTGAAACATCCGGACGCGGTGTTCCTAGCAGGCTTCCCACCGCCGATCAAGTGCGGCGGACGCCATCATCGCCATCCGTTGCTGCAAGCTCAGCGGCCGCTTCGAGGACTTCTGGGAACGCCGTACGCAAGGCGCCGCCATGCCGGTCATCTGCACCCGCCCGCTCTTGCGCCGGACCGCCGGTGGCGTTATGAGGTCGCCCGCGGCGCGATGGGAGGCAACGGTGTTCGAATCCGGCAAGCGACTCGACATCCGCTGTGGAACCGCCGCGCGGCTGCTGCGCGATGCGGCGGTCCGGGATCGGGGGGGCGGTCCGGCCGCGTTCCGGCCTCGCGCCGCTTCCGACGGCCGCTTCGCGGCCCTGCGCGACGCTTCCGCGCTCGAGCGGGCGGATGCGGCGCTTCCCCGCGCCGTTCCGCACCCGTCGTGGACCGCGCACGCCGTGGCGACCCTCCCCCTCCCCGTGGCGCGCCGGTTCCTCGACCGCCTCGGCCCGGCCCGGGCGCGGGTTGTGCTGGCCGAGTTGGACGCGGAGCTTGCCGCGCGGCTGCGCACCGCCGCGCCGGCGCCGGCGAGCGACCTCGCGGAGGCGCTCCTCGCCCGCCGCGCGCCCGCTGCGTTCCCGCCGTCCCCGCCGTGGGCCGTTCCGCTGGGCGCTCCGGACACGGTCGCCCGCGCCGCGGCCCGGGACCCGGAGTGGCCCGCCGCGCGGGAACGTTGGGGCGCGGCCGAGGATGCGGCCGCCGCGGTCGCGCGACACGCGGCCTCGACGGAATCGCGGGCCCGAGCAACGGACGCCTGGCCCGACGCCGAAATCGCCCGGGGGCTCGCACGCCTGGCTTTCGCGTTGTTCGGTCGGCCGGACGAGGCGTGGGGTCTGGCCGGCGCCTGGCCGCGCCGCGGCGGCCTCGCCCTGCTCGCCGCCTGGGACGCCTGGCCCGACCTCGGAGCGCTGGACCCGGGCGCCGTCCCGGCTCGCGAGCGCGCCGCGGATCGGCTGCGCGAGAGGTGGTCGTCGTGGGCCGGGTGATCCGGGGGGCGCGACGAGTGCCGGCCGCGGACCTCGCGGCGCACGACGAGGCGCGTCGCGTCCGGGAGCGGGCGCGGGCCGAGGCGGAGGCGCTGCGGGCGGCGGCGCGGGCCGAGGCGGAGGCCGTGCGGGAGCAGGCGCGCCGGGAGGGCCGCGCGGCCGGCTACGCGGAGGCGGCCCGCTTGCTCGCCGCGGCCCGCGCCGAGCGCGCCCGCACGACGCTCGAAACGGGCGAGGTCGCCGCACTCGCCCTGGCCGTCGCCCGCCGGGTCGTCCTCGACTGCCGCGCCCTCGACCGGGACCTCGTCGCGCGCCGCGCCGAGGCGGTTGTCCGCGAACGGTTCCTCGGCCCCGTGGTCGTGCGAGTCGCGCCCGCCGACGCGGAACCGGTGCGCCGTTGTCTGGCCGAGACTCCGGCCGGCCCGGTGACGGTGCGCGAGGATCCCCGGCTTCGCGAAGGCACGTGCGTGCTGGAAGGGGACGGCGGCGAAATCCTCCTCGACGACGACGAGATGCTCGAGCGCGTCGGGCGGGCGCTGGGCGGCGGGCCGGAGGTCGAACGTTGAGCGCGCGGGAGCCGACCCGGACACCCGTCCCGGAACGTGGCGGCGGGCCGCCGGAACCGGCGCCGCCGCGGCCGGCCGAGCCGGCCCCGGGGCGCTGGCGCGACCGCCTGCGCACCCCGCTCGGCGCGGCCACCCGCCTGATGGCGGTGGAGCCCCAGCGGGTGCTCGTGCCGACCCTCCTGTTCGCCGCCACCGTGCTCAGCACCCTGTACGTCGGGCGGCTGTTCGTGGAAGCGTACGCGGCCGAGGTCGGGAAACCGCCCGGCGAGACCGGGACGATCCTCGACGGCTGGCCCTACGCGGCGGCGCTGCTCGGAATCCTGCTGTGCCACGAGATGGGGCACTTCCTTGCCGCGCGAGTGCACGGCATCCCGGTGTCGCTGCCGTACTTCATCCCCGTCCCGTTCTTCTTCGGCACCTTCGGGGCGGTAATCCGCACCCGCGGGCGAATCCGATCGCGCGCGGCGCTGCTGGACATGGGTGCCGCAGGGCCGTTGGCCGGCATGGGGATCGCCGTCCCCTGCATGATCGCCGGCCTCGCGCGGTCGGAGGTCCGGCCGCTGCCGGAGGAACCCTATCAGCTCGAGGGACAGTCGCTGCTCTACGCCCTGCTCAAGCGGATCGTGGTGGGGCCGATCCCCGCGGGACACGACGTCTTCCTGCATCCGCTCGCGTGGGCCGCGTGGATCGGCTTCCTGGTGACGATGATCAACCTGATCCCGGTCGGACAGCTCGACGGCGGGCACGTGGCCTACGCCCTGTTCGGTCGCCGCTACGCGCAGGTGTCGCGGTGGGCCCACCGCGCCCTCGTCGCGCTCGGCGTCGGCACCGGCACGTACTTCGGCATCGCAGCCCTGCTCGCCGGCCGCGACGCCACGGACGTTGCGGCTGAGTTCACGGCGGGCGGGAACTGGCTGGTCTGGGCGGCCATCCTCTGGATCCTGAACCGGGCGACGCGCGGACATCCACCGGTCGAGGACGAGAGTCGCCTGACCCCCGGTCGCATCGCCCTGGGCTCGGCCTGCGTCGTCGTCTTCGTGCTGCTCTTCATGGCCGTGCCGCTGCGCGCCGTTACTCCGTAGGGGGCGTCCGTTCCGGCACCACGCGCAGCACGCCGTCGGCGTCGAGGCCGTCGATGGTGCCGCGCACGAGCGTCCCGGCGCGAACCTCGCGCGACACGATCACCGCCGGCAGAAACCGTTCCGTGGTTCCCCACCCGCAGCCGCCGGCATCGATGCGCTCCACCGCCACCTCGGCTCGTCCGCGCGCGACCGCCCGCTCGCGATACGCCGCCCGGAGCCGTTCGTCGAGCCGTAGCAGCGCGCGGGTGCGCAGGACCGCGGTCCGCGCCGGAACCTGGGGCGCGAGCGAGGCGGCGGGCGTGCCCGGCCGCGGCGAGTAGGTGAACACGTGGAGGTACGCCAGCGGCAACCGCCCCAGCAACGCCAGCGTCGCCTCGTGATCCCGTTGCGTCTCAGTCGGCAGGCCGGCGATCACGTCGACCCCCACCGCCAGGTCGGGACACCGGCTCCACGCGCGTTCCAGCAGGTCGAGGGCGGGGGCGAGGTCGGCCCGCCCCATCCGCGCCAGCAACCCCGGCGAACCGCTCTGGATCGGCACGTGGAGATGCGGGCACAGGCCCGCCTCGCTCGTCACGAGACCGATCAGCCGGTCGGTGAGGTACTGCGGCTCCACCGAGGAGATCCGCAACCGCGGCCGGCGCGGCAACGCCAGGAGGCGTTCCAGGAGGTCGGACAGGGCAAGGGGTGGGTCGAGGTCGCGACCCCAGGCGCCGGTCTGGATTCCGCTCAGCACCACCTCCGGCACCCCCGCCTCCCCCAACCGCCCGACCCGCCGCACCACCTCCTCGACCGGCACCGACCGCGCCCGACCGCGCAGCCGCGGCACGACGCAGTACGCGCAACGGCCGTCGCACCCGTCCTGGATGCGCAGCGGCACGCGGCACCGCCCGGTTGTTCCGCGAACGGAACCGGCCTGCCCCGGCTCGCCGGGCCTGCCCACCGGCGCGAGCCGTTCCCGGATCGTCCGCGCCAGCTCGGCGGGATCGCCCCCGGTCCACACCAGGTCCGCACCCAGCTCGCGGCACGCTTCTTCCCCCACGAGCCGGGGGAAACAGCCGGCCGCGACGATCCGCAGCCCCGGATGTTCGCGCCGCAACCGGCGCATCGCCTTGCGGGCGTCGCGCTCGGCCCGCGCCGTCACCCCGCAGCCGTGCACGACCGCGATTCCGGCGTCCGCCGTCCGCCGCTCGTCCAGCACCGGCAGACCCCGCTCGAACAACGCCTCCCGCAGGACCTCCTCGTCCGCCTGCTGCGCCCGGCAACCGAACGTCAACAACACGACCTCGGACCGCGCCGCCCGCGGCGGCGCCGGTCCGGGGCCCTCCCGCGGCGACGGGCAGGACGGCGGGACCGCCGTCGCGGTAACCCCTCCGGCGGCCGTGTCCGACGCCGCGGCGCCCTCCGCCGCCCGGACACGACTCGACGCGGAGACCGCCTTCCCGCCGGCCGGCGGACTCGCCGAGCCGTCGGCCGCCCTGGCGCCCCTCCGTCCCTTCGTGGACCGTTTGTCGCTCGCCACCGTTTCGGGCTCCGTCCCCCCGGGAACCCCCGGGTCACAAGTCGAGGTCGATCGGCCGGGTCGGCGCGTTGCCGCCCAGCGCGCGACCGGCGCGGAAGAACAGCGTATCGACCCGCACCGCCCCCCGATCGACCACGAGATGCTGGTACCCCGCGGCTCCCTCGGCCGACTCCGAAGAGGCATCCCGGACGTGCTCGGCGTACGCCGTCTGGAGGTAGTGCGACAGTTCGCCGATCCGCACCAGGCCGTCACCGTCGAGGTCCGCGTATCCCTCGACCGCCTTCCGGAAGAAGTACGACAGGTAGCCCCCTGCCTGGAACTCCTGGGCCACGTTCGAGGTCAGGTCCTCCTCGGAGGAGAAGAACCCGACGCGCC
>Ga0209162_1002953_pt1 | contig 14243 bp, 9 predicted proteins | sample YNPNPMetaG_FD_187121 | JGI IMG/M metagenome (GOLD analysis project Ga0209162, IMG submission 187121) | Anoxygenic and chlorotrophic microbial mat microbial communities from Yellowstone National Park, USA - YNP NP MetaG (SPAdes) (version 2) ... | reverse complement strand
GTCCATGCACCATTCAAGCTGGGCGACCGCATCGGGAACGAACGCAGGATCGTCCAGAATCCGCCGGAGATGACGGAGCGAGGTTGTCTCTCGATGTGTCAGGATGGCAAAGAGCGAATCCAGCATTTCAGCAGCCTGGATATCTGCCGCATCGAGATTTTCTCCGCGTTCGTGCAGCAATTGATAGCGCAGCCGTTCGATGCGTTCCGCGTCTTTTCCGATCACCTTGCCAGCGCCGTCGTCTTTCAACGAGGTGGGCGAGTCCAAGCTCTGCCGGATGTTCGTAATCCAATCCCAATGGATCGCGAAATGGGCGTCCCGTTGGCAAAGGTATGCCTTGAGGAAATCCCAGTCCACGGCGAAATGACTGACTGTACTCAAATTCATGTCTTCAAAAAGACTCTGCAAATGGTAATCGCCAAAGAGCCAGAGGCACTCTTCAGGCGAGGCGAACAAGCCAACAAAGGCTTCACATGTTGAACAATCACAAACGGGAGCCAAGCAACTCCCATCAGTCTATTCTACGGGCGATGGGCCATTTTATTCCACCGCGACCACCGTCCCGCTTAAGAACCGCTGTTCGCCGGCGTCGGTTTCAAGGATCAGGGCGCCCGTCGAGTCAATTCCTAGACACTTACCTGTGACCAGACGGTGTTCCAGTTCGAGGGCAAGTTCACGGCCTTTTTGCAGGCACACGCGGTTCGCTTCCACGGCGAGTTGACTTGGCTGGGTCGTCAAAATCCCGAGGAGGTCCTGGAGTTGATTGAGGATTTCGATGAGCAGCGCCGTTCGGTCCAACATTTGGCCGGAGATTTGACTGAGCGTCGCAATTCTGCAAAGCAAGTCAGGCGGTGCATTCTCCGCCCGATTATTGACGTTGACGCCGATACCGATGACAGCCCGTCGATTGGCCGTGACCTCGACCAACACCCCGGCGAGTTTCGCGTTGTTTGCATAAACGTCGTTCGGCCAGTGGATTCCCAGGGGGAGGTTGCTTGGCACGTAATCTCTGGCTGCCCGATAGACCGCCAGCGCCCCGGCCAGGCCCAACAGGCGAATGCTGTCCTCGGGAATGGCAGACCATCCCCAAGCCGATGGTGCTGATCCAACCGAAGAGGGTGCTGTATTCGCCGGGCGATCCTGGCTCAGTGGAAAGATGATGCTGAAAGCCAGACTCCCTTTGCCCGTCCACCACCGCTTTAGACCGCGTCCGCGTCCGGCTGTCTGTTCCTCAGCCAGGACAAGATAGGGAAGCGACATTTCATGGGAGGCTGCCAGGACCTTGGCACGGTTGTTGGTCGAATCAATCACGACGTGGTATTCGCCATCGGCGAGGAAGGTCTCAGAAAGAATCCGCGTTAATTGCAATTTATCATTCTGGGACAGCATCAGGATGAACCTTTTACAAAGTCCGTACGGGTAACCGCTCTGCCCCGAGATTTGTTTGTGGGTGGTCGGAAAAAAATGAGATTTCTGATTGGTTAACGGAAAGATCGCCAAATAGCGCGGAGCTTAAATGAGCTGTCCGGCGCGGCAATTTTGCCTGCCATTATTGTACGCCCCCCCAAACGACTGTTCGTAATTTACCCAATATGGTCACGAAATGCAAGGGTCTGAAAGTATGTGGGCGGTGAGAGGTCTTGTTAACCGAACTCTCTCGCCATGTTGGATGCTGCTTGGACATAGGTTGTCCAACGTGGGGTAGATAATGGTTTGAGAGTCGAATAAAAGCGTTTGAGCTGTTTTTTAAGGAGGGCACCATGAACGGTTCTCCGACGCCTCAACCGTTTGATCCCTATTACCATTGGTTGGGGATTCCTCAGAGTGAACGACCGATTTCTTTTTACCGACTCCTCGGTGTGGCTCAGTTCGAATCGAATGAGGCAGTTATTGAGTCGGCGGTGGACCAACGACTGGCATTTTTGCGGACAAAGGTGCTCGGTCCCCACGCAGCCTTCGCCGAAAAACTGATGGGTGAAATCGCGCAAGCGCGGTTGGTCTTACTCGATCCGGCCAAGAAGCAGGCCTACGATGCCGCGTTGAGCAAGGTCTTACGGAGTGAGTCGCAGCCGGCCCCGTCCGTGACAGTGACAATCTCTGGATCTCAGAGTCCGTGGGCAGCCGGTCCGGTCCCTTTGGAATCGTATGCCCAAGGCCGTTTTCCGAAAAGCAGAAGCAACTCCAATCGCACCAATGTCCTCATCGCGTTGGGCGGAACCGCGGGGCTTTTCCTCTTGGTTGGCATAGCCGTCCTGCTCTTTCTGCAAAGAAGGGCCTGGCCAGTGGGAGATTCAGCCAGGCCATCGGCCCGTGCACATCTAGCTCAAGCCCCCCGCCAACCGGCGAACGGCTTGGCGAAACAGGAAAACGAGGTCGCCCCACCGCAACCAGTTGCTGGCCCCCGAGTATTCCTTCCGGTTCAGCCCGAACAGGACCATCTGGCGCCCCCGGCGGCACCCGATTTCCCACCGCCGAATGAGCCAGCATTCATGCCATTCGCTGCCCAGCCCCACGTTAAGCATTGGTTAGGCAAAGTGAGCCGGGCCACAGTTGTTGTTGAGGGAGATCGTGGTCAGGGAAGTGGATTTCTCGTAAAGACATCCACGGGGAAACCCGTGGTTGTGACCAACGCCCATGTCCTTCGGGATAATCGAAATATCAGAATCAAACTTTTTGATGGGCGTCAATTTTCTATCAGGCATGCGGCCATTTTGGAAGAGTTCGATCTGGCTTTTCTGGCTGTTGATAATGTGGATCTGCCCGATTTTTTGGAATTGAGGAACGAGCTGCCTGAGGTTTCGGAATCCGTTTATGCCTATGGGGCGCCTCGTGGATTAACAGGCACCTTGACGGAAGGGATTGTCAGTGCCGTTCGTCAGACGAGCGAGATTCGCGAGGTGGTTGATGATGGCAGTTTCGACGAACCAGTTCGAAAGGCAGAGGCACACTGGATCCAGACGACGGCGCCCATCTCACCTGGCAACAGTGGTGGCCCACTCCTCGACGAGGAAGGACGGGTTGTGGGCATAAACACCCTGGGGTTTAATAATCTTCTCGGTCAGAATTTGAATTTCGCGTTGTCTTCGGTCGAGGTCGTCCGCTATTTGGCTTCTCCGCGGTTCGCGCCTTTGCCGCGGGGTGAGTTGCCCTTTGCAAATGCCCGGCCTGAGCTCGCTAGGCAACCTGATGCAGAGCGGTTGGGGCCAGACACGCTTCCAGGAATGTATCCTTTTGAAAGCTATCAATGCCCCGATATCGTCTTGCCTTCCGGAGCAGTGTTTCAGTCGGGAAAAGTGCGGCCCCCGGAATTGTGGCGGACGGCCATTAAGTCGGGACATGTGTTGGTCTGCTGCCGAGGACAAATCACCGTGTCGATGAAGGAGCCTGAGCAGTTTGGCGTCAAGTCACCGTTTGCATTTTATGTGGAATATGACGACAACCGGGTGATGCGGGCGGCTTTAGCGTTTGAGAAAGGCTTGCTCAATGGCCCGGCAATCCTTTTCGACGAAAGCGGTGATCCCTATGTGATCGCCAATTACTATCGCGGGACGCGGACAGGACCACTCGTCGTCTATGATGAAGAGCAGTATCCAGCGCTGTACGTTGACTTCACCCGAAACCGAAAACATGGATTGGTTTGCGTTTTTGATCAGCACTTGCCCCGCTGGATTGAGAACTGGAAGGCCAATCAGCAGGTGGAAGCCTGCTTGATTAACTGGCAGGATGGCCAACCACAGGTAGTGCTTCAATCGGCCCTGTCCAACCCTGACGATCTAGCGTTGACGCGGGAGTTGATGGCGAAGGTTTCCAGGTATCTCGAGGCCCTGGAGACGTTGGAATCCGAGATGAAGCGTGATGTGGCCGAATCATTTCGCTGGGCCGATAACGAGATCAAGAGCCGCCGCGCGGCAGAGTTTTCTGTGGCAGCGACGGCGGCTATTCTGGCACGCCATCGAGCGCGGGAGGCTGCCGGGGCGGCTGTCCGTGCCGAGGCCCAGGCCCGGTTTAAGAGTGGGTCTTCGAATATCTTTCCATTTTGAATATCTTTCCATAAGGCGCGGCAGGGCGTCTGTTTCGGAGGGACCCGCTTGTCAGGTCCGCTGCGCAACGTTGGATTATCCATCCCACTTCTGCGGGCACGACGAGCGTGCCCCTCCGAGCGGGCATGATAGGCATGCCCCTCCGACACCTGGAGTCCGTCGCGCCCCTGATCTGTTTGTGCAATAGGTAATCTTTGTGTATATTGTCCAAATTCGCGCAAGGTTTGTGCCGGATCGAGCAACCGTTCGGAATATTCGCTGAATACCGGCCATGCCATCAGCCGATTTGCTTTAATAGGTGACAAAAGAAGAAAGACGGCCCGCAGTTTGTTCCGCTCAGATGCGACCAGGCGAGGACGGTGCGAACACATCAAGCCGGTGGCAAGATCACCGGTAACACCTGAAAAGGATTGACAGGGGGAAACCATGTTGCGACGGATTGTCTTGGTGGCGTTACTCGGGATCTTTGTCTGGATGGTCTCGCATCAGGAGGCCTCGGCCCAGCAAGCGTATGGCAGACAGTGGGGACGTACCTACAGCACCCAAGACTGGGAACGGTTCTATCATTATCCCTACGTCTATTATCCCCAGAATTATTGGGGACCAGACTATTACCGTAGCTCTGAGGACCTGTACTACCGCTATCCTCCTGAGATGCGGATCCCGGTTTACAACCGCAATTGGCAAAACTTCTATCCGGAACCGCGACGGTATTACCAGGGACATCACTTCATCATGGATGTCTTCTGATTGCATTTCGGGCGGGAACGGATCAGTAAAATCACCCTGCCAGCGCGATTTTTGCGCTGGCTTTTTTGCTTTTGGAGGGACCCGCTCGTCGGGTCCGCTGCGCAACCATGATTACCCATCACGATTCATCGGGCGTGACAGGCACGCCCCTCCGGACGGGCACGACGAGCGTGCCCTCCGACACAATCGTCGCAAAAAGGATTACGCCTCTTCGATGACCGTCCAACCGAGCTTGTCGGCCAGCGCGAAGACACCCTCCTTCAGGTCACCGTAGAAGGTGACGCGGTGCCAGCCCCAGGCATCCCATTGCGTAAAGAGTTTTTCGATATCACCGACCGGTTCACCGCAGAGTTTGGTTCGGCAAGCGCGATCTTCCAGGGAGTTGCCCACACTCTTGGCCTGATGGAAGAGGATCTGCTTTCGTTCCGGGGCCAGTTCAAGGGTGGTTGTCATATAACCTTCGGGCATCAACGAGCGGACGGCCGCGCCTTGACGATCCTCCGAGTGTGTCAAAATCTGGAAGGGATTTGTCGGTCCGTTGGGGCCAAAGACCTTGTTCGACGCGACGCAGTGAGCATAAATGATCTGCCGCTTTGCCGTATCGAGGACGGGATCGGAGATGAAACCCGGCCGTCCCTGCGTCATGGCCGTCATCACCACCATCGTGGTGGTCGAGCGAACATCGCATTCGCAGGCCCCGATCAAGCCGGAATTATTGAGGGCATAAAAGCCCAGGCAGGGATAGGCATGGATGTGCCCACCGTAGAAGCCACCGAGACAGTTGATGGTGATGGCATTCGCACCATGTTTTTGCAGGACGGCTTTCTCGGCCAGATACATCGCAGCCGATTGTTCCAGCACCTCGCGGGAGACGTCTTCGATCAAAGCGGCTGACTTCTGCCATTCGTCGGCAATAGCTTTCGCCTGGTCTTTGTCGGCCTTTTCCCAGGCGTCGTTCAGCTCCTGGAACTCCACGGGAATGACGGCAATGCCAAGCTCCTTTTGCACGGCTTCTTCCAGGCCAGGTCGGCGACCGCCTACCGCGAGGATCTTGGCCTCTTTGATGGCCCTGAGCGTCTCTTCTGGAGAAAGCGTTTTCACGGCATCGGAAAGGCATGTCATGTCGCCGGCGGACGGGGTCCTTTCGCGCCGGGTCTTGGTAACGGCTGCCACAAAATCGGCCACGGAACCGCCGTTTTTGACGATCTCGAAACATTTGACGGCTGCCACGTGATCGTCCATATTCGACGATCCGATGAACGCGACATTCGGCTTGTTCTGGCGCAAAAATGCGGCGCTGTAAACAAGGAAGCCGCCACTTCCGGCAAACTGGAAGTCCAGATAAAGGACGGGTTTACCCGTGTCTGCCGCCGTTTGAACGACGCGGTTCCAGCAATTCATCTGATAGACAATATAACCATCCGGCGGATTGGCCTTGTCTTCTTCAATAATCTTGGCCGCGGCCTCAGGGCCATTAGCCATCGCCGAGACAAACTCCATATTCGGACAGCCCTGTTTGAGTGTCGCTTCGATCCGTTGCATCACAGGGCGAAAATCGAAGCCTTTATTGGGCCAGTCGGGGACCTCTTGCACCGGGCCGTGAAGGGCGTAAAGGATCCGAAGGCGAATCGGCTTGGTTTCGCCAGCAAGGAGCCGTCGCCCAAATGGCTGGGCTACTGTGACCCCGGCCGCACAGGCCGCACAACTACCCAAGAACCGGCGCCGGGAAAAACAGCATCCACAACCTGAGAGTGACCCACCTAAAGCCAGCGTTTTCATTTGATTGACCTCCACGCATCACATTTGAAGGAACTGAATCCGTACATAGGTTGCCCGCAGGGACAATGTCAAGCTAATTCATTTCCACCTCGGATTCAAGCATAAATGTCATCGTGATGATCTTTTTAGTGATGTGTGCTCTTTGTTATGATTACCGGCAAGAGTGTTGCGCGATACCCCTCTCCAAGTCGGTTAGTCGATGGATTTGCTAAAAACACTCTTGGCGGAAAGAGCAAGTTCTGTTAATCTATCGCTTAGATCAAGGTGCAAGCTCAAGGTGGCATTGCATAAGACGTTGCGGCAGGAGGGGCAAACATTTCTGTGTTGGCTGCTGGGAGGTTTCATAAACTCTGGCTAACAAGGAAGGTTTGCCATGAGTATCGAATCGCAGACTGGGGTGCGGAGCCTCGTCCGCTGGATGCTCAAGGAGGATCTCGAGGCTGTCCTCAGAATTGAGCAGGCGAGTTTTGAATTTCCTTGGACCGAGTCCGAATTCCTGGCGTGTATTCAGCGACCGAACTGTATTGCTACGGTCGCCGTCGTTCAGGAGAAGGTCGTCGGCTACATGATTTACGAGATGGGGGCGCAATCGTTCCAGATCCTCAATCTCGCTGTGGATCCGGACTGCCGTCGCCATGGTGTGGGCCGAACCATGGTTCAACGCTTGATCAATAAGCTTTCACCACGGCGTCGCCGCAGAATCAGCCTCTATGTGCGGGAGACGAATCTTCCGGCCCAGTTGTTTTTCAGGGCGATTGGGTTCCGGGCGAAGGCCATCCTCCACGATCACTATCCCGATACAGCGGAGGACGCCTACCTGATGACATATGAGCTTGTGCCGCGCACATCAATCGGCCCGCGCAATCGTGTTGCCGAGTTTTTCCGATAAGCGAGACTTCGTGTCTGTATTGTGTTTGTAGGTCGGTCTCCGGGTCCTGGCCGCCCGGACGGACCTGTTTGTCAGGTCCGCTTTTCGGAGGGACGCGCTTGTCGCGTCCGTAGAGTCTCCTTTGATAACTTCTGCGGGCGTGACAGGCACGCCCCTCCGAATGGGCACGACAAGCGTGCCCCTCCGCGATTTTTTGCGGAGGGACCTGCTTGTCAGGTCCGGTGCACCACGTTGGATGATCCATCGCGATTCATCGGGGCACCGCAGAGCACGCAGAGAAGGAGGAAGATTGCTTTTAAGAACGAATCGCTCGGGATCGCTGAGGGCCTGGCTTTAATTCCAGGAAATACCCGCTAGGGTCCGAAGTTTCTTGCGAAGACGGCTCAAACGAGCGCGCAGTGGTCCGGGGCGGCAGCCCAGGTGGCGGGCGATTTCGACAATCGTCAATCCTTCCAGTTGCATGCGGAAAAGCTGCCGCTCGTCTTCGCTCAGCGATTCGAGCAGCCGCGTGAGAAACTCCTCGTTCTCCCAGTCCTGGATGCGGTGTTCGACGAGACTATCTTCGGCACTTCCCAGGGCCTGCTCTGCCAAACGGAGCACCGCCTGCTTTTTCTGACGCCGCCAGTAAAGGGCCACTTTTCGCCGAATGATGGTGGCCGCCAGGGCGACTAGTTGATCGGGAGAATCCAGCTCGTAAAGCCCTGCACGCAACCCGGGAATCAGCATCCGCTTCATCGATTGAACAAGGTCCAGGGTGTCAAGTTGGGGACGGAGCAGAGGCCCCAGGGAGACCCTGGCAATAATGCGAAACTTCGGCTCGCAGTATTCCAGCAGCCGGGTCAGAGCCTCCTCATCACCTCGTCCCGCGCGGGTGACCAGATCGGCAAACGATACTTTATCCGCCGGGACTTCGCCATCACGGGAATGATCGATCACAGCCGAACCTTTTTCATCACGTGATGCCGATTGCCAGGCTGCCACGATCGGTTAAGAGAACCGATCATCGCGTTGCCAAGGCAATCTTATGACACAACCCAACGCCTCGTCATGTCTTAGTATAATCGAGGAATACCCCGGTTTCACTCCCTTTGCCCTGTTCAGGCAAAAAATATACAGTCCGAAGCATTGAGCCGGTTTAGTTAACAAAAATAGAGTTGCCGTCGTGACGCTTGTTGTTTCTGTAAAAAACTTAAGCGTGTGTCTGTCGGGTCAAGAAATTCTTCGTGATATTTCATTTGACCTGCACGCCGGGGACTTTGCTTGTCTGGTTGGCCCGAATGGTTCGGGAAAAACGAGCCTCCTCCGCTGTTTGATAAGGGTTTACTCCCACTGGCGGGGCGAAGTCGTGGCCTTCGGTAAGCCGATCTCACTTTTCACGCAAAAGGAATTGGCGCAATGTTTAGCCTATCTGCCACAAGCAGATGGAATAGCCCCACCATATACGGTGGAGGACTTCGTCTTGATGGCCCGTTACCCGTTCGCCAATCCGTTTTTACCCCCCAATCAGGAGGACCGTCGGGCGGCGGAAAGTGCACTCCGGATGACCGATCTCTGGTCGTTGCGACATCGGGTCATGAGGACCCTCAGCGGTGGGGAGCGACAGAGGGCCTATCTGGCCGCCGCGCTCGCGCAACAAGCAAAAGTGCTCCTTCTCGATGAGCCGACAACCTTTCTCGACATGCCCCATCAGGAGGAAGTCCGATCGCTTCTGCATCGAATCAATCGTGAATGGGGCGTCACAATCCTGGCGGTGATGCACGATCTGAATGCTGCTGCTCTTGCGGCGAACAGAATCCTGGGACTGCGGGATGGCCGTCTCCTGTTTTCCGGCTCGCCCAACGAGTTTATGACACCCGATGTGGTAAAAACCTTATTCGGTTTCTCTCCGCAATTTGTTCGGCATCCCCAGGTGCCAGTCCAGATGATCGTTCCCTCGCCTGCAGGAGGTGCCTAGTGAATCGGCGGACAGGTGGATTCGTAGTCATTGTCCTCGTAGCCTTGCTCGTGCTGGGAATTGCCCCGTTTGCAGGTGGTGATTGGATCGTTCCCTGGAACAATGAACTTGCGAACAGCACCATTTCGCGGCAGATTCTTCTGAACTTGCGCCTTCCGCGGGTCTTAATGGGTTTTGTGGCTGGTGCGGCGCTGGCCGTGGGTGGGGTCGCCTTTCAAGCGATGTTTCGCAATCCTTTGGCAACGCCTTACACCCTGGGAGTGGCGAGCGGCGCATCGCTGGGGGCGGTCTTCAGCCTGCAATGTGGTCTGGCTGTATCAATCTGGGGTTTTTCCACTACAGCCCTGTTTGCCTTATGCGGGGCCTTGGTCACGCTCCTGATCGTGTATGGGATTTCATTCTGGCGGGCGGAGCTTTCCGTAGCCACCATGTTGCTGGCCGGAGTGGCCATGAGCTTTCTCAACAGCAGCTTGATTTTGATCCTCCAGTATGTGAGCGACCCTGTTCGGGCGTTTCACGCCTTCCGCTGGATGCTCGGGGGGCTGGAAGGAACGGTGGGCTACGGCGATCTGAAGGTGTTGTGGCCCATTGTGACGATCGGCTGTCTTATCATTCTGGGGATTCGCCGGGAACTGAACCTCCTTGCGCTGGGTGACGAATGGGCCATCTCCCGCGGTGTCTCGCTGTTAAAGACGAAAGCGCTGCTCCTTTTTGTGACGGGATTGATGATTGCTTCAGTGGTCGCCATTTGTGGCCCGATTGGGTTTGTCTGTTTGATTGTCCCCCATATCACGCGATTGCTCGTCGGTCCGGAACACGGGCGACTCATACCGGCAGCAGCCATCCTCGGCGGCGCCTTCCTTGTCGCTTGCGACACGGTGGCCAGGACGGTCCTTGCTCCCACGGAGATCCCCGTTGGCGTAATCACGTCGTTGCTTGGAGGCCCCTTCTTTCTCTGGTTGCTTCTCAGGCGGCCACTCTCCTGGGAATGGCTCTCCTGAAATCTGGTTCTGAAAGCGCAGCGGACCTGACAGGCAGGTTCCTTCGAGAGCGGAATCGGAGGGGCACGTTTATCGTGCCCGCACAAGTAGAATGGGTGATCCACCGTTAGGCACCGGACCCGACGAGCGGGTCCCTCCGAGCGGCGGACCTGACAAGCAGGTCCCTCCAGGTGTCGGAGGGACGCACTTGTCGTGCCTGGCGGATCGCGATTTGCCCCTACACAATCGTGCCCCAATCTGGAGGCGTAACTGCCAACAAGGTGCAGACAGGCTCTGGAACTTGGTGAGGAAACGGGTACAATTCGTACCGACGTGAGCAGTCCTGGGTGTGTGGCCCAGAATGCTGCCAGAATGGTAGCGTGGGACGCATGCGGCGAAATGTTGGGTTTATCCGCAATGAGGAGATTGGCCGATGGAAATGCGATTTCTTGGTGATACCGGCGTGCGTGTTTCGGTGTTGTGTTTGGGGACGATGACCTTCGGAAAGAACCAATGGGATATGGGCGATCTTAAGTTGCCGGCGGTCAAGGAGATGGTCCACGCCAGCCTGGACGCCGGGATCAATTTCATCGATACGGCCGATGTATACTCCCTTGGAGAATCGGAGGACCTCCTGGGGCAAGCTATCCAGGGAATTCGGAAGGACCTTATCATCGCAACAAAGGTTCGCATGAGAATGAGCGATAAACCAAACGAAATCGGGCTGTCCCGCCATCACATTCTCAACTCCTGCGATGCCAGTCTCAAACGATTGCGGACCGATTATATCGACCTGTACCAGGTCCACATTTGGGATCCGGTCACACCACTTGAAGAGACGTTGCGGGCACTGGAAGATCTGGTCCATTGGGGAAAGGTACGCTATATCGGCGTTTCGAACTATGCGGCCTGGCAGGTGATGAAGGCCCTGTGGGTTTCGGATAAGCACGGCTGGGTCCGCTTTCAATCGTTGCAGGCCCTGTACAACTTGGCCTTTCGTGACATCGAGGTGGAACTGGTCCCACTCTGTCAGGATCAGCATCTGGGCATCTTACCCTGGAGTCCCCTGGCCTTTGGCTTGTTGACGGGGAAATACCGGCGCGGAGAACCCCTGCCTCAGGGGACGCGGATGCAAGGACCGCTGAAGGACTTCCTCCCGACAGACTGGGAACGCCTGTACAAGATCGTGGATGTCCTTCGCGAGATTGCCGGGGATCACGGCGTGCCAATCGCTGCGGTTGCCCTGGCCTGGCTAATCCATAAGCCAGCGGTGACCTCCGTCATCATTGGGGCCAGGACGATGGAACAACTCCGCGAGAATCTCAAAGCGGCCGAGGTCAAATTGAGTCCCGACGAGATGAAACGTCTGGATGAAGTGAGCGCCGTTCCTGTGCCCTATCCTCAGTGGATGATTGCCACGGTGGGACAGGATCGTTAAATTCCACCCCGGAGATCAAGGCCAATCGGCGAGGGTGTGTGTCAGATTTGCGGGCAGGTCGGAGGGGCGTGCTTGTCACGCCCGGAGAAGTGGGATGGATAATCAAACGTTAAGCAGCGGACCCGACAAGCGGGTCCCTCCGAGCCCGTTGAAGCTGACGGTCATGTAGAGAACCCTTGTGATGGCCATTGTGGAGCGATTGTCCGTGAATACCCAGCCTATGTCCAAGCGTTTCCGGACGATACTCATCCTTTGTGGATGGATGACCGCTCTGTTAAGCCTGTGCTTTGTCGCAGGGGACACAGCCGGCAACGAAGGCCACCGCGTCACTCAGTCACCGCAACTTGTATGGCTAAGCTCGGAAGTGCCACGCTGGCAGAGAATCGAGGGTCGCATCGACTGGCCTGAAGACTACATCAATCCTTATGATCCCGCAGAAGTGAGCGTCGATGTCGTCGTGACGGGGCCGGATGGAAAGACCTTCCTCCACCCTGCATTCTGGATGGAAGATTTTGTCTGGCGATCCATGGGCCGTCAGCGCGGCGGAGAATGGTTTTATCCTCAGGGAAAGCCCGGCTGGTTGGTGAGGTTCACACCCACTCTTGCCGGCCTCTACAAGGCAACGGTTCGCATCAAAGATCGCAATGGGGTTGCGGAATCAGGTGTTACGACGTTCCGGTGTGTTGACGCTCCCGGCCGGGGGTTCCTCCGCGTGGCGGACGGGGATCGGCGATTTCTGGCGTTCGATGACGGTACACCCTTTTTCGCCGTTGGCCAGAATCTCGCCTTCATCGGATCGAACAGCCAGTATTTCACATTGAGTGGCGCGCTTGAGACTTTTGATAAGCTGGCGAAAAACGGGGCAAACTTTCTTCGCATCTGGACATGCTGCGACGACTGGGCCTTGTGTATCGAGGGCCGAAAGAGTGCCTGGGGGCGGAGTTGGGCATGGCGACCGCCCTGGATCGACCGCCCGGCGAATGTCCCGGTCCCCGATTTTCGCCACTCTCCCCCGTTTGTTCATCTCGCCGCGGCAAAAGTGATTCCGCTGACCTCGCAGGCGATTCGGCCCGATCCGTCTCACAGCGTGGCTGTTCAGCCGAATACAACCTACATGTGGTCGATTGCCGTCTGGGCCGATCAGGCCGCGAATATCCGGTGTCGGGTGCTCGGGGAAAACGTGGTCTTTCCGTTGCAAAGCAATGAGGTCGGGCGTTGGGTTGTCAAAGAGGCCAGGATCACCGCCAGCCAGGACACGTGGTGGCTCGGGCCTGTAGAAATCTCGGCTGAAGGTGCTCGCGACCAACATCCGGCCGTCTATCTTGCGGGACTGTCTCTGCGCGACCCGACGACGCAACGGGAGTTGTTGTGGGAAGCGGAAATTGATCGTCCGCTCCTCGGCCGATATAACGCCGTCGATTGCTTCATGCTGGATCGGCTTGTTGCCGCGGCGGAAGAGAAGGGGATTTATCTGCAACTCTGCCTCCTGACGCGCGATTTGTACATGCACCGCCTGCGGGATCCTGCAAGCGAGTCGTATCGCAGCGCGATTGAAGATGCCAAACGGACATTTCGCTACGCGGTTGCACGGTGGGGTTATTCTCCCGCAGTGGCAGCCTGGGAGTACTGGAACGAAATCGATCCCGGTTTGCCGACCGATCGCTTTTATGAAGAGCTGGGGCAGTATCTGGAAGAGATTGACCTGTATCGTCACTTGCGAACGACGAGTGCTTGGGGGCCATCGCCGAAGGACTGTCGGCACCCCCGATTGGATGTTGCCGAGGTCCATTATTATCTCCGTCCGCAGGATCGCGAGAAGATCCGCGATGAAGTGGCCGCCGTTTTGGATCGAACCGCGTTTCTCCGCGAGCATGCGGCAAAGAAGCCGGTCTTAATCGGGGAATTTGGCCTGGCTGACGACAAGTGGCGTGAGGACCCGCAAATGCCCCAGGACACCGAATTGTTGCATTTTCACAATTCATTGTGGGCCTCTCTCGTCTCGGGAGTGTCCGGGACAACGCTCTTCTGGTGGTGGGATCGCCTCGATCGCATGAATGCTTATCCTCATTATCTGCCAGTGGCGCGCTTTGCTGAGGTCATTCCCTTTACCAGGCAGGCTTTGCAACCAGTTGTCTGGAAAGATGACGCAACAAGCATCCGTGTCCTGGGGATGACCGCGAATCAGTGTGGCTACTACTGGATTATTCGCGATCAGGGCACCTGGTTGAGCCGATTGAGGGGTGAACCCGCACCGCAATCGGCGACGGCGCGGATTGTCCTGCCCGGCCTCGCAGGGGGGCGCTACCGCGTGATATGGTGGGATACCTGGCAAGGCAGAAAGGTGGCGGAAGTCCCGTTGACCGTACCGACCGGCGAAGAGGTTGCGACAATTGAAACGGTGGCCTTCACCACC
>Ga0209162_1002952_pt1 | contig 14244 bp, 12 predicted proteins | sample YNPNPMetaG_FD_187121 | JGI IMG/M metagenome (GOLD analysis project Ga0209162, IMG submission 187121) | Anoxygenic and chlorotrophic microbial mat microbial communities from Yellowstone National Park, USA - YNP NP MetaG (SPAdes) (version 2) ... | reverse complement strand
AGCCACCGTGGCGTTCCTCGACCAACACACGCCACTTACTGGCGTTCGGGATCAGGTCTGGGTTGGACCCAATGATGCCGTACACATCCTCCAGTTCGACATCACCACCACGCAACGTAACAGTGACTGCCCCGTCGGACGTGCGGTAGAAGTGTGCTTGAATCCCTAACTCAGGGACGTTCATGCGATCCACCATGCCCAACCACAGCGGCACGCTCGGATCGTCGGCGAGCTTCCTATTCAACAATTCCTTGAGGCCAATACGCACACCGTATTCGGGGATTTCCACAACTGTGTCTTCCGGGAATGGGACCTTCCTCAGACTCTCGATCCAACCTGCGAGTGTGTCAGCGCTGATGGTGCGCCTCTCACCGGACATGATCCGCAACGTCTTACTCCCAGCGTTGTAGGAGTAGAACATCTCAACAGGCACACCTGAATCCGCTTTGAAGAGTTCACGGAGCGCGTCTATATCGCGCACGCCGGTCACCACGGAGTGTAAATGCGAGTCGAACTCCCCATACGGGTTGAACACAACACCGGAGAAGTCAATCGTGACGTCACGAGGCACGCCGTGGTACACCGTGCTTGGGCGGTAAATTCCAACATTCGCAATGGTGTTGTAGTACAAGCTTATCGTTCCATTCCCCTGCGGGCCAAACCATACGAACGGAACGTCCTCCCCAACACCGGCCTTCAGGAGTGCATATATGGCTTCCCTGCGCTTATCCCATGAGGATGTGATCAATATTCCGTCCGGTGTGCTCCAGGCGATGTAGACATCCTGCATGTCCATGAACGGAACGTCCAACACACCAGAGACATACGCGTTCCCGGTCTTGCCGTTTATGATCAACATCTTCACGTTGGGATCGTCAAACTGCCCGGCGAGCGCACTTTTCACGATACGTGCCGCACGCTCCATATCCATTGGGGTGTCGCGTTGTGCGTAGGTGAACCCTGTCCAGTTAGGAATCTCCGCGGCCACCAAATCCGCTACTCTAGCACCCTCAGAGAGATCAGATGACAAACGCATACCAGGTAGATTTAGTATTGGGAGGTCACCAAACCATTCCTTCAAGCAGCGCCTGACCGGTGGAACCTGAACTTTATCAGAGAGATACCATTCATTGCCCAGAAGGACGACGCCGTTCTTGTGGATGACCCCCCACACGACTTCACCTGGTGTAGCACCAAACTCCTTGCGCATTGCGTCAATGATTTTACTGAAGTCACCTGCAGCATCACCTATCCCAAAGAAGTGGTATCCTTCGGCGCCGGTCGACGCGAATGGGATAACGTGCCCACTCTCGAATGCGTGTATGAGAGCAGGCGGCGGTTTGATACCTTCCCGTGCGCTTACGACTATAACATCAGGAAACTCGATCGGTCGTTGGAGTGGGGGAGGGCCCTCTTCAGTCAGATGAATGACCTTCTCCTTGGGAGCCTTTCCTATCGCCGGGGCGCTCTTGAACTCCTGCATCTTCCCATGGAGCAAATCACGCACACTACCAGTCCGAATCACGTACGTGTCCTCAATGGCTGGAGCGCAGGCATACCATGTTATCTCTGCGTTCGCAGGCAGGTCTAGTTCGCTGATCACACTCAAGACCGCCTGTGAATGTGTTCCATCGAGGCCTGGCATCGGACTGATAATCACGTAGCGATCATCATCAACCTTGTATACCGCGAAGCTCCACACCCTGGTCTTCTGCGCGTAATTATCACGTAGCTTGTCTGCTACCTGCGCCGGATAGTTGTTCTCCAACTTGAGGGATGAAAACTTCGAAGCTTTTCCGCTAGGACGCGCCGACCACACACCCAACAGCTCGCCCTTGCCCATGTTCAATTCAGAAAGCGCGGACGAGGCGGTCGAAATCTGCCCTGGTGGAATATGCCTAGGAGGTGCGGTGGTGACGGCAGGAACACCCACTGCCTCCCACTTACCCAACGCCGAGTTGAACTGTGGCATCTCCGCATGGATGCGCAGGTCGTGTGGGACGCTCCTGACAAGCCGTTTGAAGTCACGACCAAGCAACCTTAAAGAACGCCGCACATCCTTCGCATTCATGAATGAAGGCGCATCCGGCGCTATCGTGCGGTGCATAATATTAAGGAGTTTTACCTTCTCATCCAAACCTAACTGGCCATACGGCTTACCCACCGTATCAACCACAAACTTATGGAATTGGGCAAGCACATCCTCCGGCAGCGGTTTCCCGTACTTGGGCACAGCGCCGGTGATCAAGTTCATTTGGTAGGCATGCTCCATGACGGCATAATCGACGATGTACTCGTCACTGGCAGCTACCAACATGTCATATGGAAGGTCGAATCCAGTTATATCCGCGGTCTCGTTGAAAAGGCGGCTGGCATATGCCTTTTCCATGTGGTCAACGACGTCGTCGTAGATTTTCTTAATGTCCTGCATGAAATCGTGCAGTTTCGCTGCGGCCTCCTCAGGACTGTCCGGAACCGGGCTGGCCAGATACCTCGCCAACAGCTCACGCTGTGCCGCTGACGCTTGATTGATTACATTGCGCTGGTCGTTGGCCAGCTCCTTTATGATGTGTTCAGCACGCAACTGATCCTTGGGAGCCGCCGTCAACGCCTTCATCTGTGCACGCGCATACAGCTCGCGCAGCTTGTTGTCTTGATCACTGACGTAGACAGCCAATTCCTCAATCGCCTTTGCGATCGTGGGCTCATCAAGGTTGGCCACTTCCCTTGTGGTGTGATCCGCTGCAGACGCTACGACATCTACCGCCTCTGCAGAGAGTGATCCTGGAACGGGGCCAGGAGATGGCGGTTGCATATCAGCGATGCGTTTCAAATGATCCCGCAGATGTGCGTTCAACGCGTTGAGCTGGTCAATATACTCGGTTGGGGACGAACTGGTCAGCGCCGCCAACTCAAGCGCCTGTGCCAGGTCGGTCATTCCCAGGTCATGCATCGCCTGCTCAATCTCTGGCGGAAGCTGCTTCCACGGCGCCCATGAGACTGACACGCTTGAGGGAGTGGCCGACGCACCCACCTTGGATAGGTAGTCCGTGATTTCCTTCTGCAAGTGCTGTGGCCACTCACTCCCCATCCGTAACACACGCACAACGCGCCCTTGCAACCACTTCATCGCCTGCGGGTCGCTCTTGAACACCGACGCCAAATCATCCGGCATCTGTGCAAATATAATCGCTGTGGCATCCTTGGACAACTGATTGACAGCGCGCTCAAACGCCTGCCCAACAACGATCTCGGACGCCAACTGCTCACCGCGCTGTCCTAACACAAGTCCGATGGTGGTTATACCTGGCTTCGCTAGCTCCTCCGCAGCACCGATCCCACGTGAGGCTGCAAGTATGCGTGCACCAACGCGTTGTGCGATTTCCCCAGCACGCAGCGATGCGAACGGGCTGTACCCTACCATTGCGATAGACATAAGGTTGCTCGCCATGTTGTTCACAGCGTAGCCAATATTCATTCCCATGAACAGGCGGGCGAATATCCTATCCAACGCTGCACGCTTGCGCAGGACCTTACGCACCGGGGATAACGGCTTCTCCCATGATGACGTTGGAATCAGTTCTTCCAACACACGGTGCATTTTTCTTGTCCATAAGCTTGCCACATCATCCGGGGACGCGATCTTGCCAAGCCGCAACGCCTTGCTGATATCACCGATATTGCCTTCATCATCTGTAACCATGCGACGCAATATCAGCCCGAGCGTACGCCCGGATCGTGAGGTAGGAACATGCCCTAATCCAAGCTGCTCAAGCACAACCGCAGCGGCGCGGACCTCCCCAATGTCGTCGGACGCCAGCTTGACCATGTTCTCAGCCGCCAACGACATCACCGCCTGGAAGCGCGACGCATACTCCTTGGCAAACTCTTCAGTGCCCTCTTTGATCCCACGCGCCACGATGTCAGGGTCTGCCAACATGCGTGCCTTGACGCGTTTGGAGATCACACCAGAAATAAACTCTGCCATCTGCGAGACGTCAGAGACTGTCTTGTACACCTGGGTGTCCTTGACGCGTGGAGCGACGAGCGCCATGAACTTCTCCGCAGGTCCGGACGCAGCGCGCATCTGCCCCTTCACAGTTGCAAGGTCATGCAACCACTGCTCTACCTGGCTCGTCGGCGCAAGGTTCTTGAGGATGAACTCGGAACGGGCGGCCTCATCAAGCCCCTTCGGTATCTTCACACCCTCAGCGAGCAACGGCCTCACGAGCTCAAGGTGCCGTGCAACGGCAGAGGAGTGTCGAATGGCATCAATGCCAAACTGCAAGATGTTGATCGGGTCGAAAACCGCCCTTCCGATGAATTCCTTGAGCGAGTCCTCATAGAATGTGCGCAGCTCTTCAATGCGTGCCGATGATACGTTCGGCCCCTCACGCAGGATGGCGTTGTAGAGAGCACGCATGCGGATTTCGCCGCTGTACGTTGATCCCAGTGCCGCACTGAACGCACGGCGCTTCTCTGGCGTGTCCACCCCCCACTCTGCAGCTTTATTCCCGTAGAGGAGCGAGCCGAACCCCGTCTCCGCTGCGCGCACAGAGGCATCGAACGCTTTCAACACCGCGTCCGCGACCGTTGGAATGACCCAGTCCAGATTCAGTCCGGACGCGCCCTGATTCATCCACTGCTTTTGGAGTTCCTCAAAACTCTTAATACGCTCTTCAGGTGGGGCTGGGCCAAGCCGTACTTGCGGAAGCGGTATGGTCTGTGGCGTCGTAGCTGTGACACTGGAAATCCCCTCAGTCACGCGACGCTTTATATCATTCCATGCGTCGACCGCCCATTCCTTGAGGTAGTTGAGCGGCGAAGAATCCGTACTCCATCCATGCTCAGCGACCGGATTCTCAGGCTCATGGGTTTCTTCTTCCTTAGGCTTGGGTACTTTTGGCTCCTCCTCCAACGGTGTGGGTGTCGTCAGATAATGGAATGCCTTGGATATACCACCGTTGAACAGGAGTTCCCACACCGCCCTCCCGACAACACCTGGGAACGTAGGTACGACGTCCTTCACCGCTGAGGCCCACCCAAGTGCCTCGATACCGCTTCCCGGCGTTTCCTCCGACGGCTTGGCAAGCACAGACTCCGACTGCACCACAGGAGATGAAGCGCCAGACTGAGCAAGCGCGGCAGCGGTCACCTCACTGCCGGTTGGAGCACGCGCGGCAGTGGTTATCTCACTGCCGGTTGGAGCACGTGTTGTAATATCCTTCTCCAACGTCCCACCAGCAGGGAGTTCTATGTATGTCTGTGGCTTCCCCTCTGGATAAATGTCATAGCGGTTCTCCATCCAGCGCCGCATCTGATACTCATTACCGATGTAGCGTGGATGTGGCCTCCAATGACCTGGTGCGACGTTACTTCCCCAACGGTAATCCAGCCATGGTGATCTTTCAGGAAGCCCACGTATAATCGTGCGCATCGGCGTACCACCACCACTAATCGCCCCAGCACCAGGCTGGACAGGCGGAGGTGGTGGAGGAGGAGAGGGTGTTTTACCTTCGCCGCCGGCTCCGGTAAATTTCATCCTGTAACCTCACCAAATACTCACGCAGAATGAATTTTGGAACACGCGGAGGTACACTGCGCGGGCGTTCAGGCTCAGAGCGCCGCTGTGCTTCCAACGAGGTGCGCAGAATCTTGTACCATGCCTCAAATGCGCCACGATAACCGCGCTTCACGTCGTTTATCATGTCAATGCCACGTTACGCAACATTCCACCACGCATTGGAGTGTTCTGACCAGGCTGCAACACAGCGCGTGCGCCTCCGACACCACCCCACTCAGGAGGACGGTTCATTGCAGGATTGACCAGCATGCGCGCGACACCTATCATAGCCGCCATCGGATAATTGCCTGCGGCAGCTGCAGCCTGTGCCTGCTGTTCGAGCGTGCGCAACGCATCCAGTGCACCAAGGCGCTCGGCAGCGGTGGGCAAAGCCATCCTACCACCAACCATCCGCGGCGCGCCTCCAGCCGCGATCTGTAGGTAAGAACGTAACCAATTCATCGCCTGCGCAAACTGTTGTAGGTTTTGATTGTTCTGGATAAGGTTAGGAACATTGCTAGCAGAAGTGCCAAATGCCCTTGCAATTACCGCTGTAGGGTCGAATAGGTTTGCCATTGCAAGGAAGCGATCTTGAGTGACGTAGGCGATCCCAGGGATGCGTTGGTTTGCTATCGACGGCGTGTATCCTGACCGACCGGGTTCAACACCTGGAGGAGCAGGCGGAGGCAGGTTCGTATAACCACCATACGTCTGATGTTCCTGCTGCGCAAGCCACTGTGCCATGCGCGCCTGTGTGTAAGCATCCAAATACGGAATAGCGCTGTTTATGACATTGCGCAGCGCCGCGCTTGGATCATGCTCCAACATCTGCCGTGTCAATGTTGGCTGCTGCAGCCAGTTCGGCGCCATAGGCCCCTGCGGGTAAAAGCTTACCCCCGGCCCATTGGGAAGCCCCACCCACATTGAAGGGCGCAGTCCACGATGTCGTCTGGTACTCATCGGACCGTATAGTGGAGCCACAGGATGTGGGGGAGGAGGCGTCCGAGACGGAGGTGGCTCTACAATGTTGCCAGGCCCAATGATCTCTCCCTCAACATCCTCTACAATCGGTTCTACTACAGGCATCTCACACCCCCATTCCAGGTCCGGAGATCGGAAGCGTTGTCACCTCATAACCACTCTGGCCGCCACCGCCGCTCTGCTGTGCCGATCTATGTTTCCTACCGCCACCGCGCCCATGCTGGTTCCACGGTTCACCCCAACCGTGCGGACCCCATCGACTCGCCAAGAAGCGGCCCCAACCGGCCCCAAGCGGCGCGCCAAAGAACGCGGGGTTGTCGTAATCGTACGGACCCAGGCCGAAACGGTTGGCATACCACTCCGACTTATATTCCTCCTCAGTCGGCGGGCGCCCATTCTGCATCATGAAACGCATACCCCAATCGCGTGCTGCCACATTCTCACGCAAAACCTCAGTAGGATGAAATGACCCGGACCACGGAGGATAACCATGCTCATGTGTAAACGCATCAACCCATGCATCGAACTCCTCAAACGTTCCAGGCCACATCGAGTCAACCTCACGCCAATTAACAAACTCCGCACCGGTTCCGGGGAGTTTGCGTGCATAGTAGTCAGCTAATTCATTAGCGGACTGTGGCGTCCCGGCTGGAGGCGCTGCCATACCAGCAGCAGTCCCGGGTAGCGCCCCCGCCGTTGTGCCTGTGACCGCAGTCTGTGGTGCGGCAGTACCTGTCGCGGCGGTCGCACCAGCTTCAGTTCCAGTAGTTGCCACCGGGGACGTCGCAGCGGCTCCGGGCGGCATGTAATACGCGACGTTGGAAAGCGGTGTCACACGCGTAGTACCCACGTAAGGCCTATTGACATCATACAGGATGCTCGTCCCCGTCAAACGCACATCCGGAGCAGCTGGCTTCTCATTAGCAGGATTAACTACTACATTCACCGTCGGAGACGCCGGACCACCACTATGACCCGTAGGCAATGCGTTGAACAGCGCATGGGTAAGATATGGTACGATCACATCGTCCCTTAGTGCTGCGAGCAACCCTTGTGCACCTTGGTAAATGTCTGGCCAAGTGAACATCCCACGCCTAGGCTCTTCACCAGCCGGGCGAGGAGGCATAGGTGGTCTTGGTACTACACCACCGCCAAAATCTGGCTCCACGGCAGGCATAGGAGCTGGCGTGAACATACCACCATATCGCGCCGTTGCAGGTGGTACAGGGGCAGGAACAGGCCCACCAGCAGTTACACCTACCTGCGCAGGGGACGGTTTGGGTTTCCCTCCACCACCCTGCGTACCGACGCCAGTAGGAGTAGGAACAGGCGTAGGAGTGCCCTGCGGAGTGGGGGAGGGCCTCACACTAGGCACCGGACGGGAAGGCCTCGCCCCAGGCGTAGGAGTGCCCTGCGGAGTGGGGGAGGGCCTCACACTAGGCACCGGACGGGAAGGCCTCGCCCCAGGCGTAGGAGTGCTCTGCGGAGTGGGGGAAGGCCTCGCATTAGGCATCGGACGGGAAGGCCTCCCCCTTGCTGCTCCAGGTACACCCCGGACCCGGGACTCCCGCGGGCTGTCTTCACGTGTGTTAGGAGTCTGTCGCGTTACCTTCGATCCACCACCAATAAGCGCCATGTCAACTTACTCCTTTACTCCTTAACCGTGCGACCGCGTTTGCGCTTGCGCTTCTTTGACACACCGGCGACGCGCAATGCAATCGCCACAGCCTGATCGAACGGACGTCCCTCATCAATGAGCATACGGATGTTGTCATGAATGTCCTTGCGCGACTTACCCTTCTTGAGCGGCATGGTCAACTCCATCTGTAATGTGTTAAGAAATAATAGGCCAGAAACATGCCCTTAATCAGAAGATACCACTTAAGCCATCTCATCGATCGGTCCTCCCTCACGCATGTTGAACGGCAATCCCATGCCCTGCTCCTCCACAGGATTGCCCATCACCGCCTGTGGCATGCCCATGCCAACCTGACCCAACTCCTCCGGCTCCGGGGCACGCCCGCCCCCGGACGCTTCACCACCGATCTTCTGTTGTACCATCGACATGATACGCTCAAGCACGACGGGCGCATACGGTGAACCCTGCTCCTGCAATACATTCGCCATGGCAATGAGCCGCACCAATGGATCACGCATGATCTCATCCGCCATGACACGCTGCTTCTCATCCTCTGGCTGCGCGATACCGAAGTAGTGCTCAAGGATGTAGTCCATCGACACCGGCGGCTTGGGCAGCGACGCCAGCTGCGCACCGATGATGGCAAGGCGTTGCTCATCACTGGCCTGACGCTGCTTCAGATAAGCATCGACAACCATGCCTTCCGTCTCACGCCCTGCAAGCATGGACTCCAGCGTACGGCCGCGCACCTGCACAGTTGTGGCGATGTGTTGATGGTATGAGAACGCACGCAACAAGCGGAACAACATCTCGCCGACATTTCCATATAACAACTCAAAATTCGAGCGCGGCGTATCCATGCGCAGCGTGTCTGCACCGATCAGCTGGGACAATCCATAACCGCTGATGCGCGATGAAACCTGCCCATACATCGCACTGCTGAACGTCCCCTGTGACTCCTGGACGTCGATGTCCTCCAACACGCGCCACACGTCTGGGGGATTCCCCGGCCACTGTGGAAATTCAATACGCTCGCGTTCATCCGTGAGGTTAATGATCTCACCCCATGTTCCTGTTATGGAAAGTGGCGTCGCACCGCGGTGCACAGGTGGAAGGTTGGCAAGCATGTCCACAATGCGGAACACACGCGAACGCATGTATTCCTCACGTTCCACCGACCATAGGATCGGATAGACGAACGGTAGATACGCCAGCGACGACGTGTCGTGATCGACCTCCTTGAATGCGCCGATCACAAATGGGATGCACGGATACCCGATGGCACGCCGGGGAAGGACTTCCTGACCGTCATACACCACCATATAGTGCACATCGCCGTTGTCGTCATATCCCCACCACTCCAGGTACAATGCCTCCCGTTCCATTGCAGGCACCGAAGGCCCGCGCTCTCTGGTAGGACGCGTCGGCGCGGGAGGCATGGTGGCTCCCTCTACGTCTGACCACTCTCGGTAAACGGCGGAATAGGGGCGCATGGCGGCATAGACAATCTCAGAGAACGGCGTGTCCTCCACCGGCGCGCCGATCGGGTAGACACGATCCCAATGGAGCACATCCAGACGTAAGGGAATGCGTCCATCAGGATATGTCGCTACAACCCACGCATCTCCGTCCGGCGCCTCGATCGTACGCATCTGTGGCTCTGGCGCATTGACGTCCCACGTCACACGCACCACCACAGCCCCATCCAGGATGCACCGGAAGCAGATGCGCCGGAACAGATCAGCGTTGCAGCGCCGCGAGTTGGCGCGCCACACACCGAGCAGGAATTTCTCCGCACGCGACGGCAGGACGTCGTCCGTGCTGCCGGGAATGGTGACCCGGTACTGCGGAGGATACCCGCTCAGGATCGCGGTGGCAATGTCCACCGCGTTCTGCACACGATTGCTGGAGCACCAATACTCCGGAGCGACCGCGCGCCGCCATGCCGTCGCACGCTCCCCCAGGAACGTGCTGGTGCGATCACGCTTCATCGCGTACATCTCGCGGCATAGCTTTACCAGCTCATTGCGCTCACGGAATATCGTCTGCGCGTAGTTGAAGCGCTCCAGTATCTCAGCAGGTGTTTTAGGGAGAAGATTCATCCCACACTACTCAGAATATCCACAATACGGACAACGCTTCACGTCCTTGAAGGTCTCATACCCACAGCGGGGGCATTTGGTGAATCCAATGCGTCGGCCTAACATGACACACTTCTCCTTCCAATGTCGAACATATGAGGATACTTCTCACGGAAATACCAATCAGCCTCACGCCATACACCATCGAACGGCACACGTACCGCAGTGTCCTCCGATGCAATCCCTGCGGGAAGCTGGAACACAACCCCGCAGTCCTTACATCGCACCAGACAGCGCTTGCCATCCGACGGATTCCATCGTTCAAACCGTGCATGGCAACACCGATCCATCGCACTCACTCCATTAAAGGTGGCAGTGGAAGCGTCCCCGGCGACGGCGTCGTGGTGGTCCGTCGGCGCAGCGGGCCGGTCGGAGCGGCACCACCCGCCATCGTCATGCCCATCGCAGCGGCTGTAGGCACAGATGGTGGCGCGATGGGCAACGGCTCCGCCTCCTCATTCACAACATCAATTCCAAGCAGGCGCTCGATCACACGCAGACGTCGATCGAGGTCCTCAATTGTAATGGGAGCGTCAGGGGCTCTTTCCATTAATTAACCCTCCACACAAGGCGATCTCGCACAGTCTCTACTGCCTGTCCCAATTCATCAAACACCCAGAAGCGCCGCCGCGGACGTTCCGGCATGTTCTCGGAGACATTATATCCCTTCGATAACAAGCTGTCAAGTAGTGGTTGGAGGTAGTTCACCGCCTGGGTGAGCGCATCCACACGGTCGTCGTGTGCCGCGAACGGGAACGCACTCAACTCCTCGATAAATCCATCTGCCCATGGTGGCAGGGTGTTGGGGGAGGGGTAGAGCAAGCACAGCGCCTTCAATCCGACCCAGCGCATGGTGTACTGCGCACGGGATACCTTATCCTTATCCGGCGTGATGGGGATGATGTGATGCATTGCCAGCCGGGGGTCGCGCCGCAGCGATTTGAATGCGACGTTCTGCGACGCCACTGCCTCCACCAGGATCACAACCTCCTTCCCGTCCTGTTGTGCAATCGCGAGGATTTTCTCCGCGGACTCATTCCACTCCGCACGCCAGCGTGCACAGTCCTCAACGACCAGCAGTGTATGCCCCTCCTTATGATACACCGTAAGGAGCAACCCGACCGTGGCATCGGCGTGCTCGTCCGCGCTGAACGCCAGGTCATAGGAACGCACACGTGCAGCGACCTTGTACCCTTCCTCGACCAGTTGTGCCTGCGTCACCGCGCGGATGTTGGCACGCTCGAACATATTCCCCTGCGGCGCGACCGGGGAGCATTGGTACAGCCCTTGGTATTGGTAGCCCAACAACTCCTTAGCACGCTGCAGGAACTCACGGTCATAGCCCATCTCCGGCCACAACGGCGTCCCGCGTGGCCGTCCCAACGCGTCGGGGAAGACATACTTCCGGGAGAACGGATCGAGCGCATTCACATACGCTTCATCACATGTTGGATCGGTCCACGTCCCCAAACTCTCCGCGGGCAGCGCCAACACACGGAAATCCTTCCCCTCCGGGGAGTCCAATATCCGCCCTGCCAGATCGCCCTCCGCCCAGTGCGTCATCACCACCAACACCTTCCCCTCACCGACGAGGCGTGTGCGCGCGGTGGTGGTATACCACATCCAGTTGCGCTCCTGCACGCTGGGCGAAACCGCCTCCTCGAAGTTCTTCACCGGGTCATCGATGACGAGCAAATGCGCCCCGTACCCGGTGATGCCACCGCCCACACCTGCGGCGATCATGGTATCCCGGTACCCATGCAACGCCCAGCGGAACGCCGCACGTTGATTTGCGGACACGCGCACACCGGCAAACACCTCCCGGAACGCCGCACGCCCATCGATAATGTCGCGCACTGCGATGCTGAACGACTCCGCCAGCGTCGCGGTGTGCGCGGTGATGATAACACGATGCGCTGGATTCCTCCCCAAGTACCACGCCGGGAAGAGCTGCGTGCACGTCCAGCTCTTCCCGCTGCGCGGCGGCATCAGGATGATCAACCGCCTCACCTCCCCCTCGGCGAGCTTCTGCAGGTGCTCCGCGATGAGCCGGATGTGCGGCGGCGCAGCATACGTCGGCTCCATCAGCTGCGCGAATGTGATAAAATCCCGCCGCGCCAATGCCAGCCCGGCAGCACGCCGCAGCTCCTCAGGGTCGATCATCCCGGCGCCTCCGTCTGCGCAATGCGCCGCAGGTCGTCGGTGTTCAAGCGCTCGTCGAGCATGTCGACCAGCGTCGTCATGTCGACGGGCGCCATCGCCTGGCTGCGCGCATCCACAAAGACGTTGTTGTAGGACAGCTGCACATGATACATCCCACGCTGGTGTTCGAGGAGGATTTTCAACAAGAGCAGGGTCGAGCGCTCGGAGAGCTGGTCGCTCTTGAGCATCTGCTGAACCTTGCGCACCGTCTGCATCGTGAGCGTGTTCAGGCGGCGTTCCAACACAGGTCGGGGCTGTTGGGGACTGTAGAGCTCACGGCGCAGCTTGCGCACATAGGCCGGGGAGACCTGAAAGCGCGCCGCAATCGCTACGACGTCATCTTCACCGGATTTGAGTGCTTGGATGATCTGCTCCTTCACAGCTTTACAATAACACAACCCGGGGAAAATGTCAAGGATGGATTTGGAGAGGATTTGGATGGATTTTGTATGGATAAATGTTGATTAGTTGCGGATTTGAGGAGGGGGCTTAGCGAGCCAATACCATATCCCATGCCAACCAGTCCCGTGGCAAATCTGCTGTCGCAGATTTGCCGAGGTTTTCGCAGGAAAGCGTAGATTTCTGGCGAATGGCGATCGGCGGATGCATTATGTCAAGTTGCGCGCACGGCCAGCGTCAGGTTGGCACACGCACTTGACATAACACGCCCAGCGTCAGGTTGGCGCTAGGCTACGGTTGCAACCCCACAACCCCTGTTACCCCACCCCAGCACCAGTGGGTGCTGGTGCTTTTCCCTCACCCCAACTTGACATAACCCCTACCCTGGGGAGGCCGGCGCCGCACGTCGCGGGATATGCGACACAAGCCACCCTTCCCCAACCCAAATTGACATAATCACCCCTACCCCCCACCTGATGCACAGCGCCACAGAGCAGGCCGGCCAATTCGTGCCATTAAAAACACGAAATTGGTGGCCGAACCTCTTGACAAACGCAACACGTTGTGGTATAATGTGGGCAAAATAAAATACAGGCCCCGGCTCCGAGGCAGGGGGCTGGTCCTGGCAAAAAGTCTTCTAATGGGAGGTAAAAAAGAGATGGAGGACAAGTTCGCTATCATGCACGTATCCGTCTCCGAAAACGGATACATAAGATTGCAAGGGAGCTGTTACCAGAGAGGGGACCATGTCATCGTCGACGGGCACGGCCAAAGCTATGCCAAGGTACCTCTAGACTGGTGCTTCATCGAAGACGAAGAAGGAACGTTGATTATCCACGTGTCAATGCCCTCACCGAAAGATGGGTAACCCGCAGCGCCCCGGCCGGGGCGCATGAAAAGTACCGGCTGAGGGCTTCCCAGGCGTAACGCCTGCAATAGCCCCCTAAGCGACTTTCCAACGCAAGGCCGTAGGTTGTGGTCTACGGCCTTTTCATTTTCACCCCACCCCGCACCCCACCTCTTTTTCGCCGGGGCGAAACCACCGTCGAGGAAGGTGCGCGCACCTTCCCATTGGCCGGCCTCATCTGGCCGGCCGAACAAGGCGTACCAGATGTGTCCATCAGTGCAGGCGTGCGCACATTCAATTACATCCATTGGTGCAGGCGTGCGTCCATCAGTGCAGGCGTACGTGCACATTAATGCAGGCGTGCGCGCATCATCAGTAGGTAATGGGCAAACCGTATTCGCAGGCAGGCCTGCCCTCATCGCCCATACCACTTGACATAATCACCCCCCCCCCCCCCCCCCCCCCCCCCCCC
>Ga0209162_1002949_pt1 | contig 14259 bp, 10 predicted proteins | sample YNPNPMetaG_FD_187121 | JGI IMG/M metagenome (GOLD analysis project Ga0209162, IMG submission 187121) | Anoxygenic and chlorotrophic microbial mat microbial communities from Yellowstone National Park, USA - YNP NP MetaG (SPAdes) (version 2) ... | reverse complement strand
CTTCAACTCCATCCATCAACTCACCCACACCCTCCCCATCCACAGCCCCCTCCGCGCCCCCCTCCGCGCCGCCCTCATCCGTGGCCTCCGTGGCTCCCTCCGTGTCGGGCCCATCCGTGGCCTCCGCGCCCCCCTCCGCGTCGGGCCCATCCACAGCCCCCTCCGCGCCGCCCTCATCCGTGGCCTCCGTGGCTGTATCCGTGTCGTGCATCCCTCGTCTGCTCGCTTCCCTCCCGCGCTACGGCATCATCGCCGACGTCCGCATCGGCACCCATTGGACCGTCGTCGTAGCCGAAACACCCGCGGGCCGGCGCGCCGGCCTGGCGGCCACCCTGATCGTGCACGACCTCGAACATGGCCGGCCCGCAGTGCGCGATGCCGGCCGCCTCATCGGCAGAGACGCCCGAACACTGGCCGAACTGGCCCTTTCCGACAGCCTGACGGAACGAAGCCTGGGCTTTGCCGCCATCAACGCCCTCTTGGAAGTGGACGAAGCGCGCTGCGTTGACCTCAATGCAGAAGAAGCGATCATCGCGCGCGGCAGGGGGCGACGGGTCGCCATCGTGGGCCATTTCCCCTTCGTGCCCAAAGTACGCGAGGTGGCAGAGAAATGCTGGGTCCTGGAGCTCAACCCTGGACCCGACGACCTGCCCGCGCACATGGCGCCGAAGATCATCCCCCAGGCCGATGTCGTCGCCATCACCGGCATGACGCTGGTCAACGGTACCTTCGATGGCCTGATCGCCCTCTGTCGGCCAGATGCTTATGTGCTGGTATTGGGCCCCAGCACGCCGTTGAGCCCGTTATTGTTCGACTACGGCGTAGATGCCATCTCCGGCACGGTCGTGACCGACATCCCGGCCGTGTTGACGGCCGTGAGCCAGGGCGCCACCTTCCGGCAGATCACAGGCCGGCGCCTGTTCACCATGACGCGTGAGATCTCAAATTCCCAGCAGGAGGCCGGCCGGTGAAGCCACCTTTCGACCACTTCGATTTCATCGCTCCCTGGTACGATCGGCTGATCGGCCGGCCGGCCCATGATCCGCTTGCGGACTTATTGGGGGTCGAAGCCGGACAGTGGCTCATAGATATCGGCGGCGGGACAGGACGCAACTCGCGCGGCCTGAGCGCCCTGGGCGCGCACGTGGTGATCTGCGACCTCTCGGCGGGCATGGCGCGCCAGGCGCGACGCAGAGGAGTGTTGGCTTTGCGCGGGAACGTCGTCCATCTGCCCTTTCGTTCCGACAGCGCCGACCACCTGCTGGTAGTGGACGCCTTTCACCACTTCGTACAACCTTCCCCCAAGAAGGGTTCAGCGTTCTGCTCGTCTTCACCAAAGACAATGCCGGATGACCGCAGAACCACTGATCATGCAGCAGCTCCACGATCATCCGGCGCACATCCATCGCCCGGCTATTTCGTGGCGGTCGGCGTTGCCGCCGGGGTCGGGGTCGGTTGCAGGATGAAGTTTGCTCGGCCGCGGGTGACCAGCTCGCTGACCGAATAATCGTTTACCTTGACATAATACGACGACTCCGACGACTTGATGATGTAAGTGCTATCCGTCGCGTCGCGGGCGCCGATGGTGAGCGTGTACGTCTTCTCCTGATTGTCCTTTTTCGTCTTGAAGGTCACCACCGCGGCCGGCTGCGCCATGCCATAGGAAGGTTGTTCGCTCTTGCCCAGTGGCTGCTTCATGCGGATGCTCGTCGCATAGGTGAGCACCGTAGAGAAGTTGTTTGTGCTGAACACCTCGCCCGGCCCGACCCCCTGCATCGTCCACTGACCCTGCGCATCCTTCGCGAAGACGAATTCGCCGTTGGCGTTTTTCAGCGTGAGCGAAACGACGTCGCTCGACGAAACCTCCAGATAGGACGCATTGATCCAGGAAGGCGCATCCGCGTTCAGGTCGAAGGGCGCCAGGTCGGCCGCGATGTAAACATCCTTTTGGCCGGCCACCCGCACGTGCGTCGCCCGGCCGCCCGCGCTGGAGCCGAAGTAGAGCGTGTAGCCGGTGCCCCCTGCCGTGCCGATCTCGACTTTGCGTTGGAAAGCGTCGTCGGCCACCTGCAGACGCTTGTAATTGGCTTCGTTTTGTGCCACCGAGCGGCCGGCCTTGAGCCCGGCCAGCTTCGCTGTGATGGGCGTGATCTTCGTCGCATCGGCCGGGAAGTCGTCGGCGTCGGCCACCACCCAGCCCGACGCGGCCTTCGCCAGGCGGATGGTTGTGCCGCGATCATCGCGGATCGTCAAAGAGGTGATGTCTTCGGCCTTGATGCCGCCGAGCAGCGGCGCCGCGGCCGCCTGTCCCGACGAGGGCAGGACGAACACCACGCCCACCAGAATGAGTTGCACGACAAGAAGTCCGATCAGGATCTGTTGTAGTCGAGTCATCGCCTTACCTCTGCGTCAGCACCATTGGCCGCTCATTGCGCCGCCGCACCATCCACACCACGCCGATCACGATGAGCGAGATCAGCGCAATGCCGTAGTTCAGCACCTCCCACACGGTCTGATCGCCGGCCTCCATCGGCTTGAGCACGCGCGCCGACGTGCCGCGCGCGCGAATGCCCAGCAGGTCCAGATCCTCCACCGACCAGTCCACCGCGTTCTGCAACAATTTCAGGCTGTTCAGATAGCGGTCGCCCGACATGTTCGCCGAGATCTGGAACACGATATCGGTCAGAAAGTCGCTGCTGCCGATCACCACCAGCCGCGCCGTGTCGGGCGACGATTCGATGACGCTGCCGGCCTGCGGCGTAGGCGTGGGGGTCGGCGCGGTCCCCTGGTCTTGCTGGCCGGCCGTCGGGGTCGGCGTGGGCACGGGCACCGGCTTATCCTTGAACGCGCTCTCGAACGACCCGCGCACCGCTACCGCCAGCGGCCGGGACGCGCGCTCCCCCTCTACCGGGAACCCGACGCCGGGATATTGCCGCAAGTTCGGCTGGATGTCGGGGTTGGTGCGCAACCACGAGTTGGCCGACGATTTCAGCAGCACCGATACCTGGCGCTCCTTGTTCTTCCCGGCGTCCACCGTGATCGGCGATGCAAAGTTGAGGGTGACCGCAGCGAGCTGGCTGACGATCGGGTGCGATTTGTCCATGCCGTCGGGCCGGATGTCCACGAAGAACGGGTAGTTGATCGCCTGATACTCGCGCACGATGGTGTTGCCTACCTGCCGATCCACCTGCACCGGGAACGGCTCGTTCTGCGGATCCATCACGATGGCCTTCTCGATGCGAATGCCGTAGCTGTCCAGCAGTTCGGCCAGGCCGTTTTCGATCGGCTTCAACGCCAGGTTCTGGCCGAGCGAATCTACCGTCAGGCCGAAGCTGCCGGTCGCGATCACCACCGAACCCCCGCGCATGAGGTACTGGTCCACCGCAAAGCGCGCCCGGTCGTCCAGATCGCGCGGCCCGATGATGACGAGCACATCTATATCGGGGGGCACCTGGCCGCCGGACAGGTCTACGCTGCGCACGGTGTAGTCGCCGCCCAGTTGTTGGCGCGCACGTTGCCAGGTGGCGATGTCCTGTTGCATCTGGCCGAAGATGTTCGGCACGGTCTGCGGTGCGGGCGACCACCAGCCGACCACCTTCAGGAAGCCGGTCGTCGAGCGTTTGAGCGCCGCCTCGATGGCGGTGCGCACGCTGGCTTCGCTGATCCCGCCCTCGGGCGCCAACACCTGCGTCTTGTCCCCGATCTGGAGGAGCATGTCCAGGTAGTACGACTGCGAGGAGAACAGAGAGGCCGCAATCGGCCGCAGCTTGTAGGTCGAGACCAGCTTCTGCCGGTTGATGCTCGCGTTGGGTGCGTCCGGGTCCACGATCTCGAAGCTGAACTTGCCCGCCGATTTGGCCTGCAGATCCTGCGCGACCTTCTTGACCGTATCCGGCACGTCCTTCAGGCCCTCCGGCAATGTGTTCGGCGTCACCACCAGGATCAGCTTGGCCGGCGCGCTCAACGAAGCAAAGACGTTGTCTATGCTCTGGAAGCCGTACACCACCTTCTTGACCGCCCGTGTCAGGTCGTACTCCAGGTTGCGGAAGCGCACATCGGGCTGGCCGTCGCGGCGGCTCTGCACTTCGATCAGATCGCGGAAGCTGAGCACGGTATTTTGGTCGCCGTAGCGCACCAGCACATCGAAGTAGCTGTTGATGACCGACGCCTCGTAGCGGCCGGCCACCTGGAAGGGGGTCGGCTGGATGTTGTAGGTCTGGTTGGCTTCCAGCTCCTTGTCGGGGTCCTTGGTCGGATCCACCACCTCGACGCTGACCTTGCCCCGGCCGGCGATCTCGTATTCGCGCAACATGTCGCTGAGCTGGGGCACCAGGGGCGCCAGGAGCGGATGGGTCTTCTCGCTCACGTAGGCCCGGATCGTCAACGGCTCCTGAAGGCCCGCCAGCAGCTCCTTGGTGGTGCGCGAAAGGCTATACTCGCGGCCGGCGGTCAGGTCGAGGCGCAGGGCGTTCAGCGGATAGAGCCACAGGTTGACCACCAGCAGGTTGGCGATGACCAGGCCGGAGGTGATCGCCACGCGGCGCCGATAGAGCGCGCTCGCCACGCCCCGGCTCCACCGCTTGCCGTCCACCGACAAGATATTGAGGGTCAGGAAGATGCCGGTCAGCGACAGGTAGTAGGCCAGGTCGCGCAGATCGATGACCCCGCGCTCGATGCTCTCGAAGCGGCTGCCGGTGCCCAGGCTGCGGAGCAGGTTGCCCAGCGTCCGGCCCACGAAATCGGTGACGCCCGAGGCGCCGAGCAGATAGAAGAAGCCGGCCACCAGCACGGTGGCGATCAGCGCCACGATCTGGTTATCGGTGCGCGAGGAGATGAAGAGGCCGATGGCGGCGTAGGCGGCCGCCAGCAGGAGCGCCGCCAGATAGCCGCCGATCACCGGCCCCCAGTCCAGGTTGCCGATCAACGAGACGGTGATCGGCAGCGGGATGGTGAGCGCCAGCGCCAGCGCCAGCAGCGCCATCACGGCCAGGAACTTGCCGAACACCAATTGCGCCTTGCTCACCGGCAGCGTCAACAGCACTTCGAGCGTGCCGGAGCGCTGCTCTTCGCTCCATTGCCGCATGGTGAGCGCGGCCACCAGAAAGATCAGGAACACCGGCATCCAGCGGAACAACGGCCGCACATCCGCAATGCCGCGCGCGAAGAAAGTATCTACCCAGAAGAAGGCAAAAAGCGTCACGCCCAAAAACGCGCCGATGAAAATCAGCGCCATCGGCGAACCGAAATAGATCGCCAGCTCCTTGCGGGTGATGGAGAGCATCTGTTTCATAGGCTATCCCTTATCCGTCATGCGTCAAACGTCTTTTACGTTTCACGTCTTACGTTTGACGTTTCACGCCTCACGCACTCGTCGCCAACTGATTGAACACCGATTCCAGCGTCCGCACGTCGCGTCGCAGCTCGCGCAGGGGCCAATCGCGGCTGCGGGCCAGGTCGTAGATCGCCGGGCACAGGTCCACGTCGCCCATGCCCAGGACGCGATAGAGCGGATAGCCATCGGCCGTGCGGCCGTGTTCGATGCCGCGCACGCCGCTCAGGGTGCGCAGCGCGCGCTCGGCGCCGTCGGTGGGCCGGCCCAACACCAGGATCGCGTCCGCCGTGACCTCCAGGTCGGCGAGTCGGGCATCGGCCTTCACCTGGCCGTTCATCAGGATGATGGCGCGCTGGCATACCGCCTCCACCTCCGAGAGGATGTGCGAGGAGAAGAGCACCGTGCTCGATTGCGCCAGCCGGCGGATCAACCCGCGCACCTCGACGATCTGAGTAGGGTCGAGGCCGACGGTCGGTTCATCCAGGATCAGCAGCTTGGGCTTGTGGAGGATCGCTTGCGCCAGCCCCACGCGCTGGCGATAGCCCTTGCTGAGCTCGCCGATCGGTCGGGTCAGGTGATCGGTCAGGCCGGTCGCCCGGACCGCCTCGGAGATGCGCGCCTGCTGTTCGGATGGCGGCACATGGCGCAGGTCGGCCATCATCTTGAGGTAGCTCTGCACCGACAGCTCGGCATAGAGCGGCGCGTTCTCGGCCAGGTAGCCGATGCGGCTTTGCACTTCCTGCGTGTGCGTCAATACGTCCAGCCCATCCACGCGCACCTGGCCGCTATCGGGTTGGAGATAACCGGTGAGGATCTTGATAAGGGTGGTCTTGCCGGCGCCGTTCGGCCCGAGCAATCCGACGATCTCGCCCGGCGCGATCGTCAACGATACATTGCGCAACGCCTGGACCGGGCCATACGCCTTCGATACGTTCTTGACTTCGATCATGCGCCCATTCCTCGCGATGTCAGTGTGTGGCAGGCCGCGCAACGAATGGCGTGAACACGTGAACACGCCTTCATTGTCGCTGCCACCGACCTGACGTATTATAGCGCGGACGGCAGGTTTTGTTCATTAATACTCGATTAGAGAATGTGACGGTTGACGCACGTTCGCGCGCGGCGGTCACTCGATGCGGTCGTCTTGCGCGCGCTGCCGAATCGTCTCCCAGGCGCGCGTGGCCTCGTCGGCGACGGCCAGGGGGATCGGCTCGCTGCTGTAACGTGCCTGCAAATACGCGGAGGTGAGGGCCGCGAGCGCCCGGCCGCAATCGGGCAATACCGCGGCGAGGAAACGCAAATACTCTTCGGGCGTCATGCCGGGCGCGCGCGGCAGGTCTTGCGCCGCGGCCCAGGCCAACAGCGCCTGATAGGTGCGCCGGACGCGCGCAGCCGGTTCGTCGCCGGCCACATCCACGAACGGCGGCGGCTGGGGCGCCGGCCTCCTGCGCCGGAACAGCTCCTGGATCTGCGCCTTGAGCAGATCCAGCGAAAGCACGCTATCCCGAACTTCTACCACATCTTCTTCGTGCAGGGAGCGAAAACGCTTGAACGCCAGCGCGAAGATCAGGATCACGATCCCGGCGATCAGGACGGCCCCGCCGATGCGAAGCGCCTGGTACAGGACGGGCGAGACGGTCGCCGGATGGGTCTCCACATCCTTCAGTTGCGCGCTCAGATCGGGCGGCGAGGGCAATCGGAAGCTTTCCCCGTCCCCTTCGCGGCGATTGCTGAGCAGCCGGTACAGCGGGCTCAACACGGTGAAGATGACCCACGCCACCACCATCAACACGTACCACAGCGCCTGCGCCAGCAGATCGAGCGCCGGCGACAGGGCGGCCAGGATGCGCCGCACCAGATCGGGCGTGAGGAGCTGCACCACCAACAGCCCGGCGGCCAACAACACGACGACCACGCCCACGATGGTGGCCAGCCAGTAGCGGCTCACCCGGAAGGTGGGATCGAAATGCTCTCGCTCGTGGCGCCGCGCGGCCCGCAAACTGGCCACCGCCAGGGTGATCAGGCTGATCGCCACGAACAACAGGGCCGGACCGAGCAACAGGCCGAGCGGCGCCCGGCCGAACGCCAGGCCGAGGGCCGCGGCAAGCCCCAAGCCGGCCATGCCCAACGCGAAGTTATTGGCATACGTTTCGTAGAAGATCGTGTAGCGGCCGGCCAATACGCCCCACCACCACAGCCAGGTGGCGATCAAGAGCGTCGGGATGCTCCGCAGCGGATCGTCCAGCGGCGCGGCCAACCAGCGCCAATCGGCCAGGGACGGCCGAACGCCGGGCGCGGCATATACCGTCATCGCCACCGCCAGCAGGCCGCTCGCCGCCACCAGCGCCCGGCCGAAGCGCTCCGACCACGCGTGACGGCGGTTGGCCTGTCCGGCGTAAGACGCGATCTGGGCGATGGCCGTGCTGCACGCCAACAGGCCGAAGACGGCCGGCCACGATAGCAGGCCATGATCGCCCGCTTCGGGCAGGACGCTGATCAGACGCAGCCATGCCCACACCCACAGCGAGCGCATCAGCGCCAGCGCATAGGGCAGGATGCCGTCATCTACCAGGTGCCACGGCCGCTCAATCAGTGTCCAGCGCATGCAGATCCAACTCCATCAGGTGCCGGTATGCTTCGTGGCCGCCGATCCAGAAGGCCGGCAACTCGTCCGGCAGGTCGGCCGGCGCTTCTTCTCCGATGGCGACCAGCGCGACCGGATGGCCGGCGCGGCGCGCATCGAGGAGCGCGGCATAGAGCGCCTCGCCGGCCGTCGCCGAGATCGCGATCACCGTGGAGCCGACAGGCAAGCCGCGCAGCTCCCGGTAGAGCAGGTCTTCCAGAGGCAACGTCGGATAACCCAAGACGCGCGCCAGCGCATCCAGGATGTCGAGCCAATGCGCCGGCCGCCGCGCCGGCGGCAGGCGCACGGTAAGCGCCTCGGCGTTGCGCCACGAGCCGTTGATGTACAGCCCCACAGCCTCGCGCGCATCCAGCAGGTAGCGGGCCAGCGATGCGGTGGCGCTGATCGCATACTCCAGGTAATCCGGGATCATGCCGGGCGAGTCGCGCACCGTGCGCAGATCGAGAAAGAGTGCGCTGGTGTGCGCCGCGGCCGGATCGAAGACCTTCGTTTGCAGCTCTCCGCGGCGGGCAGTGGCGCGCCAATGGATGAAGCGCGGGCTATCGCCGGCCTGATAGGGCCGCACGCCCGCAACGCGCAACGGATCCTCGCTGAGCCGGCGGAGCGCCTTCGCATCACCGAAGGGATGCGCGGCCGGCAGGCCGAGCGCCGTCACCGGCACCACCTTCGGATAGACGATCAACCAGTCCGGCTCCTTGAGCTCGCGCACCTGCTGGCGGAAGCCGAACATGTCCCCCGATTGCAGCTCGGCCGGGCCGAACTCCAGCGCGCCGCGGTGATCGGCCCGCAGCCGATACTGTTTGCGCACCCGCTCGTAGAACCAGAGCGACACCATGTTGTAGAGGATGCGTCGGCCCGGCTTCCAGGAATGGCCCAGGCGCCCCTTCGTCAACGTAATCTGCCCCGGCCACTCGTCTTCCACCTTCAGCCACGCCAGCGGCAGCGGCTTGGCATTGACGATCTCGACCGTCAGGTCGGTCTCTTCGCCGACGAACAGCCGCGGGGTCGCGATGCGGCGGGTATAGGTGACCTCGGCCAGGGCGTAGCGGTCCCACAGCGCGGTGATGCCGGCGACCAGCCCCAGCAGCACCGCCAACAGGAACACGAGCGGATTGCGCAACCAGACCGCCGCGATGAAGAGCAAGACGGTCAACCAGTTCAGGGCGCGAGTCATGCCGCGGCGCCTTCCACCGACCAGCTCTCTTCGACCGGCACCGCCACCTGGCCGGCGATCTCCTGCAGGATGGTCGCGGCGCTCCGGCCGCGCACGCGGGTGCGGCTGGTGACCATCAGCCGATGTTCGAGGGCCGGGCCGAGCAGGCGTTTGACGTCGTCCGGCACCACGTAGCTGCGGCCGCGCATGGCCGCCAGCGCCTGGCTGGTGCGGTAGAGCGCCAGCGCGCCGCGCGGGCTCGCGCCGAGCTGGATCGCCTCGTGGTTGCGGGTGGCGGCCACCAGCCGGACGATATAGGTCTCGACGGCCTCGTGGACGAACACCCGCCGCACGATCCGTTGCAGGTCGGCGATCTCATCGGCGCTTACCACCGGCTGGAGATCGGCCAGAGGGTTGCTCTCCCGGAAACGCCGCAGGATCGTCCGCTCCTCCTCCTCGGCCGGATAGCCCAGGGCCACGCGCAACAGGAAGCGATCCACCTGCGCTTCGGGCAGGGGGAACGTCCCCTCCAGCTCCACCGGGTTCTGCGTCGCCAGCACCAGGAACGGTCGCGGCAGGGGGTGCGTGACGCCGTCCACCGTCACCTGGCGTTCCTCCATCGCCTCCAACAGGGCCGCTTGCGTGCGCGGACCGGCGCGGTTGATCTCGTCGGCCAGGATGATCTGCGCGAAGAGGGGCCCCGGCCGATACTCGAAGGTGGCCGTGCGTTGATCGAACACGCTGACGCCCGTGATGTCGCCCGGCAATAGATCGGGCGTGAACTGGATGCGCTGGAAAGTACAGCCCAGCGATTTGGCCAACGCCTTGGCCAGGGTCGTCTTGCCGATGCCGGGCACATCTTCCAACAGGACATGGCCCTCGCACAGCAGGGCCACCAACAACAGCTCCACGGTCTCGTCCTTGCCGACGATGACCCGCCCCACGTTCTCCTTGATGCGGGCGGCCGCTGTGGCCACCCTCGCCAGTTCGGTCATGAGCTTGCTCCACCAAACAAAAAGCCTCTACGGGCAAACCCATAGAGGCTATCAGCCGATGCCATCGGCGTTCACAGCGAGCCTCATCGCTGTGAAGATCATTGTACTCCATGCCACAACTTTGTCAATTCGCGCCGGCTTCGTCGCGAATCCCGCGCAGGGCCGCAATGGACAGCAGGAACATCACTCCGTAGATGGCGAAAAGCAGCACGTAGCCCAGGCCGGGCGATTGCGGCACGTTGGCCGTGAAGTAGTCGGCGATGGGGCCGCCGATGTAGGCGCCCACCGCGCCGGCGCCGGCGCCCGCCAGGTTGGAGATGCCCAGGTAGCGCGCGGCCTCGGCCTTGGGCACCAGATCGGTCCCCAGGGCCCAGTTCGCCGCGTAGAAGAAGCCCGTGCCGACGCCGATGATCGCGCCGCCCACGAAGAGGACGGTCAGGTTCGGCGCGAGCAGCGCAATGAGCGTGCCCCCCAGCGCGATCAGCGCGCTGATCGCCACCAGTCGCTTGCGGCCGAAGCGGTCGGCCAGCCAGCCGCTCGGCAGGGCCGCCAGCAGGATGCACACGCCGACGATCATCATCAGGATCGCGGCCGGCCCGGCCGCCTTCTCCCGCTCCAATCCCAGCCGGCCCTGCAAGAAGTAGACCGCGAACCCCGACAGGTTGATCACCCCCACCAGGAACGCCAGCCGATTGATCACCCACCAGGTGAAGGACGGGTTGGCGCGGGCGACCGTCCGGCCGATGCTCACCTGCACGCTGAACCAGACCCCGACCGCGACCGCGATCGCCATGGCCACCAGCCCGGCCACCCCCATTGCGGCGATCTGCGCCGGCACCGAGGCCGCGCCGTCGAGCAGGCCGGCCAGATAGCGCACCGCGGCCCCCATGCCCAGGATGATGGCTGTGAAGAGGGCGGTCATCAGCAGCAGGCGGAGGAAGGGCATCCAGTTGAGTCGCTCCGGCCGTTCGGCCAATGGCCGCTCCGGGATCAACATGGCGACGCCCATGCTGAGCGCCAGGATCACCATCGTCGTCAGCAGGCCGCCCCACAGATTGCCGGCCGAGATCAGCCGCGCGGCGGTGAAGGAGATCAGGATCAGCGGCAGCGGCACCTCCAGGATCGCCTTGACGCCCGAGAAGCGGCCGCGCAGTCCTTCGGGCACCAGGTCGGGGATCAACGCCTGTTGGGCGGCCTGGCCCGCGTTCGATGCCACCGACATCAGGATGGCCGCGGCGAAGAAGAAGGTGAAGCCCGCCATGCCGGCCATGCCCGCGGAGAAGCCGACGGCGATCATGCTGAGCAAGACGACCAGGGTGCCGCCGAAGATGTAGGGGCGCCGACGCCCCCACGGCAGGGTGGTGTGATCGGAAAGCATCCCCCACAACGCCTGCGTGAGGAGCGCCACCATCAGCGTCCACAGGCGGATCGTGCCGAAATAGGTGCCTTTTTGCGCCTCGCCCACGAACTGCTGGACGAGCAACGGAAACACCACGCCGTTGGTCTGCGAGAGGGCCGTCAGGCCCAGGAAGAAGATGTTGATGGTGATGTAGTCATACCAGCGGAGGGGGCGCGCCATGGGGTTTCCTTCCTTTCGAGAATGCGATGGATGAAATCGAGCGTCAGTTCGAAAGCCCTGGCCTGTTCGATGCCCAGCAAGAGGGTGTGGACCGATTGTTCGAGCCAGTAGGTCTCCTTTGTGGCCGAACGCACGCCGGCCGCGATCTCGGCGGGCGCGCGCGGGGAAACGGCCGTGTCGCGGCGGCCCTGCATGAGCAGGAGCGGCTGCTGGATGCGCGGCAGGCGACGACGCACCGCGCGTTGCAGGTTCAGGAGCTGCACCGCGCCGCGCAACGGGTTCACGGGATAGCCCTGCCACAGCTCCGCGTTGCTCAGCTCGCCCTTCGGCACATAGGACTTGAAGGGCGCCATCAGGCGCAGGAGGAGGGCCTGCGCGGGCGACAGCGTGAGCCGCAGCGCAGGCGCATAGCACAGCACCGCGGCGACCTCGGGATGCTCGCTCGCCAGATAGAGGCTCAGGAGCGCGCCCATGGATTCGCCGCCCACGATCACGCGCTCGCAACGTGCGGCCACTTCGCGATAGGCCCTTTCTACGGCGCGCGTCCAGTCCTGCCAGGTGCAGCGATTGATGTCTTCCGGAAAGGTGTTGTGGCCGGGCAACAGCGGTCCGGCCACGGTGTAGCCGTGTTCGTAGAGGTAGCGGCCCAGCGGCCGCACCTCGGCCGTCGTGGCCGTGAAGCCGTGGATCAGCAGGATGCCGTCGGGGCCGCCGGGCCAGTAAAACGACTCCCCTTCGAGATGGGCATTGTGGATCATGCGACGCTGCATGGTTTGCCTCCTTATCTTCTGGCGAGATGGGCCAGGATGCGTTTGGGCAGCTTGCACACCATCGTGTAAGCCGGATCGTACATGTTGCCCAGGTCGTACTCGACGCATTGGCCCAGGAGCGTGCTGGCGCCGGCGATGTCCAGGCCGTATTCCTGCGCCAACCAGCGCAACATCTCGGTGGTGGCGTGCTGCACCGCCTGGTCGAGCGGCCGGGCATTGCCGAGCGCGAAGATGTAGTCGGCGTCTTCTCCGCGCGGCCAGCCGATTTCCTTGCCCTTCAGGACGTGCACGGTGAACTGCACATCGAAGGACGTCTCGATGCCGGTGCCGACGATCTCGCCATCTCCCTGGGTGGCGTGGCCGTCGCCCAGACAGAAGAGCGCGCCCGGCGCGAAGACCGGCAGATAGACGGTGCTGCCGGCCACGAAACGGCGGTAGTCCATGTTGCCGCCGTGCTCGGCCGAGGTCATCGTAGAGATCGCCTGCCCGCCCGCGGGTGCCACGCCGAAGCAGCCGAGCATCGGCGCCAGCGGCAATGCCAGCGCCTCCAGCCCGGGGGCCGGCTCGGCCGGCGTCGCGATCTGGCGTTGTCGGTCAATGCGCCAGAGCAGGCGCCGGCGCTCGGGCATTTGGCGCACGAAGCCGGGCTCCACCACATTCGGCGCGACCGGCGTGTAGGTGAAGCCGGTGTCGCGGTTGGGCAACAGGCGGTCGAAGTGGACCGCCAGCGTGTCGCCGGGCTCTGCGCCCTCGACGTAGAACGGCCCGGTGAGCGGATTGGGCCGCCGGCCGACCTGGTTGCCGTATTGATCCACCCCGTGCGCGTCGATGGTCGTGGTGACGACGGTGTCGCCGTCGGCGATGCGCAGGACGGGTTCGTGCGGCCCCAGCGTGTTGTGATAGTGGGTGGGCTGGAAGTGGTGCATGTGGCCGTCTTTCCTGGCTATCCTATTGTGCGAACCAAATGATATTGTTTCTTGCCCGAGCGGAGCACGACGAACTCGCCGCCGATGAGCTGGGCCGTGGATACGACCTGGCCGACATCGGCAACGCGCACGTTGTTGACATAAGCACCGCCGGCCGCGATGAGCCGTCGGGCTTCCCCTTTGGACTTGACCAGGCCGGTCTCGGCCAGAAGGTCCACGACCGGCTTGCCCTCCCCCTCGAAGGCGGCGCGGGGCAGTTCGGTGGAGGGCACTTCGGCGAAGATCTCGCCGATCTCGGCCGCGCTCAGGCCGTCGAGCGAGCCGCCGAAGAGCGCCTGCGACGCGCGCTCGGCCTGGGCGAGCGCCTGCTCGCCGTGCACCATGCGGGTCACCTCGCGCGCCAGCCGGCGTTGCGCTTCGCGCTGCTCGGGCCGCTCGGCCACGGCCAGCTCCAGCTCCGCGATCTCCTCGCGCGTCAACCAGGTGAAGTAGCCCAGGTAGCGGATCACGTCGGCGTCCTGCTGGTTCAACCAGAACTGATAGAAGCGGTAGGGGGATGTCCGCTTCGGGTCGAGCCAGATGGTTCCCTGTTCGGTCTTGCCGAGTTTGACGCCGTCGGCGCTGGTGACCAGGGGATAGACCAGGCCGTAGGCGCGGCCGCCCCGCACCTTGCGGATCAGCTCGACGCCGGCCGTGATGTTGCCCCATTGATCGCTGCCGCCGGCCTGGAGCGTGCACCCGTAGCGGTCGTAGAGCTGGAGGAAATCGTAGGCTTGCAACAACATGTAGCTGAATTCGGTGTAGGAGATGCCGTCCTGGCGCTCCAGCCGGCTCTGCACCGAGTCCTTGGCGATCATGTA
>Ga0209162_1002948_pt1 | contig 14262 bp, 8 predicted proteins | sample YNPNPMetaG_FD_187121 | JGI IMG/M metagenome (GOLD analysis project Ga0209162, IMG submission 187121) | Anoxygenic and chlorotrophic microbial mat microbial communities from Yellowstone National Park, USA - YNP NP MetaG (SPAdes) (version 2) ... | reverse complement strand
GCAGAGCGACAATATCACGCTCGATCGCTTCGGGCGTGTCGGTAGGAGCGTACCGACGGCGCACCTTCCCTTCGCGATCAACCAGAAACTTGGTGAAGTTCCACTTGATCGTTTGAGTCCCCAGAAATCCAGGGCGCTCCGCCTTCAGATACGCAAACAATGGATGCGTGTGCGGACCGTTGACGTCAACCTTTTCGAAGATCGGGAAGCTGACCCCATAATTGCGCGTACAGAACTGCTGAATCGCGTTGGGATCATCGAACTCCTGCCTGCCAAACTGGTCGCACGGGAACCCCAGCACAACCAGACCATCATTTTGGTAACGACGGTAGAGCGCTTCAAGACCGGCATACTGCGGCGCAAATCCGCATTTGCTGGCAACGTTCACAATAAGAAGCACCTTGCCCCGGTAGTCGCCGAGGGACTTCGGTGTGCCGTCAATAAGATTGGCAGTAATCTCGTAGATGCTCATAAGAAACCTTTCCAACACTGAGCCTGCGCCGGAATACGCTGGCAGCGTGATGCTTGCAATACCTTTGCACATAGTATGCACGGTTTTAGGTGAGATGTCAAACGATTGCCATTGACATCCCGGTTCTTAAGTGATAGCATATATCACACTTTCAATGCCAGGAAATGAAACACAATGCCACTCTACACCTACACCTGCCCGGAGTGCGAAATCGAGATCGAAGAGTTGCGACCTGCCGCGCGCGCCGACGACCCGGTTGAGTGTCCTGTCTGTCACGGGTTGTGCACCCGTGACATCAGTTCATTCAGTTTCCGCTCACGCAGCGCGCCGACGCCGGTGTACGCCAGCCCGCAACAGGTCGCCCGTGCGATCCATGGTCCGGGATGTCCGTGCTGCATTCCGCGTCGCCGGTCGTAACCATAATATCGTCCATGAGGAGGAGAAGCATGTCTGTAGAAGCGCCACTCCGCCCTGTGCCGGTCACTATTCTGACCGGTTTTCTCGGCGCCGGTAAAACAACGCTGCTTAACCGGATACTCCATGCCGACCACGGATTGAGAGTTGCTGTGCTGGTAAACGATTTCGGCAGCATCAACATCGATACGCAACTCGTTGTCGGCGTCGAGGGCGAGACGATCTCGCTCGCCAACGGGTGCATCTGCTGTTCGATCCGCGGCGACCTGCTCAAAACGGCGCTGCTCCTGCTCGACCGCGAGGAACCGCCGGAGTATCTGATCATCGAGGCAAGCGGCGTGAGCGACCCGTGGGCGGTGGCGGAAACGTTCGACCTTCCTGAACTGCGTCGCTTTTTCCATCTCGACTCGGTGATCACCGTCGTTGACGTGGAGTATGTGCGCCAGCAACAGTACTACGAGGACCTGATCATCCATCAGATCAGCGCAGCCGACGTGGTTGTATTGAGCAAAGTCGATCTGGTGAGCGCGGAGCAGCGCGCCGACGTGGAGCAGTGGGTGCGCCAGATCGTGCCCCGCGCCCGTATTCTCCCCGCCATCCACGGCGATGTGCCGATGAGCCTGCTGCTGGGCGTCGGGCGCTACAAACTGGACGTTCAACCGCCGGTCGTGTCCCGCCTCCATGCCCACGACCACGACCACGAGCACGGTCCGCACTGCGACCACGACCACGACCACCACCACGACCATACGACTGAGTTCAGTTCGTGGAGTTATGTCAATCATCGCCCATTTGCGCTGAAAAAGTTGCGTACCGTTCTGCAAGACCTGCCCGAAACCATCTTTCGCGCCAAGGGGATCATCTATCTTGCAGAAACACCGGGCCGCCGCGCCATTCTCCAGATCGTCGGCGTGCGGATTACGGTCTCGGTTGGAGAACCGTGGGGCGACACGCCTCCCGGCACGCAGATGGTCTTTCTCGGAATACCCGGCGGATTGAACGGCGATGCGCTTCAGAAGGCCTTCGACTCCTGTCTGACCGACGTGCCAGCACAGGAGCAGGTAGTGGGGCAACAATCGTGGTTCCGCCGCGTGTTCGGCGGAACGTGATCGACACAGTGCTTTACTCCGATGCGGGCGCGACGCCTGCGCTCCCAGCCTGCCTCTGCGGGCGCGACGCCCGCGCTCCCAGCCCAGGAGCACGCCGCTGCGGGCGGGACGTCCGCGCTCCCAGCCCAGGAGCGCCGCTGCGGGCACGACGCCTGCGCTCCCAGCCTGCTGCCCCTGCGGGCGGGACGCCCGCACTCCCAACCCAGGAGCGCCGCTGCGGGCGGGACGCCCGCACTCCCAACCCAGGAGCACGCCGCTGCGGGCGGGACGCCCGCACTCCCAACCCAGGAGCACGCCGCTGCGGGCGGGACGCCCGCACTCCCAACCCAGGAGCGCCGCTGCGGGCGGGACGCTCGCGCTTCCAGAGTCGTGCGAACTGAAGCCCTCACCGAGGGCATGGAAGCCTCATCAGGGGCAGGTTTTTTGGGAAGCCCCTGCGTGCCATCTTCCGTTTCAGGCATCAGGACGCCCAAACTCCCCCTTCTCCCACACGGGGAGAAGGGGGTTGGGGGGATGAGGGGCAAAGTGGAGTACAGACCGAAATTATGGTCTTTGAAGAAATAATCCGCTCCAGCCCGCGCAGGCGGGCTTCGCCGCGCATAGCCGAGGGCTTCAGCCCGACGGCTCGTGCGGTAGAGCGGATTATAGCAGTTCCCATAGAGATTGAACCAATTGGACGGGGTTGAACACTCCCAGAATCGCGCTACCAACACGGTGACCGAAATAAATTTCGGTCTACGCTCTGCCGGAAACGGGCGCCTCGCACGACACGCCAGACCCGGACAGGGGTCAACGTATCTGAGAACTGCTATAAACGCTCAATCTCCATGAGCCCGACGACCAGCGTTCCTCTCGGCTATCAGCTATCGGCTATCGCCTATCGCCTATCGGCTATTCATTCAGCTCGACGGCTCGTGCGGTAGAGCGGATTATAGCAGTTCCCATAGAGATTGAACCAATTGGACGGGGTTGAACACTCCCAGAATCGCGCTACCAACACGGTGACCGAAATAAATTTCGGTCTACGCTCTGCCGGAAACGGGCGCCTCGCACGACACGGCGGACAGGGGTCAACGTATCTGAGAACTGCTATAAACGCTCAATATCCATCATTTCGGTCGCCGGGCGGGGAGCACGATGGTGACTGCGGTCGTCCAGGGAGTGTTCAACCTTGCCCGAGATGATTTCGCGTGAGACACCCTCCGGTGAAGAAGAGACAACAGAACCCAAAACCCGTTGCGCAGTGCGTCATGGCGCGGTATAGTAGAAAAGGGACTGTGATCGTTCACAGGAGACTCATATGACACGCCTGCTACCTTCCACCTATACCAGGACAATCTATGCCCAGGTCGGTCCGTTGACCGATCTGTCGATGTATCACGCTCATCTCGCCCATCTTCCGAACGACATTGCCGATCTCTGCCGCATCATTCAGGGATTGCTGGTTCATGTCTTCTGGCATGGACTGGACGCATCACCCCTGACCGGAGATCGCAAACGAGCACTTCAAATGCGCCCGGCTGCTGCAAAACTGGCAGCCATCCTGGCGCTCGATGATCGACCCTTGACGATCGCCCGCCCGCCGGAACGACGCCTGGCGGCAACTTCCCGCGACTACAGCCTGCTCCTGGTAGCACTGCTGCGTCACCAGGGCATCCCGACGCGGGTACGCTGCGGTTTTGCCACCTTTTTCGCCCCTCGCCGCTACGAGGAACACTGGATGGTCGAATACTGGAGCGACGATGATCACCGCTGGGTGCTGGTCGATCCGCAGATGGACGATGCTCAACGCGCGGCGCTGAGTATTGCGTTCGATCCACTCGACGTGCCGCGGTCTCGTTTTCTCAGCGGCGGCGCTGCATGGCAGCGCTGTCGCTCCGGTTCGCTCGATCCCGCCCTCTTCGGTAGTCTCGAAAACCGGGGGATGCACGCGATCCGCTGCACATTGATCCACGACCTGGCGACGCTCAACTGCATCGAAATGCTGCCATGGGATCGCTGGGGTCTCATGCTGCCGCCTGACGAGATGCTGAGCGATGCCGATATCACGTTGCTCGATACCGTGGCGCACGTGACCATCGGCGCCCTGGCGACCCCTTCTCCAGAAGCGGTCGTAGCGCTGTTCGCCTCTGATGCCCGTCTGCGTCCGCCAATGCCGGTCGAGTCGATGAATGGCGAAGCGCTGTTCGACCTTCCTGCATGAACCTGATGGCGCCGCACCTGGCTGCTATATCAACCTGTTGCGCGCAACCCGGCTGCAATTGCATTGATCAACACCAGGACGCGGCGGAGGTGCTCCTCGCCTGCCTCGGGATCGCGATCACGCACTGCGCGCCATGTGCGCAGACGTGCGATCTGTTCACGATGCAGGCGGTGGAGACCTTCTCGCCGCAGTTCCAGTTGACGGGCGATGTAGGGGCGCTTCTCTTCGAGCGTTCCGCCATAGACCTGCTCAAGTAACGCACGGGTGCGCGCAAATTCGTCGAGGATCGTCTCAAGCATGATCATACGTGTTGTCGCATCATCGACAAGTTCCGCGTATGCGTGCATAATTGTCGTATCAGCGTTCATCACGCTGGTCGCCACATTTCCAAGCAGATAATGCACCGGCGCCCATTCGCGCATTCTCGTACACAGTTCGGCAAAGAGCGCCGGTTCTTCCTGCTGCACCATTGCCAGACCACTGCCAATGCCATACCAGCCCGACAGATAGAAGCGCGCCTGGTTCCAGCTGAATACCCATGGAATCGCCCGCAGATCGGCAAGGGATTGTGTACCGGTGCGGCGTGCAGGACGTGATCCGATCCGGCTTGCTTCGATTGCATCGATTGGCGTTGCTTCGCGGAAGAATGGAATGAATCGTTCGTGCTCGATCAGCGCGCGATAGGCTTTCTGGCTCTCCCTGGCGATCAGTTCGAGCGCCATCGCCAGGTGGTCGGGTCTGGCAGGCGCTGGACGGAGCGTTGCACCGGTGACGCCAGCAAGTAAAAGTTCGAAGTTATAGATGGCGCTGATACGGTTGGCATATTTCTGGGAGATTGTCTCACCCTGTTCGGTCATCCGCAAGTCGCCCGCCAGCGCATCCACCGGCAGCGCCCGGATGAAGCGACCCGTCGGTCCGGCGCCCCGGCTCAGTGTGCCGCCACGACCGTGGAAAAAGCGAATGCGCACGCCAGCCGCCCGCCCTTCGGCGGCAAGCGCCTGCTGCGCCCGCTTCAACGCCCAAAAACTGGCGCCGATGCCACCATCCTTGTTGCTGTCACTGTAGCCAATCATGACCTGTTGAACCCGTTCGGCGGCGCCCTGCCTGCGCCGTTGCCACTCAAGACTGCGCTGCACAATGGGATGCGCCAGATACTCGCGCAGGATCAGTGGGCTGCGCTCCAGATCATCGATGGTCTCGAAGAGTGGCACGATCTGAAGCGGACAAACCGGTCCTTCCGGCGTGCTGACGAGCAACCCTGTTTCACGGGCAAAGAGAAAGACGACCAGCAGATCGGAAAGTTGCCGTGTCATACTGACAATCAAAGCGCCCAGACCTTCGATATCGCACACGTGCATGTGCTCAACCAGAACGCGATAACAACTCAGCACCGATTCCGCCTCCGCTCCAAGAGGCACGCCGTTCCTGGTGAAGGGGCGCGGCGATTGCAGTTCGGCTTCCAGCAGCGCCAGTCGCTTCGCTTCGTTCCAGGAAGGATAATCGCCGCCGTCAATGCCAGCCGCCGTGAGCAGTTGTGCGAGCGCCCGATCATGGAAGGCGCTGTTCTGCCGGATGTCGAGCACCGCCAGGTGAAAACCAAAGGTGCGCGCCATTCGGATCAGCGGGCGCACATCGGATCGTGCCAGTCGAATGGCGCCCACAGCCACCAGCGATTCATCGAGGAGACGCAGGTCGGCGATCAACTCCTCAGCACAGGTGTAACGACCAGCATCAGGCGTGCCAGCCGGTTCAGGCAACCGCACCAGTATCAGATTGACCATTTGCCGCCAGGGTTCGTTGGGATTGCGTTCGAGCGCCTGTTGCCCCGCCTCGTCAAGTAGGGCAGCGTAGCGATGAATGGTCTCGGTAAGAAGATCGGGAGGATGCTGAAGCAGGTTCGAAAGGCTCAAACGGCGCGCGACGGCGGTCAACTGTTCACGCAACAGGTTGAGCGCATTGGCGCGCAGTTCGAGCAGCGCCATGCGTGTTACGTCGGCGGTCACCAGCGGATGCCCGTCGCGATCGCCGCCGACCCATGTGCCGAACGTGATCGATGGCAACGACTCGGGATCGTCCAGCAACGCCGGATCATTGCCGATCTCTTCCCAGATCTGACGCAGGCGCTGATCGTGCATCGCCAGCGCTTCGGGAAAGACGTTGCGCAGATAGTGAATGGCATTGCGCAGTTCTGCGGCAACATCGGGGCGTTTGAGAAAGATGTCGCCGGTGCGCCAGAGGCGCTCCAGGATGGCGCGCACATCATCGGCGATCCCTCTGCGTTCCAGTGGCGTCCACATCTGGTTCTCGGCTTTCACCAGTTGCAGATAGAGTTCGCGGTAGTGCGCCAGCACCGTTGCCCGTTTGGTTTCGGTTGGATGGGCGGTGAGCACGAGTTCTACACGGATGCGCGGGAGCGCAGCGGCAATCTGCGCATCGCTCAGTCCGGCATGGCGCAGTTGCACGAGTGTTTGCCCCCACAATCCGCGTAACGCCGCTGGTCCGTCGATGGTTTCCGCTGCGCGTCGCGTCTGCGCTTCGGCATTCTCTTCCACGAGATTGAGTAACTGAAAAGCGATGGAGTACGCCTGCGGCGCACGTTCGGGCAGTGGATCGGGGTGAGATACCTGACCTTTCCAGGGCAGGAGTGATCGTATCTCTTCGGCGTTGGTGGTATCCAGCACTTCGCAAAAGCGATCCATCAACCAGTGTAAATCGCGTTCCACCCGAGCCTGCGTCGGGATGTCACCTGTATTCATACCACCTCCGGGTAATGTACCTTCTCCGGTTCAGGGTAATCGCTGATAGATCTCCGTCAGATCGCGCAGACGCCTGGCGATTTGTTGATCAAGGGCGTCGGCAGGTATGCGCCATGTCCAGTTGTGCGTTCCCAGAGTGCCGGGCAGGTTCATCCGCGCCTCGCTCCCCAGACCGAGCAGATCCTGTACGGTTGTCAGCGCCGTATCTGCGACCGACATCCATGCCGTGCGGATGAATGCCCAGGCAATATCATCGGCAGTGCCGCACAGATAACGAAGCGCATCATGACGTTCGGCATCGGTTGAACTGCTGGTGAACCATCCGACAAGGGTGTCGTTGTCGTGGGTGCCAGTGTAGACGACGCACGCACGTGGATAGTTGTGCGGGAAGAAACGATCACCTTCACGGCGGTTGAAGGCGAACTGAAGGATACGCATGCCTGGAAAGCCGAACCGCGCCATCAGCGCATCGAGACCGGCGCGTGATTCGGGCGTGAAATCGCCCAGGTCTTCTGCAATGATTGCCACATCTCCCAGTGCAGATGTAACCGCCGTAAACAGCGCATCGCGCGGACCATCGACCCACCGCCCATCAATTGCGGTTGACGCACCTGCCGGGATTTCCCAGTAGTTGTAGAACCCGCGGAAATGGTCGATACGTACCACATCAGCAACTGCAAATGCAGCACGAAAACGATCGATCCACCAGCGGTATCCATCGGCAGCCATCACGTCCCAGCGGTAGAGCGGATGTCCCCACAATTGCCCGGTTTCGCTGAAATAATCGGGCGGCACTCCCGACACACAGGTTGGGCGCAGATCGTCATCGAGATGGAACAGGTGGGGATGCGCCCACACATCGGCGCTATCGAGCGCAACGAAGATCGGCATATCGCCAATAATCCAGACGCCCCGTCGATTGGCATAGCGACGCAGATCGTTCCACTGCGCGAAGAAGACCCACTGACGATACTTCTGCGCCTCGATGGCATCGGCAAGTTCATTGCGCGCCTGCGCCAGCGCATCCGGATCGCGCGCAGCGAGCAGAGCGGGCCATTCCGTCCAGGCACGCATGCCATACTCCTGTTTAAGCGCCATGAACAGCGCAACATCGTCGAGCCAGGCAGCCTGCGCCTGACAGAACTGCGCGAAGGGGGCACGATCGGCGGCAGAGAATGCCTGAAAACGCTCAAAGGCGCGGTCGAGCAGCGCCGACTTCCAGGCAATAACGACGCCGAAATCAACCCGTTCATCGGAACAGACAGGACGATCTGCCAGATCATCAACCGTCAGGTGTCCAGCGGCGAGCAGACGGTCAGGACTGATCAGCATGGGGTTGCCAGCGAATGCAGATAACCCCTGGTACGGCGAGTCGGCGAATCCGGTCGGGTTGAGCGGCAGCGTCTGCCACCAGGTCTGCCCGGCAGCGACGAGAAAGTCCACAAAACGGTACGCTTCGACCCCGACATCCCCGATGCCATACGGTCCGGGGAGAGACGTGGGGTGCAGAATCAATCCGCTCCGACGGGGAAAGGGTGGCATGTTTACGATCCTTTGACAAATGATTGCAACTTTGATTCGATATTGCAATAATTCGTCTCTTGATATATTCCGCCAGACGGCATTACAGTAAACAGGCAGCACTGCACCTGCATTCCCCGGAGGAAATATCAGGCGCTGCGCATTGACAGACCGCCGGACACCATTTCTGAAGACGATCCCGAATAAAGAGGAAGGAGCAATCTGTGCTTCGACGCCTGCTCGCTCGTCTGACGTTCCGCGCACCAGGATTATACAACGGCGGAGCATGGTTACAACAGAGTGCAATGCTCACGACAGGCATTGCGTTCCTTGTGCTGGCGCTGGCACTTGCTGGCGCTCCCTCAGCGCGTGCAGTGTACACCAGTCCAACCGGCGGACCGGTAACGATGCCTCCTGCAACACAAGGTGCAGCGACACCCTATCCATCGACCATTGAAGTCAACGGTGTCAGCGGTTCGATTGTCAGCGTCGTTGTACGGTTGAATGGACTGTCACACACCTTCCCTGACGATCTCGACATTGTGCTGGTAGGACCGTCCGGTCAGGCAGTTATGCTCATGTCCGATGTTGGTGGTGCAACACCGATTACAAACGTGAATCTTGTGTTCGATGCAACTGCTGCAAGCACCCTTCCCGATGCAGGACCGATTGTGAGTGGAACCTACCGCCCAACCAATATCGGCGCCAATGATCCAATGCCAGTGCATCCAAATCTGCCCGCCGGACCATACGGAACGGCGCTGTCGGTCTACAACCTGACGAATCCCAACGGCATCTGGCGGCTGTATGTTGCCGAAGATGAGAATGGATCGAGTGGATCGCTGACGTCCTGGCAGATTGACATCGTCACGATCGACTTGCAGGCAACACTGGCGTCAGTGCCGTCATCGGTGAATGCTGGCGATCCATTGGACTACAACATTACGGTAACCAATGCTGGCACCGATCCGGTATCGAATGTCACCGTTACGGGAACGATCCCCGCAAACACAACCTTCAATCAGATTACGCCACCTGGCGGGTGGACCTGCCCACCACCGGCATCTGGCGCCTCAAGCTTCAGTTGTACCGCTGCTTCATTTGTGGTTGGTGCCGTGACGTTCAATGTGCGGTTGAACGTCGACCCGGCCACTGCTCCCGGCACGACCCTGCCGCTCTCAGTGACCATTTCGTCAGCAATCCCGGAGGCGAACACCGCCAATAACAGTTCTTCTGCCACCGTCACCGTCACCACGTCGGCGAATCTGGAAATCGTGTCACTTACCGCACCTGCCAGTATCAATGCGGGCGAGAATGTTGAAGCCGTTGTGACCGTCCGTAACAACGGGCCCAGTTTTGCAGACAGCGCCAGTCTGTCACTGCCGCTCGACACGGATACGACGTTCGTCGCTCTGACGTCGCCATCTGGCTGGAACTGCACAACACCAGCGGTCGGCGAGACAGGAACGGTCACATGCACGCTTCCGACTTTTACGCTCACCAGTGTAGAATTCCGTCTGACCACGCGGGTCAAGCCGAATACGATCGCCGGTGCGACGATTGATAGCACCGCCACGATCTCATCGGCGACAACCGATCCAAACGCCGCCAATAATACCGGGCAGGCGACGACCAGCGTCACCACTCGCGCCGATCTGGCATTGACAGTATCGGACGAACCCGATCCGGTCAGCGCTGGTGCGCAACTGACCTACGCAATCACGGCAACCAACAACGGTCCCAGTAATGCCAGCGTTGTCACGCTCACGACCTCTATTCCGACGAATACCACATTCGTTGGACTTGATGCACCGGATGGCTGGACGTGCACAACGCCAGGCGTTGGAGATATTGGTCCAATCACGTGCACTGCCCCTAACGTTGATCTCGGCAACGTGACGTTTACGCTCAGAGTCAGAGTGAAGCAGGGAACGCCGGTTGGTACGACCATCACACTCAACGCAGGCATCGCCAGCGCGACGACCGATCCGAACAACGCCAACAACACGGCAACCGGCGAAAGCGTGGTTACAATCAATGCTGATCTGGGCGTGACCATCAGCGCCGACAAACCGATCATTCGTCCTGGAGAGACGCTCACCTACACAGTGAACGCTAATAACAGCGGACCAGAGTTTGCGAATGATGTCACACTCACCATGGCGGCGCCGACCGGCACGCGGTTCGTTGCGCTGCAGAAACCTCTGGGTTGGGATTGTACAACGCCAGCGGTTGGTGCGTCTGGCGCCATTACCTGTACGACTCCCGCCCTCGACGTAGCGACCGACACATTTATTCTCACAGTGACCGGCAACAATGTTCCCGATGACATCACGCTTACCAATACGGCAACGATCACGTCACCTGCAACTGACGGAAATCCATCGAACAATAGCGCGACGGTAACAACAGAACTCCAGGTCAAACTGCGCGTGTACCTTCCGCTGGTAACCCGGTAACACCGACGCTGTATCTGTTTGATTGGAACGGCGACCGCCTGAGCGCGTCTCAAGCGGTCGTCGGCTTTTGTGATACCATATGCGTCACCCGATACTGTTGAGGAGAGCAGCATGCACCCCCTCGATCTGACCTGGATTCGCGCACAGTTTCCTGCGCTGGCGCAAGAAGTGAATGGACATCCCGCCGTGTTTTTTGATGGTCCAGGCGGAACGCAGGTTCCGCAGCGGGTGATCGATGCTGTCGCCGATTATCTGATCCACCACAATGCCAATACTCATGGCGCATTTGCAACCAGTCGCCGCACTGATGAAACGATTGACGCGGCGCGCGCCGCTATGGCTGATTTTCTGGGGTGTGCTGCGGACGAGGTGGTTTTCGGACCAAACATGACCACGCTGACCTTTGCGATCAGCCGCGCATTTGGGCGTGACATTCGCCCCGGTGATGAGATTGTCCTGACGCGCCTGGATCATGATGCCAACGTCGCACCCTGGAAAGCGCTCGAAGCGCAGGGCGCCGTCATTCGGATGGTCGATATCGATACCGAAGAATGCACGCTCGATATGGCGGATATGGCGCGCGCCATCGGTCCGCGCACGAAACTCGTCGCGGTCGGGTATGCATCGAACGCCGTGGGAACGATCAACGACGTGGCGACCATCACACGGATGGCGCACGCGGTCGGTGCACTGGTGTACATCGACGCGGTGCACTATGCCCCACACGGACTAATCGATGTGCAGGCGCTCGATTGCGATTTTCTCGCGTGCTCGCCGTACAAATTCTTTGCACCGCACATGGGAGTTTTATACGGCAAACGTGAGCACCTGGCGCGCCTGCGTCCGTATAAGGTTCGACCCGCCTCTGACGATGTTCCTGATCGCTGGGAAACTGGAACCAAAAACCACGAAGGGTTAGCCGGGGTGACGGCGGCAATCGAGTACCTGGCAGAACTGGGGCAGCGCATCAAGCCAGCGACGACCCGACGCGCGGCGCTGGTGCATGCGATGGAAGCGATCAAGGCGTATGAACGCGGATTATCGGAGCAACTGATCGCCGGTCTCCTCGCAATTCCGGGATTGACCTTCTACGGCATCAGCGACCCGGCGCGTTTCGACATGCGCACGCCGACTGTGGCAGTGCGTCTTGCCGGATGCACACCGCGCGAACTTGCCGATGCGCTGGGACGGCGCGGCATCTTCTGCTGGGACGGCAACTACTACGCGATCAACCTGACCGAGCGCCTGGGCGTCGAAGCCGATGGCGGCATGCTGCGCATTGGTCTGGTGCATTACAACACAGCCGAAGAGATCGATCGACTGCTGGAAGCATTGAACGAACTGAGAACCGGGAACTGAGAAGATGTCCTGCGCCATTTGACAAACCTGTTGGTCTTGCGTATGATTCAAAGCAGTTCTGACGGGGCGTGGCGCAGTCTGGTAGCGCACAGCGTTTGGGACGCTGGGGTCGTGGGTTCGAATCCCTCCGCCCCGACCATCCATCCCTCATACTATTTCATTCAGCCCGCTCATGCGGGTTTTACTGGTCTACTCAAAAAAAGCCGCATCCAAACCACATTACCCATCGTATAATAGAGTGTAACAAGAGTGAGCGCCTCGGTGTCCTGAGGTCTATTGTCGTATACTTTGTGTCTATTGATTATTGACAAGGCAGGCGCCCTGAGTGTATGATTATGTCGGGTTCCTGGTATGCAGAGCCTGGCGGGCTCGTCGCCCCCTGACACGCGCACGAGCGCTCGACCAGGCTCGTTGGGCGCGCCTGTTACCTGAGAAGAAGAGGGCGCGGCTCCTCCCGACATGATGGAGGAGCCGCGCTATGTCTCTAGATGGAGTTGCGCCATGAGCCGAACAATGCATGAGCAGCATCCGTGGGATGAACTTGACGAGCGCCAGGAGATCGCCGGTGAGGGCGAGATGGCGCCGATTGCAGATATTGAGGAACTTGCAGCCGAGAATCTGGAGGAGACGCTGGAATCGGATTCGACCCTGGATTCGATCCAGCACTACCTGCAGGAGATCGGGCGGGTTCCGTTGTTGACAGCTGCCGAGGAGGTCGAACTTGCCGAGCGCATGGAGCGCGGCGCTGCCGCCGCGCGGCGGCTGGCGTCGGCAGAGGATCTCAGCCCGCAGCTGCGTCAGGCGCTGCTCGATGATGTCGCTGCCGGGCAGGAAGCGCGCCGGCATTTGATCCAGGCGAACCTGCGTCTGGTGGTGAGCATTGCCAAGAAATATGTCGGGCGCGGTCTCTCGCTGCTCGACCTGATCCAGGAAGGCAACATCGGTCTGATGCGCGCCGTTGAGAAGTTCGACCACCGCAAAGGCAACCGCTTCTCAACGTATGCGACCTGGTGGATCCGTCAGGCGGTGACACGCGCTATCGCCGAGCAGGGGCGCACCATCCGCCTGCCGGTGCATATGAGCGAGTCGGTCGGTCAGGTGAAGCGCGCCGCCGACCGCCTGGCGCAGGTGCTGGAGCGGCAGCCGACGCCGGAAGAGATTGCGACGGCGCTCGGTCAGCCGACCGAGCGTATCGAGCGGGTGCTCGAGGCGTCGCGTCGTCCGGTGTCGCTGGAAATGCCGGTCGGCGAGGATGGGGAGCATACGCTCGGTGATTTCTTGCAGGATAGCGATCTGCCGACGCCGGTCGAAGCAGCGTCGCACCAGTTGCTCCGGCGTGATCTTGCCGCAGCGCTCGACCGCCTGAATGAGCGCGAGCGACGGATCATCGATCTGCGCTACGGTCTGCTGGACGGGCAGCGCCGCACGCTCGAAGAGGTCGGGCGGGTGCTGGGGATGACCCGCGAGCGCGCGCGCCAGATCGAGGCGGAGGCGTTGCGTCGCCTGCGCGCACCCGACGTCGGTCTCCACCTGCGCGATTACCTGGAGTAGCAGGCGACTCCAGGCGCCCCGGCACAACACGGTTGCGCCCCGGAACATGTTCTGTTGTAGACGGTGACAGGCATGTTCCGGGGCGTATGCGTTTGCACAAGGCGTTTGAATGACGCGATATGGCATCTTCCTCTGTGCACGCTGCGTCTCCGCAGTGAACCAGCCTTTTCGCAGCGGGCTCACAGGATACATTCCTGCTGGAGCAACCCACAATCGTTCAGGAATGTTCCTGTTGCGCTGGAACATGCGTGTCCCCGCACCGCCTGGGTGCGCGGGCGTCTCGCCCGCATATACAGCAGTTCTCATTGAGGTTAAACCTCCTCGAACGACCGCAGTTACTATCGTGCCCCCTGCGGCGACCGACATGCATGTCGGTCGGTGAGAGAAGACATCCGACATCGTCCATCGTCAGGCGAGA
>Ga0209162_1002941_pt1 | contig 14282 bp, 12 predicted proteins | sample YNPNPMetaG_FD_187121 | JGI IMG/M metagenome (GOLD analysis project Ga0209162, IMG submission 187121) | Anoxygenic and chlorotrophic microbial mat microbial communities from Yellowstone National Park, USA - YNP NP MetaG (SPAdes) (version 2) ... | reverse complement strand
CACGTCTAATTTCTCATTCAGTGATCTATGTGATTTATACTGGGATTACTTCCTACACGGTGACCCTGATAACCCTCGTAAAGGCGTATTCCACTATGGTTTAATATGCGACTACGGACCTGATGTTAACTTCCCGTTCATAGGCTGGGATAACCTAGACTCACTCCTAGTATCAGCTCAACAACTACAAGACATGCTGCCAGGGTACAGTAGAGAACAACTTATAATAGGAGCTGTGATGCATCAACTAGGCACCACCCTGGGTTTACTAGCAGATACGCATCAAGGAAACGATAACCTAGAAGCAACGGTACCATTCACTGTTCAATGGTTAAAGTATAGGGGCTATAAGAGCTGCATGAACTACTTATACAAATACAGATTACTAGATTACTCAGATGGTTCAAATGGTTTATACGACTATGATGACTGGGGTAACCTGCGTTTAGATTTCTTCAAAAACAGTGAATTCAAAGTATAGCTATAGTGAAAGACACTGAACGTTGCTGATATACGCTATACACGTATGATTAGATACACGAGAATAAGGACATCTTGAAAAACCTCCATGTGTGATTCGGTTAAGCAAAAAAAATGAATGAAATAGAAGCGTTTTTTTACTCATTTTTCATGATGAACATACGATGTAGGGTAGGAAAAGTTTTTGAAGGTACGCGCGTCTTCTTTAAGATCAAAGGATTATCTGATCTTATATTATAGTTACATCAATGCTATCCCCTCAGACTACAACCTGCTACGTTGTAACTAATATTACATACTGTTTCTATTTATTAAAATGAGATTTTAAGCAGACCTTAAAAGGATCCAAATAAATTTCCTTAAGAAGATCAGATCATACAATCATATATAATAATGTGGTATGAAACAAACTTTTGTTTGTCCTATTTGTTTTACGCTAAAGTCATTCTCTGTGAAAATTAACGCTCTTTTTGGATTGTATGAGTGAATAAAACTAAGAAAACTTTTACCTGTTTTCGTCCGGCTTTTAACTTCAATGGGTACAACATTTGAATTAATATGTAGAATAAAATCCACCTCTGCTTTTCCTGTTGTTCGCCAGTAATTGATTTTCACTTCAAATTGTTTTGATAGTTCATTAAAAATATAATTTTCTAGTATGACTCCTTTATCGATTCTGCTCTCTAGAGGTAGAAAATTATTGAGCAGGGAATTCCTTAAGCCAAGATCATTGAAGTAGATCCTTCTGGTTTTCTTTAACTCAGTTGTTAAATTTTTATGATACGGTGAGACAAGGGATATAATAGACGTATTTGATAAAATCGATAAGTAATTTTCAATGGTTTTAAAATCCATATGCAACTCATTCATAATCGAGGAAATCTCAAGTAAGGAACCATCATTGAAACTGAGATAATTCAGTAATTTTTTGAATTTTTCTAGATGCATTATGTTGAAAAAAAAGAAGACATCTTTCTCAAGATATGTTTTTGTGAGATTTTTAAGTAATTCAATTTTTACTTTAGTATCTTTTTCTTTTGCGATAGCAGGGTATCCTCCGAAGAGGAGGTACTCCTGCAGCAAAGATTTAAATTCTTGTTGAAAGATAGGTTCTATGTTAATTGTATCTTCTTTTTCCAATAGAAAATCTTTAATTGTTTTTTTATAGTCGGTAAATATGGTATGTAAATCCTTTGCTTTCCATAGGAGAAATTCTTCAAAGTCAAGTGGGTGGAGTTCAAAATAGATTGCTCGTCCTACAAGATGTTTTCCGATTTCAACCTTAATATCGAATGATCCAGAACCTGTGGCAAATAACTTTATTTTATCTGAAAAGAGATCATACATGAGCTTTAGGTTTTTTCCTGCTTTCTTACTGTATTGTACTTCATCGATGAAAAGAAAGTTTTTTTCGTTTTCAATGTATCTTTTTACAAATTCTTTTGGATTTTTTTCAAAGCTTTGTAGTAGTTCCTCGTCTTCAAGTGTTACATAGTAGCCTCCAAGTTGCTGGTGTAGATGCTGCAACACTGTTGTTTTTCCACTTTGTCTTGGTCCTTTTATGAGGATGATTTCTTTTCTTTTTATCCACTTATCCAGGTTTTCGTCTATTTTTCTTGGATAGTACTCCATGAATTATAGAATTATTAATTGTGTTAATAAACTTTCCCTAATTTTTTTTAATAAAAATCATCCTGCATGTTAACGTAAAACCGATACATGTGTGATCGGTTAAGCAGAAAATGAGTGAAATAGAGGCGTTTTTCACTCATTTCATGATGAACATACGATGGAGGGTAGGAAAAGTTTTTGAAGGTACACGCGTCTTCTTTAAGATCAAAGGATTTGAACAGTCAATCTTCGATCGCGTTGCCGTTCCGCTCCCCTCCTAAAAAATCCTTGAATGATAACTCATGAAATGTTTTCAAAACACTATCTGATCATAGGATGAGACGCACAAGAAAAACCTCTTAATGAAAGTATAGTATTACGTATTCCAGTTAAATACTATAATTAAAAAACCCTTTTTCATTTACCTATTCATCAGCTCAATTAAAACTTTAAAAAAAATTAGGTAATCAACAAAAAATAGGATGAACCCATAAAATATAAACAGGCTGGGGATTAAAATAAAAATAGAACCTAAAAAACTACTATCACTCATTGGTATAATAATACTAATCTACATACTGTTCTTCTCGCCTTTAGAACGAGAACGCATCATAGTAATAATAACATCCATAAACCCTATCCTAGTAGCTTTAACGTTATTCTCCCTTCTCCCTCTGCTATTGCTAGTAAACTACCAATGGCAGATCATACTCCAGAAGCATAAAATAAAGATTGATTACTGGTACACACTCAAGAATATATTCATAGGTTACTTCTACGGTTTCATAACACCAGGAGGATTCGGTGCTTATCTTAGAGCATACTACCTAAAAGGTAAAACCAATGAAACCCTGCAGAAATGCACAGTAAACATTATACTATTCAACACTGTTGACTACATATCATTACTGATACTAGGGTTAACAGGTGCGTTCATAATCAGTAGTAGAATACAGCATCTACTACCAATCATAATAGCATTATTCTTAGTTATAATAATACTAACAATAACGCTGCTAAGAGCAGATACAGGTAAAAAACTATTCCAACGTGTACTGGAAACCCGTCTTCTATCAACAATCAAGGATAAATGGAGTATACACCTAGATGAGATATACAATGATCTACCAGGGTTCAAAGATTTAACACCATCACTAATAATATCACTAATAGGATGGGTGATATGGATAACTATACTATACCTAATAGCCATGGTTATATTCCATATACAAGTATCATACCTTATCTTCTTCGCTGTTATATCAGTGACTAACATACTAGCATCGATACCAGTATCAATATACGGTTTAGGGACAAGAGAAGCAGCACTGATAGGTTTATTCGCATTATACAACGTGGAACCAGAGAAAGCATTAGCATTCTCCATATACTGGTTCATACTAAGCTGGCTTATACCAAGCATCATAGGGGCAGCAGTGACGCTGCATGAAGGTGCAATTAAAAAAGAATAAAAAACCCTCTCTCCCTAAAACCTCTTCTTATCTATGATCTGTTTTTTTTATAGCTTTTCAACGCATATACTACGCCAGCCTAGAACACCTACAAAGAATAAAGGATTATGAGGTAGAATCTTTAAAACCTTAACGTCACTGCGATTATTAACATAGGATAAACTCATATTGTAATTATAATTCAACTCACGTATGAAAACCCTGGATCCTCTCCTAGCATCATCCAGCACATGCTTCAAGATCCCTAATCTTGGTTTACAACAACTAGATATTATAACCATGTTAAAACCTTTTATAGGGTAACTACAGCCATCCCCCTCCTTTATACTAACCCTGTCATCAAGCCTGTACTTCTTAACGATCTCAGAAGCGTTTCTAACAGCCTTCTTATCATTGTCAATACCAACTATAGATACATTATCTGATAAAGCAGCTAACATGAGTATACTAAACGGGTACGAACCACAGCCTATATGAAGCACGCATCCATCCTCAAAGTAAAAACCGGACTCGTACTCCTTAACGTACTCGTACCCGATATACCTCCTGTAAACCCTTTCGAACCCCTCTAACTTACAAGCTAGATTATCAGATAAAACCCATAAGGAGTTAGACAGCAAAAGAGAAACCCCCTCCCTGAATCTACTCTTAAAAGAATAATCATAGCATGATGCCATCTCAGATGAGTCCTTACTGGTTCTATCAACCATAAATAAAAACAACCCTTCAAAAAAACAAGTAAATGAGAATACTTTTTTATACTTTTTATCAAAAATAAATGATTGGTGATTGTTTTAAGAGGTTGTATAAAACGCCTAGGTAGCATCTCATCCTTATAAAAGAAAGAATATCTAAAGATGAAAACAAGATAAAAAAAATAAAAGACTCCTAAATCAGATACAAATAGTGAAACCTGTTAACATGATCATTTATCCAGCGTCAGAATAGTTCTAACCTTTTCATCTTAGTAGATATCAATGAATACCTTTATTTAAAAAAACAAGTTTACACTTATCTAAATAAACAAAAGAAATTGTTTTTATGAGTAAAAGCAGGATAACAATAGATACAAGACTAGCAGAAGGATTCAACAATTACATGAAAGGATACCTTAAACTATACCAAGATCTAGCTAGGGTAGTAAAAAACCACATCGTGGAATCAACCAAGGGGAACATCATAGTGGATCTAGGAGCAGGGACATGCTACTTCTCAAAAGAGTTAAAAAAACAACTACCAGATGCTTTCATCATCAATATAGAACCTTCAAAAGAAATGATTAAAACAGCGTTAAAAAACATTGAAGACAATGAAAAATCATCTATTAATCTGATAAGAGCGAAAACTGAGTATACACCACTGAAAAGTAATGTAGCTGACATCATAGTCACTAGATTCACTATACCATACTGGGATATGATAGACACAGGTTTAAAAGAGACACGTAGAATACTTAAAAATAGAGGTGTACTAATAATAGAAGAATTAAACCCTGATTACCCTAAATGGAAACTATGGTTAATGAAACTACATATGCATCTCAGAGGAGCTGATAAAAGACTCGTGGAGTACCAGGATGAAGCTTATAGGATAGCTTATCGAATCGAGGAGTTAGAAGGTTTACTAAAAACTAATCATTACAATGTGATTAAAAAAGAATACAAAAAAAATAGATGGCGTTACCTTTTAATAGCTGAGAAAAAAGAATAAAGGTTTTTTACACAAAAAAGAAAAAAGATGGGGAGGGAATGAGATAGCAGGGTTTAGACGCTTCTTTATACTACTCTTTTATTTTCTTAGTCCTCATCGAACTCGCTACCTGATCCGCCACCTGGTGTCTTACCGCCACCTGGCGTGGATGTACTAGTACTCTTCGCTGCGATGACATCATCAATCCTTAGTATCATCGTAGCAGCCTCAGACGCTGATAGTATCTCCTGCATGCTGACACGTAAAGGCTCAACAACGTTATTCTTCAGCATATCAGCGACTTTACCGTTGATCACGTCAACACCAGCGTACTTATTCCCTTTCTTATGAGCCTGCCTGATCTCCAGCATTATATCTATCGGGTCAAGACCAGCGTTCTGAGCCAGCGTTTTAGGTATAGACTCCACCGCGTCAGCGAAAGCCTCTATAGCCATCTGCTCACGCCCACCAACAGATGGAGCATAGTCACGTAGACTCATAGCTATAGCAGTAGCGGTTGCTCCACCGCCAACAGTCATCTTACCATCCTCTAAGGCTGCTTTCACCACTGATAAAGCATCATGTAAAGCACGTTCAAGCTCATCCACCACGTGCTCAGTACCACCCCTGATCAGTATGGATACAGCCTTCGGGTTCTTACACTCAGTTACAAAAGTCATCTTGTCATCGCCGAATTTCCTCTCCTCAACTAAGCCGGCTTCACCTAGATCATCCTTGGATAAATCATCAAGGCTGGCCACGATTTTACCACCTGTTGCTTTAGCGAGCTTCTCCATGTCACTCTTCTTAGCTCTGCGTACAGCGTATATGCCTTCTTTCGCTAGGAAATGCTGCGCTAAATCATCTATACCTTTCTGACATATTAAAACATTAGCACCACTGTTCTTAACCTTCTCAACCATTTTACGCAGCATAGCTTCCTCTTCATCTAGGAATGCTTGCAGCTGCGACGGGTCATTTATCTCTATCTTAGCGTCAACCTCTGTTTTCTTGACTTCTAAGGCAGCGTCAACAAGTGCTATCTTCGCTTTTTTCACTTGTTTAGGCATACCATCATGGACTCGCTCCTTGTCTAGTATGATGCCTTTAATTATCTCTGTATCCTCAATGCTTCCTCCTTGTTTCTTCTGGATCTGTATGTTATCAAGGTCAACGAAGGTTTTACCATCTATCTCATCTGCTACGCTTGTAACAGCGTCAACTACTATGTTAGCGAGCATCTCTTTTGATCCGCTAGCTCCTTTACTAGCCATGGATGTCATAGCTATGTTACGTAGGGTCTTCCTGTCGCCTTGTACTATAGGTATAGCTATCTCTTCTAGTACTTCTTTTGCTTTCTCAGCTGCTAGCTTGTATCCTTTGCATATGACAGTCGGGTGGATATTCTGATTCAGTAGCTCCTGAGATGCTTTTAGTAACTCTCCTGTTAGTATCACCGCTGTTGTTGTACCGTCTCCGCATTCCTCATCCTGTGATTTAGCGACCTCCACGATCATCTTAGCTGCTGGGTGTTCAACGTCTATCTCCTTCAATATGGTTGCTCCGTCGTTGGTTATCACTACGTCACCCATGGAGTCTACGAGCATTTTATCCATGCCTTTTGGTCCTAGTGTAGTCTTCACAGCTTCTGATATAGCTACCGCTGCCATTATATTGTTGTTCTGTGCGCTTCTGCCTTTATCCCTCGTTGTACCTTCTTTAAGGATTATTATGGGTTGTTGTCCTGTCATCATATCATATCTACCTCCTTTCTCATTTTATTCTCTAAAATAAGTTTTTTAGTCTGAAAAAAAGATTAAGAGTTGATGTTTTTATTTTATCTTTACTTTGGTTGATTTGTACTCTGGTTTCGGTTCAACCTTTGGTAGTTTAATGGTTAGTATACCATCCTTCATCTCTGCTTCTACGTTCTCGGTTTTTACTTCTTCTGGTAGCTCCATGTACCTGTGGAAGCTTGTACTGATCCTTTCACGTCTGATCCAGTTCTTCTGTTTATCCTCCTCTGTTGTCTCTTGTTTAGCAGTGATCTCAACTGAGTTCGGTGTTACCTGGATGTCTATGTTGTCTTTAGGTATCCCTGGTAGTTCGCATACCATCTCGTATCTATTACCAAGGTCAGCTACGTCCACTGTCGGCATCCTTGACTCTGTGAAAGGACTTATCATCCTGCTGGATCCCCAGAATAACTCGTCGAAGCCTGCTCGCATCCGTTCAAATAGTTGATCCATCTCAGCCCAGATATCATATGGTCTCCTAGGTGTGGTTATATCAGTTGTTTTATCTACAGGTCTTATCGCTAGCTTGTCTTTCTTGTCTTTTATTATGCCCATAGTCGTCAACCTCCCTTAGTTTATTTTAAGTATTCAAAAACAGTAATATGTAAACTATTTAAAAAGTTTTCTATTATGTTTACTTTAAATAAACAAAATAATTAGATAGTAAAAAAAAATTTAAATATTTAAAAAAATATTACACTATTATGATTAGCCAGATAACCCTAAAAAAACTAGACCTACCAGCAGCAGGTAACCTAGACGAGGATATAAAATTCATATGCAAATCATTCGGGTTCTTCACAGAACGAGACAAACAAGAAACAGCAGGTAAAATATTCCAACTACTAGTAAAAGAAGCATGCGGAAGCGACAAAGGATTAAACAGCGATGAAATAGCAGAAAGACTAAAAATGTCAAGAGGCGCTATAGTACACCATCTAAACAACTTCATAGAAACAGGACTAGTAATAAGATCACACAACACATATCGACTAAGAGCGCAGAGCCTACAAAAATGCATAGACGAGATAAGAGACGACTTAGACAGGCTACTATCACAACTAGCCAAGATAGCAAGCGATGTAGACGCTAGACTAGGAAACCTATACAGATAAAAAAAATAATAATAAAAGAGAGGTGAAAAGAAACATATGGGTTTCTTTGATGATGACTACCACGAAAGAAGAAAAAAAACCAGGAGAAACCCTTTCGACTTCTTCAACCTAGACGACGACTTCGACCGTATATTCAAAGAGATGGAGTCAATATTCAACAGGGTATTCAGCAACCTAGACCAAGACTGGATGAAGCCAGGGTCATCATTCATACACGGATTCCACATACACATAGGACCAGATGGTAAACCTCGTATAACAGAGTTCGGTAACAGAGCAGTCAAAACCCAGGATGGTTTACCTGTTATATCTGATGAACGTGAACCATTAACAGAGATCATAGAAGGAGACGAAGAGATAACAGTAACAGCTGAGATACCAGGTGTAAACAAAGAAGATATAGATCTAAGAGTAACCAACCGTAACCTAGAGATAAAAGTAGATACAAGCCAAAGAAAATACCACAAGAAACTAGACTTACCATGCGATGTCATACCCAACACAACTAAAGCAACATACAAAAACGGTGTACTAGATGTCATAATGAAACGCAAAGAAAAAAGCGAAGGGCAAAAAGTAAACATAGAATAATTTTAAAGGATAAATAAATGATAGAAGGCGATAATTAAAAATGACTAAGATAGTTCTGACATGCGACCGCACCCTCCTATCAACGTACAATGACCACGTGTTTCTAGGTTTCGCAGCATGCGCACCGAAAACCATACCACTATGGTTATACAAGAGGATATTCTGCCCTCTAGTAGAAGAAGACGATAACCAGGTTAAATACGCTCACTGTGGTCAACGTAAAATAGAAGCAGCGCTGATAGAGCATGGATTCAAAGAAGATGATATAGCGATTGTAAACCCTGATAAACTAGATAAAGTAGTAGACAAGGACACAAAAGTATTAGGTGTAACAACACATGATCCATTAGGCTTAGGACCAGCATCCACAACATTCAGTGACCTAATGAACAGGGAACCATACACAGCTATATTCTTCAGGAAGATGATACAAAACCCTGTTATACGTAAATACAACTTGAAAGTAATAGTCGGAGGAGCAGGAGCATGGCAGCTAACAGATGAACGCATAATGGCTAAATACGATATAGACTGCGTTGTACTAGGTGAAGGAGAAAAAACAGGGGTGGAGATAATAGAGAAGATGATAAACGATGAACCATACCCTGCAGTAGCGGAAGGCGAGGTTGTACCATTAGATAAGATACCACTCATTAGGAAACCAACAATTAATGGTTTAATAGAGATATGCCGAGGATGCGGTAGAGGATGCAGATTCTGCACTCCTACAATGCGTAACTACAGATGCCAGCCTCTTGAATATATAATAAAAGAAGCTAAAATCAACGTTGATGCTGGTAACGGCGTCCTCCTGCACGCAGAGGACGTGCTGAGATACAAAACCAAGGGTTTCACACCAGATGAAAAGGAGGTAACTAGACTGTTCACAGAGGTTAGAAAACTAACAGATCATATAGGAATCAGTCATATCGCACATGCATCAGTAGCAGCTAACCCACATCTCATAGAACGCTTATCAGAGATAGTAGAAGTCGGATCAAAGACTACGCCGTTCATGAGTGGACAAGTAGGCGTGGAGACCGGTTCACCGCGTATGATTGAGAAATACATGAAAGGTAAAGTTAAACCATTTCAACCTAGAGAATGGCCTGACGTAGTAATCAAATCCCATCAAATACTAAATGATAACAAATGGGTACCAGCTAACACGATGATCATGGGTCTACCAGGTGAAAAAAAAGAAGATGTTAACAAATCAATTGAACTAGTACAAAACCTATCAGAGTATAAATCACTCATCGTACCATTATTCTTCGTACCAATAGGTAACCTGAAAGAGAACAACAGATTCTTCAGGGTTAAACACATGCTACCTGAACACTGGCAGCTGCTATCAGCATGCATAAGACACAGTATCAAATTCTCGTATATACTAGCAGATGATTACCTAGGATCAAGAGGCATGAGATGGTGGAAGAGAACAGCGATAAAAAGAGTTATAAGATTCATTGATAACAGGTTAAAACCTTACCTGAAAATGATGGATGAAGGCGTCAACCCTATGACTCAAATGTGAACTACCACTCAACAAGTTAGGTGGCTTCTGAGGTCTGATAGGTCGTCAGCAATTCATACACCAGTTAAAACCGGTGGTCTTATTGCTAACAACCTATAAAAAAGAGCCGCTGGGGGGATTTGAACCCTCGATCTGCTGATTACGAGTCAGCCGCTCTACCAGTCTAAGCTACAGCGGCAACGCCCATTTAGGTTGATCATGAATCAAAATTGGAATACGCACTACCGATAAAAAAGTACCTATTATCCTCATCTTGTTTTTTCCGTAACATCTATTACCATATAAAACATTAACAAAAAAACATTGATACCATGATATGCGGGGTAGATGAAAGCGGCCGAGGCCCAGTAATCGGCTCGTTAGTGATAGCAGGTGTAAGCGTACAAGATGAAAAAACACTGACTGATCTGAATGTAGCAGACTCTAAGAAATGCACGCCTCAACGCAGAGAAAAACTTGAAAAACTAATAAAAAATAAAGCTGATAAATACGAAATACTAGTTATACCAGCTTCAGATATCAACACCCTCATGAAGACCCTAACCTTAAACGAGTTAGAAGTCTATGGTTTCTCCAGGATCATTGAAAAAATGAAACCACAGGTATGCATAGTAGACTCAGCTGATGTTAACGAGGAGAGATTCAGACAAAACATACTATCAAAACTATCGTATAAACCAGAGTTAAAATCCAAGCATAAAGCAGATGAGACGTACCCTGTAGTCAGCGCAGCATCTATACTAGCTAAGACTGAGCGGGATAGGCAAATACGTATGATAGAGAAGGAGCTTCAGAGTAAACTACCTTTACCATTAGGGAGCGGGTACCCTGCTGACCCTGTTACGATGCATTTCCTAAGAGTTTACCTTAAAACTTACAATGAGCTACCACCGCATGTACGAGACGCCTGGGTCACGATTAAGAACCTACTCAATGAGTACAAGAACAAGAGGATAGATGAATACTAACAAATAGTAAAAAAAATGAAATCATTATAAAAGTATACATTGGCAGAAATGCCAGCTCCCACTGAGGGCTGGCATTATCCCCCTTATCTCATAATCTAATACTTCTAATACCAGTATTACTCCTACTGGTTTATAAATATGAGATAGGGGTGATTGAAAGTACTCGATGAGTGGTAAGCGATGCCCCCCTATGGGAGGGTTTACTTTGCTACTACCTCAGCTGTCTTTTTATTCTCCTCTTTGAAATCCTCCAGGTACTCAGCCACCTTCTCAGCAGCCTCTATGGTAACAGCGTTGTATAATGATACACGCATACCACCGACATCCCTATGCCCTTTCAAACCAATTAACCCTTTCTTTTTAGCTTCTGCTACGCATTTCTCCTCTAATTCAGGTGTAGGTAGGTTGAATGTGACGTTCATATTGGAGCGTGAATCCCTCTCAGCTACACCCCTGTAGAAACCCTCTGATGAGTCAATAACATCGTATATGATCTTAGCTTTCTTCTGGTTAATCTTCTCTATCTCACTTAAACCACCGAGTTTCTTAAGGTGTTCAAGTACTAGTTTACATATGTATATAGCGAAACAAGGCGGGGTGTTATACAATGAATCCTTCTCAGCATGCGTACGCCATTTAAGCATAGTAGGTGTATTCTCAGGTACCCTGTTAAGTAAATCCTCTCTCACGATCACAACAGTAACACCAGCTGGTCCTAGATTCTTCTGAGCACCAGCGTATATAACACCGAACTTCTTCACATCTACTACACGTGATAGGAAATGAGATGACATATCGCAGACTAATGGTATATCATTTGGTACATCAGGCCATTCATGCCATTCTACACCACCGATAGTCTCATTACCTGTTATATGAGCATAAGAAGCGTTACTACTGAATTTCACATTACGCGGTATGTACGTGAATTTCCTATCCTCAGATGATGCTACGATCTGCACGTCACCGTAGAATTTAGCCTCTTTTATCGCTTTCTTAGCCCATGCGCCTGTATTCACATACTCCATGGGTTTACCTTTAACCTGCAGGTTCAACGGAACCATGAAGAACTGCGTTGAAGCACCACCCTGCAGCCATAGTATCTTATACTCATTTGGTATATTCATAAGCTCTCTTAGTAGTTGTGACGCCTGCGTATGCACCTCTCCGTACTCCTTTGAACGATGCGATATCTCTAATATTGACATCCCAGTACCGTTGAAATCAAGCAGCTCCTTCTGCACTTGTTCTAACACGGGTAATGGTAAAGCTGCTGGACCCGCGTAGAAATTATAGACTCGTTTAACCTTCTTAATCATTATAAATCACCCTTCTTTTTTTGATGCATGGTATGTAAAATGATGATTTAAAACTATCCATAAATCATGATATAAATGAGTAGATGGATGATAGGTTTCCCTGGTAAATAAACTGATAGAGGAGAAGGTTTTAAGAAATGATTTGAAAGAAAAAACCATTTCTTTAGATACATGGTGAATTCCAGTCAGTAGAAAACATTATAGATTATGCAAAACAGTGTATGCCTCATAGTTATACCAGGCGTAACGGACTAGCTTCTCGGTTTCAAAATAGGTTTGAGGGATATATTTTAATCCTGTTTCAAAATCACGTAGCATACCTCGTGCTTCATATAAAACTCTAGGTTTTTGAATGACATGGTTTTTGTTTTTTATAAGATCCCTAAGTTCCTCTGCTTCCGCTATGACTTCTTGTATGAGTTTCTCTGAATGGTTTAGACGCCATGATAACCTGGTTTTTAGAGTATCAACCCGCCTCAGTATTGATTCATCGTATTCAAATAGCATTGGGTATATCCTCTCTAGTTTATCAAGACTGGATAATGTCTTATTGTTGTAATCCCTGTAGATATCACAAAAATAATGCATGTAATCTATTCTTGTTTCCTTGGTTATATCCACGTGTAAATTAGAGATTAAAAAACCTATCTCAACGCTTATGTTATCTAACTCACTGATTTTTTTATTAAGCGTGATAACACGTGTTTTAACATCTTGGAGTTCATAGTTTACATTCTCATTGATGTGTAGATTCATAGTTTTAAACCCTATATCCTCTATAAGAGATACAGGGTAATGCATCTTGGTTTCACTCGTCTCTAAGCTCTTTGATGTCACGTAGAATAACGTATTATGTATGATTCTTCTACCATAGTACCTGTCACCCTTCCAGGTGTAAGAATCTGAGAGAAGGGAGATATTGTTGATCATCTCAGGATGAGAAGCATAGAAGACAACCTTTCCATCTCCAAAGACTGTGGAGAGGTACGCTGGTGACCCTGTTATTTTTTTGATAAAACCCTTACCTACGAGTCGATCATCTTTACCTGATAAGTCCTTATAGACACCTAGGATTTCAGTGTTTTCACCAACCCAGCTGATCCCTACGCTCTCCCATAGATCCTTCACTGTTTTATTCAACCCGAAGGTTAACGGATGATCCATATTGGTTAACTCCACTGTCGCAGCATGCAAATCAGATTTTAAAAAAACACTGTACCAGGATAAAGAATCACTCAACGCTAGAAAACCTGAAGGCGCATGGGAAGAAAGATCAGGGTTATAAGCGTAACATAGAAGATTAAATAATTTAAAGTGAATGTTACCACTTGTTGCTACCTGCGCTCCGTAGCAGGAGCCAATATACCCTCCTCCGTCTCGTACGAACCTTCTGATCACGTTAACCCCATCTGTGTTTGTTAAAGGTATAACAGCTTCGAGTTTTGTCGCTGAGTCTGGTCGATAAGGCCACATAAAAACATTGAAATCATCATTGTTAAGATGAACTAACCCGTCATCTAACAAAAACTCCATGTTGAGGAAACCACCGCATTCTGCGATCTGGAGGTAAACCGGCCAGTGATACAGAATAGGACGCCCTAGGTACTGGCAAATCTTAACCTCCTGTAAAACATAACTAGTCGTGTTGACTGATTCTAAGAGTTTATAAACCTTTAACTTTAACTGGTCATTGTTTATCTCACT
>Ga0209162_1002938_pt1 | contig 14316 bp, 7 predicted proteins | sample YNPNPMetaG_FD_187121 | JGI IMG/M metagenome (GOLD analysis project Ga0209162, IMG submission 187121) | Anoxygenic and chlorotrophic microbial mat microbial communities from Yellowstone National Park, USA - YNP NP MetaG (SPAdes) (version 2) ... | reverse complement strand
GCGGTGACGACCGTGCCCTCCGGCGCCCCCCGCGCGGCCAGGTCCCGCGCCACATCGTTGGTGGACGTCGTGGAGGGCAGGTGGATTCGGGTGAATGAGAGACGGTCCATTCGGGTATACCGCTTGCTGCATTATGATATACCTTCGGGGGATGTCCGTCAAGGGACCGGCGGCTGCTCGCAGTTGTCCTGCAGTTTTGGTACCCACCCCGATGGGCAACTTGCTTGACTGGCGCAAGGGATACGGTATAATGCGGGCGCTATCCATCAAAGTCCTGGGATCAGAGGAGTTCACATGAGAAATCTGCCGGTACCGGGGCCCCTTTCTCTGGGGATGTACGCGCTTAACCTGGCGGTCGGGCTGGTCCTGGCGCTCATCGTCGCCTGGTATTACGAAAATTACGGGCAATCGCTCTCCAATCGGCGAAAGTTCGCTCAGCTGCTGCCGGTTCTGACTCTGACGACGGCCCTGGTCATCTCCATCGTCAAATCCTCGCTGGCCCTCTCCCTGGGCCTGGTCGGCGCGCTTTCCATCGTCCGTTTCCGCACCGCCATCAAAGAGCCCGAGGAACTGATGTTCCTCTTCATCGCCATCGGCATTGGCCTGGGGGTGGGCGCCGACCAGCGCTGGATCACGGCCATCGGGACCGCCGTCATCCTGGGCTATATGGTCATCCGCCGTCTCTGGAGCCGCAGGCCTCCGGCGGAGAACCTCTTCCTGAACCTCGCCGTGCACGAGAACGACGGCGAGGAGGGGCTCTTCACCCGCGTCCACGAATGCCTCCAGCAGCATCTGGGCGTGGTGGACTTCCGCCGTCTGGACACGCGGGACGGGACGATGCAGGTGACCTACTTCGTCCGCGCCGCCTCCTCCCAGCAGTTGAACGCCCTGCTGGACGACCTCCGCCGTCGCTTCCCTGTTGCCGAGGTCAGTTTCATCCAGCAGGACCAGGCGCTCTTGTAGCACAGGCTTTCGCCTGTATCCCAGCCTGTACCCCAGGCAGTCCGGCGACCATCTTGTAGCACAGGCTTTCGCCTGTATGTCATCCGGTGAGCATCCAGATAGAACCCGTTCGGTACGAGTTGAAAATCCGCTGCCCTTCCCTCTACCGCCCCCAGATAGAGGCCTGGGTGCGGACCCACTGGGCCCACTGGCGCGTCCGTTACCCGCCCCGTCAGGTCAACAACATCTACTTTGACACCCTGGACAGCCAGAACGTGGAGGACAACCTGGACGGTGTGGGGGAGCGCCGAAAACTGCGCCTGCGCTGGTATGGCCCGTCGCTGGAGCGGGTGACCGACGCCCGTCTGGAACGCAAGTGCCGGGAGGGTGCGGTGGGCTGGAAAGAGATATGGCCCATGGGGGTGGACCTGGACCTGACCCGACAGGCCTGGCCGGAGATTTGCGCCCGGTTGCGGGCCGCTGTGGACCCCCGAATGGTCATCTACTTCACCGCCGCCGCGGCCCCGACCCTGATCAACTGCTACCATCGGGCCTACTACGCGACGCCCGACGAGGCGGTCCGCCTGACCATAGACTCCGACCTCCGGGCCTACGACCAGCGTTTCTCCGCCCGCCCCAACCTCTCCCGCGCGGTGCGGATGCCCGACTGGGTCATCGTGGAACTGAAGGCAGCGGCTGAATACCTGCCCCGGCTGGCCGACATCCTGGCCGACTTCCCGTTCCGGCCGGACCGCTGTTCCAAGTACGTCTCCGGCGTGGTCTCCGCGCTGGACCCGGACGGAGTATGGCTGTTATGAGAGGCCGAATGGCAGAAATCTACCAGTGGCTGACCCGCCCTTCGGTGCTGGTCCTGGTCGTCCTGGCGGCCTTCGCCGCCGGCGCGCTGACGATGAGTTGGCTGCACGCGTCTCCGCCGCAGGCGTCCCTCTCCCCTGTCCCTCCGACGCCGTATCCCCCTTCTCCCACCCCGCCGTCCACGCCGACGCCCACCGCTCCGGAGAATGGGGACCTCCTGGAGACCCTGTACCTGGACATCCAGCCGCAGGACTTTGCCCGCATCGTCGCCAAACGGGAGGAGGCGCTGAAAGTGGGCATCCTGCTGGCCGGTCGGGGCGACTATGTCCCGGCGATGTTGACGTTCCGCGGCGAGAAAATCCCCGCCGAGGTCCGCCTCAAGGGCGACTGGCTGGACCACTTCGGCTTTGAGAAGTGGTCCTTCCGCATCCACGTCGCGGACGGCCACGCCGTCCTGGGCATGACCCTGTTCTCCATCCAGGACCCCGGCACCCGGACCTACCTGAACGAGTGGCTGTTTCTGGAAAACCTCCGTATGGAGGACATCCTGGCGGTCCGCTACCACTTTGTCCACGTCGTCCTCAACGGCCGGTATATGGGCATCTACGCGGTGGAGGAGGGGTTCGCCAAAGAACTGTTTGAATCTATGGGGCGCCGGGAAGGGCTGATTCTCCGGTACGACGAGGACCTGCTGTGGAAGTGGCGGTATTTCCAGGGCGACCCGTTGGTTCCGTCCACGCTGGAACGGTTTTTCGTCCTGGACGAGTTTCAGTCGGGACGCATTGCCGCCAACCCCGACCTCGCTGCTCAGCGGGAGGCCGCCTTCGGCCTCCTGCGCGCCGTCTGGACCCAAGAGCGCCCGGCGGCGGAGGTCTTTGACGTGGAGCGTATGGGCAAGTTCCTGGCCCTCTGCGACCTCTGGAACTCGGAGCATGCCCTCATCTGGCACAACCTCCGCTACTACTACAACCCCTTCACCGCCCGGCTGGAGCCCGTGGTCTTTGACACGCAGGCGTTGCCCGACTACCTGGACCCCAGCAAAGTGGGCCTGCAGTACAAACTGACCTATGACCCCTTCTACGGCGACCCCTGGCTGAAACGGGCCTACGTCCAGGCCCTGTGGACGGTCAGCCAGCCGGAGTACGTGGACAACCTGCAGGCCCGTTTCGGGGAACAGGGGGAAGGACTGCGCGCCGCGCTGGAGCCCGAATTTGGGCCCGAAAAACTGCAGCCCCCGTGGGACCAACTCCGCCGTCGCCAGGAGTTGATCCGCCAGATGCTGACTCCCATCCAGACGACCTACGCCTACATCCGTGCCGACCAGCCGGACCCCTCGGCCCTCTCCATGGATGTCGGCAATCTGCTGGACCTGCCGGTGGAGATTGTCGGGCTGGAAGCCTCCGGGACGGTGGTGCCTGCCCAGGGGGAGTGGGTTGCCCCGGAGTCCACCGGCCGCATCGTGGCCGACGCGCTGCCTGGCGCGGTGGTCCTGCGGCCCGTGGACCTCACGGCCCCCGACATGCCCTACGTCCACCTGCGTGTGCCCCGGTCCGCTCTACTGGCCAGCGGCGCCCCCTCCGACCTCCGATTGGTCACCCGCATCTGGGGCCTGACGGCGACCTTTACCCAGACGCTGATTGCCGACTACCCCTTGCCGCTGGCCGAGGGGCCGCTGCCCCCACAGCCCACCCTGGAGGAGGCCCTGGCCCGACACCCATACTTGGAACCGGTGGAGGGCGAACCCTTCCTGCGGGTGGCGGGCGGGACCCACGAAGTCAACGGCGACCTGATTCTCCCGCCCGGCTACGGCCTGCGCCTGGAGCCCGGCACGACCCTTCGCTTCGGCGAAGGGCATTTCCTCTTCGCCACCGGTCCCCTGGACTTCCAGGGCACCGAGGAGGCCCCTATTGTCCTTCAGCCTGTCGGCGACCGCTGGGGCGGCATCGTCGTTTTAGAGGCCGGCGCGCCATCGGCCTGGAACTACGTCCTCGTGGAGCGGGCGGAGGCTCCCCGGCGTCCCGGCTGGGCCCTCACCGGCGCCGTCACCTTCTACCGCAGCCCGATTCGCCTGGACCACAGCCGGATTGCCGATGTCTTCACCGAGGACGGCATCAACGTCATCCACGCGCGGTTTGAGTTCGTGGACAGCGCCTTCGGCCTGACCGTCTCCGACGCCTTTGACGCCGACTTTGCCCAGGGCACGGTGGAACGCTGCACGTTCCGCGACACCGGCGGCGACGCGATAGACGTGAGCGGGAGCCGGGTGGACGTGCGCCAGGTGCGGATGACCCATATCGGCGATAAAGGGCTCTCGGTGGGCGAGTCCAGCCAGTTGGTGGCCGAAAATGTCTATATGGAGGACGTCCGCTTCGGCGTGGTCAGCAAGGACCTCTCCCAGGCCACCCTGCGCGATGTTACTATTGTGAACGCCCGTCAGGCTGGCCTGGCGGCCTACATCAAGAAGCCCGTCTACGGCCCGGCCTCCATTCGCGCCGGGCGGGTGACCTTCGTGGACACCCCGCCGGAGCGCCAGACGCTGGTCCAGACCGGCAGTTGGATTGACCTGGACGGCGTCCGCATCTGGGGAACCGAGATAGACGTGGACGCGCTGTATCCGTAGAGCCACAAAAAACTACAGAAAACTTCGTGTCTTCGTGTCTTGGTGGTTTTTTCTTCCGTAAGCCACGAATTGCACGAATTTCACGAAAAACAATCCCCAAAACTTCGTGTCTTCGTGTCTTGGTGGTTTTTTTCTTCCGTAAGCCACGAATTTCACGAAAAACAATGCCCAAAACTTCGTGTCTTCGTGTCTTTGTGGTTGTCCTCCTGGCCTTCCTCTTGGGGCTGGCCTGGCGGCACGTCTACGCCGACGAGGCGTACGGGTACTTCCAGGCCGCGCGGGCGCTGGCGACGGGCCAGCCAGCGACGCTCTCTCCGGCCCCCCTGTACATTCTGTTTCTGGCACTGGTGGCCCGGTTGGGCCTGCCGCTCCCTCCGACGGCCCTCGTCCTGGGCGCGCTGGGGTGGGCTCTGGCGGTGTCGGCCTGGCTGGAAGTGGGCTGGCGCCTGGACCGCCCTGCCTTCGGCGTCACCGCGGCCCTCCTCCTGGCCCTCCACCCTCTCCAGGGCCGGACCCTGGGCCTGGAGACCGGCCTCGCCCTGGGCCTGGCCAGTTTCTCCCTCCTGTGGACAGTAGAGCAAAAAACTTCATCGCAGAGGACGCAGAAAGCGCAAAGATGGAGAAAAGTTCTCTCTGCGTTCTTTGCGTTCTCTGCGGTTGGAGTGATGCCGGTCTTGTTCCCCTGGACCCTGCTCCTCGGAGCGGGCTGGGTGCTCTGGCGGCGTGCCCGCCCGTCCCTGGGCCATGTAGCCTTCGGCGCGGCGCTGCTGGCTGGCCTCCTGGCACTGGAGACCACTCTCCTCGGCGCCTGGTGCGACGTCCGTCTGCTGGTCCCGCTGACGGTGGCGGGGCAGATTCTCGTCGCGGCGGGGCTGGCTGCCGCGATGGCCCGAACTGTCCGTCCGCTGGCCCTTCTGGCTGCAGTCGTGCTCTGCGTCGGGCAGGCCAGCCTCCTGCTGCAGGAGTGGCAGTTGCGCCCTGAAGGCCGTCTGGCTCTCTACGCGCGGGTTGCCCAATGGGCCCGTACCCAAACCCTCCCCGCCGACGTCATCGGCGCGCCGTCTCCTGGACTGCTGGGATATCTTTCCGAACGCCCCGTCCTGGCCCTGCCCGCGTGGGACCAGGCTCAAAGCGCATCGGAGTACCGCGCCGTTTGTAGTCAGGCACGGAGCGCAGCGGAGTGCCGTGGAGTGGACGGCCTCCTGGCCTGGCTGGACTCCCACCGCCCCGACTTCATCCTGATCCCCGCCGCGCTGCCCTGGCAACTGGTCCAGGGGCAACCCTGGTTTCAGGAGCACTACCGACGGGTCCACCGGGAACTGAACCCGTATGAACCTGCGTCCTCCCTGCAGGTCTACCAGTACATCCCATCTCCCTTTGACGTTGGCGAGACGGTGTCGTCCACGCTGGCATTGGCCCCTGCTCCGGGCCAGCGGCTGGAACTGACGGCCTACCGCCTGGACAGTTCGCACCTGGTCCCTGGCCAGCCCGTCCACCTGACCCTGTACTGGCGCGCGGCGACGCCCCTGGACCAGCCGTTGCGTCTGACCCTCTACCTGTGCCCTGAAACCGGCGGGAGTCCCCGAAAATGGGCGGAGACGGCCGCGCCGGGTGGCCTCCCCACCTATCTCTGGACGCCGGGCGTCACCGTGACGGACCGTTATCTCCTCTCTCCCCCGGCGGACCTCCCGGTGGGCCGGTATCACCTGGAACTGGCGCTTCACCTGCCCAACGGTCAGCCCGTTTGCAGTGAAACCGTTTGTAGTCAGGCACGGAGCGAAGCGGAGTGCCGTGCTGGTAGTCAGGCGCGAAGCGCAGCGGAGTGCCGTTTCCCCCTGGCCTCCCTCTACCGCCCCCCCACGGTCAGCACCGAGGCCCCCCAGCCGGACCACTCCCTGCGCCTGACCTTCGGCGACGGGATAGAACTGGTTGGCTACGACGCGCCCGACTGGGCCGTTCGCGGCGAACTCCTCCGCGTGGCCCTCTACTGGCATGCCGTTTGTAGTGAGGCACGCAGCGCAGCGGAGTACCATGCCGACTACAAGGTCTTTGTCCACCTGCTCACCGCCGACGGCCGCCTGCTGGCCCAGGACGACAGCGAACCGGTGGCCTGGACCTATCCGACGGGTCGCTGGCGGGCGGGCGAGTACATTATGGACGAGCACTGGCTCACCCTTCCCCCCGACGCCCCGCGCGGTGACGTCTGGCTCTCGGTGGGATTGTACGACCCGGTCTCCGGGGCGCGGCTCCCCGTGCACGATGAGAGCGGCACCCGTCTGCCCGAAGACCGCGCCGTCCTTCGGAGCATCCGGGTGTATTGACTGGCCTGACCCCCTCATCCCCCTTTCCCCCTTCTCCCCCGAAACGGGGGAGAAGGGGGGCGGAGGAGGGGTTTGGGGGCGGCGGCGAAGCCGCCGCCCCCAAACCCCATGCCCCCGGTTGGGGGAGGGGTGAGGTGAGGCGTCCAAAGCAGAGGTCCCAGGATGTCCGTTTCTTCTGAACCCGTCCGGAAACACCCGCGCTCCGCGATGAGCGGCGTCCTCTTCCTGCTCCTCCTGGCGCTGGGCGTGCTCCTCTGGGCCGCCGACCGCTGGGAGTCCCGGATGCCGGAGCGGGCCGGAGAAGCCCTTGCCCCCGGCGACGTGCCCTCTTTCGTCCCCTCCGGCGGCGAGTTTTCCTCCGCCACCGCCGTGGAGATTCGCCCCTCCCACTCCCGCGCCCACGTCGTCTTCACCACCGACGGCACCGTCCCGACGGCCACCGTCGGCATCCTCTACGACCGTCCCCTGCGGCTGGACCCCGCCTTCCCCGGCGTCGTCGTCCTGCGAGCACGCCAGTTCCTGGACGGGGCCCCCGGACCGGTCACCACGACCTCCTACGGGGTCGGCCTCCCCCATACTCTGCCCATTCTCTCCATCGTTGCTGACCCCGCCGACCTGTGGGACCCGACGGTCGGGATTATGGCCAATCCAGGCCAGCGCGGCGCGGAGTGGGAGCGGCCCGTCCATCTCACCTTCTTCACTGGTGCCCCGGAACCTGCGTTTGGGATACCCGCTGGCCTGCGCGTCCACCACGTCGGGCACGACCCGGAAACCAAACCGTCGTTTCGCCTCTACTTCCGCCAGGAATACGGTCCCTCCCGGCTGGAGTTCCCCGTCCTTCCGGCCCATCCGGAGCAGGACGTGCATACTTACAAACGTCTCCTGCTCCTCGCCAGCGACCGGGCGGCCCACCGGACGCTGCTGGAGGACGCGCTCCTGAACCAGTTGGCCGTCAGAATGGGCCTGCCTGCCCCGTATGGGCGTTTCGTTCTGCTCTTCCTCAACGGTGAGCCCTTCGGCATCTACCGTCTCTCTGAACGGGTGAACCGGTTCTTTGCTGAGGACGTCCTGGGCCTGAACGCCCCGGACGTCATCCGGAACGGCAAGGCGGACGACGGTGACCCGGCCCACTGGAAGGACCTTCTGGACTGGGTGCGTGCCCACGACCTGAAGGACCCGGCCAACTACGCCGCCCTGCAGGGGCAGGTGGACCTGGACAGTTTCACCGACCTGGTCATCCTGCTGGCATACTTTGGCCGGACGGACTTCCTGGCGGTCCGGCCGGGGGACGGTTCGGAACCCTGGCTGTGGCTTCCCGCCGAGGGGTACTCCTGGGGCCTCCTCCGCGCCGACGTTCCTCCGGGCTCCCTGGCATCCCCGGAGGCCGCCGGGAACCTGAGCGAACTGCTGTTCCGTCTGCTGGAGAATCCGGACTACCGGGCACGGTTTGCCAGCCGGTTGGCGGACCGTCTGAACACGGTACTCGCTCCCCCGGCGGTCCTTCCGGAGATAGACGGGCTGGCCGCAGCTCTGGCGCCGGACATCGGGTACGAATCGGCTCGCTGGCCTTCGCCGGCGCGATGGGAGAGCGGCGTGGAGGCGCTGCGGGACTTCGCCCGTCGGCGCCCGGACCTCCTGCGGGAGCAGGCCGCGTGGCGTCTGGGCCTGGGGGGCGTCGTGACCCTGACCCTCAACGTTTCCCCGGAGGGCGCGGGGACGGTCTTCGTCAACGGCGAGGAAGTGGGGCCTGGTCCCTGGAGCGGTACCTGCTTCGCGGACACGACGGTCTGGGTGACGGCCGTGCCGGAACCGGGGTACGCCTTTGCCGGGTGGGAGAGTGATTCCGGCCTCTCGCTCCCGGCCTCCCCGCAGATTGCCGTTTGTAGTCAGGCACGAAGCGCAGCGGAGTGCCGTCTGACCGTTTGTAGTGAGGCACAAAGCGAAGCGGAGTGCCGTCTGACCGCCCGCTTCGTCCCCGTCTCCGGGTGCCCGCGCGCGGTCTTTCCGGACGACGTGGTCATCAACGAGTTCTGGATCAACGACAACGGCACCCGTTATCTCACCCTGGGCAACCGCCCCCTGGAGGGGGACTGGATAGAGTTGCGGGTGGTGCGCGGTCCGGTGGACCTGCGCGGCTGGCGCCTGACGGATAACGACACGAAGACGGGCACCGACGAGGGCTCCATTATCTTCCCGGACCTGCCCGCTTTCGCCGCCGTGCCGGAAGGGACGCTTATCCTGATTGTCGCCACGGAGACCCCCTCCAACGACCAGTACTTCGGCCGGGACGACCTGGACCCCCGCGATGGGCGCATGGTCCTGTACGTTGGGAACGGGAATCTGGACGTGGCGACCGATCCGGGCTTCGGGCTGGGCCTCCGGGACGACCATCTGGCCCTGCTGGCGCCGGGCCCTGCAGCGGCCTTTGAGGACGACGTTGGGGTGGATTTTGTGGCCGAAGGGCGTGGGGTCACCCCGTTCTCTTTCGGCATTCTGGCGGACGGTGTGAAGTTTGGCCCGCCCTTCCGTGGGTTGGGGAACGACGACGGGGCCTTTCTGCGGGGCCTGGGGAGCAACGACGGGGCGGGCGTCTGGGTGGTGGACCCTCCGGCGGAGCAGACGGGGGACACGGTCCGCATGGACGTGGTCAACCTGCTGACGCCGGGGGGCCCGAATCCGGGGCAGTGGCGGCTGATGTGGCCGCTGCGGTGGGTCTGGTCTCCCTGAGATGTCGGGGGGATGCGGCGGGCGGCTTCGCCGCCCGCCGCATCCGTCACCGCTGCCGGAGCACCAGCGGCAGGTACAGGTGGTTGGTTCGGCCCAGCAGACCGTAAATGCCCAGACTCTCCACGTAGGCCTCCAGGTAATCGCGATAGCGCTCGGTTACCGTGATCCCCTCGGTCAGCCAGAGGGTCCCGGACAGCTGGTACAGGTCTATGGTGTCGGCGATGACGCCGCGCGTTTCATTGAAGCCCAGTGCCACCTGCAGGGGCGGCGTGACGGGGCCGTCAGCCTCTATCCGGAAAAAGTGGTTCAGCCCCTGCAGGTCCCCCTGCGCGTCGGGCCGGCTGTCATAGGTCAGGGTAAACACCGTGGGTGCGGAGACCCCTGCGGGAGGAACCCTCAGCAGGGTCAGGTGGCCCGGGTACGCCATCCAGAGGGCCCCGCCCTCCGGCCCGACGGTGCGGGAAGCGAAGGGGGTGGGGGTGGGAGTGGGGGTAGGGGTAGGGATCAGCCCGGCCCGCCCCACGAAGGCGTCCATGTTGCCCAGATACGGGTGGAGGGAGGCGCGGGTGGGAAAATCGGGTGAGTCGGTCGCCCCGGTGATATGGACAACCCAGTCCTCGTCCACCACCAGACGCCACCCAATATCCTTCTCTATCCCGCCCAGGAAAGACGCCTGTAGGAGGTTCCCCGCCTTGTCGGCCACTACCAGGAAGCCGTCGGCTTCCCCGCCGCCGTAGTAAGGCTGCAGCGCGTTCCGGAGAGGGAATTCGGCCGGGCTCCCGGTTAACCCCGTAATGTAAACGTGCTCCCCGCTGTCCATTGCCAGCCCCCAGGCCTCATCCGGTCCCGGCCCCCCGATGAAGGTGGAAAACAGGAGTGCATTGCCCTGAGGACTGACCTTTGCCAGAAACGCATCGTAGTCCCCGCCACCGAAGTGCGACTGCCATGGGTGCGCTAAGGGGAAGTTCGGGGAGTTGGTCCGTCCGGCCACATACGCGTTCCCTTCTCCGTCCACCGCGATGCCCCAGCCCTCATCCCGGTCTATTCCGCCCAGGAAGGTGGAGTAGAGCATCTGGTTATTCCAGGGGTCAAGTTTCAGCACGAAGGCGTCATCCCAGCCACCTCCGTACCAGGGCTGGAAAGGGTTGACGGTTGGGAACGAGGGCGATGAGGTCATCCCGGTCGCGTAGATGTACCCGTCCGGGCCCACGGTGATCCGGAAAATCTGGTCCCGCTCCTCGGCCGCGATGTAAGTGGAATAGACCAGTTGCCCGTTGGCGTTGAAGATGGAGATGAAAGCGTCCTCGTCCTCCGGGCCGTAAGTCCGCGACTGCCAGGGATTGAGCAGGGGAAAGTCATCCGAATAGACCTCGCCCGCGGTGTAAACGTTCCCTGCGGCGTCTACGTAGATGTCGTCTATCTCCTCCGCCCCCGTTCCGCCGATAAACGTTGACCAGACCAGCCGGCCTTCGGGGTCCAGTTTCAGCACGTACGCGTCCTCGTAGCCCGCAAAATGCGGTTGCCAGGCATTGAGGACCGGGAAGTCGGGGGAGAAGGTCTCCCCGGCCACGTACGCGTTGCCGAACATGTCCACCCCAATGGCGTTCCCCTCCTCTCCGCTGATGCCTCCCAGGATGGTGAGATACCCCGGGCGCCCGTCTGCGTTGATGCGGGCGATAAACACGTTCTTGTCGTCTACACTGGGAGGGGTGGAGGAAAAGAATGCGGTGGAAAACGTGATGCCGGTGATGTAGGTGTTCCCCTGGGCATCGGCAGCGACAGCCCAACCTTCATCCCGTCCGCCGCCTCCAAAGAAGGTGGCGTACAGGAGAACCGGGTCAACAGATTCCGTATGGAGGCTCAGCGAGTGGAGGGAAGGCGGTTGGAGGCACAGGTTCCCCTGGAGGCTCTCCTGCCAGTGGGTGGGATCATTCCCCAGGTAGTACCGGACCGGGACAGGGGAGCTCCCGGCGCAGGGTGAAGGGGAAGGAGATGGCGATACAGACACAGGGGGGCTTCCGATGGTTTCGCGGGACGGGAGGAGCAACAGGGGTAGCATGAGCCCGACCGTTGCCAGACCTAATGTTGTCTTGCCAACTTTCCAGGTTCGCATCGTACCTCCTCTTACTGAACCTGAAGAGTTGTCACTTCAATGATGTCGCTCCCTTCTGCGTTTAGACGCTCCAGGGTATCCAGCCAGTAAGCGCCTGTGGATAACTGGTAAGGGCCGGAAGCGGTGTCTGGGGGAATGACCAGGCGGTGCCGTTGCACAATGACGTCCCCAGGCTGCCACTGATCCACCGGCACACCCAGTCCGTCTCCGACTGTCACTGGCACCTCCCCGGCCCCGGTCAGGTGGAGCATCAGGGAAAGGGGGCGGGCCGGGCGGGCCAGGACGCGCCAGTATGTCAGCACCTCTATGGTCTCCCCGGGCCGCCCGGCGGGCGGGGCATCGTAGCCCAGAAATGCCAGGGTGTCGTCCAGAACCACCACCCCCTCTTCGGGCGCGGCGGGAGGCAGGATGGGCTGGCGGGTCCACTCCCAGATAGAAAAGGGCGGCAGGTCTCCAGGGGTCGGTTGCACGTAGTTCAGGCGCAGTCCCTCCAGCGGCAGATGTCGCACCCACTGGGGCCACCACTCCAGATGGATGCTCTCCCGGGGCCAGCGCAGGCGGTCTATCCCCGGCACACTGCGGACGTACCAGCCAGCGACCTCTCCACCCACCGGGAATACCCAGGACTGCTCGCAGTCGTACGTAATTTGCCGAAGGTCGGGGAGGCCGAACCCTTCTGCAATCGCCTCTGTGGTCAGGGGCACCACGGGTTGGGTGCACTGTGCGATCCATTTCCCGTCCGACTCGGTCACCTGATAGATGAACATCACGTGGCCGATTCGCGCTGCCGGTTCCCGATGGCGAAACCAGTCGTACATAGAGGGCAGGGGCAGAGGAACGCTGTCCAGCGTGGTCGCGCTGATGGCGTAAATCCCCGGCTCCGGACGGAAGCGGCGCGGGAGCACCGGCGGCGCACCGGTCATAGGTGCAATGGGCTCGTATTCCACGCCGTACGTGGCCGGGTCCAGAAAGGTGAAGAGGGAAAGTTTGACTGGTCCCAGGTTATGTTCTCGCTGGTAAGCGGCCAGGTCCTTCAGTGCCTGTCCCCAATCGGTGTTGGAATCGGCCAGGTAGCGCCAGCCGTTATCCGGCCCGCCTGCCAGTTCGTTGAAGAAGGCCAGGTAGTGGGGGGAGACCCGCAGGGTGCCCAGGGCCAGCCAGGACAGGAGGAGGTAATACGTGAAACGTGAAACGTGTCGGTATGTAGCACAGGCTTTAGCCTGTGAAGTAGCGCAGGCTTTAGCCTGTGAATCAGCCTCTGCTCCAGAGCGCCCGGCGAGGACGAACAGAAATGGGAGCACCGGCAGGAGGTGGCGGTAGCCAATGTTGATAGTACTGGTCAGGCTGAAAAGGCCGTAGACGGTAGGGAAGAGGAGCAAATCCCAACTGCTCTTCCCTGTTTTCCGCCGTCCCATTCCACTGACCAGTCCCAGAAAGATCATGAGGAGGGTTGGGAGCGGGGTCTTTAGGGCGAAGGCGACGGGGAAATACAGCCACCAGCCGTGCATGCGGTTCTGGCCCAGCAGGAACGCCTCCCGTCCATAGGCCAGGTTCTCCTGCAGGCGCAGCCAGCGCTCTATGTGGCTGGCTGCCGGGAGCGGAATTCCGGCAGCGAACCCGGTCACGGGTCGGACCTCAAGACGGTAAAGGGCCCAGAGAGTCAGCGCGGCAACCAGGAGCATGCCTCCGTAGGAGAGCAACCACCGCCCCACGGAGTGAGCACGGGAGCGGTCTGTCCGGCGCGCAGCGACGACCAGTCCCCAAACGCCCAGCAAGGGTATCAGCAGGGCCGCGGTCAACTTGGCACCCTGGGCCAACCCCAGCATCAGGCCCGCCAGCCACCATTCCCGCCACCGGGGGCGCTCCAGGTAGCGGGCAAATGCCCAGACGGCCCAGAAGATGAAGGCCGTGGCCCCCAGGTCGGTCGTGGCCAGGGAGCCGTGGGCCAGAATGTTGGGGTCCAGGGCGAAGAGCGTCAGCGCCAGCAATCCGGCCCCGGGGCCGAACCGGTCTGCTGCCCAGCGATAGACCGTCGCGGCCAGGACCAGCGTCAGGAGCGCCACCGGTATCCGGCAGGCCACGATGACCCGGTCTATGGGGCGGTAGGCCAATACTGTCCCCTGGGCAACGCGGATCAGGTTGCCCTCCGCGTACCCCTCCGCCTGCTCTGGTGGCATCAGGTCTGGCACGAAGAAAAGGGGCCATGCCAGGAGCGCTTTTGCGAGGGGGACGTGCTCATCCAGCAGTTGCATCCGGCCAGTACGCAGGTATTCGTAGCCGCTGGTGATGTGGAAGCCCTCGTCTATCGTCGCCGAGAGGCGCGTGGCGGCCTGGAGCAGCAGGAGAAACATCCCTGCCACCAGGATGAAGGAGAGATGCAGGTGCTGGGCGCTCTGGCCTCGTCGCAACAAGTGGCCTCTATCAGGAGCGGAAGATTTCCCACAATGATACACCTCCGGGTGGATTCTGTCAAGGGCTTGCTTTTCCATCGGGTTAAGGTACAATTTACCTATAATCCAATCTCGTTTGAGAAGCCTGTGCTTCGCTTGGGATGCTTGTTGATACTGAGAGGTCTACCGGTGGCTGATGGCCAGTAATCGCGTTGCATCGGCAAATCCAGATAGGCCTGAGGTAAATACCTACCCACCTGTGTCATTGCGCCACGCGCCGAAGGCCTCGGCCCGAAGGGCCTTCGGCCCGAGGGCTTCGCCCAGAGGGCTCTGCCCGAAGGGCGCTCGCGCCGAGGCGAGCCGCCGAAGGCGGCGAAGCAATCTCCA
>Ga0209162_1002937_pt1 | contig 14317 bp, 10 predicted proteins | sample YNPNPMetaG_FD_187121 | JGI IMG/M metagenome (GOLD analysis project Ga0209162, IMG submission 187121) | Anoxygenic and chlorotrophic microbial mat microbial communities from Yellowstone National Park, USA - YNP NP MetaG (SPAdes) (version 2) ... | reverse complement strand
GCGACGGGAAACTGGTGGCTGCGAGTGCGCCGCCGGAGAGCATGGGATGGGCAATCGTGCGTCGTCGCGCCGGTAACGCCGCACGCTAGTAGGGGCGCAGCGGTGCTGCGCCCTTACGGGTTTATCCGTTCGGTGGTGGTGACTGATCACCGGTTGTGGGTTCAACACCCGGCGGTGGCGGCGGTTCGGTCGGTTGTTCCGGCGGCGGCGCAGGAGTGGGCGCTGGTTGATCGTCCTGTGGGAACGGGATCAGCGGCTTGCCGTCGGGACCGATATCGGCAGGGTTCAGGGTATAGATGTTGGGCCACGGGCGAAAACGGGTGCGGAACAACTCCGGTGGGCGAGGAACACCATTCTCCACAACCAGACGGTACACGTCAATCGTCATGCCACCGCGTGCTTTATCGGTATGCCTGATCGTTCCCTGTGGCACTTTCGGATCGGCGACAAACACCGGTTCTGTTGGGGCTGGCACACGATCATACACCTTGTGGGTCAGATCGACGGTACGGTTGGGTTTTGTGCCGTACAACTCAATCTGCGCCACACCGGTCTTCGGGTTTGACCATGCCTGGATCAACAGCCACGCGCCGGTGTCGTTGATAAACTTCAGGTCTGGTCCGCCGGTGAAGATGGTGGCGTCGAGTCCGGGACCATTGCCGCGCGGACCGAGCGCATACTTGTCGTACCAGCTGATATAGAACGAGTGTCCCCATCGCTCGGTAATCGGCAAGCCAGCCCAGAAAGCAGCGCGGAACATGGTCGTTGAGTCCTGGCAGATGCCGCCGCCAAACTCCTGTTGCGTCCGGTTCTGAATAATTGCCGCGCCTTCGACGAACCCATTGGCCGCGTTGATCTGCCCGATATTCTTATTGAATGAAAACTCCTCGCCTGGCGCAATCAACAAACCGTTCAGCAGTTGCATCCCAACGCCGATATTGTGGATGCGATAGGCTGCTGAGCCGGTAAAGTCGCTTTTGCCAATGCTGACCAGTTCACGAATGCCAAGTTGATGGAGGTTTGCTTCAGTCACCGGCGGATCGGTAGGAACCATTGGCAGTTCGAGCGTTCGATCACGCCCCATTGCCGCAGCGATCACCATATCGCGCGCACGCGCTTCGTCGAGGCGCAGCCCCGGCTTGCCGGGCTTCATGATCTTGAGATCCCCATTGTTCCATGCCACCCGTGGTCGCGTTCCCGGTTTTTCCGTCTCGTCGGCAATCTGGCGAATACGGCGCGCGATCATGTCCTGGTCGAGGGTCACCGCGATGCGGTCCCCTTCTGCGGAAGGAACGCGGTTTATGATGATCATGTCCGCAAGATCGGCGACCGTCCACTCGTACTCATTCTTGTCCACCCGCAATGTCAACGGACCTTGCAAGATGGTTTCGATCTGCGCACGCGCCGCTGCGACTGTGGCATCGTCGAGGCGGGGCGGGATCTCGCGGGTCTGCAACGGGATCGTGGCAGGAACGAAGGCTTGTAACTGTTGTGACACATGCGACAGGGTTGCGTCGACCAGTACCTGCCGCCCAATGGCAGCGCCGACAATCGCAATCTGTGCGCCATCGAGTCGCACCTGCGCATCGGCAGGCGCACGCTCGATCTCACGCGCCAGTTGAGTCAGGTATGCCTGTGCGCGCGTTTCATCGTAGGAAACATGCAGCGGCACATCAAGACCATGTTGCCATATTGCTGCAATTTCGCGTGCATCATCGATCAAGCCGTGACCACGGCCAGCGTTGTATGCCGCATCGACCGCGCCACGAAAATCGAATGTCATGCCCAACTCGTCAAGCGTCGGCGTCCACTGACGGTCACCATACGTAATGACCACCGGTTGACGGAGGAACGCTGCATAGCGCGAGCGCAACGCAGACTCGGCCTGTTCGGGAGTCATCTCGCCGACGGCAATGCCCTGGATCGAAACATTTGGATAGATCCGCCCTTCGTATGACCGGTAGAAGGACGTGATTCCTCCCGCAATGCCCAGTACGACGAGCGTGATCACTGCCAGTGCAAACCAGAGCCACCCATCACCACGGCGACGCGGCGGTCGCACGCGCGCGCGTGCTGTAATCGGAAAACCTTCACGCTCCGCCGCGTCGGCTACCGACGAAAAGTGAACCTGTTCAGCCGACACGCAAACCTCCAGCGCAACAATGGTGCCAGGAATGGATAGAACCCGGCATGGGACGTGTGAGGAACCTGTTTGGAAGGCGCGAAGAGATGCGTGATCACATCTCAGAGCAACGCTGTACCACTATACTGCAAACAGATATGCGCTGTCAATGATCAGTGACTGATAGATGTGGTATACTCCTCGCACACCTGGAAAAACAGGAGAGATGCGGAGCGTGTTGTTCAGCAACGAGCGGCGCGTCTTCACTTCAGCTGGCGGATCCGTTTGCTGAGTGACTCCGCTGCAACAACTCATCGCAGGGACGCAAAGCGCGCAGCGTTTTTCATCAATCGTTTCTGCGTCTGCTGCGCCTCTGCGGTGAAATGATCTCCTGGACGTGTATCATCGTAAAGGACGAATGGATATGCCTGACAATGGAATGACCGAACTGGACCTTCTGGTCGGGTCGATGTTCACCACTCTGCCCGATGAGGACCGCGAGCGCTACGAAGCGGAGCGGGCGTGGTTGCTCGATGTGCAGCGCCTGCTGGCAGAGGAGGGTGTCGAGGTGGATCTGCTGTCCAACCCAGGCGCCGAGATCTGGGAAGGGGGCATCGAGCGCTATCACGATCTTTTTCTGCTACGTCTCATCGCTGCATACCTGGAGCAGGGGCGGGATATTCAACCTCTGCTGGCGCCCGATTTCGAGTTGGATGAAGAACCAGACCCATTGCTGGCAGCTATCTGGGAGGATGAGCAATCAACACGTTTTCCGCACCTGATCAAGCATCAGGGCGAGGGCGGGTACTATTTGCCGGTCGATTTCCCCGAGCCGATCTGGATCGAGGAGGAACCGGAAGGTGATGAAGACGAGCCGATCGAAGAGACTGTCGTCAGTTTCGGCTCGTCGCCAGCGCTCCAGCGTGAACTGACGGATCTGGATGCGATGCTCGATCAGGCTGGCGTCAAACCTGGACACCCGGTTCGGCGTTGCCTGAGCGTTCTGCGCGAAGCCGCCGGTCTCAGTGTCGATAATGGACTGCCGATCATTGTGTGGTAGCGTTACCCGGTATTCATCAGCCCTGCCGCCAGCCCGCTGATGCTGAGCAGGATGGCATCCTCGATGGCGGCATGCTGCGGTCCGTCGGGTGCGGCGCGCAACCGGCGCAACAGTTCGATCTGCAGGTAACTCATCGGATCGATATACGGGTTGCGACGCTGGATCGAGTGTTGCAGCACCGGGCTATTGTCGAGCAGGCGTTCGATCCGGGCGATCTGGCGGATCATCCGGTCGGTGCGACCATACTCGTCGCGAATGGCAGCGAAAATGGACGCAGCTGCTTCTTGATCCGGCGCAAGTTCGGCGTAGCATGCAGCAATGTGGAGATCGGCTTTGCCCAGAATCATCTGGGCATTGTCGGTCATGACCCGGAAAAAAGACCACCCGGCGTACATCTCTTGCAGCAGCGCGAGGCGGTCGATGGCTGACCCGTGCAGGTGGTCGGTTGCTCCGCTACCAGGCGTTCCCTCGCTGTCACCGGTTGTCTCCTGCCTGATGGCATCCCCTTTGTACACGAATGTTTCGAGCGCAAACCCCATACCGTACCAGCCCGGAAGGGTGTGGCGGCTCTGCATCCAGCTGAATACCCACGGAATGGCGCGCAGGTCCTCGATGCGCCCGGTATTGCGGCGGCTTGCCGGACGACTGCCAATGTTGAGGCGGCTGATTTCGGCGATTGGGGTAACGTTGTGGAAGTACGGGACGAAATCGTTCCGTTCATACACAAGTGCGCGATAGTGGCGCTGCGACAGGTCCGCCAGACGTTCGAGCGCCTGCATCCACGCCGCCGGAGGATCGTCGCGCTGCACCAGACCGGCGCGTAGAACGGCATTCATCACCTGCTCGATATGGCGGTGCGCCAGCAGGGGTAATCCGTACCGGTCGGCGATGACTTCACCCTGCTCGGTGATTTTGATCTGGTTGCCAGTGCTGCCGGGTGGTTGCGCCAGAATGGCGTGGTTCGCCGGTCCGCCGCCGCGCCCGATGGCGCCGCCACGCCCATGGAACAGGCGCAGGTGGATGCCGTACTGTCGTCCAAAATCGCGTAGTTTGCGCTGCGCCTGGTAGAGCGCCCAGTTGGCGGCAACGTATCCCACGTCCTTGTTGCTGTCGGAGTAGCCGATCATCACTTCCTGCAGGTTGCCGCGCAATGCCAGATGATCGCGGTAGACCGGCAAACTCAGACATGCTTCGAGTATCGTGTCGCAACACGTGAGGTCGGCGCCGGTCTCGAAGAGTGGTGCGATGTTCAATCGGCTAAAACGGAAGGGGCGGAACAATCCCGCCTCTTTTGCCAGCAGGAGCGGCGCCAGCAGATCGCTCGCACCGCGCGTCATGCTCACGATGTACGTCTCGATGGCTTCGGGGCTGAGGCGGTTGAGGATCGTTGCAATGGTGCGGAATGTTTGAATGACTTCGACCGTGTCGGGTGAGTAATCGAGATGAGCCGGAATGAGTGGGCGCGGGTTGGCGATCTCGCGTGACAGCAGGTCGATCCGTTCGGTCTCGTTGAGGGCTGTGTAGTCGGGGCATACGCCTGCGGATGCCAGCACCTCGGCGAGTGCAGCAGTGTGGCGCTCACTATGCTGGCGAATATCGAGGGTGGCGGTGTGCAGACCGAAGACTTCAACCTGGCGGATGAGGTCGCGCAGTGCGCCATCGGCGACCACTGCGGCGTTATTGGCGCGCAGACTCTGTTCCATAACCCGCAGATCGGCGAGCAGATCGTCGCTTCTGGTATACGTGCCGTTCGGTGGTGGATCTGATCGTCCCCAATCGAGCGACGCGGTGTTGGCGTCGTCGAGGGTGCGCAGCAGTTTTTCGCGGATGTAGGTGCATTTCTGACGGTAGAGTTCGTAGGGATTGCGTTGCGCGAGCATATCGGCGACATCAGGGAAGAGAGCGGCGTCGTTCGCCAGCGACGCGCGCAGTTCCTCGCTGACAGGCGCCTGTCGCGTTGATTGACCAAGACGATGGCTGAGTTCTTCGATGGCGGTCATGTGGCGCTGCACAGCGGCGGCGCGCAGCAGGCGCACCGTTTGAAGGGTGACCGCATGGGTGACGTTCGGATTGCCGTCGCGGTCGCCGCCCATCCACGCTCCGTAGCGCAACAGTGGCGGCACACGCCATGCGTGATCCGGGTACGCAGTGCGCAACGCATACTCCAGTTCGCGGTAGAGGCGCGGGATGAGATCGAACAGTCCGCTTTCAAAGTAGAACAGCCCGTTCTTGACTTCATCGATCACGGTTGGCTTGACGACCCGCACCTCATCGGTCTGCCACAGTGAGATGATCTCCTCACGGATGCGCAGCGTGTTCTCTTCAAGTTCAAACCCATGTAAACCGCCTGACCGTCGGTCGAGCAGGGTTGCCAGGCGACGGACCTTTTCCAGTGCAGTGCGGCGACGCGCTTCGGTGGGGTGGGCGGTGAATACCGGCTGAATACGCGCAGTTTCGAGCCACTCCTGAACCGTGGCTGCGGGCACGTTGTGAGCGTGGATCTCCGCAATTGCGGCACCAATCGACTCGGTGCGTGGCGCCGTCGGGCATGCCTGCTGGCGATCATGCAGAATCCAGACGCGCTGCATCTGTTCGGCAAGGTTCACGAGGAGAAAGTAGGCGTTGAATGCCTTGATGACTGTCTGAATATCGGTGACGGTCATCTGCGACGCCAGCGCGCGGAGGGAAGCGTCGGCGCGATCAGGTTCGCCGTTGCGCAGTTCTTTCCCCAGCGTTCGCAACCGTTCGACCAGTTGAAATGCCTCTTCACCCGCCTGGTTGCGAATAACTTCGCCAAGCAGGTTTCCAAGAAAGCGGATCGTTGCCGAAAGACGCTCGTTTTCACGACGGGTCACGTGTGACATAGTCTACCAATCGGGCTATGCTGCGGGATGACGATGTTGCTTTATATATACAGAGAAGCGCGTGTCCTGCGGATGATACATTCTTCGTGACTCTCTGGTTGAGAATCGAGTGCAAGGTTCGCTAAGAGATACGCCGGGTCATTCTGTTTGCCCTGCCAGTTCACCAACCGATTCGATGACATAATCTGGTTGAACAGGCGAATCGATCAGCGCACGGCGATCGGTTGCGCCGGTGAGGGTCAGCGCAGTCGCCATGCCAGCGGCGCGTCCCATCGCAATATCGGTTTCGAGTCGGTCGCCGACCATGAGGCACCGTTCAGGCGGCAGTTGCAGGATATCGGCAACGGTTCGCGCCATGATTGGTGATGGTTTGCCGACCACGACTTCGACCGGATGTGAGGTGCACGCTTCAATGGCGGCAATGATTGCTGCAGCGTCAGGTTCGCCGCCGGTTGGCGTCGGACAGTAGCGGTCGGGATTCGTGGCGACGAAGCGCGCTCCGGCGCGAATGGCATCGAATGCGATCTGCAACTTGCGATAGGTGAAGGTGCGGTCGAATGATGCAATGACGAATTGAACACCGCCAGCATCTGTCGCCAGGTCGAAACCGGCGGCAGCCAGTTCGCTGCAGAGCGGTTGTTCTCCGATAACGAAAATCCGGCTGCCCGGCGCTTCTGCCTGTAACCAGCGCACCATCACATACGATGAGTTGATCACCGCATCCGGCGTGGTCGGAATGCCGAGCGCAGTCAATTTTGCCGCGTATTGGGCGCGCGTGCGGGTCGGATTATTGGAGAGGAACAGAACCTTCGACCCGCTGGTGCGCAGACGGGCGATGGTTTCGGCAGCGCCGGGCAGGAGTGCGTCACCGAGGTAAATCGTTCCATCGAGATCGAAGATGTATGCACTGTAGCGTGGGAGTGGCATCGTGCTGTGTTTCACCGTTTACCCTCAACCTTCCACCTTCAACCCCTGCCGCACTGTAACCGGCGTCAGGTACCAGATGAAGACGGCGATGTTGATCGCCAGGGCTGCACCAAAGGCCGCGATGTAGGCTTCCGCAGGATAGCGTCCTGCCTCATCCGGCGTGAATGCGCCAATTATGACGCCCATCCCCCACTGGATCGCCGTGGCGCCGGTGAAGCCGAACAGGTTGACGGCCGTCACGGCGCGCCCGGCCATGGACGGCGGAAACAGGATGCGGACTTCGGTGAGCATCAGCAGGTTGAATGCGCCAGTGAACCCGAACATGAAGAACGCGACCGCCAGCGATGGCGGGGGTAGTGGTACGGGTAACAGTAGAGGCGTTTGCGACGCGAGAAAGAGCGCCATGCCCGTCTGTACCGTGCGTCGCACACCAAAGGTGTCAGCCAGCGCGCCGCAACTCGCATAGCCCGTCGCCACACCGGCGCTGATGAGCAACAGGAGGTTGCCGGTTTCGATCTGCGGCAGGCGCAGCACATCGAAGAGGTAGGGTCCCGCCCACAGCGTCTGGACTGCGAGCACCGTGCCGAGCCAGACAAAGTTGAGCGGTGCGATGCGCCAGAACTGACCATTGCGGAAAATCCGTCCGAATCCGCCATCGGCGACATCGGACGTTGCGCGCCAGACCACGCCTGGCGGTGCATTTTGGGCGCCGAGGGCGATGCCAGCTGCACTCAGCAGAACGACGCCAGCGCCGCCGAGAAACACAGCCCGCCAGCCAGACTGCTGATTCAGCCACGCGAGCGGCGTTGCCGCCACCAGTGCACCCAGCGCCCCAATGCCAACCATCAGGCTGGTGAATGTCGCCACCCGGTTTGGTGGAAACCAGACGCCAAACGCCTTGACGGCGCCCATCAGGTTGCCTGCCATGCCGATACCGATCAGGGTGCGCCCAACTGCCACCTGTGGCAGCGCCGTTGCAGTGGCGAATAACAGGCATCCGACGACGGTCATCAGCATCAGGGACGGCACTGCGATACGCGGACCGATGCGATCCAGAGCGACGCCAAGGGGCAGCTGGACCGCAGCGAATCCGGCGTAGAACAGACTGGTCATCATTCCCAGGTCAGCGGCGCTCAGTCCCAGGTCACGCATGAGATCGCTGGCAATGACCGCATTGGCGGCGCGGAAGAAGTTCGAAAGGAAGTAGCCGATGCCAAAGAGGATAAAGACCGCAAGTGCGCGATTCATGGCGTCTCGTTCTCAGAGCGGATGGCGGTATCGAGGTCGTTGATCAACCGCGCCAGACGTTCTGGTCCGACACCGCGCGCTGCCGCCGCCTGATTCAGCGGCTCCCAGAACGGAACCTCGACCGTTTCCCACGGGATGCCGTATGCGTCGAGGACGGCGCGGGTTGCGGGCCAGGCTGCGGCAATAGCGGCGACCGGCGTGGTTGCTGTGATAGGAAGGTGCGGCAGGGTCGGGGTTTTCTGGTGCGGTGCAGGGTTTTCCGGTGATTCACCGGCAGGCGGAATCAATCCCAGCAGGCGAGCGGCATTGCGCCCAAGGAGATCATCCTGGATGTCAGGGGCGATGTCCAGTGCCATGATTTCGTTGAGAAAGGCGGACATATCGGGTTCACGCGATCGGCGCGGATAGAGCGGCAGCGGATAATCACTGCCGAACAGGATTTTATAAGGCGACAGGCATCGCAGCGCCACCGCCATAATATCGGCGGTCGGGTAGAGAAGCGGCGATGCCGCTGTATCGTACCAGACATTGCGCAGTGCGCGGCGTACCGACGGCATCAGTTCGTAGAAGAGCAGCCCGCCGCCCCAGTGTGCCAGGATGAGTTTGAGTTCCGGATAGCGCACCGCCAGATCATAGTACTGCACCAGCGGCGTGACGGCTTTGCCGGGGTAGTAGCGTCCAACCGGTTCGTTCACGTGGAGCAGGATCGGCAGATTGAGGTCGATACAGCGTTCCGCCAGGCGCAGGAAGGCTGGTGAGTCGAGCCGAAAGCCCTGGGCGTATGGGTTGAGTTCGCCAATGCCGACTGCGCCTGCTGCAGCGCAGCGTTGCACTTCATCAAGCGCGCGTTCATCGGCAGGCTGCACGGTTGCAAAAACCAGAAACCGTTCAGGGTATCGGCGTTGCAGCGCCAGTGCGCGATCATTGGCAGCAACGCACGACTCATGCTGACGGTAATATTCGCCCTGGATCACGGCACGATCAATGCCAGCGCGATCCATATCGACGAGCATACGATCAGCGTCAGGGGCAGCAGGTGGTTGTCCTGTTGTCGGGTTGGGCGCGAGCAACAGCGCCCAGTAGGGTTCGCGCCCGGCATGCGTTGCCAGGTACGCAAGCAGTTCGGGCGGTTGAAAGTGGATGTGGATGTCGATGCGCACGGCTACCTTAATGCAGCAAGCAACTTCTCGACTTCCGCAAGGTCTTGGGTGCGCCCCTGAACGCGGTACAACTCGGCTGCACGTTGATAGTCCGACCGCGCCTCGGTAACGTCACGCAATGCCTGGTGCGCTCTGCCTCGTTCCCGGTAGGCATCAGCGTTGTCGGGGTCGCGCGCAATGACGACATCGAGATCGGCGATGGCGGTGCGATAATCTTTGAGAGCAATCGCCGCTCTGGCGCGGCAGAGGTAGGCGTCGATCTCGGTGGCGTCGAGTTCGATAGCGCGCGAACAATCGCTGAGTGCGCCGCGTGCATCACGCTGTTCCAAACGCAGCAGTCCGCGCCCAACGAATGCCAGGCGATACTCCGGTGCAATGGTCAGTGCACGGTCAAAATCGGCGCGCGCACGGTCGAATTCACCGGTTGCCTGGAACAGCAGCGCCCGGTGGTAGTAGGTAAAACTCACATCCGGGTTCAGTTGCAGCGACTGATCAAAATCTGCCAGCGCCTCGTCGTACTGTCGATTGTCGCGGTAGGCAACGCCACGCCGCATCAGAATGACATCATTGTTGGGGTCACGCTCCAGCGCTTCGGTAAAGTCGCGAATAGCTGCATCGTACTGGTTCAGACGGTAGAACGCGCGGGCGCGCTGATGGTACGCTTCGACATTATCTGGATCGAGGGCCAGCGCTTTGGTGTAGTCATCGACAGCGTTCTGAAAGAGCGACAGGTTGAAGTTGACCTGTGCGCGTCCGAAGTATGCCTCGAAGGAGGATGGATCGGCGCGGATCGCCTCAGTGTAGCGTTCGACTGCCTGTCCCAGATTGCCGTTTGCAGCGAGTTCATCAGCTTCGCGGATCAGTTCGCGGACATCCGCTGGCGTCGGGGTTGGAAGAGGCGTTGCCGTCGGGATGCTCGTCGGTGTGGGAACTGGCGTGGGTGAGGCTGGTTCGGGTTCCGCAGTCGGCACGGATGCTCCCTCAGTCGGTCGCAACGGTGTCAACAGTTCGGGATACAGATACACACCGCCGGCGATCAGGAGCGCAATGACGACAAGCACACCGAAAAGGGCAACGAACAATGTGCGCGAGCGTTTCCCCAGCTGAACGGTCGTTGCGACCGTCGGCGCTGTGCTGGACGCGCTCTTGCCGGGTACGCCGGGACGACGCAGCAGCGAGCTGTGTTTCGCGCCTGAACCGGGGCGCAGCGATGCCAGCGGATCGACGGGTGGCGCTGCGGAGGGCGACTCTGGCAGGCGCTGCCGGGGCTCTGCGGGCCTGGGTGCTGCGGGGGGCGTACCGCCAGGAAGGGGAGGCGCGCCAGCGGTGCGTCTGGCGCTTTCTGCCGACTCTGGCGTTTCGGTCGTGGCGCTCCTGGTTGCCTGCGCAGATGGTCGTGGCGCGGGAGGCGGCGACGAAGCGATTGATGCAATCGGCGGGGGTGCGCTGGTTGGTCGGTCGCGCTTTGTGGTGACATCTGGCGCCAGCGGGTCGAAGACCGGTTGTGAACGCGGCGGCGTGATCGGTTTCGATGCGCTGGCAGACGGCGCTGTCGGTGGAGCGGCGGATGTAAGGCTCGCCAATCCGCGCTTTGCCACTTCGTTCTGTGGATTGATGGCAAGCACGCGCTCCAGACAGTAGCGGCGTTGGGCGGCATCTGGCAATGCGCCGGAAAGCCATAACCATCCGCGTTCGTTCTGTGGGTCGAGTTGCACTGCCTGGCTGAGCAACTGGCGGGCGCGCATCTGGTCGCCAGCACGGATCGCCGCAATTCCTTCGTCGATCAACTGTGCGGCGCGTTGGCGGGGGTTCGCAGATTCACTCATGGTCGTTTGGACAACAGCGGGCATGCTTCAGCCCAGGATCAGATCGCAGTATAGCACGATCCCGGCAGTGAAACAACAGTACAGGGTTGTGTAACTGTTCACACCTGGGGGAACACACGCGCCTCGGGATGAGGGCGTCCCGCCCTCTGATGGGGCGCATCGCTGCATGCGGGCGAAACGCCCGCGCACCCGGCATGCGAGCGAGACGCTCGCGTATCCGGCATGCGGGCGAGACACCCGCGCTCCCAGGGGAGAAGAAGCAGGTGAGACGCCCGCGCTCCCGGCATGCGGGCGCGACGCTCGCGTACCCAGATGGTGCAGGGGTGATGGGGTGTATCGCCGTATGCGGGCTGGAAGCCCGCGCACCCAGACGGTGCAGGGGTGATGGGTCGTATCGCTGTATGCGGGCTGGAAGCCCGCGCACCCGGCATGCGGGCGCGACGCCCGCGCTCCCAGGCGGTGATGTTCTCTGGGGCGATAGGTTCAGATTGTGGTGGAAGCGGTGCGACGCTCGTGTTCTCAGGAGAGGTGTGAGATCGTGTAATCCGGCACGCTACACGCGGCAGCGTACCGGACGTCCCGTGACGTTACAACGAACATTTCGGGCATTCTTCGTCGGCATATGGTCCGTGATCGGGGCAATCGCCACCCGGTGCATCGTCTGGCAGATCGTCGTAGTCCATGGCGCTGAGTCCTCCCTTTGACCAATCACATTTGGGAGTACCATACGCGCCGGGGAGGATTACGACCAAGATCAGGACATGACCGGAAGATTATCAGGACATGACAGGAAGATTACTGGTGGTTAACCGGAAGATGTCACGCTTCTCCCCAACATGCGCCGCATCAGCGCTCGCTCTTCTGGTCCAAACGCACCGAGCGCCCAGAGTGCCGCGAGGTAGACCGGCATCCCGACCACGATTGCTGCTACCGGCGAAAAGGGGAGAGACACCCACATTGATGCCCCCATCACGCATGAGGCGACTGCCGGGCGCCAGGCAAGGCGCAGCAGTGGCGGGACGATGCCTTCACGTCGCAATGTGCGCAAAAATGGCAACAACAGGACTGCCTCGGTTGCCACTGTGACCGTCGCAGCCGCCAGGTAGCCGTACAGGGGGATAAGCGCCAGGTTCATGCCCAGATTGAACAGCGCGCCAATGGCGAACGCCACCGTGATCGATTGCTGGCGTCGGAGGGCGATCAGGACGTACTGGGTCACGCCGTTGGCGTATGAAAGCGGCAGATACCAGATGAGGATCGCCAGCGCCAGCGCCGCTCCCGGCAGGAACGCCTGCCCGCCGATAATGGCGATAATCGTTGGCGCCAGCAGCGTTCCGCCGACTGCGCCGGGCCAGGCGAGGAGTTGGAGGAAACTGAGCGCGCGGTGATACATCCGTTCGAGTGCAGTGCGATCCATCACCGCATACCGCGCCAGCAGCGGAAACAGTGCTGCCACGAAGTATGGCGGAATGATCTGGGTCATATTGATGACTTTGTAGGCTGCATCGTACAAACCGAGCGCTTCGGCGCCAGCCTGCGCCCGGAGCAGCACGACATCGAAACGAAAAAAAACCGCCAGCAGCAGGCTGTTCAACAGCAGTGGAAACCCCTCGCGCAGCAGTTCGCGTCCGGTGGGCCAGTCCCACACCAGCGACGTGCGAAACAGCATGCGCCGTTGCAGGACGAAGAACACCGCCGCATTCAGGGTTGTCGTTCCCAGCGCCACTGCTGCCAGCGCCACCACCCGCGCGGGGATGTCGGGCGCGATGATCAACGCTCCGACGCCGACGAGCGTCTTCACCACGTTCGTCAACAGCAGAACCAGCGCCGTCACTTCCATTCGCTGATATGCCTGAAATGACGCCGAACACGCTGCGGCGAGCGCTGCCGGGTAGAGGTGGATCATCAGCAGCGCCAGTGCGAGCATTTCAGCACTGCTTAACGGGCGTTCGATCAGCGAGTATCCGATCACCAGGATCGCAGCAACCGGCATCAGCAGCGTGGCGATGCCAAGGCGGAGGAGGAGCGTGATGCTGAACAGACGCGGCGCGCGTGCAAGATCAGGGGCTGCCTCGCGCACCGCCAGGTCGTTCAACCCCCAGTTGGTGATGGTCAAAAAATAGAGACCGGCTATCAGGGCGACGAACGCATACGCGCCATTCCCTTCCGGTCCCAGAAAGCGGAGTGCGACGACCGCAAAGCCAAAGTCGACGACCTTGTTGATCAGATTTGCGGCGATGGGCAGCAGGCTGTTTTTAGCAACCGTACGCGCGGGGTCAGTGTGATCGTCGCGGTAGAATCGACGCCATAGCCAGGCTGCAATCAGCAGCAGCGGGATCAGGGCGGCGACGACGATCAAAAAAATCCGTGCATTTGCACTCAGCATGCGGCATATGATACCACACCCGTGCGCCAGCCCCCGATAGCATCATCGCCGTACGATGGCAACCGCCAGAAAGGTTGCGCCAGCAGCGGCATCCTCGGTATGGGCGATTGCGAGGAGTTGATCGCCGTTGCGCCACCCGGCGTAACTGATCGTATCTCCTTCGACCAGCAGGCGGGCGTCGGCGCGCCACCCGTTGGGTTCGAGGCGTCCGGCGTAGAACTGTTTGACCTGCTCCCAGGCGATACTTCCCGGCGCGCGGAAGAGCCGGATTGCGGCAGCGTCGCGCTCGCCGACGATTTCGGTTGTGAAGCCGCTCATCATCGCATCTGCCAGCGGCGACTCGCCGCGCGCGGCAGGTGTGGCATCAGGATAGATGGGCGGTTCCGCCAGCGGCGCACTGCCGCACGCGGTCAACACAAGCGCCAGGAATACGAGAAGTAATCGAGCGTTCATGATCGATCCCGGAATGTATGAATGTATGGTTGTTACCTGCTGGGATGATACGCAGGCGGGTGGAGGGAGGATGTTGGCGACGTTGGGTGAGTGCAATACAGCTCTAGCCCGCGCAGGCGGGCTTTGCATTCCATAGCCGAGGGCTTCAGCCCGACGGCACGCGGCGCATACCGGATGTATTTCTCAATCTCCATCATTTCGGTCGCCGCGTGGGACGCGGGGAATGACCGGCAAAGGCTCACAGCGGCGGATGCTCTTCGATGGGGATACT
>Ga0209162_1002933_pt1 | contig 14320 bp, 11 predicted proteins | sample YNPNPMetaG_FD_187121 | JGI IMG/M metagenome (GOLD analysis project Ga0209162, IMG submission 187121) | Anoxygenic and chlorotrophic microbial mat microbial communities from Yellowstone National Park, USA - YNP NP MetaG (SPAdes) (version 2) ... | reverse complement strand
TGCGCAAGGTTCTCTCCGACGCCCTTGACTTCCGCCCAAACAAGTGTTTGATGGGCACTCGTGGAACGACGACGGCCCCCGGACCCCGCCGCGACCCGACAGCCCGCCGCCCGCGCGAAAGCGGCGGCGGCGCCGGCGGAAACACCCGACCGGCGCCAGGCCATCCTCGACGCAGCGCTCGATGCCTTCGCCGAGCGCGGGTTTCATGGGTCGTCGGTGCGGGACATCGCCCGGTCCGTGGGCGTCCACGAGGCGACGCTGTACCACTACTTCCCCTCGAAGGCGGCGATCCTCGACGCCCTGATCGATCAGCTCCTCGCGGGACGACAGGCGCTGTACACCGCCGCGGACGACCCGACCCGGACGCTGGAGGAGACGCTGCACGAGCTGATCGCGCGGTTCATGGCGGTGATGCAGGAGGAGCGGGAACGCAAGTTCCTGCGGCTGCTGATGATCGAAGGACCGCGGCTGGCGGTGATGGGGCGCTACCCGTTCCTTCGGGTGTTCCACGAAGGGGGACAACGGCTGACGGAAGTGTTCGAGAAGCTGATGGCGACGGGGCGCATGCGGCGGACGAACCCCCGGGTCGTGGCGCTGCAGTTCCTCGCGCCGCTGATGATCTACGGCTTCCACCAGCACGGCCTGGGCGGCCGGTGGGCGGAGCCGATCAACATCGCGGAGTTCGCGCGCGCGCAGGTCGATCTGTTCGCGCGCGCGCTGGCGCCTTGAGGAAACCGCCATGGGGACGGGTACGGCATTCGGTCGACCGAGGGGGAGAAACGCGGCGGGACGACGAGGCATCGTCGCGGCGGTGGCCCTGCTCGGGTGGCTGGCGCCGGCGATCGCCGCGGGCCAGGCGTCGGAGGGGGCGCCGGGAACGGGCCCGGCCGGGGGCGACGCCACGGCCGAGGGACCCGTCGAACCGCCGCTGCGAGAGGCGACGCCGGGACCGATGCTGACGCTGGAGGAGGCGTTCGAGCTGGCGCGGGCGCGGCATCCGACCCTGCGGGGCCTGCGCGAGGATCTGGAAAAAGCCGACGCGATGCTGGCCCAGGCGTGGGGCGCGCTGCTGCCGCGGGTCTCCGCCCAGCTGATGTACACGCTGAACGATGAGCCGACGGTCGTGGATTTCAGCGCGATGGCGCCGGTCCCCATCGAGAGCGAGCCGATCGTGATCCGGCAGCAGCACATTGTGCAGGCCCAGCTCTCGATCCAGGCGCCGCTGTTCCACATGCCGATCCTGTCGGCGATCGAAACCGCCAGGCTCGGGCGGTCGATGGCAGGACTGGCCGAGGAGGAGGGCGCGCGCCAGCTCCTCCTCGGGGTTGCCACCGCCTTCTACGGCGCGCTGTCGGCGCGGGAACTGGTGGAGGTGCAGGCCGACGCGTTCGAGAAGGCCAAGGGCCGGGTGCGCGCGGCGCGGGCGCGCCTGGCCGCGGGCGCCGGGATTCGGATCGATGTCGCCCGCGCGGAGCTCGAAATGGAGACGGCTCGGCTCGCCCACGAGGCGGCCCTCCTGGGCTTCGACAACGCCCGACAGGCGTTGGCCGGGCTGGTGGGGATGGACGAGCTGCCGATCCCGCTGGCGCCCGACGACGACCCCCAGGCTCCGGCGAACGCGGAGGAGCTGGTCGAACGGGCGGTGGAGGAGCGCGCCGACGTCGAGCTCCGACGACGACAGGTCGCACTCGCCGAACAGAACCTGGAGTCGGCCTGGGCGGCATTCTATCCGTCCCTGTCGCTCGCCTGGCAACTCCAGTCGGAACTGACCGAACCCGCCGGGTTCGGCGGCCGCCGCAACGCCTGGGCCCTGGTGTTCGTCCTGTCGATCCCGATCTACGACCAGCCGCGCTACGCCCTCCTGGACCAGCGACGCGCCGAGATTCGCAAGGCCGAGGCCGACCTGGAGGCGGCGCTGCAGTCGGTCGACACCGAGATCCGGTCGGCCTTCCGCGCCTACGAGTCGTCGCTGACGACGATCACCACGGCCGAACGGCAGGTCGCTCTGGCGGAGGAGGCGCTGCGACTGGCCGAGGCCGGGTTCCAGGCCGGCGCCGCCACGAGCCTGGATGTGGACGACGCCCAGCAGCGCGTCAACCAGGCGCGGATCAACCTGGCCGTGCAGCGCTACCAGAGCCGCCTGGCCCTGCTCAAGCTGGTGTTTCTGGCCGGCGAGGTGCCGGGCGGCGAGTAGCGCTCAGGCGGCACCGGCGGCGGCGCCGCGCGGCTCGACCACCGCCGCCCCGTCGCGCAGCCGCACGGTGACGATCTTGGACACGCCCGGCTCCTCCATCGTGACGCCATACAGCACTTCGGCTCGCTCCATCGTCTGCTTGACGTGCGTCATGACGATGAACTGGGTCCGGTCCGCGAGGTCGTGGATCAGATCGCAGAACCGACCGACGTTGGCATCGTCCAGCGGCGCGTCGACCTCGTCCAGGACGCAGAACGGGCTCGGCTTGTAGAGGAAGAGGGCGAAGACGAGCGAGACGGCGGTGAGCGCCTTCTCGCCGCCCGAGAGCAGGTCAATCGATTGCAGTTTCTTGCCGGGCGGCTGGACCACGATCTCCACCCCGGCCTCGAGGAGATCCTCCGAATCGGTGAGATGCAAGGACGCGCGACCGCCGCGGAACATCCGGGGGAACAGCCGCTGGAACTGCTCGTTCACCGCCTCGAACGTGGCCCGGAACCGCAGCCGCGATTCGCGGTTCATCCTCGCGATCGCCGTGCGAAGGTCCGCCACCGCCCGCTCCAGGTCGTCCTTCTGCCGCGTCCACTCCTCCACCGTCGCCGCCGCCTCACGGTACTCCTCGATCGCCAGCAGGTTGACTCCGCCCATCCGTTCGATCAGCCGACGCAGCTCGTCGGCCCGACGGCGCGCGTTCTCGTCCGGCGGCGGCTCGGCGTGGTGCGCCGCGATCGCCTCCTCGACCGAGACCTGGTGACGTTCGCGCAACCGCTCATCGAGGAACCGCACCTCGCGCCACGCCGCCTCCACCTCGGCCCTCGTCTCCGCCGCGCGACCGGCCAGCGCCGCCTGCCGCTCGCGCCGCTCCCGCACCGCCGCCTCGCGTTCGAGGATCGCCGACCGCTGCGTCTCGAACGACGCCTGGGCCATCGCCAGGGCCTCGGCGCGCTGCCGGTGCTCGGTCGTGAGGCCCTCCAGCTCGAGCGCCGTGCGGAGAGCCCGCCCGCGCGCCTCGCCCCACGCCGCCGCATTGCGGTCGGCCTCGAGATCCGCCTGCTCATTCTCGCGGGCGAGGTCGGCCAGCCGGCGCTCCAGACTCTCCACCAGCGCCCCTGCGGCCTCGAAACGCGCCCGCGCCGCCGCCGTCACCTCGCGCTCGCCCGCCTGCTCGGCCGCCGCCGCGTCCAACGCCCGGCGGGCCGCCTCGAGATCCGCCGCGAGCTGCGCGGCGGTGCGTTCGAGCGCCTCGCCGGCGGCGGCCGCCGCATCGCGCTCGCCGGCGAGCCGTTCGATCGCCGCGGCGGCGTCGGCCAGGGCCGCCCGCAACCCCGCACGCTCGCCCTCCAGCGCTGCCGTCTCCTCGCCGATACGGACGTGCTCCCCGTCCACCGCGGCCAGGTCGCCATCGCAGCGCGCCGCCTCGACCTCGAGCCGGTGGGCACGATCGGCCAGCGCGCGATGGCGCTCCTGCGCCTCGCGCAACTGCGCCCGCAACGCCTCGTGCTCCGCCTCCGCCGCCGCGTAGCGGGCCTCCAGCTCCGGCAGATCCCGCTCCCGACGCGCCAGCTCGGCCCGGGCGTGCAGGAAGGGCGCAAAACGGTCCTCCGCCGAACCGCCGCAGAGCGTGCCGTCCGCCAGCACCACTTCCCCCGCCCCCGTGACGAACGTCGCCCCCACGCCCCCCGCGCGCAGCCGATCGGCCTCCTCCAGCGATCCGACGACGAACACGTCGGCCAACGCCTGGCGGACCAGCGCCTCCGCCTCGGGGGAGGGACGGACGTGGTCGAGCAGCCGGACCGCGCCGGGCGGAAGCTCCGTCGCGGGGCCCGTCGCCCCCGGCCGCCAGCCCTGGCGAGGCGTGATCGCGGCGCGCCCGAGCCCCTCGTCGCGCAGGCGTGTCAACGCCGCCGAGGCGACCTCGCGCTCCTCGCAGATGAGACGCTGCAGCGTGTCTCCGAGGACCGCGGCGAGCGCCGCCTCGAAGCCGTCGTCGCAGGCCACGAGATCGCCCAGCGGGACGAAGGGGGAGGGCGCCCCACCGGGATCGGGGGCCAGCAGCGCACGGACGCCGTCGCCGAACGCCTCGTGACGCTCCACGAGCTCGCGGAGCGAGGCGACGCGGGAGGCGGCGAGGTCCCGCGCCGAACGGCTCCCGCGGAGCCGCTCGTCGCTCTCCTGCAACGCCCGCCGCAACCGCCCGATCTCCTCCGCCGCCCGCTCGACGTCGCGCACGGCACCGACCCGGGCGTCCCGCACGTCGTCCCGGACGCGACGGGCATTCCCCAGCGCGGCGTCGGTCTCGGCGCCGCGACGGCGCGCCTCGGCGAGACGCTCCTCCACCGCCGCCAGACGACGCGCCCGCTCGTCGCGGGCCGCCACCGCCGCCTCGAACGCCACCTGCGCCTGCGCCGCCCGACCCGCCGCCTCGACCTGCGCCCGGCGCGCGTCCGCCAGACGCTCCTCCGCCACCCGACACTCCTCCCGCCGCCGTGCCACCCGCGCCGACAACGCCTCCAACCGCTCCTCCCCCCGGCTCCGTTCGGCCGCCGCCGCCTCGCGCGCCGCCCGGTGCGCCGCCAGCTCGCCCGCCCCGCGCTCCAACGCGGCGACGTTGAGCGCCTTCTGCTCGTTCAAGACGCGCTCGCGGTCCCGCAAACGGTCCGCCTCGGCACACGCCGCACGCATCGAGGCCTCCGCAAGCCGGATCCGGTTCGCGATCTCCCACACCGCGGTCTGATGCTCCTGCACCGCGCGCTCCAGGTCCTCCAGCACCAGCCGCTCGGACGCCAGGCCAGCCTCGAGCGTCGCCAGCTCGGCCCGGCTCGCCTCCACCTCCGCCGCGATCCGCGCATGCTCGCGCCCCAGGAGCCCGACGAGCGCGAGATGCGCAAGCGCCTCGTGGGCCGCGAGACGGACCTCGATCCCCCGCTGCTCGTCCCGGTACGCCTTGAAACGCTCCGCCTTCTGCGCCTGCCGGCGCAACGTCGCGGCCTGCTCCTCCTTGTCGTGCAGCCGGTCGCGAAGACGCAACAGGTTCTGCTCCGTCGCCGCCAGCTGCCGCTCCGTGGCCTGCCGCTTCGCCCGGTACCGCGTGATCCCGGCCGCCTCCTCGATCAACGCCCGCCGCTCCTGCGGCCGCGCCGTGACGATGTACCCGATCCGACCCTGCTCGATCAGCGAGTACGCGCGCGTGCCGGCCCCCGTGCCGAGAAACAGCTCGGTCACGTCGCGAAGACGGACCGGCACCTTGTTGATGAAATACTGGCTCTCCCCCGAAGACCGGAACATCCGCCGCACGACCTCGATCTCCCGATAGGCGGCGTACTTCACCGGGACCAGACCGTCCTCCGTCGAGAAGGTCAGCGTCACCTCGGCCATCGACTGCGCCGGACGACTGTCCGAACCGATGAACACCACGTCGTCCATCTGCTTGCCGCGCAACGCCCTGGCCGACTGCTCCCCCATCGCCCACCGCAGGGCGTCCATGATGTTGCTCTTGCCGCACCCGTTCGGCCCGACGATCGCCGTGACATTCGAGTCGAAATGGAGCACCGTCCGGTCGGGAAAGGACTTGAATCCGCACAACTCGATCCGCTTGATTCGCATGCCACCCGCTCTCCAATCCGCGCAACAGACGCGCATGACCACACGTGAACACGTGTGGTCGTCCGTACCCGATCGAGGCGCACCATACCACTCGTCCGTTCAGGAGTGCAAGTCTCCGGTCACGGCCGTCGGCCGACGACGGACACGGACCGCCATCGAGCCCGGACGCCCCAGGTCCTCGACCTCCCCACCCGGCCGGCCGACCGCCGGGCGAGCCAACCCCGGCGTCGGACGCCGGGGCGGGGAAGAGGGGCACGGAGCAGGTTCGAACCGGATCGGACTACTGATAGGTGAAGCGGAACTCGTAGTCGCAAATCTTGAAGACGTCGCCTTCCTCGATTCGCTTCGAGTCGATCCGCATTCCGTTGTACTCGATGCCGTTCGTCGAGTTGAGGTCCTTGATGTAGTAGGCGCCGTTGTGGAAGAGAACCGCAGCGTGGCGGCGGGAGATGTTGGTGTCCTTGATCGCGAGGTCGGAAGTTTTCAGGCCGCGGCCGATGATGAACTGCTCCTTGCGGATCGGGATCCGCTGGCCGTTGAAGATGATGTAGAGGGGGGCACGTCCCTGGCCGGTGGACGCCGCCTTCGCAATCTCGAAGGCGACGGCGCCCGGTTGGGACTGCGGCACGGCCGAAGGAGCCGGACCGCCGGCACGGCGGAGCTGGGCGAACGCGTCGGTCTCGGGGGCCATCCCGGCCGGGGCCTGGGCTGGGGCCGGAGCGGCAGCCGCGGGCGGGGCGACGGGAGAGGTGACACTCCCATCGAGCGGGAACAGGGACTGGCGGGCGGGCGGCGGAGCCGAACCGATCGGCACCGGTCGCGGCGGAAGGCCCGGCTGTCCCGGCATCGGCGAGGGGCGCGTGGGCATCGCGCCGCCCGGCATTCCGGGCCGCGGGGGCAGGCCGACCGGCCGGGGCGGCATGCCGGCCGCTGGGGTCGCGCGCGGCGCGCCGGCCGGCGGAGCGCCCGGGGCGGGCACCGGCGCCGCCGCACCCGGCGGCTCGGCCATCGGCACCGCGTAACGCCGACTCTTCGCGTACTGCCGCATCGCCTCGTTGATCAAGTAGTCGACCGAACACTCCAGCTCCCGCGCCATCTCCTCGAAGATGGTCCACAACGCGTCGCGGCAGTTGAACTGGCGTACCGTTTTCCTCGCCCGGCTATCCTCCATCGTCGTCTCCTGCCTCGACGGCGATCGTCGTCGCACCCCGCGCCGAGATCGCTTCCACCGCGCGCTGCGCCAACTCGCCCAACGTCCGCTCCGGCCAGCACGCCGACCGCTGGCTCGAAGTTCGGAACGCCGCCAGCGCCGCGACGTGGTCGGGCGTTCCCACCCGACCCAGGACCGCGACGCCCAGTGCCATGATGAACGGATCTCCGCTTTCAAGCAAGAGACTGGCGGCCGTCGCCGACCGGCGGGGCGCCATCCCGGCCAGCGCCTCGACCACCGCCTCGCACCGCCCCGGCAACGCCGCGAGCCGGGGGGCCGCGGCGGCCAGGGCCCGCGCAAAGACCAAAATCTCGCCCTGGATCTTCACATACCGCAGCCGCGGAGCGGCGGCGGCGAAGATCGCCGGGTCGAGCGCCAGGGCCGCGGCGGCGGCGACGGCCCCGTCCCCCTCGCGGGTCAACGGCCCGGCCAGGTCGGCCCGAAGCGCCGCGGGAGTGTTCTCGTCGAGGACCAGGGCGCCGAGGCCGAGGGGCCGGAGGGGGAATCCGAGCTCGAGCAGGCGGGCCAGGGCGACCGAACGGGACCGCGGTTCGCGGGCCGGATCGCGAACCTCCCCCACCAGCGCGTCGCGCAGGTCGGTGAGGTCCGCCAGCCGACGGTTGTCGGGGTTCCCCGGCGCCGTGCCGCTCGCCGCAGCCTTCAACGCCGCCGCATCGCCGCTCAGACCGCGCAACGCCGCAAGCACCCCGGCGCGGGTCTCCGCCCGCTCCTGCGGCGAGTCGAACGGCGCGGTCCGGAACAGCTCGGCGGCCTCCGCGCGCAGCCGGAGCCGGTCGGCGTCCGTGCCGAATTGCAGGACCGCCGCGGCGATCGCCGGATAGTCGGACCACCGCCGGGCCGACCGGAGCGAGACGGCGGCGGCGACGGCGGCGCGGACGGCCGGGTCGCAACGAGCCAGCGGCATCTCGCCGGTCGCGGCCCGCGCGGGCAAATCGGCGGCAAACCAGCGGACCACCACGGCGCGCCCTTCGCGCCGCAGCGCGGGACTCATCCACTCCTCGAGCAACAAGAGGGCGTCCTTGGCAAAGATCTGCGGCTGGCGCAGCCGACCCTCCGGCACCGACCCGGCCATCGCCAGCCAGGTCAGGTTCGGCACCACCCGCTCGACCAGCCCCCTCGCCTGCTCGACCGCAAGCTGACGGAGCCCGCTGCGAAGCTGGTCCAGCCGGCCCATCTCCACCAGCCCCCGCATGGCCCGCAGCCGGACGGAAAGCGACGCGTCGGGATCGACAAGCCGCGTGCGCAGAACCTCGGGCGCATCGGCACGCGACCGGGCCAGCTCGACCTGCTCCTCGGGAGAGTACAACTCCTCGACGCCCCCATCGCAGGACGGGACGACCGGACCGCAGACCCCGACGAGAAGGACGAACCGGACAAGAGATCGGTGGCGGTGAAGGGACTCGAACCCCTGACACAGCGGATATGAGCCGCTTGCTCTGACCACCTGAGCTACACCGCCCCGCGCACGGGCGCCCACGATACCAGCCGGTCTCCTATCGAACAAGCAGGCCGTTCCGGCCAAACCGGGACGCGACGAAGACACCCCGGGACTGTCAGCGCGCCGTCCTCGGATTCAAGCGGTCCCGGAACCCCTGGTGCGCCTTGAAGCCGACGATGAGCCGCGGAGGGATCTTCACCTTCTCCTGCGTCCTGGGATTCCGGCCAATGCGGCCAGCCCGACGGCGACGCACGAACGTGCCGAAGTCCGGGTAAGCGAACTTCCCCTCCTTCCGGATCGCCCGCTCGATCTCGGCAAAAACGGCGTCGAGCAGCGCGCCGAGCATCTTCTTGGAGATGAGTCCCCGGAACTCCTTGGAGCTGTGGATGTGCTCGATCAACTCCGCCTTGGTCATGGCGCCGTCCCTCCTTCGTGCGGTCGCGTCCGAGTCGCCCACTGGCTCTAGCCCACCCTCGGTCCAAGAGAAAGCTATCGAACAGCGCTCCGCCCTGTCAAGGGTCGGCCCCTGCACAAGAGGCTTGACAACGGCCTCCGGAGCGGTTCCGGCCATCAGGCCGGGTGCGGGTTCCGCACCGCCTCGGCCAGAATTGGCAGCGCCGCCTCGATGTGCTCGTCGGGCACCGTGAAGCACAGCCGGAAGTAGCCCTGGGTGCCGAACCCGGAGCCGGGCACGACGAGCACACGGCGCTGGGCCAGGGCACGGCAAAACCCCACGTCGTCCCCCCCCGGGGCCCGGGGGAAGAAGTAAAACGCCCCCCCGGGACGAACGACCTCGTAGCCGGCGCTCGTCAGCCCCTCCCAGATCCGATCGCGCCGCCGCCGGTAAACCGATCGGTCGATCACCGCATCCTGCAGCGTCTCCACCGCGAGCTGCATCAGCGCCGGCGCGTTGACGAAGCCCAACGTGCGCACGCTGAACGCCATCGCGGCGAACAACCGGTCCGCACTCTGCGCCTGCGGGTGGATCGCCACGTACCCGATCCGCTCGCCCGCCAACCCCAGATCCTTGGAATGCGACATCACCAGGATCGTGTTCGGGTAGTACTCCAGCGGACTCGGGCAGCGGTCCACGTCGTAGACCAGCCGACGGTACGGCTCGTCGGAGATCACGTAGATCGTCGTGCCGAGCTCCCGGGCCTTCGCCTGCAACGCCTCGGCCAGCCGCTGGAGCGTCGCACCGGGATAGATCACACCGGTCGGGTTGTTCGGCGAGTTGACGATCATCGCCTTGGTCCTGGGCGTGATTGCCCGGACGACCGCGGCGACGTCGATGTCGAACTCCGGTCCCGTCGGCACCTTCACCACGACGCCGCCGTGGTTGTCGACATAGAACAGATACTCGACGAAATACGGCGACAGCAGGATCACCTCGTCGCCGGGATCGAGCAGCGCCTTGAGGACGACGTTGAGACCTCCGCCGGCCCCGGTGACCATCACCACCTGCTCGCGGGTGAACGGAAGCCGGAACTCGCCCTGGAGCCACCGGGCGACGGCGTCCCGCGTGGACGGGAAACCGACGTTCGGCATGTACCGGTGCATCCCCGGCCGCGGATGGATCACCAGCTCGCGCAACCGCTCGTGCAACACCTCCGGCGGCTCCAGGTCCGGGTTCCCGATGGAGAAATCATAGATCGGACCCTGTCCGGACGCCCGCAACCTCTCCCCCTCCTCGAACATCTTCCGGATCCACGAGGCCCGGCTCATCGCCTCCGCAACCTTGGTCGAAATCGGCATCTCCCTTGCTTTCTCCTAGCCTTCCCCCGCCGCCACCGTCGCGCGCCGCCGGCGAATGAGCTTCATCGAGACCAGCCGGTACAGCACCCGGCAAACCTCGAACGAATCAAGACGCAGGGCGCGGATGATGTCAGAAACCGAGGCGGAACCGTTGACATGGTCGAGCACCAGCTTCTCCTCGGTGGACAACGTCCCCGGCTCCAGCTCGGCGATCGCCCCGGGGTTCGGCTCGTACACCTCCCCGAACCCCCGGATCTCCCGCTCGATCACCCGCCACTCGTCGACCCGCCGATACCCCTCCATCAGCAGCCCGGAGATCGGGATGGCCAGCGCCGCCGAACTCGCCTCCGCCGCCACCACGTGCGGCCGGAAACGGTACAGGCCGTGCGTCCAGCGCAGCACCTCGTAGAAGATGTCCTGCGCCTGCAACTGGAGCGCCTGGCGCAGGTCATCCCGCGAGATCAACCCCAGCCGGATCAACCGCTCGCCGATCGGCGTCCCCTCCGCACCGGGCATCTCCGCCAGCCGCTCGATGTCCTGGGGCGCGACCAGGTCGAGCTGCACGAGGTACTTGCCGAGACGGAAGTTGCCTTCGCCGCCGTCGAGCCGGGAGAGATCGACCTTGCCGTCGGAGAGGAACACGCGGGCCGTCAACCCCGGCCCCTCGATCTCCATCACCCCCGTCAGGTTCTGCAGGGCGATCATCTGGAACACCTCGCCGATCGGCAGCGCCTCGATGGCTCCCGAGAACGACGGAAGACCGGCGTCGGGGTCGAGACCCGCCAGGGCCGGAACCAGCTCGCGCAGCGTCTTCTCGTCCAGCCCTTCGATCAGCCCGCGGCGGGCCGCGTCCAGTTCGGATTCGGCCAGTCCGAGCGTCCGGGCGAGGGGTCCGAGCAGGCGCGACAGCAGCAGGCCGCGGGTGCGTTCGAGCGCCTCGGCGGCGGCGCGCCGCCGCCGCTCCTCGTCGGAGGGCGGCGGCAGCTGCGACGGCGAGGTCGGCGGCGGCTCCCCCGCCGCCTCGGTTTCCCCCTGCCGCTCCGTCCGACGACTCGGCTTCCCGATCCGGTGTTCCAGCACCGCCCGCAGGGCGGCCGGCTGGAACGGCTTGGACAGCGCATCGTCCGCCAGTCCGTGCCGCACGAACTGCTCCCCGATCCGATCCGCCTTCACGCTCATCAGCACGACCGGCACCGTCCGCAGCTCCTCGGACTTCAGCAACTCCCGGCAGAACTGGTAGCCGTTCATCCGCGGCATCACGAAGTCGACCAAGATCGCGTCCGGTCGACGCCGGCGGGCCTCCTCCAGTCCCGCCGCGCCGTCCCCCGCCGTCTCCACCCGGTATGCCTGCGCCTCCAGGATCTCCCGCACGCGGGTCCGCACCGTGGTGCAGTCGTCGATCACCAGCACCGTCCCGCGCACCTCGCCGGGGCCGCCGCTCCCCCTCGCCGAGGCCTCGCCCGCCATCCCCGCCTACTCCTCCGAGCCCCACCGCACCGGTTCGATCACCGTCTGGCACGTCACCGGCTCCGCCGGGATCCCGTCCGGCGGCGGGTAGCTCCAGGCATCCTCGGGCAGATCGACGGCCGGCTCCACCTCCCGATACCACACGTCCACCGGGCCGTCCCCGTCCCGCGCCGTGAAACGCACGTGCGTCGGCAGGCGCAGGGGGCCGAACTCCCGGTGCCCGTCGAACGTCGCTTCCCAGACCGTTCCCGCCCCGTCCCGCAACCGCACCAGGAGCGTGTCCAGCCGCTCCCCGAACGGCGCGACGTGGGCCTCGAGCTCCCTCCCGTCGTCCGTCGCCTGCCGGTAGTCGTAATACCCGTCGCCATCCCACGCCACCCGCGCCTCCGCCCCGCCCACCGCAGGGGGAAGCCCCAGCAGGATGCGGACCACCGCGTCCCCGCCCAGGGGGATGCGGAGCAGCCGAGCGATGTTGCACGGCTCGGCGGCGCCGAAATAGTAGCGGTTGCCGCCGATGTCGTGCAGCGCGAAGCGGACGCCGTCGGAGACCAGGACGGCGAGCGGCGAATCGACCATCGACATCGCATCGAAACGCAGGTGGTCCGGGACCCGGAGGAAGATGTACACCAGCCCCTTGACCGGCCCCCGCTCCGTCCCCTGCTCCACCCGCGCCTCGGCCCGCACGTCGCCGGCCGCCGCCAGCACCGCCGCCAGCCGCGCCTCCATCGTGGAACCTTCCGCGATCGGATTTTCCGGCGGCGGTACCGGACATCCGCCCAGGACCCACGCCGCCGGCAGGGCGGCGAGACACGCCGGGAGAACGCGCCGACCCCGGCGGCCGCCCGCCCGCCCCCCGCCTCGCCCGGACCTCATTCCTCCACCTCGTGCCGCCCCGCCAGCGCATGGGCCATCGACACCCGGTCGACCAAGCCCAGCTCGGCCCCCCGAGGCACGCCGTAGGCGATTCGAGTGACGCGGTCAACTCCCGCCTCGCGCAACCGCTCGGCCAGGTAGTGCCCCGTCGCCTCTCCCTCGGGCGAGGGCGGCAGCGCCAGGATCACCTCGCGCACGCCGTCCGCGGCCCGCTCGATCAACCCCGCCGCCTCGATGTCGTCGGGACCCTGGTCGTCCAGCGGCGAGAGCAGGCCGTGGAGGACGAAGTACCGCCCGGCGAACGCCCCGGACTGCTCGACCGCGAACAGGTCGGGAACCTCGGCCACAACACACAGCAGGTCATCCTGCCGCCGCGGATCGGTGCACAGCGCGCAGGGATCGCTCTCCGTCAGACCGCGGCAGCGCGAACAGCGCCGAACGCGGTCGCGGAGGCCAAGCACGCTGCGACCGAGCTGCCGGAGGTAGTCGTCGGGGGCGTCGAGAAGCTGGAGCGCAAGCCGCTGGGCCGTCTTCGGGCCGATGCCGCGCAGCCGGCCGAGCAGCCGGGCGAGCTCCTCCAGAGCGGGCGGCAGCACGGAAGACCTCTCCGCAAACCTACGTCAAGCCGGGAATCCGGAGGCCGCCCGTAATCCGGTTCGTCTCCGCGTCGATCATCTCGTCCACCTTCTTCAACGCGGCGTTGACGGCAGAGACGACCATGTCTTGCAGCATCTCCGCCTCTTCGGGCTTGAGCATGGAGGGGTCGATCCGGATCGCGAGGACCTCCTTGCCGCCGGAAACCACCGCCGTGACCTTTCCGCCCCCCACGGTCGCCTCCTGCCGACGGGTCTTCAGTTCCTCCTGCAGCGCCTCCAGCTTCCGCTGGATGCGCATCGCCTGCCGCTGGAACTCGGCGAATCCCCCGGTGAACCCTCGACCCGACCTCGTCATCGCGACCCGGCTCCTTTCGTCGCGCCGACCGACCCGGCGCCTCCCGGGCGCAGCTCGACGATGCGGCTGCCCGGAAAGACCTGCAACGCCTCCCGCACCGCAGGATGATCCATGATTTCCTGCCGCACCCGCGCCTCGGCCGCATGGCGCGCCGCCAACCGGTCCGCGATCGCCCGCGCCGCCTCGCCGGAGCGGTCGTCGATCTCGATCCGCGGCGGAGCCCCCAGCACCCGCCCCGCCGCCGCCGCCAGCGACTCGATCCGCCGCGGCTGGCGAACCATCTCCGCCGCCGTCGACCCCTCCGGGAACGCCACCCGCAGCCGCTCCGCGGTCAGCTCCACCGGCACCGCCTGGGCCAGCAGGCCGGCCAGCACGCGGTCGGCGGGGGCCAGCTCCTCGAGGACGCGGTCCCAAGCGTCCGGCGGCAGAACCGGCACGGCGGCGGGAGCAGCCTCCGGCCCGGCGACGGCAACGGCGGCCGGCGACGGCACGGGCCCCGCCGCCGCGATCGGTTCGACGCAACCGCCCACTTCTTCCCCGCGGTCGGAGAGCGGGAGTGGCGCGTCGTCGAGGGCCTTGCCCGAGACGATGTGCGGGGAGGCGGGGGAGGGCGCAGCAGCCGCCCCGGTGACGGCACCCGGTGGCGGGCCTTGCGAGAGGGCCGGCGGTCCCTCCCGAAGGAACGGATCCGGCTCGACGTCCCACCCCAGCGCCGAGGCGCGCGCGGGCGGCGGGCCGGCCGGCGAGACCGGCGCGGGCCGTGCCCATGCGGAAGGCGGAAGCGACGGGTCAGCGCCCGCCGCGGAGGTCG
>Ga0209162_1002927_pt1 | contig 14332 bp, 6 predicted proteins | sample YNPNPMetaG_FD_187121 | JGI IMG/M metagenome (GOLD analysis project Ga0209162, IMG submission 187121) | Anoxygenic and chlorotrophic microbial mat microbial communities from Yellowstone National Park, USA - YNP NP MetaG (SPAdes) (version 2) ... | reverse complement strand
GACCAGGGTCGTCGGTTCGGCATGGCACCCACCTGCAACGCCCTGGGGGGCGCGCGCTTCCTACGACCGCTCCCGACGGGCCCGGTCGGCGCCGGCTCCTCGCCCCACCCCGGCGCGCGCTGACGCCGGCCGAACGGCAGGAAGTTCTCGCCGTGCTGCACGCCGAACCGAACATCGACCTGGCCCCGGCGGCCGTCTACGCCAAGCTCCTCGACGACCCGGGGAGGTACCTCTGCTCCGTCCGAACCGTGTACCGCATCCTCGCCTCAGTCGGCGAGGTCCGTGAGCGCCGGGACCAGCTCGTGCATCCCATGTACGCGAAGCCGGAGTTGCTGGCCACGGCACCGAATCAGGTCTGGTCGTTGGACATCACCAAGCTCCTCGGACCCCGGAAGTGGACCTACTTCTATCTCTACGTGTTTCTGGACATCTTCAGCCGCTACGCCGTCGGCTGGATGGTCGCCGACCGGGAGAACGCCGCCCACGCCCGACGCCTTGTGGCCGAGACGTGCGCGAAGTACCCGATCGATCCGGGTACGCTGATCTTGCACCAGGACCGCGGAGCCCCGATGCGGGCCAAGACTTTCGCCCAGACCCTCGCCGATCTCGGCGTGACCAAGACGCACTCGCGGCCCCACGTCTCCGACGACAACCCTTTCTCCGAGGCCCAGTTCAAGACGCTGAAGTACCGCCCCGACTTCCCGGGCCGCTTCCCCGATCTCCCGGCGGCCATCACCTGGTGCCGCTGGTTCTTCGACGGGTACGACCACGAACACCGACACCAGGCTCTCCCGCTTCTCCGTCCCCCAGACGTCCACTTCGGCCGCGCCCCCGCCCGGATCGCCACGCGCCAGCGCATCCTGGCAGCGGCCTACGCCGCCCACCCGGAGCGCTTCGTCCGACGACCGCCGGTCGCTGGCTCCTCACTGACCGAGGTCTGGATCAACAAGCCACCGCAAGCCTCGGCGGAGGATCATGCCGGCGCGGCCGCGCCGGCCAAGGCGCACCAGGAGGTGCTACAGCAAATGCGACTGGCAGGTGTCTCAAACCCGTTGACAGGCTCCGGGCCAAGCAGAAGAAGCAAGTGCAGGAAGGAACAAGACGCTACGTCTCAGCGAGCTTGAGCAAGAAGATCCTATCAGGCGCGAGCGCGAACAGCCAGGCACCGGCGGGTCCAGTTGGTCGGTCATGCGCTCCGTTCTACACGAGCCCCAACCGGACAGGATCGAGTACGCAGACACCTTCCCGGAAGCTTCCGAGTTTCCGCCGAATTTCGATCCGGCGCACGAGAAAGCGGACCGGTATTGGTCCGAACGCCCTGTAGCACGGCGCAGTGATCTTGCGGGACTACGCTCCCCAGGGGAGGAGGTCTGGATTCTTGCTCACGTCGACTCTCAGTGCTCCGTCGTGCGCGAGAGGCGGATTCCGTACTTGCGCATGCGGTAAATCAGCGTGCGGCGCGAGACACCGAGCTTCCGCGCGGCTCGCGTCTGGTTTCCGCCGCACTCGCGGAGCGCGCCCAGGATCGCGTCCCGTTCCAGTTCCGCCACCCGCGCCGGCAGGCCAGCCGCAGCGCTGGCCGGCTCCGCCGTCCGCTGCAGTTGGGGCGGCAAATGTCGCAAAGCGACCGGTTCGTCCCCCGCCAGCACGACGGCGCTCTCCACGGCGTTGCGCAACTCGCGCACGTTTCCGGGCCACGGGTACTCCATCATCCGCTCCAGCACCTCGTCCTTGAACTCCGGCGGCTCGCGTCCGATCGCCATGGCCGCCTGCCGGGCGAAGCGCAGGGCCAGGGGCAGCACGTCCATCGGCCGGTCGCGCAGCGGTGGAACGTAGATCGTGACGACCGCAATCCGGTAGAACAAATCCTCGCGGAACCCGCCGTGCTTCACCTCCCGCGCCAGATCGCGCTTCGAAGCGGTCACGACACGCACGTCCACGGGGATCTCGACGGTCGAGCCCACGCGGCACACGGTCCGCCGATCGAGGAAACGCAGCAGCTTGGACTGGCTGGCCAGGGGCAGCTCGCCGATCTCGTCCAGGAAGAGCGTGCCCCCTGCCGCCGCCTCGATGTAGCCCGCGTGTCGTTCCGTCGCTCCGGTGAAGGCTCCCTTTTCGTGCCCGAAGAGCATGCTCTCCACCAGGGGCTCGGGCAACGCTGCGCAGTTCACCACGATCAGCGGGCCGCCCCGTCGCGGCGAACGACGGTGGACGTACTTCGCCACCTCCTCCTTGCCGACGCCGGTCTCGCCCAGGATCAGCACCGAAGATGTGGAACGCGCCGCCATGTCGGCCAGGCGGTAGATCTTGCGCATCGTTGGGTCGTGTAACTCGATGTCCTCGGCGTCCGGAACGGACGGCTCCGCACCCGGAGTCGCCCGGCCGTGCGAATCATGTTCGCCCAGGCACGCTCGGAGCGCCCCGAGCGCGACCGCCGGCCGCGGGCCGCCGATGGGCCGCGATGGACGCAGCAGCGTGAGCACCGTGCCGCCGATGCGGATCTCGTCCCCGTGGGCCAGCACCCGCGGCCCGGTCAACCGCTCGCCGTTGACATACGTGCCGTTTGTGCTGCCGAGGTCCTCGACCGTCACTTCGCCGCGCGCCGCCCGGACCTGTGCATGACGTCGCGAGACCTTTTCATCCTCCAGGCGCACCAGGACCTTGGGGTCGCGGCCCAGCACGAGCAATCCGTCCTGCGGTACTGGGACCGTCCGCGCTTCGCCGGGGCCCAGTACCAGCAGATACGCTCCCGGCGTGGCGCCGGATGTGGCGTCGTCCTCGTCGTCGCGCACCGTAGCGACATCCGGCGGCCGAGGTTCCGTCACGAGCACGGAGTGTACCATCGATGCGCACCTGCGCAACGGGCGTCCGGCGGCCGAGCGACCCGCACCTTGGAAACCAGGCGGAACACCCGTTTCCCTCGTCTGGAACGGAAGCTGCTCAAGGCTGTTCCCAGCCCCGGGGACGCGGTGATGGTCGCCGCGCGCAGCGGGGCAGCCCTTCGACGGGGCTCAGGGGAAGGAGAGCAGACATGAAACGAGTCGATGGGAAGCGCGCCGGCGGCTCCTGGGCGGTCGCGGCGTTCGCGTTGCTCGCGCTCGCGGCCGGAGGCTGCGGCGGAGCGATCAGCATTTCCGAGGATGATACCGACGACGGAGGGGAGGTTGGCGAGGACGGCGACGGCGGCGAGACCTGCGCGTGCATGACGGACGAGGACTGCGCCAACGGTCAGTTCTGCGATGGGCAGGAGCGCTGCGCGGATTGCGTCTGCGTCGCCGGAACACCGCCGGAGTGCGACGACGGCGTGGCCTGTACGACCGACGAATGCAACGAGTCCATGGGGGCATGTTCCTCGACGCCCGACCATCGGCTGTGCGGTGACTTCGAGCTTTGCGATCCGGAGCGCGGCTGCGTGGCCTCGCCGGAATGCACGGAGGACCTCGGCTGCGACGACGGCCTGTGGTGCGACGGCGTCGAGACCTGTGACACGACCGCGGGGCGCTGCGTGCCGGGCACGCCGCCGGACTGCGCGGACACTTGGTCCTGCACCGCGGACGGATGCAACGAGGACGAGGACCGGTGTCAGGCAGTGAACCGGGATTCCGTCTGCGACGACGGCGATGCGTGCACGCCGGACCGTTGCGATCCGACCGACGCCGCGGCGGACGAGCGCGGGTGCGTGGTGGGGACGAGCGGGTGCGACGACGGGAACCCGTGTACCGACGACCAGTGCGACGTGAGCGGCCGCGGTTGCTTCCACACCTACAACGCGGCGTCGTGCGACGACGGCGACGCGTGCACGGTCGACGACACCTGCCGCAGCGGCGTCTGCCAGCCCGGCGCCGCACGCGACTGCGACGACGGGAACGTGTGCACCGACGACGCCTGCAACCCGGCGACCGGCTGCAACCATGCGTACAACCGCGGCGTGTGCGACGACGGCAACGCCTGCACCACGGACGACCGCTGCGACGGGTCAGGTCGCTGCATCGGTACCGCCCCGCCGTCCTGCGACGACGGTAACCCGTGCACCGACGACGTCTGCGATGCAACCGGCGGCTGCACGCACGTCAACAACAGCTCGCCCTGCGACGACGGCAACGCCTGCACCGAGTCGGACACCTGCAGCGGCGGGGTCTGCTCGGGAGCAGCGGTGAGCTGCGACGACGGGAACGTCTGCACGGACGACTCGTGCGTGCCCGCGACCGGCTGCGTTTTTGCCAACAACCATGCCGCATGCGACGATGGCAACCCGTGCACCTCCGGGGACGCCTGCTCGGCCGGCGCGTGCAGACCCGGCGCGGGGCTGCCCGTCTGGTACCGCGATGCGGACAGCGATGGGTTCGGCGACGCGGCGACCACGACCTGCGCCGCCCGGGCGCCCGCTGGCTACGTCGGCGACGGCACGGACTGCTGCGACGCGAACCGGGACGCGCGGCCCGACCAGACGACCTATTTCGCCGCGAGTTACGCCTGCGGCGGCGGCACGCCGTCCTACGACTACGACTGCGACGGCGCGGAAGAGCCACGGTGGACCGCCACGGGCGGCGGCTGCCGCAACACCGGCACGTCCTGCGCAATGACCGAGGGCTGGGATGCCTCCGCACCGCCCGCCTGCGGCGCCTCCGGGCGTTGGGTGACCGGCTGCACGTGGGTGGCCGCCGGCTGCATCGTCAGCTCGGAGACGCGACGCCAGGAGTGCCGGTAGGGCACGGGGTTCGGGATTCGGGGTTCGGGATGGGGGCACAGAGCAACGGAACGACGGCGCGGGAGGAGAACATGAGCCGGAGACCGGGACGCGAGCCGACGGTTCTCCCCCGCGTCGCTAGGCTGCTCCTGGCCCCCGGTCTTGCGGGCTGCGGGAGCGTCGTGGTCGACGACGAGGCCGAAACCGGGAGAGAAGAGGACGGAGCCCAGCCGGCGCCGATGATGCACGCGGCGAGCGCGGTGACGTCGTGGAGGAGGACGCCGACGCGGCCGACGCCGACGAAGGGATGGCGTGCGCCGAGGGCGGGACGCCGTGCGACAACGGGAACCCGTGCACCGACGACCGGTGCGATCCGGCCCGCGGCTGCGGGTGGGTGCCCAACAGCGCGACCTGTGACGATGGCGATCGCTGGTCCACGGGCGATACCTGCCGGGACGGGGCATGCCGGCCTTCCTCCATCCTGCCGTCCTGGCATCGCGACGAGGACCGTGACACCTACGGCGATCCCGCGGCGAGCGTGTGCGCGGCCGAAGCGGCGCCGGGCCCCGTGGCCGACGGGACGGACTGCTGCGACATGGACGGAGACGTGCATCCCGACCAGGCGGCGTGGTTTCCCGCCCCGAACGACTGCGGCGGCGAGCCGCCGTTCGACTACGACTGCGACGGCGTCGAGGAGCCGCGCTGGACGGATACGGGCGGCGGCTGCCGGCTGTCCGACGGCCTGTGCCGGAAGACCATCCGCTGGGAAGGGTCCGCGCCGCCGGCGTGCGGCACCACCGGCCGCTGGCGGAGCGAGTGTATCCTGGTTGCGTGTCTGGTCGGCGCCAGCGACAGCCGGGTTCAGGAGTGCCGTTGAGGTCAAGCGCGCCGGGCCCGACGCCCCCAGCCGGGCCGGTGCTCGCAGCCGCAAGGGGGACTACCGACACGCTTGCGTCCGAGTGATCACGTCCTCGACACAAGTGACGGAGATGCAGCCCTGCACCCACCGGCCCGGAGAACCGCACTCGGGCGCGTGGCCACCCTCCCAGCCCGCATGGTTGAACCCGCACGGCACGCCGGCCGTGCAGTCCGGCGCCGGATCGGTGTCCGGGAACTCCTGCTCCACCATGCCGTTGCAGTCCCAGTCGAAGGACGGGCCGGCGCCGCAGTTGTAGGACGAGGAATGATACGACAAGGGAGCCGGGTTCGGGGGATGCACGTTCCCGTTCGTGTCGCAGCAATCGCCGGCCAGCGGGACGTAGGAGCCGGAAGGCTGCGAGGGCGCGCAGACGGAAGGCCTTGAGTCGCCGCCGACCGTGTCCCCGTCGCCATCGTAGTACCAGACGGTGCCGCAGCTCTCGTCCGGCGCTGATGTGTCGTCCGTGAGGGTGTGCGCGTCGTCGCCTGCGTCGTCGGTTGCATCGATATCGACCATCGCCGCGCCGCACGCGCCGCCAGCCGCCATGCCGAGCAGCCAGGCAGCGCAGGCCGCCGCCACGCACGCTCCGGTCGCGCCACGCATCGTTCCGCCGGCTGGCCGCTGCATTGCCTTCAATCTAGGCTGGGGCGGCCGACGCGGTCAAGCGCCGGCGACGCGGACCGCTGCTCCGCCTGTACGTTCCTTGCGCAGGTGTACGGCTGCGGTCCGCCCAGCGTCCTGGGCCCGGCCCCGCCCCCCCCTGCCGAAACCCCCGCCGCGTCGCCCGATCCGTGCGCTCGGGTCCGCGCGGACGGGCTGGCACGCCGGACGCTTCACCCGCGCATCGATGCGCGCCTCGGGGACGCAGCGGCCGCGGGTCGGACGGATGGCTCATCCGGCCACGAGCGATCGAGGCCGAGCGGCAAGGAAGTTCGTGATGAGGATGACCAGCGTGGTTGCGTGGGTCGTCGGTGCCGTCGTGGGCGGGCTAGGTGCAGCGGCGTCGTGCGCGCAAAGCGGCGGGAGCGCGTGCGACGTGGAGGCATGCGGACACGACTGCGTGAGCATGGGCTACGCCAACGGCGAGTGCCGTGGGGGGGCGTGCCAGTGCATGGTGGCCGCCGCAGACGCCGACGCGGACGCGCCCCGCCCGGATGTGGCCGACGACGGCGACGCCTCCGCCGACGCCGAGGGTCCCGACCTGCGCCTCGACGACGGGCGCGCCGAGGCGTGCGACGAGGCCGGGGGTGGTGAGAGCGGCGGGGAGACGGGAGGAGACGGCAGCGGAAGCTGCGACCCGGTCCTGTGCATGATCTCCTGCGGCGGCATCTGCGACGCGTCGGGCAACTGCGTGTGCCCTGGGGAGGACGCGGGGGACGGCGACGCCTCCGATGTACCTTCCGAGATTGACGGGTCCGACGATGGCGTGGTCGAGACCGAGGCGGACGTGCTCGAGCCGGAGGCCGACGCCGCGCCGGAAACCGAAGCGGAGGGCGACGTGGGCGGCGATGCCGCGGAGCCCGCGGTTGATTCGGGAGGGTAGCGTGGGGCGCCGGCCGGAAGCGCCGGCGACCCGGAGGAGGAGCAAGATGGGCAGAACACTGCACGGGTTGGCGGTCGTATGCGGGATCGTGGGCGTCATCTGTTCCTGGTCGAGCCCCGCGCAGGCGCAACTCGACCTCGACGGCGACGGCCTCTACGCCACCTGGGAGACCGGTTGCGCGGCCTCGGGCAATACGCGGACCGGCGACACGAACGTCGACAGCGACGGGGACTACGTCCGCGACGACATCGAGGTCGGCGCCACGGGCGCCCCCGCCACGGCCCGCGACACCGACGGCGACACACGGATCGATGGCTGCGAGATCGACAGCGACGCTGACGGCATCGGCGACCAGACCGAATCGGGATGCAGCGCGGTGTGCACCACCCCTCGCGACACGGACGGCGACACGGTCCCCGACTACCGGGAGACCGACTCCGACGCCGACGGGATCGGGGACGCCACCGAAGGCACGACGGACACGGACGGTGACACGATCCCGAACTACCGCGACACCGACTCCGACGGCGACGGGATCCCGGACGCGACGGAGGGGACGGCGGACACGGATGGCGACACCCTCCCCAACTACCGCGACACCGATTCGGACGGCGACGGCCGCAGCGACGCGACGGAGGGCACTGGGGACCTCGACGGCGACACCGTGCCCAACTCCATCGACACCGACGACGACGGCGACGGCGCCCCGACCGCCTGCGAGGCGTCGGCCGGCACGAACCCCGTCGCCCGCGACACCGACAACGACCTGATCGACGACGGCACCGAGATCGGCCCCTGCGCCTCGCCGCGCGACACCGACGGCGACGCCCAGATCGACGCGCTGGAGACCGACGCCGACGCGGACAACATCCCCGACCGGGCCGAGTCCGGCTGCACGAGTATCTGCTCGACGCCGCGCGACACCGATGCGGACGGCGCGCCGGACTACCGGGACACCGACGCGGACGGCGACGGCATTTCGGACGCCACCGAGGCCGGCGATGCCGACCCCGGCACGCCGCCGATCGACACCGACGGCGACACGACCCCCGACTACCGCGACACCGACAGCGACGGCGACGGTCGCAGCGACACGACCGAAGGCACCGGCGACCTGGACGGCGACGGGCTGCCCAACTGGCGCGACGCGAACGACTCCGACGGACCGCTCGGCGACCCCGACGGTGACGGCGTGGTCAACCGCGACGACAACTGCGACGCTGCGGCCAACCCCGACCAGACCGACACCGACGCCGACGGCCTGGGCGACGCGTGCGACAGCGACGATGACAGCGACGGCGTGCCCGACACCACCGACAACTGCCGCACCGTCGCCAACCCCGACCAGGCGAATCTCGACGGGGACGCGCTCGGGGACGCCTGCGATCCGGACGACGACAACGACGGCGCACCGGACACGACGGACAACTGCCCGCGCACGGCGAACCCCGACCAGTCGGACGTCGACGGAGACAGACTCGGGGACGCCTGCGACGACGACGCGGACGACGACGGCGTCCCGAACGGCATCGACAACTGCTGGCTCGTCGCCAACCCGGCCCAGACGGACACCGATCACGACGGCCTGGGCGACGCCTGCGACGGCGACATCGATGCCGACGGGATCCCGAACGGCTCAGACAACTGCCCGGCCATCGCCAACCCGGGGCAGACCGACACGGACGGCGACCGCCTGGGCGACGCCTGCGACCCGGACGACGACAACGACGGCGTGGCCGACACGGCCGACAACTGCCGGCTCAACGCCAACCCTGACCAGGCCGACCTCGACACCGACGGACTCGGCGATGTCTGTGACCTGGACGACGACGCCGATGACGTCCCCGACGCCACCGACAACTGCCCGCGTACGCCCAATCCCGACCAGCGCGATTCCGACGGCAACGGCTACGGCGACGCCTGCGACACGGGCGACAGCGACGGCGACACCGTCCCGGACCTGGCCGACAACTGCCCCGCCGTGGCCAACCCCGATCAGGCGGACCTCGACCGCGACGGCCTGGGCGACGCTTGCGACCCGGACGACGACAATGACGGCATCCCGGACGCGACCGACAGCTGTCCGGCCGCCGCCAACCCCGATCAGACGGACACCGACGGGGATGGACAGGGGGACGTATGCGATGCGGATGACGACAACGACGGTGTGATCGACCGCGCCGACAACTGCCCGCTCGTCCCGAACCCCGACCTCCGCGACACCGATCTCGACGGCTTCGGCGATGCCTGCGACGACGACGACGACGGCGACGGCGTCCCCGACACGACCGACAACTGCCCGCTCGCCTCCAACGCCTCCCAGATCGACAACGACCTGGATGGCCAGGGCGATGCCTGCGACGACGACGACGACAACGACGGCGTCCCGGACACCACCGATAATTGCCTGCTCATCCCCAACGCCGATCAGGCGGACGCCGACGGCGACGGGGAAGGGGACGCTTGCGAGGGCGACGACGACAACGACGGCGTCCCGGACACCACCGACAACTGCCCGCTGGTCGCCAACGCCGACCAGAGTGATCTCGACGGCGACGGCGCCGGCGACGTCTGCGATCCCGACGACGACGGCGACGGCGTGCCCGACGCGACCGACAACTGCCCGACCGTGGCCAACCCCGGCCAGGAGGATCTCAACCGCAACGGCTACGGCGACGCCTGCGAGGACTGGGGTGACGACGACGGCGACACGGTGCCCAACTTCCTCGACAACTGCCCGCTCAGGCCCAACGGCGCCCAGGTGGACACCGACGGCGACGCCTCCGGCGACGCGTGCGACCCCGACGACGACAACGACGGCGTTCCGGACGAGCTCGACAACTGTGCGCTGGTGGCGAACGCCGACCAGGCCAACGCCGACGGCGACGCCTCCGGCGACGCGTGCGACCCGGATGACGACAACGACGGCATCCCGGACGCTTCTGACAACTGCCCGCTCCGCGCGAACTCCGATCAGACCGACACCGACGGCGACGGCCTGGGCGACATCTGCGACGGGGACGACGACAGCGACGGCGTCGGAGACGACACCGACAACTGCGGGCTCGTCCCGAACCCGACACAGCTCGACACCGACGGCGACAGTCTCGGCGACGCGTGCGACGACGACGATGACGGCGACGGCGTGCGCGATCTGGTCGACGTCTGCCCTCTGCTCTACGACCCCGGCCAGGAGGATCTCGACGGCGACGGGGTCGGCGACCTGTGCGATGAGGATCGCGACGGGGACGGAGCGAACAACGACGCGGACAACTGTCCGGATACGCCCAACGCCGACCAGTCGGACCTGGACGGCGACGAGATCGGCGACGTCTGCGACGACGACTCCGATGCGGACCTCGACGGCGTCCAGGATGCCGCCGACAACTGCCCGCTGGTCGCCAACCCCGACCAGCTCGACACCGACGAGGATGACCTCGGCGACGCCTGCGACCCCGACGACGACAACGACGGCGTGCCCGACGAGGACGACGTCTGCCCGCTCGTCCGCGACCCCGGCCAAGAGGATCTGGACGGCGACGGGCAGGGCGACGCCTGCGACGAGGACGACGACGGCGACGGCGTGCCCGATGTCGACGACGTTTGCCCGCGGACCGCGGATCCCGAGCAGGCCGACACGGACGGCGACGGCGCGGGTGACGCCTGCGACGAGGACGACGACGACGACGACGTGGCCGACGTTCTTGACAACTGCCCCCTGACGGCCAACGCCGCGCAGACGGACACCGATCGCGACGGGGCAGGCGATGCGTGCGACGCGGACGACGACGGCGACGGGGTGCCCGATGCGGACGACGTCTGCCCGCTGGTCGCCGACGCTGATCAGGCGGACACCGATGCGGACGGCATCGGGGACGCATGCGACGACGAAGACGAGGACGGGGTGCTCGACGTCGGTGACAACTGCCTCGGCCTCGCCAACGCCGACCAGACCGACACGGACGCCGACGGCGCGGGGGACGCATGTGACGAGGACGACGACAACGACGGCGTCCCCGACGAGCGCGAGCGCGAGCTCGGCACGGACCCGCTCGACCCGCACGACACGCCGCACGCGATGGGCGGCGGCTGCGGCTGCGCCACCGCGCAGCCCCGCGGATGGCTGTGGCCCCTCGCCGTCGCGGCGTTGGTGGTCGCGCTCCTGCGGGGCCGCCGTGGGCGCCCGGGCGCCCTCCGGTCGGTTCTCGTCGTCGCCGCGGCCACGGTGTTCGCCAGTGCCGCACGGCCGGCGGCGGCGGAGGGCTTCGACGCCCAGATGCTCCGGCCGGGGTTCCTCGGGCGGGGCGGAGTAGCGGTGGAGGCCACGGACGTGCTGCTCCCCTTCGACTTCCAGCTCGGCCTGCTCTTCGGCTACGCCGCCGACCCGGTGGTCGTCGGCGGCGCCGGGGAGGAGCGGGTGGCGGACGTGATCGCGGGACTCTCGACCCTCGACGTACGCCTGGCCCTCGGCCTTCCCGCCGGCCTCGAAGTGGGTCTCGGCCTTCCCGTGGCGGTTGACCGGCGCGGCGCCGGCCCGGCGGCGATCACCGGCGCCGGCCTGGGCGATCTCGGCTTCCACCTCAAGTGGCGGATCCTCGACGGCGACAGGTGGCCGGTGGGCCTGGCCATCTGGCCCGAAGTCTTCTTTCCCACGGGGGACGAGACGAAGATGGGAGGCGACGGCGGCTTCGGCTTCGGCTTTCGCGTCGGTATCGACCGCAAGCTGGGCCCCGTGCTCCTCGCGGCGAACCTCGGCGGCCGCTTCCGCGACGGGACGAAATCGTACCTCGGAGCGGAGGTGGGCCAGCAGTTCGTCTACGGCGCGGTGGTCGACTGGGGCATTGACGCGGAAGGGATCTTCCACGTGGCGGCCGAGGCACACGGCGCGGTGGCGCTCGACGGCGCCGACTACGCCAGCCCCGTCGAGATCCTCGGCTCCTTCGCCTCCCACCTGGGGCCGCTGACCTTCGTCGCCGGCGGCGGCGCGGGCCTGGACCGCGCGGTGGGGAGTCCCGAGTGGCGTGCGCTGGTAGCGGCCTCCTACACCTTCGAGCGCACGCGGGACGAGGACGACGACGGGGTGGAGGACGAGTTCGACCGGTGCGTCGACCGGCCGGAGGACCCCGACGGCTACGAGGATGACGACGGCTGTCCGGACGATGACAACGACGGTGACGGCGTGTTGGACGCCACCGACGACTGCCCCGACCGGGCCGAGGATCAGGACGGCTTCGAGGACGCGGACGGCTGCCCCGACGAGGACAACGACGCGGACGGCGTGCCCGACGAGCGCGACGCATGCCCCACGCGGGCCGAGGATCTGGACGGGCGCGACGATGAGGACGGATGCCCGGACGAGGACAACGACGGCGACGGCATCCCCGATGCGACGGACCACTGCCCGAACGCGGCCGAGACGCACAACGGCTTCCAGGACGACGACGGTTGCCCCGACCAGGCCCCGGCGTACGTCTTCCGCCGCGGCGAGCGGATCGTCTTCCACAACATTCTGTTCGCCACCGGGAGTTACGAGATCCTTCCCGAGTCGTACCCGGTGTTGGACGAGATCGTCGCCTCACTCCAGGCTCAGCCGCTGGTGCGGGTGCGGGTCGAAGGGCACACGGACGATCGCGGGGACGACAACGCCAACCTCACGCTCTCGCAGCAGCGCGCCCTGGCGGTCGTCAACTACCTCGCCGGTGCGGGTGTCGACCCGCGGCGGTTGGAGTATGCGGGCTACGGCGAGACTCGGCCGCTGGTACCGAACAACAACGACGAGAACCGGGCGCAGAACCGGCGCGTGGAGCTCCTCACCCTGGATCAGCCGATGGAGGCGGTAGAAACCTCCGGCACGGAGTGACATGAGCCGGCAGGATCCACCTCGCAGCCGCGTCGTGACGCTCAAGCCGAAAGGCCCGGCCGGGGTGCCGCCGCAAGACGTCGCCGAGTCCCCGCCACCCCTTCCCACGGGTACGCAACTGGTCGGCCGCTACCGCCTTGACACCATCCTCGGCCGGGGTGGCATGGCCACCGTCTACATGGGCCTCGACCAGGCGCTCGGGCGCGAGGTGGCGATCAAGGTGCTGGAGCCCGAGATGGCTGCTCAGGCGATCGTCGTGAAGCGCTTCGTCCGCGAGGCGCAGATCATGGCCTCCCTCGACTCGCCGCGTGTCGTGTCGATCTACGACGTCGGTCGCGACGGCCCGCACGTGTTCCTGGTCATGAAGTGCTTGGCCGGCGTGCCGCTGCAGGATCTGATCGTCCAGGACGGAGCGCTGCCGCCGGAGCGCGCGGTACCGCTGGTGGCCCAGGTGCTCGAGGGCCTCGCCGTCGTTCACCGTCACGGGCTCGTCCATCGGGACGTGAAGCCGGGGAACGTCATGGTGCTCGACGGCGACCAGGCGGTCCTGCTCGACCTCGGCATCGCCCGGGATCCGGGGAGCCGCGGGATGACCACCGAAGGGACGGTGCTGGGAACGCCGGAGTACATGGCGCCCGAGCAGATGCTCGGGCGCACGGTGGACCACCGTACGGACCTCTACGCGGTAGGGGTGATGCTCTTCGAGGCGCTGACGGGCCGTCTGCCGTTCCATGGGGAAACCCCGATCGAGATCGGCCTGCGCCATGTGAACGACGACCCGCCCTCGCCCCGCCGCTTCGCCTCGTGGATCTCCGAGGCGCTGGCGGCCGTCGTACTGCGCGCCATGGCGAAGGATCCGGCCCAGCGGTACCAGTCGGCCAACGAGATGCGCGAAGCGCTGCTCGCCGCGCTGGCCGTCGCCGCACCAGGCCTGCCGGGGGCGGAACATCTCCCTGCTGTCCCACCCGCAGGCGACGCCCGCGGCCCGCACCCTAGCCTGAGCGCCGCGGCCGTCGGCTGTGCGGCCGATGTCGGCGTCGAGGCTGCCATGCCACCGTTCGGGATCACGGCCCGCGGATCCCCCGCAGTGCAGGCGTTGCCGGACCCGGCCCCGGAAGCGGCGCAAGCTGCGGCGCCGCCCGCGGCGACCGCGGCGCACACCGTGTGGCCCAAGATCAAACGGCGCCGAGCCTTGCGGGCCACCCTGGCTGCCGGAACCGTCTTCGCTGCTGTGGCGGCGCTGGTCGTCTACCTCGCAGCTCGGTCCGGCAACGAGCTTCCCGCCGGGCCACCTCGGCCCATGCCCGTTGGCGCGTCACCGCG
>Ga0209162_1002925_pt1 | contig 14332 bp, 12 predicted proteins | sample YNPNPMetaG_FD_187121 | JGI IMG/M metagenome (GOLD analysis project Ga0209162, IMG submission 187121) | Anoxygenic and chlorotrophic microbial mat microbial communities from Yellowstone National Park, USA - YNP NP MetaG (SPAdes) (version 2) ... | reverse complement strand
AGCCGGGGGGGCGCCCGCTTCCGCCTGCGCCTCGGCCCCCCCATCCCCCCGACCACGGGGGGCGTCCGGCTCCCCCCAGGCTTGGGGGGCCGGGGGGACGCCCGCTTCCCTTTGCTCCGACGAGAGATGTCGCACGCTCAGGCTGGGCGCGGCCGTTTCACGGATGGCGGCCAGGAGCGCGTCCGGCGCAAAGTCGCGCTCGACGCGGATGACCCGGCCGCCGGCCGCCTCGAACAGCGCCAGCCACCCGGCCAGCGCCGGCTCGATCACGCGCATCGGCGGCACGATGACCAGCTTCACCGCCAGGTCGGCCACACGGAGCACGCCGGCCTCGATGCGCCCTTCCTGGAGGATGTCCGTGTCGGCGAAGTGAAAGTCCAGATGGTTCTCCATCAGGAGCGCCTGGATGCGGACGTAAGCCTCCAGGTCGGGCCGGGCCGGCAGGCCGCCGGTCGGTTCGACGACCAGGATCCCGGCGTCTATGTGCGTGCCCGCGAAGAGCCGGCCGATCCGATCCACGTGTTCGGCCAGCTTGCCGAAGAGGGGCCAATAGGGCGCCTGGAAGAAGAAGGTGGGCGGCGCGTCGTGCTTGCGCAGCGCGTGCGTACTGTAGAAGAAGCCGTGCGGGACGAGGTACTTGATGCCGGCCAGGAGCTGGCCATCGGCCATCAGTTTGGCATCCTGCAACGTGCCGCTCCAGCCGAGGCTGTGGTAACACTCGTCGAGCGCGCCCGCTTTGCCGTAGAAGTACGCGGCGGAGGCGGTCGCTTTGGCGTTCTGGCGCAGGTGCGGCCCCAACAGATCGAGGGGCGCGCCGGCCTTGGTGTGGCCCGGCTCGCAGCCGGGGACGTCCATGTAGCGCAGTTGCGCCATGCGCAGCGACGGCTTCTCGCCCGCATACACCAGTCCGTGCGCCCGGCACCAGCCGGAGATCGGTTCCTCCCAGGTTGCGCAGAACAGCTTGTATTGCAGCCGGCGCAAATCGTATGCCACGCGCAGGTGATCGGGATGGGTTTCGTCCTGAAGGGCCGGCAACAACGGCAACAGGTCGTACCCGTACTCCGCTCGAAACAGGTCGGGCAACCGGGCCGACCAGCCCGGCTGGACTTCGTCCACGAAGATCCAGCAGATGCGCTTGCCGAACTTCTCCCCGTAGCGCCGGCGATAGCGCTCGTGCGTCTGCCGGATGAACTCCTGTACGGCCGCCGGGTTGAGCACGTCGGCGAAGTGGCCCCAGTACTTGTGATGCGTCACCTCGGCCTGGACGCTGACGAAGATGCGATGCGGCCGTTCCGGCAGCGTCGCCTCGAGCACGGGCGTCGGCCGGCTGGCGAAATAGCGCTTCTGGTTGTAGCGCGTCAGGCCGGTCTCGCGATAAGAATCCACGACCAGCAACGGGCCAACGGCATCGGCCAGGTCAATCCCGGCCGACCAGTCGGGGCGCGGACCGCTGTCATGCGCCGGGCGCTTTTCAGCAGGGCCCGGCGCGTGTCCATCGCTCAGCGGATAAGCCATCACCGACAACACCCTGCCCGCCGGCAGCTCGATCCGCGTCGGCCCGCCGGGCACGTCGTAGGCGCGCTGGATCAGCTCGGTGGCGTGAAACTCCGGCCGGCCGAGGATCACCAGCCCGCCGGCGACCCCGCTCGGATAGGGATACTCGTCGTACAGATGGACGATCAGGCCGTGCTCTTCGGCCGCGGCGACCGCGACATCCACCATGGCAAAGAACGCTTCCGACAGGTAGGGTTGGCCCAGGCCCTGGCGCGGGTGGATGAAGAAGCCGCGGACGCCCTGCCGCGCCATCTCGGCCACCTGCCAGCGAATCTCCTCGGCCGACAGGCGGTCGTTCCAGAACCAGAAGGGGTAGAAGCCGGTGGGTAGATGGTTGGTCATGGGCTGAGAGAGTGAAACGTGAAACGTCAAACGTAAAACGTCAAACGTGATGGTCCCGAGCGGCCGTCTCGTGCCCATGACGTTTGACGCATGACGTTTGGCACACGACGTTTGGCGCTACGCCGGTTTTCGTCCCGCCTTCAGCCTGCTGAGCAGATCGTGGTATTGCGCCCGATCCAGCGGCAGGCGCACCTCCGAGCGCGTCTTGCTGGAGAGGATGATGGCGTTCGCCAGCTCCAGCGACATGCGAGCCGATTCGCCGTCCGCGCCGAGCGCCGCGGCCTGGGTGATGGCGGCGTAGAGGTTGCGGTAAACCGCCGGGTGATCGCCCTTGCCTTCCTCCAACGGCACCTCGACCGGATGGGCGGTCGGCTTGCCCCAGATCTCGGGCGTGGTGAGCAGGAACTCGGCCACGTCGTGATCGTATTCCTGGAACTCCAGCGTGCCCATGCCGATCTTCAGGATGCCGCCGGTGCCGACGATCTCGATCGCCTCGCGCGGGCCGGCCTCGGCCGTGCTGACGTGCAGATAGCCCGTGGCGCCGCTATCCCAGCCCAGCAGCGCGGTGGCCGTGTCCTCCACCTCCACCTTGTGCAGGATCGTGCGCGTCCAGCCGACCACCGTGTCGGGCCGGCCCATCAGATGGCAGACGAGATCCAGGTCGTGCGGGGCCTGGTTCATGAGGACGCCGCCCCCTTCGCCATGCCAGGTGGCGCGCCACGCGGCCTGGCCGTAGTACGCGGCCGAGCGCGGCCACGGCGTAATCATGTTCAAGCGCTGGAGCTTGCCCAGGCGGCCCTCCTGGATCAGCCTGCGCGCAGCGCGCACCTCGGGCCGCTGGCGATGCTGGAAGTTGACCGCCAACAGCTTGCCGGTCTCCTGCGCGGCGGCGATCATGGCATCGGCCTCGGCCACTTCGAGCGCCATCGGCTTTTCGACCAGCACGTGGCAGCCGGCGCGCAGACAGTCAATGGCGATCTCGGCGTGATTGTAGTGCGGCGTGATGATCACGGCCACATCGGGCTTCAGCTCGCCGATCATCCGGCGGTAATCGGCGTAGAACGGCACGCCGAGCATGGCGGCGCGCTGTTGGCCGGGCTCCTCGCGGATGTCGCACACGCCGACCAGGTCCACGAACGGCTGCCGGATGGCCGGAAAGTGCATGCTGAAGACGCTCGCGGCGACGCCGACGACGGCAAAGCGCAACTTTGTCTCGGTTGGTTCCATCTCCGAATGACTCCTTCAACAGGATGCACCGCGGGCACACGCCAGATCGGGCGCACGTCGCGCGCCCCTCCATGGCGCACACCCGCGGCGATCTTCACGACAACCCCATCGCCCTCAAATTGTCGTAACTGATCTTCAGGCTCTCGAACGGATCGCGCTGGCACACGTCCTGCTCGACCGCGTACCACTCCACCTTCGCATCCCTGCACGCGGCCAGGATCGCCGGCCAGTTCAGGTTGCCCTCGCCGATCTCGGCCATGATCTGCTTGCCGTCCTGGATGACCATGTCCTTCAGGTGGACGACCGGCATGCGGCCCGTCATCTTGCGCACCCAGGCGGCCGGATCGGCGCCGCCATGTTGCACCCAATAGACGTCGATCTCGGCCTTCAGATAGCGCGGATCGCTCTCCTCGAAGATCAGGTCGAGGCCGGTGCGCCTGCCGAACCGGACGAACTCGAAGCTGTGATTGTGATAGCTGAAGGTGAGGCCCGCCTGCGCCAGCTTTTCGCCCACCGCGGTGGCCTCGGCCGCGAAGCGGCGGAAGCCGTCCTCGCCGGCCTCGCGATAGGGCGGCGGCATGCTGCCGATGGCGACGTTGGGGCATTCCCACAGCTTGTGCTGGGCGATCACGGCGTCAACGTCGTTCCAGAGCCTGGGATAGGGGGTGTGGGTGATGACGATCTTCAGGCCGAGGTCGTCCACCATCTGCTTGACCTCGACGTCGGGGATCGGGCCGATGGCCGAGATCTGCACCGCGGTGTAGCCGATCGCCTTGACCTTCTTGAGCGTGGCGGCCAGATCGGCCGCGGTTTGGGTGAATTCGCGCACGGTGTAAAGTTGCGCGGCGAGAACGGGTTGGGTTGACATGGTGCCTCCGGGATGGGAAAAGTCAAACATGAAACGTAAAACGTGAAACGTAAAACTGGGAAGATCAGTCTCAGTAGATCACGGATTCAAGCTCAGAGGGGGTCTGTGACCCCCGACCGCCGGTCACAGACCGGCTTGGAGCATAAGATCAAGCGACTTCCATTTTGATGTGCGCCTGCGTCTCGGCCGCGGGGGGCAAGATGAAGGTCAGGCGCTTGAGCACGCCCTGGCGCCGATTGGCGCGGCAGGCTTCGTCCAGCGATTCGACGGCGAAGCGCGCGCCGACCGGCTCTTCGATCGTCATGCGCAACTCGTGCCGCGCGCCGCGCACGACGGCCGTCGGGCCGTGCACTTCGACCTGGCCCCAGGTGACGAACGCTTCTTCGACCGGCAAACCCGCGCTGAACTCGTAGGCATCGGTGAGCCAGACCACGCCGCCGTCCTCGACCGAGAGCGTGCGCGTGGCGCGCTTCAGCGCTTCGACCGGATAGGCGCGAGCGAATTCGACCGTGGCCGATTTGCGGCCCGGCCCGGTCGTCACGCCGACCAGCTCGCCGCGGTGCTCCCGGCCCGGCGCCTGGAGCTGGCCGCCGATGCGCGGGACGCTATGGCCATAGGAGCTGGCGAAGATGTTCTCGTAGCGCTGCGGGCCGAAGTATTGCCGGCTGTAGAGGCCGCGGCCGGGGTCGGTGAGCAGGTTCTCGCCGTCCACATGGAGCACGAAGCTGGCGATGTCGTTCTGGTTGTGGTTCTCCGCGTTGTGGCCGGCCTTGATTGCCACGACCACGGTCGCGCCGGCGGCCGTCTTGTCCGTCAGCCGGGCGATGCCGGGGGCCGCGAGCACGGCATCGGTGATGACGGCCGCGTCGGGCTGGGCGCCGTCCCACCAGAGCAGGTTGCGGATGTGCATCTGCAGGCGCCAGTCGAGGCCCGGCTCGGCCGGCCTGGCGAGCAGGTTGCGCAGCGCGCTCACGCCGGTGCGCTCGGCCAGGCGCTGGATGATGCCGAAGTTGAAATGCACCGTCTCGTCGCAATCGGAGAACGCGGCGAAGACCGGGCCGGAGAGCTGCATGTTGGGCGGATACGCGGCGATCTGGCGCAGTCGCGGGGAGGCGAGCGGATCGAGCGCGCCGGCCGTCCGGCTGCGCAACATCTCGGCCAGCGCCACCAGGTTGATCAGCCCATAATGCCAGTAGGCCACCCCCTCGGTCGAGCTGCCGTCCTCCTCGAACGCGGTCGCCAGGAAGGTCTGGAGGCCGCGGAAGGCGATGGCGAGCGCCTCGGCCACGCGCCGCGGATCGCGTTCCAGGAGCAGGAACGCCGCCGCCACCGAGCTGTTGCAGACGCCGTTCCAGTTGTTGCCGCCCCGATACCACCACAGCGAATCGTGCCAGCGCAGGTACGGCTCCAGCACCCGGCGGTCCACCTCGGCATAAATGCGATGCGCGATCTCGGCGTCGAGCCGATCGGCCAGGAGCGCCAGCGTCTGCGCCAGCAGGAAAGCGGTCTCGGCCGAGAAAAGATCAATCGGCCGGTTCTCGTGCGCGGGCAACACCCAGTTCGTTTCCTCGCAGATGGCCCAGATGTAATCCTGGATGAGCGCCTTCAACGGCAGATCGGTCTCGGCCCCCAGAAAGAGGCGGAAGGCCAGCGCGGAAAGCTTCGCGCGGCGGTCGAAGTAGGGCGTCTCGTACTCCTCGCGGTCACCGTCCTGGAGGAAACGCCGATAGGCGGTATACCTCGGCTGCGGAATGGCCGCGACGTCGGACATCAGCGGAGCGGTTTGCGCCAGGATGACCTGCGCCTGGGGCGACGACCGCAGGCCGGCCAGGTTGTCGCGCGCCGCCTCAAGTTCGGGCAACAACGGATTCGCGTTGGCGATGAGCGGCAGGAGCTCCTCCGGTCGCCACTCGCGACCCTCGATGAACAACGGTCCCTGTAACACTTCCCGCCCTCCTTGTGGAGAATATAGTCGTTACAACAGCTCGATCTGATAATCCACCAGCTCGGCGTCCAGCCGCCAGGACGCGACCGCTTCCGCGACGCGCTGGAGCTGGCCGTAGACGTAGTCGGCGCTGGCCGAGACGGCCGCGACCGCCAGGATCGTATGGCCGAGCTGGTCGTGGTCTTCTGTCTCGGCCACCGACACGTTGAACTCCTTGCGGATGCGGGCGATCAGCGGCTTCACGATCCCGCGCTTCTCCTTGAGCGAGGTGACGCCGGGGATATAGATCTCCAGGGTGAGCAATCCGACAGATGGCATGGATCAGGAATTCAGGTTGATGCTGCGCGCCCGGCGGATGAAACGCCGCTCGGTCTCGAAGGTGATCTTCTGCTCGGCCTCGTTCAGATCTGCAACCCAAAGGGGCCGAAAGAGCGCCTCTTCGGCGGTCGGGCTATCGAAGGAAGGCTCGCCCCGCCGGGGATCGGACAGGCGCATCAGGTAGTAATGCTCACAACGGCGCACCGGCCGGCCATCGCGAATGAAATGCGTGAAATCCTCGCCCAGGTCGGCGACGATGCGCAATCCGCAGTAGCCGGTCTCCTCGCATACTTCGCGCAGGGCGGCCTGTTCGTCCGTCTCGCCCGGCTCCACGTGCCCCTTGGGAAGGCGCACCTCGTGCACCTGGCGGCCATCGCGCCACACCAGGCGCTCGATCAGCAGGACGCGAGCCGCGTCGTCGAGCACGATCCCGCCCGCGGCGCGGTATTGATGTACACCGGCCGACTCCGCAGCCGCTTCGGCAATGTCGTGGGTCATGTCCGTTCGGTCCAATCGGGATGATCGTACTGCTCGCGCAGCAATCGTTCGGCCAGGGCCAGCTCGGCCGGCGAAAGCTCGCCCGGCGCGAGCGCCATGCCCAGCGCCTCCTGAAAGCCGGCCGCCATGGCGGCCGCGACCTCGTCGAAAGGCACGCGACGACCGAGGATCTGCTCGACCGTGGTGGCATGATCGGCCAGGTTGCGGCGCAAGGTCGCGCGGGCGTGGTCGTCGGGCAGGGCCAGGCACTCCACCAGCCGGGTCAGATCGCCGAAGAGCGGCAAAGATCCGTGTTGGAGCACCACTTTGGCGCGGCGATTCTGCGCGCTGCCCAACAGCTTCTTGCCGCCGGCCACCAGCTCGTACGCGGATGGGACCTCGAAGCACGCCGCCGATGCGTTCGGCCCGGCACGGTTCGTGCCGGGCGCCGGCTCGGCCGCGATGCCCAGCTTCGCCAGCCCGGCCACCAGTCCCCGGCTCAACCGCAGGTAGCTGTCGAGCACCAATCCCTGCACGGCCGGCTCGTCGGCCGGCGCGATGACGCTGTAGGTGAACTCGTCGGTATGGAGGATGGCGCGGCCGCCGGTGGGCCGGCGCACGATCTCGTATCCCAACGCGCGGCAACGGGCCGTATCCAGGGCCGTCAGCGACTGATGGCGGCCCAACGAGACGCAAGGCGGCGCCCAGGCGTAGAAGCGCAACGTGGCCGGCGCCTCCCCTTCGGCCACCGCGCGCGAGATGGCCTCGTCCACGGCCATGTTCCAGGCCCCGCGCGCGGGCTCTCGTTGCACCAGCAGACGCCAGGTGCGCCCCGCGCTTGCGGAAGGCACATCGCCTTCGGCCGCCATGGGCGCATCGCGCCGGCCGGCTTCGATCTGAGATGACGAATCTGCCATGATGTTGACCTCGAATCGGAAGCCGATTATAGCACCAAAGACCCGTGTCCGCCAATTGCGCCCTTTCGTCCTTGCTGGTACAATAAGGCCATGACCGATCCCCTTCTCAACGGCAAGCAGATCCTGCTCGGCGTCACCGGCGGGATCGCAGCGTACAAGGCCGCCGACCTGTGCAGCAAGCTCGTCCAGGCCGGCGCCCAAGTGGACGTGATCCTGACCGAGGCCGCGACGAAGTTCGTGGCGCCCCTCACTTTCAGCGCGCTGAGCGGCCGGCCTGCGCGCGTGGACATGTGGACCGCGCCTGGCGGCCAGCCGATCCCCCATGTGCAGATGGCCGCGGCCGCCGACCTGGTGATCGTGGCGCCGCTGAGCGCCAACACGCTGGCGAAGCTGGCGTTGGGCCTGGCCGATAACCTGCTCACCGCGACCTTGCTGGCGACGCGTGCGGCATGGGTGTTGGCGCCGGCCATGGAATCGCACATGTGGAGCAACCCGGTCACCCAGGCGCACGCCGCCGCTTTGCGCGGCCGCGGCGCGGTGCTGGTGGGGCCGGGGGAAGGCCGACTGGCGTCGGGCGCGGTGGGCGTGGGCCGCATGGCCGAGCCGGCCGAGATCCTGGCCGCGGCCCGGCAAGTGCTGGCGCGCGGGGGGCCGTTGGCCGGCCGCCGCGTGGTCGTGACGGCCGGCGGCACGCAGGAGCCGCTCGACCCGGTGCGCTACATCACCAACGCCTCTTCGGGCAAGATGGGGGTTGCGTTGGCCCAGGCCGCCGCCGACCTGGGCGCCGATGTCACGTTGATCCACGCGCCGCTGGCCGTGGCCGCGCCCTACGGCGTGGCGTGCGTGCCCGTGCGCACCGCGCAACAGATGTGCGATGCCGTGCTCGACCGCCTGCCGCAAACCGATATCCTCATCGCCGCGGCCGCCGTGGCCGACTTCCGGCCGGCCGAGCCGGCCGACCAGAAGATCAAAAAGGTGCCGGGGCAGGAAGAGCTCATCCTGCGCCTGGTGCGCAATCCCGACATCCTGGCCGAGGTGGCGGCCCGCCGGCCGGCGATCGGCCGGCCGGCCGTCGTGATCGGCTTCGCGGCCGAGACGCAAGATCTGCTGGCGAACGCGCGGGCCAAGCTCACGGCCAAGCGACTCGACATCATCGTCGCCAACGACGTGACCGAGCCCGGCAGCGGCTTCGGTGCGGACGACAACCGGGTGACGCTCCTCTTCGCCGATGGCCGGCAGGAGGCGCTCCCCCTCATGAGCAAGCGGGAAGTGGCGTGGCGGGTGTTGCAGGCGGCGCAGGAGAAGCTGACGTAAGGACGGCTCGCCAGGGGTTATCGGCGAATCAAGACACGAAGTACACGAACAGCCAATGGATCAATCCCTCTTTCGCACCTTGCGCGAGCTACGCGGCAACGCGCGCGGGTGCGTCTACACCGAGCCGCTATGGGGCATTCCCTACAACCTCTATGCCCCGTACTTCTCGGTCTACATGTTGGCGCTCGGCCTGACCGACGCCCAGATCGGCACGGTCACCAGCGTCGGCCTGGTGTTCCAGATCTTCTGGGCCATGATGAGCGGCGCGATCACCGACAAGCTGGGCCGGCGCCGCGCCACGCTGATCTCCGATTTCGTCTCGTGGAGCATCCCGTGCCTGATCTGGGCCGTCTCGCAAAACTTCACCTATTTTCTGGTCGGCGCGATCTTCAACAGCGTCTGGCGCGTGTCGCACACGTCCTGGACCTGTTTGCTGGTGGAAGACACCGACCCGAAGCTGCTGGTGGATGTGTATGCCTGGATCTACATCGCCAACCTGGTCGTCGCGTTCATCGCGCCGTTCGGCGGCCTGTTGATCGAACGCTTCTCGCTCGTGCCGACGATGCGCGGGTTGCTCCTCTTTTCCTTCGCCATGATGTCGGTCAAATTCATTGCGACCAATGCGATGACCACCGAGACCCGCCAGGGGCTGGTGCGCATGCAAGAGACGCGCGATCAGCCCCTGACCGCCGTGCTCGCCGAGTACCCGGCGGTGTTGAAGCAGGTCCTGGCGTCGCCCGCGCTCCTGATCACCACCGCGCTGTTGATCGTGCTGAGCATCTCCCGCATGGTCAGCGGCACCTTCTGGGCGATCCTGGCGACCGAGAAGCTGCTGCTGCCGGACCAGTACCTGGCGCTCTATTTTTCCGCCAGCTCGATCATCAAGCTGCTGATCTTTTTCCTGCTCATGCCGCGGCTGCGCCTGGCGAACGTCTATCAGCCGATGTTCTTCGGCTTCGTGGGCGCCTTGATCAGCCAGGCGATCCTGATCTCGATCCCGGCGGGCAACTTCGGTCTGCTGGCGCTCGCCACGATCGTGGAGGCGTGCACCCTGCCGGTGGCCACCGCGCTGCTCGATAAGCTGGTCGTGCTGGTCGTGGACGCCCAGGAGCGGGCGCGCATTATGGCGATCATCTACGTCATCATGATCCTGTTCACCTCGCCCTTCGGCTGGATCGCCGGCCAGATGTCCGAGATCAATCGGAACCTGCCGTTCGTGCTGAATATCGTGTTAGGCCGCCACGTGGTGGTTCAGTCCCGCCAGTGAAGAACGTAATTGGAGGTGCAAAATGAAACGCATACTGAGTATCGCAGGGAGTCTGTTGGGCTTGCTGGTGTTAGGAGTACTGGCCGTTGCCCTTGCCCTGTCTTTTGGCGGACTGGGTAGAGGCGCAGAGCCTGCGTCTCAGGCCTTCCAATCGCCCATTGAGACACCGACACAGCCGCCTTACCCGATACCAGCGACACCGACACATCCCCCTTCGAAGCCCACACCGGTGACACCACCGCCCACCATCCCACCGAAGCCTTCGCCACCTACGGTGACCGTTACCTTACCGCCCTATCCGCCACCTCAGACACCGACGCCGCCGGGGACGCCAACGGCTGTGCCCACACCACGGGCGACTGTCACGCTGCCGGCGCCTGGTACACCCACGGCTGTGCCCACGCCATCAGGGCCGCTGCCACCTGGACTGAAAGTGGTGTATGCCGAGACAGCACCGGATGGGACCGTCACCTTCTGGGCAGCGAGTGCCGTCAATCCTGAACGCCGTCAAATACTTACTACGGCGGACCCGGCCCGATTCGGTGTACACGCCACCCTCTCACATGATGGAAGTTGGCTCGCTTATACTTTTACGCCTTCAAGCGATCGCTTTGCAGCTGAATTGTGGGTGGTGCGCCTTGATGGGACAGGGCGCAGACTACTTGCCTCTGGGGTAGATGTAGGGGCCTACGTGAACTACCCGATCTGGTCGCCAGACGATCGCTATGTAGCTGTCCGTCATCAAGTGTATCGCCAGGCAGGGAAAACATTTCCCTACGATCAGGTGGTCTCAGCCATTGATGTTCATACAGGGGAGGAAATCCCCTTGATCGAATTGTCTGTCTCAAATCTTGAGGAAGACTACCAACTATGGATTTCTCCCCTGGACTGGTCACCAGATGGTCGCCATCTTTATTACCAGCTAGGCGCAACGGGTCATGTCGAACTCTGGCGTGTTGATGTTGTAACTCATGCGCGCGAGTATGTTGGAACGATAGCGGAGGGCGGTGCACCTAGGTGCTATTTCTTCTCTCCGGATGGGCAATGGCTACTTTGCACGAATCAGGTTGTGCGTAAGCCGCCTCAATATGCTGTCGTTCTCGTGCCTACTGGCCCCGGTCAGATTGAAACAATTATCAGTGGAGCCTCTGATGAGCTTTACAACCCCATCTGGCATCCCAGTGGGCGGGAAGTCACCATCAACCTGCCTCCTCAGGCCAACGAACAGGCAGAACTGCGGAGTATCAACGTGCAGACCCGCCACAAGAGGACCATTGCTTTCGCGGAGGAGGGGATCTTTATTCCCCGTGCCTGGTCGCCGGATGGACAGTGGGTTGCCGTGCAGAAGTTCCCTGGAACGAACCGTGATCTCCTGTTAGTCAGCCACGATGGTGTTCAAGTCCATCGCATTTCGACCGCTGGAGGCCTGGAATTCATCGGTTGGTTTACTGGCGATCTGCCTGGTGAGACACGCTGAGGGAGGAGTACCATGTTTCGTTTCAGGTTCTTCGATTCACTCACACCTTGTTCCATTGCTCAAGCGATCCCCCTCGGCATCGTGGTCCTGAGCTTGGCCTTTATGGTGCAGGCTGCTGCCCCTGCCACTTGCACAGCCCAGGGAAGTTGTCCTGAGCCTGCCGCTTATGGTCGCCAGCCTTACCCTCACGAATTGGTTGATGCTTTCGATCGCGCAGGCACCAATCGTTTGGGGAACGAGGGTCCTGGTCTGCCTCAGATCTGGAAAGGGTATCCACCCTCGCAAGCTAAACTGGTCTCTCCCTACGTGCCCTGTATATTGCTCAAGGCCATTGGCTATACTGAAAGCACGGGCTGGAAGCAGTTCAATGCCGAGTATGGGCAGTACGGTTATACTGTCCTCAATGAGAGCACCTGCGACTATGGAGTGATGCAAATCAACGCCGTCCACTTTGATGATCCAGCCATCGATCAGAGTCGAGTGGCCGCCGAGCCTGCCTACAATATCGGCACCGGTGCACGTATCCTGATCCAAAAGTGGAATGCCTTGGCACACTATATTGGAACCAACAACCCCTATGTCGTTGAGGACTGGTACTACGCCGTCTGGGCTTATCATGGTGGTTTACGTGAGGATGGCACACTCACATGGGATGGCAATCCTAACAACCGTGAATACCCGTGGCCTCGGGAAGCCTGGCTGTGTGGTCAAGGAGGTCAGGATGGAAACAATTGGCCCTACCAAGAAAAGATATGGGGATGTGCAGCCAATCCACCTGGCTCAGAATTCTGGGATGCTGTACCTCTTACCTTACCGCTGCGTGATGATCTATACACCTACGAGGGTGGTCCACCTCCGACACACATTGACACACCCCAGCCTTCCCACGGCTCATGCAGTGTAGTTTATCTGCCAGCCGTGCTCAAGAACTATCCACCCTGCTTGCAACCCGTACAAAACGGCGACTTCGAAGCCGTCTCCGCCTATTGGACTCTGGGCGGTGCAACGTTCATCAGTACCAACACACCCCACTCTGGCAGCTACTCCGCTTGGCTGGGCGGTTACAACAACGCCAACGATACCCTGTACCAGACCATCACCATTCCCAGCACTGGTCCGACAGGGCAACCCGTCGTCAATGCTCGCTTAAGCTATTACTGGTACATGAGCACTGAGGAGACATCCACCCTGAATGACTACGATTACCTCTACGTGCGCATCAGGAATACCTACGGTTCCACGTTGCGAGAAGTGGAGACGGTGACGAATCGAAGCACCAAGGATGCGTGGGTGTATTCCAACTTTGATGTGAGTGAATTCATTGGCCAAACCGTTCAGGTCTATTTCCAGGCTACCACAGATGGTTCTCTCAAGAGCAGCTTCTTCATTGACGATGTGAGCCTATATGCCTGCGAAGGAGGTTAGAAAGCGCCTATTTTGGCTTGGGATAAAGGGCGGCCTAACCTCTCGCTGGAGCCGACCGCCCTTCGGGCGGCGGCTCAGCTCGGTGCCGTTGTACGGCCTGGGCGGCCTGTTGAGCTTCATTGCGGCGCGCGCGGCGCGGGAGACGGGGGAGACGTGATATGAACACTACCATCACCGCCATCCCCGGCATTCGCGTCGGCCATGCGACCGATGCGGTGGGGTTGACCGGCTGCACGGTGATCCTGTGCTACGGGCCGGACGGTGCGGGCGCGGTGGCCGGGGTGGATCAGCGCGGGGGCGCGCCCGGCACGCGCGAGACCGATCTGTTGCGGCCCATGCACCTGGTGCAGGAGGTGCACGCGCTCGTGTTGGCGGGCGGGAGTGCGTTCGGCCTGGCCGCGGCCGACGGCGTGATGCGCTATCTGCGCGAGCGCGGGGTGGGCTTTCCGGCCGGGCCGGCGCGCGTGCCGATCGTGCCGGCCGCCATTCTGTTTGACCTGGGACTCGGCTCGGCCGAGGCGTATCCCGACGCGGAGATGGGCTACGCGGCATGCCTGGCCGCCACCGACGCGCCGGTCGAAGAGGGAAACGTGGGCGCGGGGACGGGATGCACCGTGGGCAAGGCGCTGGGGATGGCATGCGCCACGAAGGCCGGCATCGGCAGCGCGTGCATCACCGTAGGGGCGGACGGCCGTTCGCCCCTACAAGTTGCCGCGCTGATGGCGGTCAACGCGTTCGGCGACGTGGTGGACGAGGCGGGTCGGGTGATCGCGGGGTTGCGGCCGCCGGCCGGCGCGGATTTTCGCGACACGCTGGGGTTCCTGTGCAGCTCCGGCGCGGCCGGGATGCCGTGGCCCGGCGGCGCCACCGTTATCGGCGCGGTGGCGACCAACGCCCGCCTGACGAAGGAGCAGGCCAACAAGGTGGCGCAGATGGCGCACGACGGCCTGGCGCGGGCGGTCCGGCCGGCGCACACGATGTTCGACGGCGACACGATCTTCGCGCTGGCGACCGGCCAGGTATCGGCGAGCGCTACGCTGGTCGGCGCGCTGGCGGCGGAGGTCACGGCGGAGGCGATCCGTCGGGCCGCGCGGCGGGCCGCCGAATGAATTCGGGGCGAACGGGCGGGCGCCGCAAGGTCGGCCTGCGCCGACCGGCTGCCGCACGGGCGAGCGCGTCCCTGCCGAGGGACGCCCGGCCA
>Ga0209162_1002924_pt1 | contig 14335 bp, 10 predicted proteins | sample YNPNPMetaG_FD_187121 | JGI IMG/M metagenome (GOLD analysis project Ga0209162, IMG submission 187121) | Anoxygenic and chlorotrophic microbial mat microbial communities from Yellowstone National Park, USA - YNP NP MetaG (SPAdes) (version 2) ... | reverse complement strand
TGCCCCCTCCCTCGGTCGGCCTCAGCTTCGCTTCGGCCGAGAGGGCTTCCCCCAGGTCCAAATCCTGGAAAATCGAGGCTCCTCCGCCAAGCCGCTCCGAGAAACGCCGCCACCCCGCGGTCAGTTTCAGGATGCTCGCCGCAGGGTCTCGCCGAGGTCGTGGGCTCACGCTGGTGGAGCTGATGGTGGCCCTGGGCATACTCGGGGCGCTCAGCGCCGTCATGATCCCTGGGTACATGAACGGCATGCCGAGCCGCAAGCTCAAGGCCGCCGCCCGGGAGGTCTTCGCCCATTACCGGCACGCGCGCTCCGAGGCGGTGGCCAGGTACAGGGCGCACAGGGTCAGCTTCGACCTGGACAACGCTTGTTTCCACCTGGAACAGGGGGACCAGCCGCTGGCATCGGCCTGCGTGCTCTGGGAGGAGGTGAAAGGGCCCAGGTCCCTCCCCGCCGGGATCGCCCTCGTGAGCGTCAACGGGATCACCACAGGGGTCGCGAGGCAGGCCTTCAACGTCAACGGCACGGCCCAGGCGGGCAACGTGATCATGTCCAACAGCAGGGGGGAGCGCTACAGGGTCTGGGTCACCAACAGCGGGGTGGTCCGCATGGAAAAGATGTAGCGAAGTACTTTTCATAGCCGGGAAACGATTTTCATACCATCGTGGCCAAGGGGACGGGTGCTCCTGGAATATATCCAAGAATATCGCTGCCTTCGATGCCCTGGGATGAATGGGGGATCAGGCACGGAAGTTGCATAAAAACCGCATCGGGCCACCGCATCACCGGGATCGCGGGGTTGGGCCCGCAGGGGCGGGTTTCGAACCCGCCCGCAAGGCTTCTCCTGGGGGCCGTTCATGACGTTGCCTAAGACCGGCCGCGGCGGGGGGGGGCTGACCCTGGTCGAGCTCCTCATAGCCGTGGCCATCATCGGGATGCTGTCGGCGGTCATGATCCCGGGTTACATGAGCGGTCAGCCCATGCGCAAGCTGAAGTCAGGGGCCAGGGACGTGTTCTCCACCTTTCACCAGGCACGTTCCGAGGCGGCCAGCAAGTACCGCGCCCACCGGGTCTTCTTCGACATCGGGGCGGGGGAATTCCGCCTGGAGCGGGCCGAGGCGAATTGTATCCAGTCGTGCTCGTGCGTCACCTGGAACCCGGTCCTCGAGACCACTCACAAACTCCCCGGTGGGGTGACCTTCGAGAGCGTCAACGGTGCCAGCAGCGGTACCGCCTCCCATGCTTACAACGTCAACGGCACCGCCCAGGACCTGACCGCTGCCTGCCCCAACGGCAACACGGCCAGCGTGATCCTGAGGAACAGCCGCGGGGAGCGCTACCAGGTGACGGTGAGCACCATGGGCAACATCAGGATGCAGAAGCTCTGACGGGTGGTGAGCGCATGAAGGTCGCGGTCGTGAAGGGCCCGAAGGGATTCACGCTGGCAGAGGTGCTGGTGGCGCTCTTCGTCCTGTCCTTCGCCCTCCTGGGCATGGCGAGGATGCAGATGCGCTCCATAGACGCCTACGACCATGCGGGAAGGATGTCCCATGCCTTGGCCCTGGCCCAGGAGATAGTCGAGCGCTATCAGACCGATCCTGACATCGCGGCACCCACCTCCCCGGAATCCATCTCCGGTTTCACGAGGACCTGGACCAGGACGGATGTGAACGTGGCCGGGGGCACGGTCCGTCAGGTGGTGGTCACCGTGAGCTGGGGGAGCGGAAAACAGGTGGTCCTGAGGAGTTACGTATCGCCGTAGGGGGGCCTTTGGCACAGGGGATCGGGATGGCACGCGCGGGAAGAGGGCCGAAAGGCCGGGGGTGCAGGGCCGCGGGATTCACGCTCCTGGAGCTGGTCCTCGGGGTGTTTCTCACATCCCTGATCCTCATCGGTGTTTACAACATGTTCGGCTCCCAGGAGTTCTCCCAGGTGGTGGTGGACCAGATGGCCGAGCTGAACCAGAACCTCAGGGTGGCCCAGCTCTGGCTCACGAGGGATCTGAGGATGGCCGGCTACAGGATGGAGACGAGCAACGGGGGCATCTGGTCCGTCCAGGTCACCGACGGTGGGGACCCGGCCGACGGCCATAACACCGACTCCATTCGCATGCGCTACGCGGACTTCAGCGTGAACACGGCCTTGAGGGAGGCCATGCCGGCGGCCTCGTCGGAGCTGAATGTGGAGAGCGTGGAAGGCTTCGCGGTGGGGGACCTCGTGGTGATCACGGACAGGAACAACACCAGCATGGTAGAGATCACGGCGGTCCAGGAGGGGTCCCTGAAGCTCCAGCACAACCCGGCCAGCGTCTACAACGAGCCGGGGGGGCTGGGGGCGTTTCCCGGTTATGGTGTGGGGGCCCAGGTCTTCAGGGTGGAGTACAGGGGTTACTGCATAGACTGGACCGACCCGGATCGACCGCTCCTTCGCAGGATCCGGTTCCGGGCCGGCGTAGACCCCCTCAGCGAGGCCTGCAGCTGTCCCGCCCCCACGGAGACCAACTGCCCCGTGGTGGCGGAGTACATAGAGGACCTGCAGGTAACAAATCCCGACGGGTCGGCCCCGACCCCTAACAACACCGCTTACAGGGTGACCATGACCGCGCGCACGGCCAAGCCCCTGACCGTGATGGGCGGTATAAGGCGCAAGACCGTGACCCAGATAGTGAACGTGAGGAATCTGCCGTGAGGCGGTCCTTGGATACGGCGGGTTCGAGGGGGCCTGAGGGCGGATGGATGGATGGATCATACGGGCGCACGGAAGGGCGCCTCGCAGGAGACGGAGGGTCGGTTCCATGAGAAAGGTGTTCGGCGAGAGGGCAGGGGAAGAGAGGGGGGCGGCCCTGGTCATCGCCATGCTGGTCATGGTGGTGTGTGCCCTGCTCGGGGCCGCCTCCATCATGATCAGCACAACGGACATCCAGATCGCCTCCAACGACCGGGTCTACAAGGAAGCCCTGATGGCCGCGGACGCGGGGATCCAGTGGCTCAGGACCCAGAACCTGGCCAACATGACCGGTTTCAGCACATCGGATCTGAACACACTCAATTCGCAGATCGCCTCTGCATCGCCCGATCTGCGCTTCGAGATCCCTACCATCCCCGTGGCCGCCGGCGTGGACCCATCGCCGGCCGGCGGGGGGGCGACGGTCTACAGGGTCCAGAGCCGGGGGTTCGACAGGAACCAGAGGGGCCAGGTCCTGCTGGAGGCGGAGATACGTTCGGTGCCTCCTGCAGGGGAGGTGGACCAAGGGGGGAGTCCGACGACGTACTGAATAGAGGCTCAGGCTAAGGCGGAGGCAAAGGTAAGGCTAAGGCGGAGGCAGAGGCTAAGGCGAAGTTAGGAGAGTGAGGGAAAGGCCAGGAAAGAGGAGAGGCGCAGGTGGAGGTAGCAACGAGACGGGTATCGACGCGGGCAAACTACCTTTTCCTCAGCCTTGGCCTGCGCCTGGGTCTTATGGTTCATCCATGGGCAACCGTTCGCGCACGCATCGCAAGGAGGGCCTCATGAGGAAATGGGGCGCGCTGGTCCTTTTAGGAGTCCTGGCCTTCATCCCCGTGAAGGGATGGGCAGCGGAAGAGGCGCCTTTCTTCGTGGGGGAGATCTTCTACCCCAACGCCCTGATCATCTTCGACAACTCCGACTCCATGCAGGACGTCCCTTACCTGAACCCCGGGGCGATCGCGGTCCGTCCGGGCCACCAATGGCGGCAGGACGTCATGGACCAGGGGGGAACCGCGTTCCGGAACACGGCAGGCAACCTGGTCTGGACCGTGAGGACGGACCGGGACTGCACCCCGACCTTCATCACCGCAGGGACCGGGACCACGGTCTGGAACACCTGCTTCCGGAGGGCCTCGGGCGGCAACCACCCGGCCTCGAAGCTCTATCAGGCGAAGCAGGCCTTGAATCGGGTCCTGGCGGACCTACAGAACGTCAACCTGGGCTTTGGGACCTATTTGACCATCAGGGCCCCCAGGGTCGTGGCCAAGTACTACAGGGTGGCCCCGGCCACGACATACTACACGGTCGCTACCACGCCCACCCGCTGGCAGTTCCTGGCCAGGAGGAGCGTCACGGACAGCCGGAGCCTGACCCAGTACAATCCGACCATGTTCACCTGGGGCGGGCTTACCCATGGGGGTGTGGGGACGAGTTGGACCCAGTTGGTCACGGACAACGACCCCCAGCCCACCACGTGCGCCTCGTGCCGCACTATGAGCAGGACCTACACCATCACCTCCCTCACCACCCTTTACGGTGGAGACGGGCAGGTGAGCGGTTACAGGTGGAACTTCAGCGCGCCCAACACCTGGGACTACGGCTACCAGATCATCAACGATGCGGACTACGACCCCACCTGCACGGCCTCGGGGGTCTGGAACACGTGCAACCCGGCGGGCCTGCCCACCCAAGTTGGCTCCTGGATCAGGATTCAGACCGGGGCGGGGTGCAACCTCTGGAGGAAACTGCCCTACTCGGTGACCACGACCTACTCCGTGGTCCCGGAGATGTATCTCTTCAACTGGTTCGAGACCTATGGGAGCTGGATCGGACCCGCCACAGGGGCGGCCCGCTACATAGACCCATCGACCTTCGAGGTTACGCCCGTGACGGTGCTGACCTCCGGCGGTTACACCTGGCAGTTGGTCACCACGACCCTGGCCAACGTGGTGATAAACACCGCCGGGAGCCACGCCACGGTGGAGCCCGGCCGGTACAAGAGCGACTTCTACTATTACCCAGGGATGGGGACGCCTGACAGGCCCCATGCCTGGAGCTACGTCCACAGGGGGGTCACAACCGGCAATCTGCTGGGGACATGGTCGGATGACATCCAGCCCACGCCCTTCTTCCCGGCCAGCGTGGGGGACGAGGACGCCAACGTCCAAGGGGACGACCAAGTGATATTCGTCAACCTGCCAGAGGCCGGGACCAACGACGCGGCCATGGCCAACAGGGACAAGATCCTCCAGTGGGTCACCCTGGAGCGCTATCAGGGGCATGCCAGGTACGGGCAGATGGTGAACATACTCAACGCCCCTGACACGGGCGCGAACTACGACTTCACCATGGCCCCCTTCACCCGCTCCCTCTCTCCGAGCACATACGCCATGGCCTACTGGGACCTCAACGCCAATGCCACCAGGGACGCCGGGGACACAGGAAAAGCGACCCCATTGGCGGCGACCCTGAGGTACGCCAAAAAGTACTACCAGAGCTACATAGAGCAGGACACAGAGACCCAGGCAGGCTGCAGGGACAACTACGTGATACTCCTCACCGACGGTCTCGATACCTGCGATTGCAATCCAGGGGACCCCGGCTACCTGAGCTGCACCGCCCCTGTGGACGCGGCCACAGAGCTCAGGAACATCGTGGTCGGGGACGAGACCTTCGAGGTCAAGACCTACGTCATAGGCTTCGGCCTGGAGGCGGCCCAGAAGGCTAACCTGGATGCCATCGCCGCTGCCGGTGGGACCACGGAGGCATATCTCGCCACCAACGTCGAGGAGCTGACCACTGCCCTGAACAGGATCTTCCAGGCCATACAGACGGGCAAATACAGCCGCTCCGACCTGGCCATCGCCAGGGACGGGTCCACCGTGTACGCGGCGTATTTCAGTTACCCTGGATGGGCCGGCAGGTTCAAGGCATTCCACGTGGTGACGGCCGAGGACCACGGCAATGGGCTCTACCTCGACAAGCCCGTGGGTGCCATAGCAGAGGAGATAAGTGCCTGGGGCGGAAGCAATTGTCCGGACTGGATCACAAACGCCGTAATCCCGGATTCGTGCGCAGGGGACGCGGGCGGCTCCATGAACGATCCTTCCTTGCAGCCGACCCGCACCCTCTATACCACCGTGGGCACGGGCATAAACCCGGGCAGGATCAAGATGTCCTTCAACGTGACCACGGACGGGATCACATATCTGGAGGGGACCCTGGCCTCTTTGAAGCCCTATCTCAATCCGTCCGGGGAGGACATAGACGGGGACGGCAACTTCAACGAGGACGAGGACGCGGAGAAGGTCCTGCAGTTCATCCTGAACCCCGGCTACGACGACAACACGGCCGACGAGAACCCTGCCCCGTACAAGGGGACGCGCTACCCCGATTGGAGGCTGGGGGATCTCTACCATACCACCCCGGTAGTGGTGGGGCCGCCCCCGTTCCTTGTGTCCTGGGGTAGCTATCCTGAGTACAAGGCCCTCCATGCGAGCAGGCCAACGGTTGTCTACGTGGGGAGCAACGGGGGGATGCTCCATGCCATAAACGACTCCAACGGAACCGAGCGATGGGCCTACGCCCCCAAGATGGTCCTCGCGAACCTGAAGACCCTGAAGTCGGAGCACGCCTTCTTCGTGGATTCCAAGCCCACCATCGCCGACGTCTATTCCAGCGGGGGAGGCGGCACGGTCTGGCCGGACAGCGTGCCCCCTGGGAACCCAGAGCTCGGATGGCACACGGTCCTCATCTCAGGCATGAGGGACGGCGGCCGGGGGTACTTCGCCCTGGACGTGACGGACCCGGACGACCCCAAGGTCCTCTGGGAATGGACCGACGACAACGGTGCCAACAATATGGGTTACACTTGGTCCGTGCCGGCCATAGGCAGGGTCAAGGTCGGCACCCAGGACAAGTGGGTGGCCTTCGTCGGGGGAGGCTGGTGGGACGACGCCGATATGCCGGGCAACCTCGATATCGGCAACCGCCTTTACATCATAGACATAGAGAAGGGGGAGCTCCTGATACAGGGCTCCAATATAGCAGAATACGTCATAGGCGTGGACAAGGCCGGGGAGAGCAACTGGATCGCCAGGAACCGGGTCGCCTCCGGTGTCCGCGAGGTGGACATAGACAAGAACGGCTATGTGGAGCGGATCTACTTCGGCGACACCCACGGGGTCATGTGGAAAATGGACCTGACCAGCACCGACATGGGCGACTGGGTCCCGTGCGTCCTTCTGGACCCGGCCACCTACGACTTCAGCGGTCTCAGCAACCCGCCGTCCGTCGACCCCAACAGCGTGGCCCCCAGGCCCATCTTCTACCCGCCCGCGGTGGGCAGGGGGGACTCGGGCAACTACTTCGTCTTCTTCGGGACCGGCAACGAGCGCACCCCGAACCAGACGGACACCCAGGACTTCTTCTACGAGGTGGAGGACAACGGGACGCGCTCGGGCTCCGTGTGCACGGGACAGGTCAACTGGGTCAAGGTGCTCCCGGACGCCGGGGAGAAGGTCCTGGCCAGGCCGTCCATATTCAACTACGTCGTCTACTTCACCACGTACGTGCCTCCTCCTCCCGAGTCCGAGTGCGGCGCAGGGAGCGGCAGGCTTTATGGGCTCACCATGTCTCGTGGCGTGGACAGCACAGGAGGCGGCGAGGCAGGGATCATGTTCGATCCCTCGGGCGCCGCGCTGGAGACGCCGGTGGAGTACCGGGAGTTGGGGGCTGGGGTCCCCACGGCCCCCATCGTGACCAATGGGACCATCTATGTGACCACGAGCAACACCATCGGGGAGATCGGAAGCGGCGGGATCATCACACAGAGCATCAACCCGGTGGGCGGGCAGATAAGGGGCTGGCGGGAGGTCTTTTGAGGCAGGGCTGAGGCCTGGAAGGAAAAGGGGGGGGACTTGGACGGGGCCTCCCCCTTTTTTTTGGCACGAATTGGCAGTTGGCAGTGGCCAGTTGTCCGTTGGCGGTTGCCTGTTGTTTGTTGCCAGTTGCCTGTTGTCAGTTGGCGGTTGCCAGTTGCCTGTTGTCTGTAGGCGGTTGGCAGTTGCCAGTGGCCTGTTGTCCGTTGGCTATTTCCATTGACCACTGGCTACGTACGCAAGCTACGGGCCACTGGCCACTGACGACGGACATGAGTTATGGCAAGAATGCGTGGCCCTACAACGCGTAGGGATAAAAGCCGAACCATGAAGATCGAAGGGATCCACAATGACTGCCGGCACTTCCGGGGGGAGTTTCCGTGCAGGTATCGCAGGACCTGCCCCGGATGCGAGGAATATTCCCCCATGGGCAGGCGGATCCTGATCGTGAAGCTGGGTGCCCTGGGGGACGTGCTTCGCACGACGCCCCTTCTGAGGCGCCTTCGGGACCAAACGGGACCTGTTCACATCACCTGGTTGACGGCCCCCGAGGCCTTGCCCCTGCTTTCCGGGAACCCGTTTCTCGACCGCGTCCTTCCCTGGGGTGTCGAGGCCCTGATCCGCCTGGATGCCGAGGGGTTCGACCAGGTGATCTGCCTGGACAAGGCCGCCGAGGCCGCGGCCCTGGCCGTGCGGGTGAGGGCCGTGGAGAGGTTCGGCTTCGGGCTGGACGCCAAAGGCAGCCTGATCCCCCTGAACCGCGAGAGCCATTACGCCTATCTCCTGGGGCTGGACGACGATCTCAAGTTCCGGGAGAACAAGAGGACCTACCAGGAGATCGCCTTCGGGCAGATGGGATGGGAGTTCCAGGGGGAGGAGTACGTCCTGGTCCTGGAGGAGCAGGAGCGGAAGTGGGCAGAGGCGCGCCTGCAAAGGCTCGGCCTCGCCGAGGGTCCTCCCCCTGTGGGCCTGGCCGTTGGGGCAGGGTCCGTCTTCGCCAACAAGACCTGGCCACCCCTTCGATGGGCAGCCCTGGCTCGGAGGATCCAAAAGGAGTCGGGCCGAGAGGTGATCCTGCTGGTGGGGCCTGAGGAGGTGAATGTGGCCCAGGAGGTGAGGGGGCTGATGGGCGCCTCCGCGGCCCATCTGTCGGGCGGAAACCACGGGCTCAAGGAGTTCGCGGCCCTCATCGAGAGGTGCGCTTGCGTTGTCTCCGGGGACACCCTGGCCATGCACCTGGCCATAGCCGTGCGGACCCCGGTGGTGGCCCTGTTCGGGCCCACCTGCGCTCAGGAGGTGGAGCTCTACGGCCGCGGGTCCAAGCTCGTGTCCCCCAAGGGGTGTGCACCGTGTTACAGGCGGCATTGCGATCTCACCCCCACCTGCCTGGAGGAGATATCCGAGGAGGAGGTCCTGGCGGCGCTGCGGCGCTGGGTCACAGCAGAGGTCGGAACGCCTTGTCTCTCGAAAAGATAATCGCCATGATCCCCACGTACAACGAGGTAGGTCACATCCGGGCCCTCGTGGAGGAGGTCTTGGCCCAGGACCCGCGCATGGAGGTCCTGGTGGTGGACGACGACTCTCCGGACGGGACATGGAGGATCGTCGAGGAGATGTCCCGAGGGGAGCCCAGGGTCCACCTCCTTCGCAGGACCGAGGGAAGGGGAAGGGGATGGGCCGGGTTAAAGGGATTCGAGGCGGCCCTGGCCCTCGGGGCCGATGCCGTGATAGAGATGGACGGGGACTACTCCCACCACCCGAGGGAGATCCCGAGACTCATCCAGGGGCTGCGGGAGTGGGACGTGGTCATAGGCTCTCGCTGCGTGGCCGGGGGGGAGGACCTCAGGCCGGCCAGGGTGAGGGCCTTCGTGACCCGCCTGGCCTCGCTTTACATAAGGTGGATGCTGGGGGTCGGGGTGAAGGACCCCACCTCCGGGTATCGCGCGTTCAGGCGGGAGGTCCTGGAACGGATCGGCCTGGGCCGGATGAGATCCAGGGGGCCTTCCATAGTGGAGGAAATCCTCTACGCCTGCTCCAGGCTGGGGTCCAGGATGCACGAGATACCCATCCGGTTCGAGGAGAGGAGATCCGGGGTCTCGAAGCTTTCGTTCTGGAAGCTGCTCGGGACCGCGTGGGAGGTCCTTTCGATTCGCCTGCGCGGGCTGCCGCCGCCCGGAACGGGAGATGGAGGGACAAAGCCGCGGGAAAGGAGGGGTGACCTCGCATGAGGCTGGCCCTTGTCTTCAACCCTTTCAAGTACAAACTCCACGAGGAGAACCTGAGGATCGTGCAGCGTTATTTCGGGCTCTTCCCGCCGCTGAGCCTCACCTGGGTGGCCGCCATCGCCGAGAGGGAGGGACACGAGGTCACCATCGTGGATGCCCGGACCCTCAGGCTCACGCCTCAGCAGGTCCTGCAGCAGCTCCGGGCATTCAAGCCGGACCTCCTGGGCTTCATGATGACCACCTACATGTTCCGCGAGACACTGGAGTGGGCCAGGTACCTCAAGGAGAACCTCAGGGTCCCGGTGGTCATCGGCGGGTACAACTTGCGTGTCTACCCGAGGGAGTCCCTGATGAACGACGTGGCGGACTTCGGGGTGGTCAACTCAGCCTACTACACACTCCCGAGGCTCCTGGAGGAGCTGGAGGGTGGGAGGAAGTTCGGGGAAGTCCCCGGCCTGGTCTACAAGAGCGATGGTGACGTCATTGTGACCCCGCCCCACCCGGTGATGGAAGACTTCGACGACTATCCCAACCCGGCCAGGCACCTGCTCCCCAACGAGCTATACGCCGAGTTCCCCACGGAGCGGCGCAATTTCACCGTGATGGTGACGAGCAAGGGGTGCCCCATGGGCTGCCTCTTCTGCGAGGCGGGGCGCACCCCTTACAACCCGCGCTCCCCCATGACCGTGGTGGAGGAGATGCAGGAGTGCGTGGACCGTTACGGGATCCACGAGATCGACATCTTCGACTACGAGTTCCTCATAGACCGCAAGCGCTCCATGGCCATCCTCAAGGAGATGCAGAGAAGGAGGCTGGACCTCATCTGGGCCTGCCGGGCGCGCATAGACTCGGTGGACGAGGAGCTGCTCCGGGAGATGAAGGCCGCAGGGTGCAACAGGATATACTTCGGCATAGAGTCCGGGGTCCAGGAGATACTGGACCGGGTGAACAAGGGGATCACCCTGGAACAGATCCGGGAGACCATAAGGCTCACCAAGCGCACCGGGATACGTGCCCTGGGTTTCTTCCTGATCGGCAGCCCAGGGGAGACCAAGGAAACCATAAAGCAAACCCTTAAGTTCGCCAAGGAACTCGACCTTGATTACGTGCAGTTCTCGAAGGTGACGGCCAAGCCTTTGACGCCTCTCTGGAGGCAGTTGGTGGAGGACACCGGCCAGGACTACTGGAAGGAATACATCCTGGGGCTGACGGAGGAGAAGGTCCTGCCGAGGCCCTGGACCTCCTTGAGCAACGAGGAGATAGACCGGATCACCAAGGAGGCCTACGTCAAGTATCACCGAAGGCCCGGTTTTCTCCTTCGATCCACCCTCAAGTGCAGGAGCTTCGAGGAGTTCAGGCGCAAGTTCCTGGCCTTCGTGGAGATGGTCTTCAGGCAGGAGGAGGTATCGCAGGCGGACGAGAACTTCGTCGCCTACCACGACCGTGTGGTGGAAAAGAAGTATTTCCGGAAGGTATCCAAGTGGAGTCTGCCTTTCTAGGTGAGCCCGGGGGCACGGGCCTGGAGAGAGGGGCGGCAGGAGAACATGGCGCCCCAGCCTGGGACCGGAGGGAGGTGGCACCGACGGTCTATCTCGCCCGCTTGGAGGACGAAACCGGTATAGGCCGTGGCGTGGAGAGATGCCTGGGGTGGCTCGACCAAGGGCTGGAGCTCGCGGACAGGAAGGTGTTCCTCAAGGTGAATCTGATGAAGGGGGCCCCCCCTGGCAAGGCCTGGAACACGCACCCCGAGGTGGTCAGGGCCGTGATACGATGGGTCAGATCCCGTGGTGGGGAGCCGCGCTTCGGGGACTCCTGCGGGGTCCCGGGGCACACCATGGCCGCTGCCAGGTCGGCCGGGTACCTGGCCCTGGCCTCGGAGGAAGGGGTGCCCTTCGTGGATCTGGACTCCGGGGATTTCGTGCAATTGGACTCCTCTGATCCGGGCCTGGGGAGGTTCTGGGTCCCGAAGGCCGTGCTGGATGCGGAGGTGAGGATAACCCTGCCCAAGCTCAAGACCCACACACTAACGGGCCTCACCGGCGCCCTCAAGAACCAGATGGGGCTCTTGCCGGGGGGGACCAAGGCCGCACTCCATGTGAGGAGCCGCAATGTGGAGGGGCTGGCCAGGGCCATCGTGGAGATCAACCGGAAGGTACCGTTTCATCTGGCGGTGATGGATGGGGGGATCGCCCTGGAGGGGGGAGGGAGCCGCAAGGGACGTCCCCGCTGGCTGGGCTGTGTCCTGGCCGGGACAGACCTCCTGGCCGTGGACATGGGGGCATGCCGTCTCATGGGGTGGGATCCATCCGATATCCCCACCAATCGCGCGGCCCGGGAGATGGGGCTGGGGCCGGCCTCCCTGGATGTGCTCCGCTGGGAGGGCGATCCCCTGCCCGAAGGGACGGCCCCCTTCCGGAGGCCGCCCAAAGATCCCAAGCTCCATCCATGGATCTCCAGGTTCATCTACAGGCTCAGGGAGCGCTCCTTTCGTCCGGAGCACGACCCAGGCGTTTGCCGGGACTGCGGGGAGTGCGAGAGGGTATGCCCCACCGGGGCCGTCACCCGAAGGCCTGGCTCATGGATCCGGTGGGAGGATTGCATTCGCTGTTTCGCCTGCACCAACCGGTGTCCGGAGGGGGCATTGCCCCTCCGCGGGCTCTGGTATCTCGGGCCCTTTCTCAGGTCCCGCATGGGGGGAGGGGAGGAGGTTTGAAGGTCACCTTCGTCCATCTGGGGAGGGAGAACCTCGGCATCGAGTACCTCTCGGCAGTGCTCGAGAGGGAGGGACACGAGGTCACCCTGGCCTACGACCCCGGTCTCTTCGGGATCAACGACAACGTCCTCCACATCCCTGCATTGGAGAGGCTCCTGGAGCGAAGGGCCGCGGTGATGAAAGCCATCGAGGCGAGCGCCCCGGACATCGTCGCCTTCTCGGTCTTCACCGGCACCTACGTCTGGTCCCTGGGGGTGGCAAAGGAGGTCAAGGAGAGATTCGGTGCGCCTGTCCTCTTCGGCGGTATACATCCGACCCTGGTGCCCGAGGAGGTGATGGCCCGCAAGGAGGTGGATTACGTCATCGTGGGCGAGGCCGAGGAGGCCATCCTGGAGTTCCTGGATCGCGCCGAGTCGAGAAGACCTCCCCGGGGGGTTAGGAACGTCTGGTACAGGGAAGGGGGGGAGGTCGTATCCCAGCCGGTTCGTCCGCCCATCAGCGACCTGGACAGGCTCCCCTACCCTGACAAGACCCTCTTCGAGAAGGAGGTGAACCTCTCGGACGATTACGTGATCCTGAGCGCCAGGGGGTGCCCTTTCCGCTGCACCTACTGCTGCGAGAGCCACTGGAACCGCCTCTACGTGGGGAGGTACTTCAGAAGGCGCGGGGTCGAGTCGGTCATCGGCGAGCTCGGGGCCATGAAACGCCGCTACGGCTTTCGGGAGGTCATGTTCAACGACCCCATCTTCTTCACCGACCGGCGGTGGCTCAGGGAGCTGATGGAACGGTATCGGGCTCAGATCGGGGTGCCGTTTCGATGCTTCGGAAAGGCGGGATTCCTGGACGAGGAGGTGGGCGAGCTCCTCAGGTGGGGCGGTTGCTATGCCATCGAGTTCGGGCTCCAGACCTTCAACCCCGAGATCCGCAAGGGGGTCCTCGGCCGTCCGGAGGGGAACGAGGAGTACAGGAGGGCCTTCGCCGTCCTGGACCGCCTGGGCATCCGGTATGACATAGACCACATGTTCGGGCTCCCTGGGGAATCGACCGGGGACCATGCAGAGGCCGCCCGGTTCTACAAATCGCTCCACCGGTTGAATCGGATCAAGTGCCACCACCTCACCTACTTCCCCAGGCTGGAGATCCTGGAAAAGGCCAGGGATGCCGGCATCCTGCAGCAGGGGGACGAGGCGGCCATAGAGCGGGGGGAGATGGATTCCGACTTCTTCCACCGCGGTACCATAAGGGACCAGGAGCTTGCCCGGGCGGCCCGCGCCTTCCAGACCCTGTTCAAGCTCCTGCCGGTATTGCCGGCGGCGTGGGTGGAGGGGTTCCTCAGGAAGGACAGATGGAGGCTCCTGCTCAGGGTCCCTTTCCCCTTGGTTTTCCTGGGGCAGATCGCCGTGGCGATCAGGGGGCGCGACTACCGATTCTCGCTCTACGTCCGGTACTACCTCCTGAGGCTCCGCAGGGCGATCCAGGTCCTCCCGCACGCGAGGGCGGCCTTCGGGGCCGTCTTGTACGGGGGGTGCTCCTTGGCCACGATCCCCCTTGGGAGCCAGATCAAGGACTACGGGATCATCCATGCGGCAGGGATCCTCATGGGGCTGCTGGCAGCGCGCTGGGCCTGGGCCGCCTGGAGGGGATGGAGGGTCGCATGAGACGTCTGTGGAGGCACGCGCTTTCCTGGGCCGTGACCCTGGGCATGCTCCTGTGGGTCCTCGATCGTGTCCCTTGGGGCGATGTCTGGGCCCGCGCCGCTGGGGTGTGGCCTGTGCCCATCGCGGCGGCCGCGGCCC
>Ga0209162_1002922_pt1 | contig 14346 bp, 13 predicted proteins | sample YNPNPMetaG_FD_187121 | JGI IMG/M metagenome (GOLD analysis project Ga0209162, IMG submission 187121) | Anoxygenic and chlorotrophic microbial mat microbial communities from Yellowstone National Park, USA - YNP NP MetaG (SPAdes) (version 2) ... | reverse complement strand
GCTCCTCCGTCTTGCCGCTGAACATGCCGCCACAGATCACCTCCACCCAGCCTTTCCGTCGCTCCCAGTGCATACCTGCCTCCCCTACACTGCAATCTGCAATCCGCTACAACTTGATCTCGACCCAGGTGGTCCACCCCGCGCGTATTACCAGGAACTTGCTATAGGTTCGTTTGTTGACCTGGATCTCCAGATTGTAGGCCCCTTGTTCCAGGTCCCAGATGACCAGGTTCTCCGACCAGTCATCGTCAGGATTAACGCCCTGGTTCAGGTAGGTATAGATGGTGATGGGCGTGCCGCCGCTGGCTTTGCGCAGGGTCAGCCTTTGCTCCGCCACCGGGCGGCCTTGCGCGTCCACCACCCGGCCCACCAGGGTGCCGCAGCCGTCCAGGGGCTTGAGCCACAAGGCCGGGTTGCGCGTGTGGGCATAGTCGTTCTCACCCAGACGCACCTCAAAATGCAGGTGGGGGCCCATGGCGATCCCGGTCTGCCCAACCGTGCCCAACTCATCGCCAGTCGTGACCTGCTGACCCTCCTGGACGCTCACGCTGTTCAGGTGCCCATAGAGGCAAAACACGTCCTGGTCTTTATAACGCTGAGCGAGGCGGATGATCACCAGATTGCCGTAAAAATTGGTCCGCGGCCCCCAGGCCGTCTCCCGGTCGTTACCCGCCACCACCACCACCCCGTCGGCCACGGCGACGACGGGCGTGCCGGTATCATTGGTGGTGTCCAGGCCGTGATGGAGCAGATACTGCCCTTCGGCCGTGGTGCCGTAGGGGTAATAGCGGCTGGGTTCCACGTTGGCGGATGGCGGCAGGGGCCGCTCCAGCCAGTAATGACCCGTGGAGTTTTGTGTGCTGGTGATGACCTCGATGACCGGCGTGGGGGTCTGGCCCGGCGGCCAGGTGGGCGATGGGGTAGCCGTCGGTGTATGCGTGGGCGGCAAAGTGGCGGTCGGCGACGGCGTGGGGCTGAACCGGGGCGTCTCTGTGGGTCGTGGCACGGGCGACGGGGTGGGGGTCAACGTGGGGGTGGGCGTGGGCGAGGCGAGCACAGACCAGGCCACCTGACGGGCTGTGGCCGGCCGAACCAGCACTGTGTCGCCTCCCCACCCGGACGCATAGCTCAGTGCCACAGCGCTGAGCATCATCACCACCAGGCCGGCCAGGCCCAGCAGCCCCGACCACCGCACGAGTTTGTCTCCCATATATTGCCTCCGCGATCCAATTATACTCGACCCCATGGGCGCGCGCAACCGATTTTCAGCCCGACGGGATCAACGGTTGAAACGCCGGCCACCTTGTGGTACAATCCCCCCGTGCCTCAGGCACGAGAGCCAAAAACAGGAGGATGACATGACTGTTTCGACCCCGTCTGAACGTTGGGCCCTCATCCTGGGGGCCTCCAGTGGCTTTGGCGCCGCCACCGCCCGGGAACTGGCCCGGCACGGCTACCATATCTTTGGCGTTCACCTGGACCTCAAGGCCACCCTGCCCCGCGCCAGACAGGTGCAGGCCGACATCGAGGCCCTGGGCCGCCGGGCCGTGTTCTTTAACACCAATGCCGCCGACGAGGCCAGGCGCAACCAGGTGCTCGACCGCATCGAGGCCATCTTGAAGGAAAGCGACCCGCCCGGCACCGTGGGCGTGCTCCTGCACTCCCTGGCCTTCGGGTCGTTGCGTTGGTTCGTGCCCGACGACCCGGCCGCAGCCGTGACCAAAGCCCAGATGGATATGACCCTGGATGTGATGGCGAACAGCCTGATCTACTGGACCCAGGGGGTCATCTATCGGGGGTTGATGAAGGAAGGGGGGCGCATCTTTGCCATGACCAGCGGCGGTTCCACCCGCGTGGTGCCAGACTATGGCCCGGTCTCTGCGGCCAAGGCCGCGTTAGACAGCCACATCCGCTATCTGAGCTTTGAGCTGGGAGGCAAGGGCATCCGCGTGAACGGCATCCGCGCCGGGGTCACGGATACCCCGGCCCTGCGAGCCATCCCCAGTGCCGACCTTATCGTCTCCGAGTCGCTGAAGCGCAACCCCACCGGCCGCCTGACGACACCGGAGGACGTGGCCCGGGTCATCGCCCACCTGTGCAGCCCAGACATGGAGCGCATCAACGGGGCCATCATCGTGGTGGATGGCGGCGAAGAAGTGGTAGGATAGAGGCCGTCGTGTCAGAGGATAACCAGACTAAACCACCGGCGCGCCTGCGCCCCCTGCAACCGCCAGATGTGGTGCTGGCAGCGAATACACAGACCACCGGCGAGCTCAAGTCCGAGGGCAACGTCCTGGTAGACGGCGTTTACGAGGGCCGGATCGAGGTCGTGGGCTGGCTCATCGTGGGCCAACGCGCCCGGGTGACGGCCGACATCCTGGCGCGCCACGTGCGGGTGGACGGTCAGGTGCACGGCGACATCCAGGCCATAGGCCAGGTGCAGGTCGGCCCCACGGGGCAGGTACGGGGTGCGGTGACCGCCGCCCAGGTCCTGGTGGATCCCGGCGGAGCGGTGTACGCGGCCAGCGATAGCCCGCCGGCCCAACCGATCCCGCCGGCCCCGACGGTGGGGGCGCCTTCCACGCCGCCGGTGGAGATCGTCCGGCCGGCGCGCAGCCCGGCCCGCGAGCGACTTCGCCGGGCCGAGAAACAGATTCGCTGGCGAACCTGGCGGCGCTGGGCCGGGGTCCTGGGCGTGGCGGCCATCGCACTCCTGGCGATCTGGGGCACGCTGGTCTTGTCCGGCGTGCTATCCGGCGCGATGCCATCGCCCACCCCCACTCAGCTTGTGGCCGGGCTTCCGCAGACGCCGGAGCCATCGCCCACCCCCTCGCCCACCGTGGCCCCCACCCGGACCCCGGCTGCCACGCCCACGGCCACCGGCACCCACACCCCCACCAGACCACCCACCGCCACACCGGCCCCCAGTCCGACGCCCACCCGGTCGGCGAAACCCTCAGCGACCGCCACGTTCACGGCTATACCCCGGACGCCCACCGCGTCGCCCCCGCCCTATCCCTTTATGCCGGCCGGCCCGGTGGTATCCGAGTATCCCAACTGCGCGCCGGCTGTGGTCTGGCTGCGCGGCCGGGTGCAGGAAGCCACGCCAGAGCAACTCCAGCACGTCAGGGTCCAGGTGCGCTACCCGGATGGACGAGTGCTGAGCGAACCGGTCCAGCCCGATGGCAGCTATGAAGTCCGCCTCTATCCCCAGGGGCCATGCCTGGTGACCCTGATTGACGACCGCGAGGGGACCTTGCTCTCGCCCACAGTGCCCGTCGAATACGCCGATCTTTGCCTCGGCTCGGCTTTCACCCTGCACTGGCGCCGCGTTGTTTGATCATTGGTGATGCAGCCGCACCAACCCCGAACAAGCTTTCTTAGGCCTGACCCCTTCTCTGCCCACCTGCTTTCGAGTTGACACGATTGGTCTTTTCATGTATAATCGTATCTGCAAAATATTGCAATTACGTAAGAAGGCAAAATGAGCCATCATTTCGAGTTGATCGCTGAACTGCGCGCCCAGGGCATCCGCCTCACGCCGCAACGCGAGATGATCCTGCTGGCGGTCCACGAATGCGAGGGGCACGTAACCGCCGAGGAGATCTATGCTCGCGTGCGAGAGCAGAACCCCTGCGTGGACATCTCCACGGTTTACCGCAACCTGGAGCTATTGCGTGACCTGGGCCTGGTGACGCAGACGGACCTGGGGGATGGGGCGGAGCGTTACGAGGTTTGTTTCGGGCAAACGCCACATCATCATCTCATCTGCTTGCGGTGTCGTCGCATTGTGCAATTGCCGGATGAGGTGCTGGACCCGGTGCGCCAGCGCATCCACGATGAATATGGCTATGAGCCGCGCCTGGACCATTTCGCGATCTACGGGACGTGCCCAACATGCCAAAAGTAGGGGCAGGGCTTGCCCCTGCCCAGGCCCCGGCCCATACGTAAGATTTCAAAGAGGGGTATCCGCTCAGGCCAGTCTCAGTAGATGGAAAAAGTTGCTCAAAGCGGGTCTGTGACCCGCGTTTCTCGGCGGTCACAGACCGCCGAGGAGCACAAATTTCCATCTACTGAGTCTCCTCTCTCACCACAAAGATGTTCTTCGTGGTCAGTATGAGTCCTGGCATCGCTGGCGGAAATGGGTGAGCAGTTACAAAGAGGGAGGCGAAATCATGTGTCAGGCCACTGTCTACCTGGCCCGCCAGGGACAGGCGAACGAACGGATCATGGAAGACGTGACCCGCCTGGAAGTCGTCGAGGGCGGCGTGCGTATCGCCACGTTTTTTGAAGAGCCCCGGGTGATCCCGGCCCGGGTGTCGCACATTGATTTCTTGAAACACACCGTCACGCTGATCGCGGACGAAAAGCTGGAGGGAAAATGAACACGGATCTGGACAAATTGCGGGTGCTCTTGCCACATTGGTTGGAGCACAATGCCGAACACGCCAGCGAGTTCTGGGCCTGGGCGGCCAGGGCCAGGATGGCTGGTGACGAGCATCTGGCTGAGCACATCGAGGCAGCGGCACAACAGATGGAGGCCGCTATGGACGGACTGAAAGGTGCCATTGAGCACCTGGGCGGTGAGCTGGACCATGCCCATCTGCATCACCATCACAACCATATTCACTAACCAGAAAGGAGAACAATTAATGTTGGCAAACGCTTTGTTCGCCCCACTGTACATGCACATTCCCGATGGATTCCTGTCGCTGGCAGTATCCGTGACCCTCTGGATCGTATCCATCATCCTGGTGGGGATCGCCCTGTGGCAGGCGGAGAAGGAGTTGGGATCGTTGCAGGTCCCGCTGATGGGCGTACTGGCGGCCGTGATCTTTGCCGGTCAGATGTTGAACTTCCAGGTCGCTGGCGGCACTTCCGGCCATCTGATGGGCGCGGCCCTGGCGACCATCCTCCTTGGTCCATGGTCGGCCATCGTCGTGATGACCGCTGTGGTGGCGACGCAGGCGTTGATCTTCCAGGACGGCGGTCTGCTGGCCCTGGGTGCGAACATATTCAACATGGGCGTCGTGGGGGTGGCCGTGAGTTATGCTGTTTACCGCGTCGTCATGCGCCTGGCGCGGGGGCAAAGCTGGGGCGTCTTTGTCGGTGCGGCGGTGGCGGCCTGGCTGAGCATTGTCGTGGCGTCGCTGGCCTGCGCTATCCAGCTATCGTTGAGTGGGACCTCGCCGGCCAACGTCTCCATCCCGGCCATGGGGGGTATCCACATGCTCATTGGCCTGGGTGAGGCACTCATCACCCTGGGTGCGGTGGCCTTTGTGTACGTGGTGCGGCGCGACCTGCTCAAGCCCGGTGAGGCCAGGCCGGCCGGGGGCCGGGCAGTCCTGGTGGGCGGCCTGGTCATCGCGGCCCTGCTGGCGATCCTCTCCCCACTGGCTTCCGCGTTTCCGGATGGCCTGGAATGGGTGGCCGAGACCACGCAGCCGGCTTTTATTGACCTGGCGGCGGAACCGCCTTACCAGATCATCCCGGACTATGTGTTTCCGGGCATCCCCAACGAGGCCCTGGCGACCATCGTGGCCGGTATCGTGGGCGTGCTCATCGTCTTTGTGGTATCTCTGGCCCTGGCCTTTACCCGCCGGGCACGCCGCCTGACGTCTGACGTTTGACGTATGCACTTCCACTTCCTTGATCCCTACCATCGCGGGGACAGCCTCCTGCACCGGGCTGATCCCCGCGTTAAGCTTGTGCTGACGCTGGCGTTCATCGTAGCCGTGGCGGCCACGCCCATGGGGACCTGGCCGGTCTATGTGCTGTTCCTGGCCCTGGTCGTGGCGGCGTCTGTGGCCTCGGAACTGGGGGTGGCGTTTGCCATGCGGCGAGGGCTGATCGCCGTGCCCTTTGCCCTGGCGGCCGTGCCGCTCCTGATCACGGTCCCGGGGCCGCCGTTGCTGGAGGTGTCGCTGGGGCCCTGGCCGGTTACGGTGACGACGACCGGGGCCGGGCGCCTGCTGAGCATCGTGCTCAAATCGTGGCTCTCGGTACAGGCCGGTATCCTGCTGGTGGCGACGACGTCGTTCCCGGACCTGCTGGCGGCCCTGCGCGCCCTGCGCCTCCCCCGCCTTCTGGTCGCCATCATCGGGCTGATGTGGCGCTATCTGGCGGTGTTGGCCGACGAGGCCGGCCGGTTGGTCCGGGCCAGGGCCGCTCGCAGCGGCAGTCTGACGGGACGCGGCGGGCGCAGCGTGGTCTGGCGGGGCCAGGTGACCGGCTATATGGTGGGCAACCTGTTCGTGCGGGGTTATGAGCGGGGCGAGCGTATCTACGCGGCGATGCTGGCCCGGGGCTATGACGGGGAAGCGCGTTCATTGCCCCGGCCACCGTTGTCCCTGGCGCAGTGGATGATGCTGGGGCTGGGCCTGGCGCTCCTGGTCGGGCTGGTGGTGCTCAGCTATCTGTAAGGAGCTTCCCAGCCAGTCAAGCCTGGGCCTGGCGCGCGGGGCGCACCCCGTGGCACGAAAATACGCCGGTGTGCTCGCGCGGGGTCTGCGATCCCGCGTGCTTCGCACGGCGGGTGGCACTCCCTACCGGTCGCCGCCGCGAGCGAGGGGGTTATTTTCGGAGAATGAAGGCGGAATGATGAAGGATGAAGCTCCGGCGGTGGAGATCAGCCACCTGAGCTTTCAGTACCCGGACGGCCACGTGGCCCTGCGGGATGTAAGCCTGCGCATCGCCGTCGGTGAGCGCGTGGCGCTGGTCGGCCCCAATGGCGCCGGCAAGTCCACCTTGATGTTGCACCTGAACGGGCTGCTGACCGGCGTGGGCACGGTGCGAGTGCAGGGGCTGGAGGTGCGCGAGCCGCACCTGAAGCGGCTCCGGGCGCTGGTGGGCCTGGTGTTCCAGGACCCGGACGATCAACTCTTCTCGCCCCGGGTCCTGGACGACGTGGCCTTTGGGCCGCTGTACATGGGTCTGCCGGCCCACGAGGTGCGCCAGCGCGTGGCGGAGGCCCTGGCCCGGGTGGGGATGAGCGACTATGCCGAACGACCCTCGCATCATCTGAGCGCTGGCGAGAAAAAGCGCGTGGCCATCGCCACGGTGCTGGCGATGGACCCGGCCCTGCTGGCCCTGGACGAGCCGACGGCCGGGCTGGACCCCCGCGCGCGCCGCCAGCTCATCCGGCTGCTCCAGACCATGCCCCAGACCATGATCGCCAGCACGCACGACCTGCGACTGGTGCAGGAACTGTTCCCGCGCATGGTGATCCTGGATAGGGGCCAGATCGTGGCGGACGGGCCTACGGCGGCCCTGATGACCGACGAGGAGTTGCTGCTGGCCCACGGTCTGGAGAAGCCATAGCCCCAAAACACTCCGTCGGGGTCCCGGACCCCGACGGAGCGAACAACGTTAGCCAGACTCAGTAGATGGAAAAAGTTGCTCAAAGCGGGTCTGTGACCCGCGTTTCTCGGCGGTCACAGACCGCCGAGGAGCACAAATTTCCATCTACTGAGACTGGGGACAATTCAGGAGTCGAGCCTTCAGGCGGACCGGCTGAAGCCTCAGGGCAGGTAACGGCCCACCCGCCCAACGGCACTAACTTTTAGGCTCAAAGGCGGTCTGCGACCGCCGTTCTGCCCGAAATAGCCGCAGGCGGCGGGGTCGCAGACCCCTTGGGAGCAAAAGTTAGCAGCATTGGCCCACCCGCCCGCCAGTTGGGGCTTCTAACCTGCGGGAGGGTTTAGACGCCGACCAGCCGTCGGCTCTCCGCCAACAATGCCTCCACTGCCTCTGGCGACCGGGCTTCCGCGTACAGGCGCAGGATCGGTTCGGTGCCGGAGGGCCGGATCAGCAGCCAGCTATCATCCGCCAGGATATACTTGACCCCGTCGCGGCTGTTGATCTGAACCACCGGTTGACCGGCCAGGGTCGCCGGGGGTTGGCGCAACAGGTATGCCACCAACTCCGCTTTGGGCATCCCATTGCTGGGGGCATCATCGCGGCGATAGTAGAAAGCCCCCACCTCGCTTGCGATCTGGGCCAGCAGAGCGGAGAGGGACAGGCCACTCGTGGCCAGGGCCTCCAGGAGCAACAGGCCGCCCAGCAGGCCATCGCCTTCCGGGATGTGCCCCCGCACGCTCAAGCCCCCGCTTTCTTCCCCACCGATGAGCACGTCCTCCGTGAGCATCAACTGGCAGATGTGATCAAAACCCACCGGCGTCTCGTGCAGGGGCAGACCATAGCGTTGGGCCAGCACGTTAAGCCGGGCTGTGGTGCTGATGGTCTTGACCACGGCCCCACGCTGGCCTTTGTCGTCCACCAGATGACGAAGCAGGATAGTGAGGATGGCATGGGGGTCCACGAAGCGGCCCTGGTGGTCCATCGCGCCGATGCGGTCGGCGTCACCGTCGGTAGATAGCCCCAGGTCAAAGCCGGTCTCCCGGATGGCCTGGCGCAACGCGCCCAGGTGTCGCTCGATGGGTTCCGGGTGCAGGCCCCCGAAGCCGGGGTTCAGCTCACTGTGGATCTCCTGGACCAGGCAGCCGGCCTCGGTCAGGAACCGGCGCAGGTAACCCCGGCCGGCCCCGTACATGGGGTCCACCACCACGCGCAACCCGGCACGACCGATGACATCCAGGTCCACCAGGGACCGCACATGATCCAGGTACGGCGGCAGGGGATCGAAACGCTGGATCAGGCGGCGAGCCTGGGGCGAGGCGTGGTCCACGTCAAAGTCCACCGCCCGGGGCTGGTGGCCGGTTTGCTCGTTGATCCTCAGACGTTCCTCCACCCGCCGCGTGAGGTCCCGGGGTGCTGCGCCACCGTGGTCGGCCTTGAGCTTGATCCCGTTATAGCGCGGCGGGTTATGGCTGGCGGTGATCATCACGCCCCCGGCGGCGGCCTGGTGGCGCACGGCAAAGGACAGGGCTGGGGTCGGACAATCGGAATGGGACAGATAGACCGGGATGCCGTTGCCGGCCAGGACGGCGGCCACCGCGGCCGCGTAGCGGTCCGAGAGGAACCGGGTGTCATAGCCGACCACCATTCCCTGGGTCGTGGCCGGGCCAGTCGCGTCCAACAGGCAATCGGCAATTGCCTGAGCCACCCGGCGCACGTTCGCAAACGTGAACTCCTCGCTGATGACGGCTCGCCAGCCGTCGGTCCCGAACTGGATGTCCATACTGGCGTCTCTCTCCCTCGAAAATAGCCCCCCGGCCTGGCTCGCGGCGGCGACCACCGGGAGTGTAACCCGCCGCCGGCGCGGGGTCGCAGACCCCGCGCGAGCACACCGGCGTATTTTCGTGCCACGGGGTGCGCCCCGCGCGTGAAGGTCTCCTCTGCAAGTGTGAACCGGGCGCGCTCAAGCGGCCCGGCTGCAAGAAACGTTCGTGCTTTCTGCCCCGATTATACCACACCGATGGCAGGAAAGCAAGGAGTGACTCTTGACAGCGTGCTGGTGTTGGGCTATAATTTAGCCAGCTAACTATTAGCTAACTAACGAAAGGCGGGCCCCATGATCTCCGAAGCCATACCGGAAACCACCGGCTATCTGCTGGCCCAGGTCTGCAAACGTCACCGCGCCCAGGCACACGCCCGCCTGGAGGCGCTGGGGTTGTACCGGGGTCAGCAGTTCATCCTCATGGTCCTGTGGGAACGCGAAGGGATCACCCACTCGGAGCTGGCCGAGGCCCTGCACGTCCAGCCGGCCACCATCTCCAATGCCCTCAAGCGCATGGAACGGGCCGGTTTTGTGGTGCGCCGGCCAGACCCGATGGATCAGCGTGTGTCGCGCGTCTATCTCACCGACGCCGGGCGCGCCGTCCGTGATGCGGTGGAGCAGTTGTGGCGTGACATGGAGGTCCAGACCCTGGCCGGGTTCAGCCCGGAGGAAAGCCTGACGCTTCGGGGCTACCTCCGCCGGATCATCGCCAACCTGGGCGAGGAAGGATGTCAACCATGCAATCGCTGCGTCGGATGAGCCATTTTGTCAAACCCTACTGGAAAGCCAGCGTCCTGGCCCTGCTCCTGCTGGTCAGCGTGGTGGCCATGGACCTGACCATCCCGCGCCTGACCCAGCGCATCATTGACGAGGGCATCGCCCGCCACGACCTGACGACGGTGTGGACCACGGCCCTGCTCATGCTGGGCGCGTCGGTCCTCAGCGCCCTGTTCATGGTGGCGAACACGCTGTTGGCGGTGCGCGTGGCCCAGTATTTCGCCGCCGACCTGCGCAGCGCGTTGTTTCGTCAGGTGCAGGCCTTCTCTTTCGGCAACCTGGACCGGCTCCAGACCGGCCAGCTCCTGATCCGCCTGACCAGCGACATCAACCAGGTGCAGGTGATCGTCGCCATGTCGCTGCGCGTCCTGACCCGCGCGCCGCTGATGATGATCGGCAGCGTGATCCTGCTCGTCCTGACCAGTTGGGAACTGGCGTTGTTGATGCTGGTGCTATTGCCCCTCACCGGGGGCGTGGTGTGGTTTTTCATCGCCCGGATGCAACCGCTCTTCTTACAGGTGCAACGTCGGCTGGACAAGCTGAACACCGTCTTGCAGGAGAACCTGGCCGGCGTGCGGGTGGTCAAGGCCTTTGTGCGGGCCGGGCACGAGAACGCTCGCTTTGACCAGGCCAACGTGGCCCTGACGGACCAGACGATCCGGGTGATGCGGTTCATGTCCCTGCTGTTCCCCACCATGACGTTGCTCATGAATGCGGGGACGGCCGCCGTCATCGGCTTGGGGGGGTTCCGGGTCAGCACCGGCGCGCTCACCGTGGGCGCGGTGGTGGCCTTTGTCAACTATCTGCTCTCCACCATGTTCCCGTTGCTCATGCTGGGGATGATGGCCGGGCCATTTTCGGCGGCGCAGGCGTCGGCCAGCCGGATCGTGGAGGTGCTGGACAGCGTGCCGGAGGTGCAGGACCGGCCCCAGGCCCGCGCGTTGCCCCAGGTCGTCGGCCGCGTGGCCCTGGAGAACGTGTGCTTTAGCTATAACCACGACGGCGGCGAGCCGGTGCTCAATGGCGTCAGCCTGGTGGCTGAGCCGGGCCAGACGGTGGCGATCCTGGGGGCCACCGGGTCCGGCAAGTCCACCCTGGTCCAACTGATCCCCCGCTTTTACGACGTGACGGAGGGTCGCGTGACCCTGGACGGAGTGGACGTGCGCGATCTGCCGCTGCGCTCCCTGCGCGCCCAGATCGGGGTGGCCCTCCAGGAGGCGGTGCTGTTCAGCGGCACGATCCGGGACAACATTCGCTACGGGCGGCCGGACGCCTCGGACGAGGAGGTGATCGCGGCGGCGCGAGCAGCCCAGGCCCACGATTTCATCATGGCGTTCCCCCAGGGCTACGATACCCTGGTGGGACAGCGGGGCGTGAACCTCTCTGGCGGGCAGAAGCAGCGCATCGCCATCGCCCGGGCGCTGCTGGTGCAGCCGCGCATCCTCATCCTGGATGACAGCACCAGCGCCGTGGATGTGGAGACCGAATCCAAGATTCAGGACGCGCTGGACCGGCTCATGGACGGTCGCACGAGTTTCATCATCGCCCAGCGCGTCAGCACGGTACTCAACGCCGACAAGATCGTGGTGTTGGAGCGGGGCCAGATCGCCGCCGAGGGCACGCACGCCGAACTATTGGCTTCCAGCCCCATCTATCGGGAGATCTACCAGTCGCAATTGGGAGACGGGGGAGGGGCGCATGTCTAGCCCGACCGCAACGCAACCATCTCAACAGGCCATGGTTGGGGGGCCACGGGGGCCGGCGGCCATCGGTCACCAGCGCATCGAAAAGGCCCGCAACCCCCGTGGCGCCCTCATCCGGTTGATCGCCTACCTGCGTCCCTACAAGCTGTCCCTGGCGGCGATCCTGGTCCTTGTCGTTTTGAGCACGGTGGCGGGCCTGATCGGGCCATATCTCATGGGCGTCGCCATTGACCACTACATGGGGGCCGGCGACCTGGTGGGCCTCTTGCTCATCACCCTGGCGATGCTCCTGGTCTACCTGCTCGTCTGGCTGACCCAGACCGCCCAGAGCTGGCTCATGGTCACGGTGGCCCAAAAAGCCCTGCGTGCCTTGCGCCGGGACCTGTTCGCGCACCTGCAAACGTTGCCCCTGAGCTTTTTCGACCAGCGGCCCGTGGGCGAGCTGATGAGCCGTCTCACCAACGACATGGACGCCATCAACCAGGCGTTGTCTCAGAACGCCACACAGATCATCTCGGGCCTGCTGACTCTGGTGGGCATCCTGGGGGCGATGTTCGTCCTCAACCTGGGGCTGGCCCTGGGCAGCCTGCTGGTCTTTCCGCTGATGATCGGCGCGACGCTGGCCGTGGGGCAACGCACCCGCCAGGGGTTTCGGGGCTTGCAGATGCAGTTGGGCCGGTTGAACGGCCTGATGGAGGAGACCATCAGCGGGGAGCGGGTGGTGCAGGCCTTTGGGCAGGAGGAGGCGGTATTGGCGGCCTTTGACCAGGCCAATCGGAGGGTGCGCGATGCTGGCGTGCGGGCGCAGTTCTACCCCATGCTCATGCCGCCGCTCATGGGTATCCTGAGCAATGCCAGCATCGCGGTGGTGGCTGGCCTGGGGGGCTGGCTGGCGCTCCAGGGCCTGGTCAGCGTGGGCGTCATCGCCACCTTCATCTCCTACGCCCGGCGTTTTGCCGACCCGCTGCGCCAGCTGGCTGATCTCTATAACTCGATCCAGGCGGCGCTGGCCGGCGCGGAGCGCATCTTTGAGGTTATTGATCGGCCGTCGGAACCTGCTGACGCGCCGGATGCGGTCCCCCTCGACAATGTGGCCGGGGAGGTGGTCTTTGACCACGTGGACTTTGGCTACGTGCCGGGCGTGCCGGTGCTCAAGGACGTGAGCCTGGTGGCCCGGCCCGGCCAGACCGTGGCCCTGGTGGGACCCACCGGCGCCGGCAAGACCACCATGGTCAACGTGCTATCCCGCTTTTACGACATCCAGGGCGGCGCGATCCGTATTGATGGCCGGGACATCCGCCACATTCAGCGGGATAGCCTGCGCCGGCAACTGGGCGCGGTGCTGCAAGACACGTTCCTCTTTTCCGAGACGGTGATGGAGAACATCCGCTATGGGCGGCTCGACGCTACCGACGAGGAGGTGATGGCAGCGGCCCGCCTGGCGAACGCGGACCAGTTCATCCGCCGCCTGCCCCAGGGCTACCAGACCCCGCTGTCGGAGCGGGGCAGTAACCTGAGCCAGGGCCAGCGCCAGTTGCTTGCCATCGCCCGCGCAGTGCTGGCCGACCCGGGCATCCTGATCCTGGACGAGGCCACCTCCAGCGTGGACACCCGCACCGAAGTCCGCATCCAGGAGGCATTATTGCGGCTGATGGAGGGGCGCACCAGCTTTGTCATCGCCCACCGGCTCTCCACCATCCGCCACGCCGACGTGGTGCTGGTCATCAACGATGGCCAGATCATCGAGCGGGGGACCCACGAGGAGCTATTGGCGCAGCGGGGATTTTACCATCACCTGTACATGAGCCAGTTCAAGGGGCAGGCAGCGCAAGAGACTGCTCTCTCGTAAATACCTGGATTTTCTCGCGCCCACGCTCTGCGTGGGCGCGGCCCCGCCCCCACTCCTCCGTGCTCGCGCCCACGCTCTGCCTGGGCGCGGCATTGCCCCCACTCCTCCGTGCTCGCGCCCACGCTCTGCGTGGGCGCGGCATTGCCCCCACCCGTGCTCGCGCCCACGCTCTGCGTGGGCGCGGCATTGCCCCCACTCCTCCGTGCTCGCGCCCACGCTCTGCGTGGGCGCGGCATTGCCCCCACTCCTCCGTGCTCGCGCCCACGCTCTGCGTGGGCGCGGCATCGCCCCCACTCCTCCGTGCTCGCGCCCACGCTCTGCGTGGGCGCGGCCCCGCCCCCACGACGCAGAGCGTCCCGCTGGCGTTCCCACGCGGAGCGTGGGAACGAGGGGAAGGGGAACTCGTGCTCGCGCCCACGACGCGGAGCGTCCCACTGGCGTTCCCACGCGGAGCGTGGGAACGAGGGGAAGGGGAACTCCCCCGTGCTCGCGCCCACGACGCGGAGCGTCCCACTGGCGTTCCCACGCGGAGCGTGGGAACGAGGGGAAGGGGAACTCGTGCTCGCGCCCACGCTCTGCGTGGGCGCGGCATTGCCCCCACTCCTCCGTGCTCGCGCCCACGCTCTGCGTGGGCGCGGCATCGCCCCCACGACGCAGAGCGTCCCGCTGGCGTTCCCACGCGGAGCGTGGGAACGAGGGGAAGGGGAACTCGTGCTCGCGCCCACGCTCTGCGTGGGCACGGCATCGCCCCCACGACGCAGAGCGTCCCGCTGGCGTTCCCACGCGGAGCGTGGGAACGAGGGGAAGGGGAACTCGTGCTCGCGCCCACGACGCGGAGC